>ENA-UOUJ01001498-UOUJ01001498.1-activated-sludge-metagenome-genome-assembly--contig:-NODE-1498-length-12120-cov-6.240033_pt1 | contig 12120 bp, 16 predicted proteins | sample MGYA00249839_ERZ747224 | MGnify/ENA primary metagenome ERZ747224 (study PRJEB28782, sample SAMN03220277) | activated sludge metagenome | biome: wastewater; feature: sewage sludge; material... | reverse complement strand
TCACATGCCCGGAGCACGCCGCCAGGGAATTTCCACAGCATTCGCGACACGACCGGGAATTTCCACAGCATTCGCGACACGACCTCTGGTAGTCGTGCCCGCAGTATTGCGAGCCGCGGTCCGAGTGATGGAGGCAACCCGGTGGTGGGCGGCGCAACGCGATCGCCATGCTCAGCACCCTGAGTGCCAGATCCTGCTTCATGCGGTTGCTGATGGCCCAGCCAATGATACGCCTTGAGAACAGGTCGATGATGACCGCCAGGTAGATCCAGCCTTCACGCGTCCAGACATAAGTGATGTCGCCGGCCCATTTCTGGTTCGGCCGGTCCGCGGCAAAGTCCTGTTGCAGCAGGTTGGGGGCGATGTTGAAGGCGTGATCGCTGTCCGTGGGGGAGTGTCTGAAACTCTGTGTATCTGACTTGGCCCATGCGGTTTTCAGATACGGTCAGGCGTCAAAGCGGCCGGCGAACATTATGGCCAGCTGATTGCGGGCGGCAACCCACTCCCGGACAGCGCGACCGCCCTTCTCGAAGTTGCGGATGGCCAGGAAGATCAGCTTGGTTGCGGCTTCCTCGGTCGGAAAGGAACCCTTGGTCTTCAGGGTTTTCCGCAGCACCCGGTTCAGCGACTCCACGGCGTTCGTGGTGTAGATGATCTTCCGGATCGGGGCGCTGAAGGCAAAGAACGGGATCACCTCGGCCCAAGCCCGGCGCCAAGCCGGGGCGATCGAGGGGTATTTCCCGGCCCATTTCTCCTCGAAGCCATCGAGTTGGCGGGCGGCTTCACCGGCGGTCGGGGCCTGCGTCCGATCGGGCGCAGGTCGGCGGCCACCGCCTTGCGATCCTTCCAGCTGCAGAAGTTCATCGAATGCCGGATCAGATGCACGGTCGAACGTATACGTTCGACGGTCTGGACTGTAGCATCCGGGAAGGCCGCGGTGATTGCTTCCGGGAAGCCCTTCAGTCCGTCCACGACGGCGATCAGGATGTCCTGGAATGAGCCATCGAACGCCATCGGTCCGAGAGAGATGGCGAATGCGGTTGCGCAACTCGTTCATCACCAACAGCCAGAACTTGGCGCCTTCGTTGTCCGCGATCCAAAGCCCGAGAACCTCGCGCTCGCCCTCGTGGGTAACGCCCAAGGCGATGTAGACGGCCTTGTTCCTGACCATCCGGCTGTCAGCGTCGCGGATCTTGACCCGCAGGGCGTCAAAGATGACGATCGGATACATCCGGTCCAACGCCCGGTGCTGCCAGTCCCGGACTTCCTCCAGCACGGCATCGGTGACGCGGCTGATCAGGTCGGGCGACACCCGCAGGCCATAGAGTGTAAATGCTGGATCACAACTCCCCAGAAGTGCTGGCGCAATATTCCCCACCTTTCGGGTTCGGCGATCAGCCGTGCAGGTGATGGGCACCTCCATTTTTCAGTGGCCGACCGCGGCGCTTTGGCGGCGGTGGCGGTGTGATGGTGGCGTGCGCGCGTGTGTGTTCCGGGATCAGGTCGGCGTGCTGGCGGAGCCGGTAACTGGCACCTTCGATCTGGACCACGACGGCATGATGCAGGAGCCGATCCAGAAGTGCTGTCGCGACGACGGGATCTCCGAAGATCTCGCCCCACTCCGCGAAGCCGCGGTTTGAGGTCAGGATCATGGCGCCTTTTTCATAACGCGCGTTGACCAGCTGGAAGAACAGGTTTGCGCCCCCGCTGGTGATGGGCAGGTAGCCGATCTCGTCGACGATCAGCAGGGAGGCACGGGCATAAAAGCGGATCTTCTCGGCGAGGCGGCCCTCGCGCTCGGCCTTGGTCAGGGCTTCGATCAGGTCGGCCAGGGAACACCGATAGACGCTGCGCTCGGCCCTCACCGCCGCGACGCCAATGGCCGTGGCGAGGTGGCTTTTCCCGGTGCCTGGTGGGCCAAGAAAGTGCAGCACTTCGGCGCGCTTGATGAACTCCAGCTGGGCCAGGGCCATGATGCGGTGGCGATCCAGCGAAGGCTGGAAGGAGAAGTCGAAGCTTTCGAGCGTCTTGATCGGCATCAGGCGGGCGGTTCGCAAGGCGACACCGATGCGGCGGCCTTCGCGCAGGTTCAACTCCTCTGCCAGAAGCTCGTCGATCGCCTCGATCGCGCTGATCTCGCCCTTTTCCAGTCGGCTGAGGGTCTGGTCCAGCGTTTCCAGGGCACGAGCCATGTGCAGACTAAAGAGGCTCTGGCGGATGCGTTCGGTGACCGGGATCATGGGCGGCTATCCGACACGCTGGCCAGCCGACGCCCGACGGCTTCATAGAAGGCCAAGGGGCGGTGTGCGACAGGAGCGTCCACCGGTGACGACGGAGCAGGGGCCATCCGCCGTGCGGGCGGGACAGGTTTGCGATGGCTGGGATCAACACGACGCTGGTTCTTGCCCTCCAGCACGGGATGGCTGGCGATGAGTTGGCCATCCTCGAAGATCCGGACCTCGGCCGGGTGGTTCTGGACCTCGACGATCCGCCGCCGTGTGGTGTCGGGAACGCTGTATTGGTTGCCGCCCACCGCGACCATGCCTTCCTGGCTGATGCGGCGTTCGACCGTCAGCACCGCGTCATAGGGGTGCGCAGGCAAGGGCCGCAGGTGTGGCTTCTCCTCGGCAAAATGCTCGTCCACGATCCGATGTGTGGTGGCATGCACCCGGGGATTGGCGATGGTCGTGCGCCACTCTTCGAACTGCGCATTCAGATCATCCAGATCGCGGAAGCTGCGCCCGAGGAAGAAGTCCTGCCGGATATGGCGGAACGGTCTTTCGACCTTGCCTTTCGTCTTGGCCCGATACGGCTGGCACGCCCGCGGCGCCGACCCGTAATGGGCCAGCAGCGCCACCAGGGACGCGTTGTAGGTCACGACGCCCGCGGCATCCTCGCCAATCACCGCAGTCTTCATCCGGTCATACAGGATCTCGGTGCAGGCCCCGCCCATCGCATCAAAGACGGCGATGTGGCAGCGCATCACCGTGTCCAGCGACTGGTTCGGGCAGAACCGCCCCCAGAGCCAGCGGCTGTGTCCCAGCACCATGCTGAACAGCCAGACCTTGCGCACGAGGCCGGGCTCAGAGGTGAACTCCACCTGGAACTCGGCGAAATCAACCTGCGCCTGCTGACCCGCAGGTGTCTCGAAGCGCCGCTCGAACTGGCGCGGCACGGCGGGCCGGACCAGCCGGAGATACTCCGTCAGCGTGGAATATGCCCCCATATAACCCATGGCCTTGATCTCGCGATGCAGCCTGCGAGCCGACAGGCCGGGAAAGGCGTCAAGCCGCTCTGCCAGATAGGATCGGAACCGATCTGCGAGCCGATCGCCCGGCTCTCTGGGTCCATAAACCGGCGCCTCCAGGCCCCGCTCCAGATATTTAAGCACTGTCTTGCGGTCGAGCCCGGTTTGTCGCGCAATCGCACTGATGCCGAGCCCTTGTCGCTGCAGTTCCAAAATCATCACGATCTCCCTCAATCCAACCACCTGCGCGCCTTTCCTCTGGCATCAGCAGGGGAGATTCTGCGCCGCCGATGGTCAGAGGACATGCCCCCTGACCATCGGCATCAGCGCCAAACTGGGGAATTTTCATCCAGCACTTTTGGGGAGATTACATCCAGCACTCACAATAGAGATCCTCCAGGTGCGCCTGGATGTCGCGCACCGACAAGCCCGCCGCATAGAGCCCCACGATCTTGTCGTCGATCCCGTCGATCCGGGTCTGGCCCTTCCTGACCAGCTCGGGTTTGACGCTGCCGTCGCGGTCGCTCGGCACCGCCAGCGGCACCTCGCCATCCGAGCCCTTCACCCGCTTCGTCGCGGTCCCGTTCCGGCGGTTGGCCTGTTCGGGCGGCGGCTCCGTCCCGGCCTCATAGCCCAGATGCGCGGTCAACTCGGCACCGAGCATCCGCTCCATGAGCCGGACCTTGAGTTCCTTCATCAGCCCGGCATCGCCGAGCAGATCCTCGGGCCGCTTGCAGCCCTTCAGCAGCTCGTCCAGCAGCTCGTTGGAAATCGTCATCATCCTTGCTCCTCTCAGGAAGCATGGACCGGATCAGGCATACACAGAAGATCGGACACTCTCGATCGGTTCGCTCCGTGGGATCTGCTCGAGAAGGTCCGGCAGCACCGGGCTGTCGCCCGCGCGGCTGGGCGTGAACTCCGCCGCCCGGATGTCCCCGGTGGCGGTATCCATGGCCAGATGCACCTTGCGCCACTGCCTTCGGCGACTGGGCCCGTGCTTGCGCACCTGCCACTCACCATCGCCGCGCATCTTCACGCCGGTGCTGTCGACCAGCAGGTTCAGATTGCCGCCTGAGCGGCGGTAGGGGATCTGAACGATGACGGTCTTCTGCCTCCGGCACAGGGTGGAGTAGTCCGGTACCGGCCAGTCCAGACTCGCCAACTCCAGCAGGCTCGCCACCATCCCGTTCGCGGCTTGCTCGGACCGGTGGCGCGGCGCCGCTCACTCTGCCGCAGCGCCAGGCCGAAGAGGACCTTGATGCTGAGGCAGAACTGGATGGCCGCATCCGAGAAGGTCTCCGGCCGGCCCGGTCGTCCACGCTTCGAGGCAGACCACGCCATCTCGTGGTCCAGCCAGACCAGCAGGCTGCCTCGCCGGCGCAGCGCAGCGTTGTACTCAGACCAGTTCGTCGTACGGTAGCGGGCGGGCTCAGGCTTGCTCATGCCCGACTTGATAAGCGGTAAAACCCTCTACGCAAAGCCCGCAGCCCGAGTTGTGCAACAACGCCGATGGTCATGCGCCCTTTTCAAAGCGTGGGAACAGCACGTTGTTCTCCAGATGGATGTGCTCCATCAGGTCCGCCTTCAGCTGCGCCGCCCCGGCATAGAGCGCCTGCCAGGAGCGGCAGGCGCCGTCCGGCAGCGTATAGTCGTTCGTCAACTGCGCCACCTCGTCCAGAAAGGCGCCGTGATCGTCATGATCGTGCCGCATCTCGCTGATCGGGACGCCAAGGCCATTCGCCGCCTGCCTGCGCATGGCCGGGAACAGGATCAGCTCTTCCTTTTTCATGTGCACCTCCAGCTCGCCCCAGATCCGGTGCAGCGTGTCGGCAAGGCCTTCGGGCACGCTCGGGTGGCCGGCGTGAACCGCCTCGACCTTGCGCGAAAGCGCGATCAGTTCCGGAATCTGCTGGCGGTGAACATCGTGATAGCGCGCCTGGATATGGTCAATCAGCGCATCGGTCTCCTGCGGCGCATCGGGCGCGGCCGTGGGATCAAGCTCGCCCAAGGCAGTCTCCAGCTCGCCCAGGTCAAGACTGCGCCGATTGGCTGCCTCTGCCAGCGGCACATCTCCGTGGCAGCAAAAATCGATGCCGAACCGGCGGAAGACGCCGGATGCGCCAGGAAGACGCGCTGCGATCTCGCCGACCGTCCGGTCATGCAGGGTGTGGGTCGTCTGGGGCATGGCTGTCTCCATAAGCCGGGGTGTCTGAAGGTGAACCAGGCGCCGCGGCACCGGGAGGGCGCGAAGCTTTATTCGGTACTTGCCATGCCGAATATCTTCCCACATAATCGGCAGTGTCAATACCAATTAGGAGCCCCGATGCGTCTTGCGACCTTTACCGACTATGGATTGCGGGTTCTGATGCGCCTGGCGGGAACGCCGGAAAAGGCGGTTTCGACCGGGCAGATCGCCAGTGAGTTCGCGATCTCGCAGCATCATCTGGCCAAGGTGGTGCGCGATCTCGGGCGCGGCGGCTTCGTGCGGTCCGAGCGCGGCAGGTCCGGCGGGCTGCGGCTGATGCGGCCGGCGCACGAGATCACGCTGGGACAGGTGGTGCGCCATCTCGAACGCAAGTTCGCCATTGTGGAATGTTTTCGCGCCGATGGCGGCGCGTGCGTGCTGAAACCGCGATGCCGTCTGAGGCCCCAGCTTTCCGCGGCGCGCGAGGCGTTCATGGCCGAGCTTGACCGCACCACCATCGAGGATTGCGCCTGGCCCGGAGGCGACGTGGACGGACTGGTGGTGGCGGCCGCGTGAGGCCAGGGAAGGGGAAGACCGATGACCGCGATCGAATTCAGTGAAGACAGCGTCCGGATCGATGCGGCTGTCCTTGCCAGGGCGTTCGGGATCAGCGCCGATGATCTGAAACAGGGCATGCGCGAAGGTACGATCACCAGCCGGTTCAAGCGAGGCGAGGACGCCGACGCCGGGACCGTGCGGCTGATCTTCTTCTCGCCCACCCGTCGCGTTCGGATCATTGCGGACGAGAATGGCAACGTCCTGACCTGCGGCGCGGCGGATTTCGCTGGGCCGCCCGCCTCCGGAAGCGGGATGCGTGAGGCCGCTGCCAATGAGGCCGGCATGGGTCATGAGGCCGCCAGGTCCGCGCCCATGGGCGGACAAGACGTGGAATATGCGGCACATATCGAGACGCTCCTCGACCTTGCGCTGCAAGGGACCTTCCCCGCCAGCGATCCGATCGCGATCAGCGTGGACGACCCGGCGCGGACGACCCGGAAATCCGGAGAGGCGCCATGATCGTTGATCGCTCCGACGAGGTTGCCCGCCTGAAATGGCCCCGTCGCTTTCCGGTCCCGCGCAATCTGGGTGTGGCGGCGCATTCGCGCATCGCCGACGGGAAATCCTGGCCTGCGCCGGAGGGCGCCGTCCGGATCGCGACCCTGCGCGTCTACCGCTTCGATCCCGAAGGCGCGGCCGGCCCGCGGCTGGATACGTTCCGCGTTGATCTGGACGATTGCGGGCCGATGCTTCTCGATGCGCTGATCTGGATCAAGAACAGGATCGACCCGACGCTGACCTTCCGCCGTTCGTGCCGCGAGGGCGTGTGCGGCTCCTGCTCCATGACCATCGACGGCACGAACTGGACCGCCTGCACCCGCGCCATGACTGATCTGGCGGAGCCCGCGACGGTCTATCCGCTGGCCAACCTGCCGGTGATCAAGGATCTGGTGCCCGACCAGAGCCACCTGTTCGCCCAATACGAGATGATCGAACCCTGGCTGCATGCCGAGACCCTGGCGCCGGAGCGCGAGCGGCTGCAATCGCCCGAGCAGCGCGCGGCGCTCGACGGCTATTACGAATGCATCCTGTGCTTCTGCTGCACCTCGGGCTGCCCCAGCCACTGGTGGAACGGCGACCGCTTTCTGGGGCCGGCGACGCTTTTGCAGGCGTGGCGCTGGCTGGCCGACAGCCGCGACGAGGCGCGCGGCGCGCGGCTCGACACGCTTGAGGATCCGTTCCGGCTCTATCGCTGCCACACGATCCTGAACTGCACCCGGACCTGCCCGCGCGGGCTGAACCCCGGCCGCGCCATCGCCGAGATCAAGAAGATGATGATCGAGCGGCAAGGCTGACAGGAGGAACCGCCATGCCCCGCCCCCGGCCGAAATCGCCCAACATGCAGAACTACCGGCCACAGTTGACGTCCGTCCTCTCCTTCGGGCACCGGCTGTCGGGGGTGGCCCTGAGCCTCGGTGCCTTCGGTCTTGCGGGTTGGCTGGCGGCAGGCGCCTCCGGGCCAGAGGCGTTCGGGGCCGCGCAGGCACTGCTTCTGTCCACATTCGGACGCGCTGTGCTGTTTCTGATCACGCTGGCGCTGTTCTATCATCTCTGCAACGGCATCCGGCATCTGGTCTGGGACAACGTCCGGGGTTTCGAATTGCGCGAGATCTATCTTGGCGGGTGGGCGGTCGTGGGGGCGAGCCTGATCCTGACGTTGGCGTTCTGGGCATGGGGGCTTGCATGACGACCCGCACCATCTCGTCATTCGCGCGGGCGCGCGGCCTTGGGGCAGCGGGTCATGGCACGAGCCACTGGTGGGCGCTGCGGGTTTCGGCCGTGGCCCTGGTGCCGCTGGTGCTATGGCTGGCCGTGGCGCTGGCGGGCGGCGCGGCGGCGGATCATGCACGCCTGACGAGCTGGCTGGCGGCGCCGCTCAATTCGGTGCTGATGATCCTGCTGCTGGCCGCCGGTTTTCATCATACGGCACTGGGGCTTCAGGTCATCGCCGAGGATTACATCCATTCCGGCGCGCGGTTCGCCGCCGCCGGGGTCATCCAACTGGCGTGCATCGCCGGTGCCGCAGCCGGCATTGTCGCAGTGCTGCGCATCGCATCAGGCGCATAGGAAAGGGTTCACGTGCTTATCCGGAAACTTCTGCCGACCGCGCGCCAGCGCCTGCACGCCATCGATGTGGGCGCAGCGCTTCTGCAAGCGGCAAGGCGGCTCGACGATGGCTGCGACATGCTGCTGGTCTGCGATGCCACAGGCCGGCTGGCAGGCGTCCTGACCAAGACCGACGTGGTGCGTCAGACAGGGCGCTGTTCCGGCGCCAGTTGCACCGCACCCGTGATCGAGGCGATGACCCGCGACGTGACCACCGTGACGGCCGATGGATGGCTGCAGGAGGCTTGGGAGATCATGAAGGCCCGCGGCTTCAAGAACATTCCCGTCGTCGAGGCGGACGGCAAGCCGCTCGGGGTGCTGAATGCCCGCGATGTTCTTCAGACGCTGCTGCAGGAGGTCCGGCAGGAAGAGGACCTGCTGCACGATTACGTCATGAACATCGGCTATCGCTGACAAGAGGCAGGGGGAAACGCTCATGTCCGATCTGCTGTACCCGACGAATACCGACGCGCTCGCGCAGCGCCGCCAGGAACTCGCGCCGGAGGTGGATAAAGCCTTCAAGGCATTCAGCCAGGCGGTCTTTGCGGGTGGGGCGCTGGACCAAACAGCTGATCGCCGTGGCGGTCGCGCACGTCACCCAGTGCCCTTACTGCATCAAGGGTCACACCAAGGCCGCATTGCGCCACGAGGCGAGCGAAGCGGAAATCATGGAAGCGATCTGGGTCGCGTCAGAGATGCGCACAGGGGCAGCCTTTGCCCACTCCCTGCTGGCGCTGGATGAAATGGAGAACGCGGCCGGCACGGACTGAACGAGCTATCATGACGGTCACAAGGCAAATCCAGAGAGAGGACATCGGCATGGCATGCAAGATCATCATGCTGGGAACGGCAATCGCCCTGGCGGCACTGGCCGGCGCGAGCGCCGCCCAAGAGAGCGATGCGACCTATGTGGCCGACCTCGTGCCGCTCAACACCCAGGCGGCGGGCGGCGAGGCCAAGGGCACCGCCACCCTGACGGTCTCGGGCGACACGCTCACGATCAAGCTGGACGCCAGTGGCACCCCGCCGGGCATCATGCACCTCCAGCATTTCCACGGCTTTACCGAAGGCGATCAGGACGCCCGCTGCGCGACCGCCGATGCTGACGCCAATGGCGATGGCATCATCGACCTGATCGAGACCGAGCCGCTCGCCGGCATCACCATGGTTCCGTTCCATGCCGATCCGGCCAGCCTGGCAATCGTCGCCGACAGCTATCCGATTGCCGGCGAGGACGGAGCCTACAGCTATGAGCAGAGCGTGTCGCTCACCGCGCTTGAGGCGGCGTTCGGCAAAGCCTTTCCCGGTCAGAAGCTCGATTTCGAGCGGCGGGTGATCTTCCTGCATGGCGTGCCCGAGAACACCCGACTGCCCGACACCGTGCAGTCGCTCGGCGATGTTCCGGCGCATGTGACGCTGCCCATCGCCTGCGCCGAGATCCGCAAGGCCGAAGGCTGATCAGACATCGGCGCGGCATGGCTCGGCCTCCTTGTCGGGAGCCATGTCGTCCGATGCCGTTCGCCACACACGAAGCAGACGCACAACGACCCTCAGGACGAAAGGAGTTCGTGCCGTTGAATACTTCCAAATCGCTTTCCCATGAAGCCGGAGCCGAACCGCTGTCGTCCCCAAGGCGCATGATTGCCGTCGCCAGCGGCAAGGGCGGGGTCGGCAAATCCACGGTGACCGCCAATCTGGCGGTGATGCTGGCACGGCAGGGGCTGCGCGTCGGGCTGGTGGATGCCGACCTTTATGGCCCGTCGATCCCCGGCATGCTGGGTATCCCCGGTGACCGGCCCCCGGCCATGTCGCCCGGCGGAAAGATCGTTCCCACCGAGGCGCACGGCGTCAAGGTGATCTCGATGGGAATGCTGACCGGCGACGACAAGCCGGCGATCCTGCGTGGTCCGATGGTCACGAAATACCTGCGGATGTTCATCACGCAGGTGGACTGGGGCGATCTCGATCTTCTGCTGCTCGACCTGCCGCCAGGCACGGGCGACACGCAGCTGACGCTGGCGCAATCTTTTCCGCTGAGCGGCGCGGTCGTCGTCACGACCCCGCAGGATGTGAGCCTGAAGATCGCCCGGCGCGGGCTGCGCATGCTGGAGCAGGTCAACGTGCCGATCCTCGGGATCGTCGAGAACATGAGCGGCTTCACCTGCCCCTCTTGCGGGGAGGTCACGCATATCTTCCACCAGGGTGGTGGCGAGCGCATCGCGGCGAGCCTGGGCGTGCCGTACCTCGGGGCCATCCCGCTCGACCCGGCGATCGTGGAGGGCGGCGACAGCGGCGTGCCGCTGACGGCGTCTGCACCGGAAAGCCCGGCGGCACTTGCCTATGCAAAGGTCGCCGCCGCGCTGGTCGCGGACACGGGGGCGGTCGGCGGCCTTCAGGCTCCCTTCGACTGGGATATCGCGTCCGGCAGGGGACAGCCCGCTCCCGCGCCGGATGCCCCATCGGGCCGGCCCCTCGCGCTGGACTACGATGCCACCGGTCTGACGATCCGCTGGTCCGATCACGTCCAGCGGATCGACCCACGCGACCTACGCCTTGCTTGCCGCTGCGCCGCTTGCCGCGACGAGATGAGCGGCAAACGGCTTCTGGAACCGGAAACAGTTCCGCTGGACGTGGTGTCGACCCGGATCTGGAGCGTCGGCAACTATGCGTTCGGTGTGGCCTTCAGCGACGGGCACAAGTCCGGCATCTATACCTTCCCCGCGCTGCGCGAGATCGAAAGCCCGGAGACCGAGGATGTCTGACACTGCCCTGCACCGTCGCATCCGTGCGCAGGCCTCGCCGCGCGATCCCGCGACGATGCGCTTCATCCTCGACGCGCCGGTTCAGGCCGGACGATCGGCCAGCTTCGATGGTCCGGTGGACGGGGCTCCCCTGGCGCTGGCGTTGTTCTGCCTCGCCGGCGTAAGTCGCGTGCGGGTCAGGGACGAGACGATCCTGGTCACCCGGGCACCGGATGCCGACTGGCAGGCGCTCAAGGCGCCAATCGCGGCAGCCATCCGGCAGGTGCTGGACCGGACGGATCGACCCCTTGGTGAGATGCCGGATCCTGCGGCGGTCGAGGGGAGCGATGGGGCACTTCTGGCTGCCGTCGCGGAATTCCTCGATAGACGGGTCAATCCGTCAATTGCCGGCCATGGCGGCCACATTGCCGCCGAGGCCGCCGAGGGCGGCGTCGTCCGGCTGCGCATGTCCGGCGGATGCCAGGGCTGCGCGGCATCGTCCCTGACCCTCGGAAATGGCGTCGAAACGATGCTGCGCGCGGCCTTTCCCGCGATCCGCGAGATTGTCGATGTCACCGACCACGCGGTGGGGAAAAATCCATTCTACAGCAGGGTGCCGGGGCATAGCCCGGTCCTGCCGGGCGGAATTGCGCGAGAGGCGCAGCCGGCTGCCGCAATCGATACGTTGCCGCTTCGGGTGCGCCGGCACCTTGAAGGGTTGCCCGTCGAAACGCTGCCGATCACCTATGGCCGGCTGGCGCGCGATCTGGGGATGGTCGCGCCCGGTGCGATCCGCAAGATCACCGAGGCGCTCGAGGCCACCATGCGCGAGGATGCCGCGGCAAATCGCCCGTTCCTTGCGGCCTGCGTCGTTGGCCGCGGTCCCCTGAAACTTCCCGGACGGGGATTCTTCGATCTCGCCCGTGAACTCGGCCACGGTCCGCGGCCAGACGAAACGGAAGAAGCCTTCCACCGCCGTCACGCGACGAAGAGTCTGGGAACTGCATTATAAAAGAGGTGACTCGGGAAATCTGAACAGGGGCGACGAGTGGATTGACCGCGCCACATCGGCATGATCTCCGAAAGCGAGGAGAGACCATGACTAGGTCGTGTCTGACGGCCCGAGGGTGCGCAGGTACTCCGCCCGACAGGGTCCAGCTTTTCGACTGGGTCGTGTCTCGGAAGTGGTGGAAATTTGAAGGCGGCGTAATCTCCGGGTGAAC
>ENA-UOUJ01001496-UOUJ01001496.1-activated-sludge-metagenome-genome-assembly--contig:-NODE-1496-length-12131-cov-5.383239_pt1 | contig 12131 bp, 8 predicted proteins | sample MGYA00249839_ERZ747224 | MGnify/ENA primary metagenome ERZ747224 (study PRJEB28782, sample SAMN03220277) | activated sludge metagenome | biome: wastewater; feature: sewage sludge; material... | reverse complement strand
CTCCAATAAACCGTGGGAACTTTACCTGCAAGAAAACAAACCTGGCGCAAAGGCCGAACAGATTACATTTAAAGCAGAAAGCGCAGCGTTTAAATCTTATCCATGGAGAGACCCGGAAGTGATTAGTTTTAAGGCTTCTGACGGGGCTGACGTGTATGCGAGAATTTACAAACCAACCAAACCTCATCCCAATAAGCCGGCAGTACTTTTTGTGCATGGGGCAGGGTATTTGCAAAATGCTCACAAATGGTGGAGCAGTTATTTTCGTGAGTTTATGTTCAACAATCTTTTGGCGGATAATGGTTACTATGTGATGGATATTGATTACAGGGCAAGCGCCGGTTATGGCCGTGATTGGCGTACAGGTATTTACCGGCACATGGGAGGAAAGGATTTGGATGACCATGTTGATGCAGTAAAATATCTTGTTTCAACCTATGGAGTAAACCCTCAGCATATTGGAATGTATGGAGGGTCTTATGGAGGATTTATGGCGCTGATGGCAATGTTTACCCGTTCCGATATTTTTGCAGCGGGCGCTGCATTAAGACCGGTTACCGATTGGGCTAATTATAATCACGGTTATACTTCTAATATTTTGAACGAGCCTTACAATGACAGTATTGCTTATTATCGAAGTTCTCCCATTTATTTTGCTAATGGATTAAAAGGAGATTTGTTGATATGCCACGGTATCGTGGATGTAAACGTCCATTATCAGGATGCTGTAAAGCTATCGCAAAGACTTATTGAATTAGGTAAAGATAATTGGGAACTGATGGGTTATCCAATGGAAGATCATGGTTTTGTAGAACCCAGCAGTTGGACTGATGAGTATAAAAGAATTTTTAAATTGTTTGAAAGGGTTTTAAAGAAATAGTGCATTTCTACAATTGAAATATTTTTTTCATCAACACCCATTTTTCTCCGGGGTTGGCAAAAGGAACAGATTGTTGGTATTTCCACATCAGTTCTTCCCATTCCTGAACCTTGGGATTAGCAGCATCTGATGCCGCTTTTTGTTCAAAAGAAAAATCATCCTCCGTTTCCATAATCATAAACATACGGTTGGCAACTCTGTATATCTGCATATCAGTAATACCGGCATCTGTAATGCTCTTTTCAATTTCAGGCCAGATTTGTTCGTGATACTTTTCATATTCGGCAATTAAGATAGGATCGTTTTTTAAATCGCAGGTAAAACAGTAACGCATGGATGGGGAATTAAAAATTTTAAAAACTAAAAATATGAAAAATATCCATACTATTGAATTTCATTTGAAGCTCCTTCTAAAATTAAATTTGTAAAATTGCAAAAATAATTAAAAGTAAAAAATGCAGAAAGATGAAGAAATAGATGATTTACGGGATTCGCAGGATAATAATGATGAACTGTACGAAAAGTTTGTGTATAAAACAGACAAAGGGCAAGAGCCTTATCGCATTGATAAATATCTGATGAACCGGATTGAAGGAGCATCAAGAAATAAAGTGCAACAGGCTATTCGGAATAAAATGGTATTAGTGGACGGAAAGGAAGTAAAACCAAATTATAAATTGAAAGGAGTTCAGGAGATAGTAGTTTATACTGACACAACTCCCGAAGAGAATGAAATAGTACCTGAAAATATTCCGATAAATATTGTTTATGAAGATGCTGAAGTGATGGTGATAAATAAGGTCGCCGGAATGGTAGTGCACCCTGGCAGTGGAAATTATAATGGCACTTTGCTCAATGGAGTAGCCTATTATTTGCAACAGCAAAACGCAACAATTAATGAAGAAACACTTCCGCGTTTTGGTATGGTGCATCGGATAGATAAGAATACCAGCGGACTTCTTGTGTTGGCCAAAACAGACGGCGCTATGCGCCATTTGGCAAAACAATTTTTTGACCATACCGTTAAACGGCAGTATCTGGCGCTTGTTTGGGGCGATATGAAAGAAGATGATGGTACAGTTATTGCTCATGTTGGACGTAACCTTCGCTATAGAAAACTTTTTGAAGCATATCCGGAAGGAGATCATGGCAAGGAAGCTATAACGCATTACAGGGTGAAGGAACGATTTAATTATGTTACCTTGGTTGAGTGTGTTTTGGAAACCGGCCGCACACATCAGATTCGGGTACACATGAAGTATATTGGGCATCCCTTATTCAATGATGATTTTTATGGCGGCGATAAAATTGTGAAAGGAACAGTTTTTGCGAAATACAAACAATTTGTTGATAACTGTTTTGCTATTTGCCCAAGGCAGGCGCTCCATGCACAAACATTGGGTTTTGTACACCCCACCACCGGAAAAGAACTGTTTTTCGAGAGTCCGGTACCATCCGATATGCAACAGGTTATAGATAAGTGGAAAAACTATGTCGGCGCTAAACATTAGATTTTAAAAGAGCAGCATGTATTTATTAAGAAACAGTTTTTTCGTTTTGTTTTTTCAATTTTTTGTGCTTTTGGTTATGGGGCAGGAGGCAATTACTGTTTCTGCCATTTTGAATAAAATAGATTCTATTCAAAAAAGGCCCGAAAGGGATATGACTTATGGACTGTTCAATACACACCGGAAAAATCTGTTTCTGTTTTCAAAACCAAAAACAGATAATAATGCCTTTTATACTGGGCTTGTGGTAAATGTTTTAAGAGTATATAAAGATAAGTTGGATAGCAATGACAACCGGCTTGCCGATAGCATCATAAACAGGGCATTGCCTGCTTTCAAGAAGTTTAAACACAAAAAAGGAAAACCTTCCTATTTTTTTTGGGCGGTAGATACTCCAAGACATTTCCCCAACAGTTTTCTTGAAAAGATTACTACTGAAAAACGATTTCTGCCGGATGATGCTGACTGTTCTGCTATTCTTTTAGAAGCCGCCAATGCATCTGATATTGAAAAAGAAGAAGCACACGCTTTATTTCAAAAGTATGCAGGCAGTAAAAAACGAAAACCAATCGGCTCGCAGAAAAAGTATCGAAAATATGATGCATACAGCACCTGGTTAGGCTATGCCATAGCGCCTGATTATGATATGTGTGTACATACCAATATTCTCAGATTTGTAGATAAAAACAGGCTTGACTGGACGGCAGTTGATTCGGCTACTGCCGCACTGCTTGCGGCTTTGGTTGAGGATCGAAAACATATCAGCCAGCCCGGCTTTGTTGCTCCTTATTATGGTCGCACTTCTATTATTTTATATCATCTTTCCCGTTGGATGAAAGAGAATCAAAACGGATGGATGAGTTCTTTAAAACCTGAATTAGTAGAGCAGGCGAAGTATTTTTTGAATGGAACTAAGTCTCAGCTTGAAGTTATTTTGTTGAGAACGGCTTTACTATGGTGGAACGAAGATATTGATTCGCCCCTGCAAATTGACAATGAAAAACTGATGAATGATAAGGTGGCTTTTTTTCGCGGGAATGTGGGTTCTTATCTTTCTGCTCCCGTTAAGCGTGTGGCAAATAAGGTAGGGTTATTTACTTTCAATTTTTACTGCCCTTCATTTAATGAAGCGCTTCTTCTTCAATACCTGATGGAAAAGGAGTTGAAGAGAATCTGATTATATTGATCAATCTCAAGTCCTTAATGCTTTGGTAGGTAAGAAGATTATTAAATTCGTAATTGTTATTATTTTGGCTGTAGTTATAAAAGGCAAAGCTGATAAAATATACATTTATAAACCTTCCTGACTTGCTCTTTAAAAATTTTACGCAGTCATAAAATGCAGCAATGTTGTATAGCCTGTTCTCCATGTGCTGGCTGCACAACATCAATCCCGAGCACCGGCTCACCCGTGTACTTGAAATTTTTCCCAGCCTTTGATATTCGTTTATTCTACGTTTATACATTATTTGAAAGCGTTTTTAACTACCTCATCATAAAGCTTATGAATCAAACCATCGGCGAGACCAATTTTCGGAATAAGTATTTCGTTAGCGCCGGCCCATTTTAAAACATTGATGTAAATCAGCAATGCTGGCACAATCACATCTGCACGATCTTCACGCATTTTGAAGGCGCTCATTCTGTCAGAAAGGCTGAGGCTGCTGAGTTGTTTATAATAATCTCTTAGAAGATCCAAAGAAAGCGGTTTCCCTTCTTTTCTTTTTGACAATGAAAACACTTTATTGATATTTCCTCCGGTACCGATAGCCATTATTAATTTCGAATTTTTGGTTTCGGTCTTAATGAAGGATTTCATCTCATCCCATTGCGCTTCGGACACCTGATGTTTGAGCAATCTAATTGTGCCAATATTAAAAGATTGCTTAAAAACCAATTCGCCGTTGCTGAAAAAAGTAAGTTCGGTGCTTCCGCCGCCAACATCAATATATAAATAGGAAATTTCTTTAGGCAAATTGTCGGGTACATGGTTCTCATATACCATTGAAGCCTCATTTTCTCCCGAAAGAATTTCAATTTCTATGCCTGTTTCATCTTTTACTCTTTTTATGATTTCTATGCCGTTTTTTGCATCGCGCATGGCTGATGTAGCGCATGCCTTGAGATGCTTTACGCCATACACCTCCAACAAGTGTTTATATGCTTTGATGGTATTAAGGATATTTTCTACTTTGGCTTCAGATATTTCTCCAGTTTCAAAAACATCAAAACCCAGTCGTAGCGGTACTCTTACAAGATTCGACTTTATGAATTCGGGCTTATTTTGTTTGTCAAAATGAATATCTTTAATCAATAATCTTGCAGCATTACTGCCTATGTCAATAGCGGCTAATTTCAAATTTTATAAATTTTATTTTTTAAATAATTATATGTTACTATCTGCGACCTCACTTTCTCATTCTGCAAATTTACATACTCATTGCTCAATGAATTATTCAATATTCTGGCTTTTACATTGTCCTTTAGCTGAATGTTCAAAATATCCAGCAATTCTTTTTTCAATTCTTTATTGGTTACCGGACAAGTAGCTTCTACTCTGTGTTCAATATTTCGCAGCATCCAGTCTGCCGAAGATATAAATACTTTTTGATTTCCTTTATTGTAAAAAACAAATACTCTTGCATGTTCCAGATATTCATCTACAATACTTATTGCCTTTACGGGAAATCTAAATTTTTTGTTTTCGGAAAACATACAAAATATCCCTCTTACTATCAGTTTAATTTTTACTCCAGCTTTAGCTGCTTCATATAGTTTTTCTATCATGATGGTATCAGCTAAAGAGTTCATTTTTAGAAGTATTTCCGCATGTTTCCCTTTTTTGGCCTGTTCTATTTCCTGCTGAATAAACTGGAGCATTTTGGTTCTGAAAATATGCGGGCTGGGAATAATGGTTCTGCATTTGGTAAGATAAGAAGCGCCTGTTTTGGGATTCGACAGATAATTAAAAATCCGATTGATATCAGCCATTACATGAGCATTGGATGTAAACAAGCAATGATCGCCATATATTTTTGCGGTTTTTTCATTTACGTTTCCTGTGCTTACAAATCCGTAATAGGTAGTCTTCTTTTTTGTCTTCTTTTTAATTACACAAATTTTTGCATGAACTTTTATATTGGGGATTTCAGAAAGCACTTTTACTCCGGCTTCCTCAAGCCTTTGTTTCCACATAAGGTTGGCCTCTTCATCAAATCTTGCTTTCAGTTCCAGCATCACCGTTACCTCTTTACCGTTGCGGCTGGCATTGATAAGGGCATTAATAATTTTTGACTGTGATGCTAATCGGTATAAGGATATTTTTATAGAAATTACATCAGGGTCAAAAGCAGCTTCCCTAATCAGGTCAATTACAGGTGTAAAACTATGGTAGGGAAAATTAAGCAATATATCCCTGTTTGTAACCGCATCCCAAATTCTTTTTCCGGCGAGCAATGGATGATCAAAAGACTGTTTTCGTTGTGTTTTGTTTTTAAAAACCTGATCGGGGAAGTCCATAAAATGCCTGAAATTATGAATGCTACCTCCAGGTATCAGATTGTCTTGCAGGGAAAGACCAAATTTTTTTATTAGATAATCTAAAAGCCCTTTGTCAATATCTTCATCGTAAGTAAGGCGGATGGGTCTTCCTTTTTTTCTGTTTTTCAATCCCTTTTCTAATTTCTGAACAAAAGGCGAAGTATCTAAGTTGTCTATGTCTAATTCTGCATCACGTGTAAATTTAAATATATGTGCATTAAACTCGGAATAGCCCAAAAAGCTAAAAATTTCAGGCAGGTTATGTTTTATCACATCTTCAAGCAAAATAATATCCTGCCTGCCTCTGGCTGAAGGCAGTAATATAAAACGGCCTACTGCAGTAACAGGTATTTCTATTACAGCATATTTTCTATCGGTATCTGACCCCTTTTTACTCATTACCACTCCCAAAAAAATTGATTTATCCCTCAGGTCTGGGAAGGTTTTGATTGACTCAATCATCAGGGGAATAACATTTGGGCTTACTTCGTTATCATAAAAGTTTTGAACATAGGCTTGTTGTCTTTTATTGAGTTGTTTTTCAGTTTTCAGAAAAATATTATTATGGTTAAGGTCATCCAAAACCGAATTCCAAACTTTTTCAAAATCCTCTTGTTGCCTGAAAATTAATTCTTTAATTTCTTTCAAAATTTTTTGCGGATCTTTTTCGGGGTGCATATTCAGCTTGGTTTCTATGCGAAGCATCCTGCGCAAGGAGGCTACCCGCACCCTGAAAAACTCATCGCGGTTATTTGAAAAAATACCAAGAAATTTTACGCGTTCCCTTAGTGGCACTTCAGGATCGGCAGCTTCCTGCAGTACTCTTGCATTAAATGACAGCCAACTTACATCGCGTGGAATTGTTTTCAACATAAAACTATATAATTCACTACAAGTTAAATAAATATTTTGAATTGAAAAAAGTTGAGCAATTCTTTTTCTTTTTTTGCAGGTATTGAATTATTTATTTTTTTATTCGGTTAAAATATTTCACTATTTCATACCAGAATGTGAAAACAAATCCAACAGCTACACTAATTAACAACTGTTGCGTCTTTAATTGTTGAAACCGGAAAAACGATGCAAGCGGATGGACATAAATTAAAAGGGTGGTAAGGAGTATTGTTGCAAGAACAATCAGTGTTATCAGATTGTTCTTATTCCTTAATGATTCAAATATCGAATAGTGAAATGAGCGATTAATTAGAGTAAGAAAAATATTTGACGATATTAGAGTAGTAAATACCATTGTTCTTGTAACGGGTTCATTAAAGCCATTTGAAACAGCATATTGGTAAACAAATAAAGTTCCGGTAGTAATAATTAAACCCTGTATTATGCTTGTGGTTAACTCTCTCCAATTGAAAAAAGTATTTGCAAAAGGTCTTGGCTTTTGAAGCATTATATTTTTTTCCATTGGCTCATTTTCATAAATAATTGAGCAGGTAGGTCCCATTATAAGTTCCAAAAAGATTACATGAACTGGAGTAAAAATATTTGGATAAACCCAACCAAGCACCAAAGGGAAAAATACGGTGAGGATAATAGGGATATGTATGGAAATAATATATTGAATGGCCTTTTTCAGATTTGTATATATTTTTCTACCCATTGCCACTGCATCTACCATTTTTTCAAGGTTATCATCCATCAATATAAGCGAAGCTGCCCCCTTTGCAATTTCAGTACCTTTTTTACCCATAGCAATGCCAATATGGGCCGCTTTGAGAGCAGGGCCATCATTTACGCCGTCTCCGGTCATGGCTACAATTTCATTATTTGCTTTCAATGCTTCAATAATGCGAAGTTTGGCTTCAGGAAAAGTTCTGCTAAAAATATACTTATTCTCTACCTCATTTTTTAATTGGTTATCGTTTAATGCCAAGAGTTCTTGCCCTGTTATGCTTTTTTCATAACTATTGAAACCAATTTCTTTTGCAATTGCTGTTGTTGTGGAGGCGTTGTCTCCAGTTATTATTTTGACCTTGATTCCTGCTGTATAAAAATTTGATAATACTTCATTAATATTATTTTTAGGTGGGTCATAAAAACCCAATAAGCCATGAAAAGTGAATAAGAAATCCTGCTGCTTTGAGGGGAATTGGTTTCCCGAGAACCGAGTACTGCCAACTGCCAATATTCTGAAAGCTTCGGATGATAGTTTTTTATAAGCAGAACTGATCTCATTTTTTTCCTTTTCAGTCAAGTCAGAAATATGTAAAATAGCTTCTGGAGCGCCTTTGGCAGCAATTATACGATTTCCCATTTCATTTTCAAAAATATGGGTCATCATAGGAGGCTTTCCGCTGATGGGATACTCATGAATCATTTTGTAAAATACCCTTTCATCTGTTTCACAAATTTGTTTGTATGCCTGATGAATAGAGATTTCCATTGGATCAAAAGCGATTGGTTCGCTTGCCCACATAGCTATTTCAATTAATTGCTTTTCCTCAATCGTTTGAATATCTTCAAAGTTTGTAATTTTTTTTGCAGGAAAAGTATATAGTTTGGACAATCGCATTTTGTTTTCAGTAAGCGTACCTGTTTTATCTGTACAGATTACGGTTGCACTACCCAGTGTTTCTACCGTTTTCATTTGTTTTACAACAATACCCATTTTCATGAGTCGGAAGGCGCCCAGCGCCATAAATGTTGTAAAAGCAACAGGAATTTCCTCCGGTAAAATGCTCATGGCGAGTGTGAGCGCCTTTAGTAAGCTATCCAAAAAATTATAAGACAAAAAATAATTGAAAATCCAAACAATAAAAAATACCACCGCTCCAATGATTACCATATATTTTACAAAGGCATTAATCTGTTTCTCGAGTGGTGTCTTTTCAGTTTCCACCTCAGTAAGACTTCTGCCTATTTCTCCAAGTTTTGTATTATTGCCAATAGCAGTTACTTCAAAAATTGCGAGGCCCCCGGCTACAATGGTTCCATTGAAGACTTTATTTTCTTCGCTACCTGAGTCTTTATAAACAGACAATGATTCGCCTGTCAATAATGATTCATTTACCGAAAAATCATTGGAGTGAACAATTACTCCATCTGCCGGAATATGAGCGCCTTCTTCTATCATCACCATATCGCCAACAACAATATCCTCGTTGTCGATTTGCATTGTTTTGCCATTTCGTATTACCTTGTTTTTTGGCTGAATAAATTCATTTAGTTTTAGAAGGGCTTTACGGCTTCTGTTATCCTGATAAATGGAGATAGCTGCTACTAACAAAATAGCTGCCACCATAAAAAGGGCATCACCGATATCACCAAGAATAAAATATAAAAGAGAAGCAACCAGCAATAACAGTATCATTGGTTCCTTAGCCAGACTTTTAAGAACTATCAGAAATCCACTTTCTTTTTTTGACTCAATTTTGTTGGCGCCAAACCTTTTTCGTGAGTTTAAAACCTCCTCGTCGTTCAAACCTTGTATAGTAAAATTATTTTCCAGCATATTTTAATTGCAGCGTTTATTCTTCTTTGTTTTTTAATTTCATTAAGAGCGCATAGGCTCCTTTAATGACAATATTCCTATCTTTCAGATTGTCCAAATTTAAAACAGCGGTGTACCCATCCTTTGTTCCACCAATGTTGACTTCTTGCATTTCGAACTTGTTCTTTTCTATTTCCGTAAAAACATATTGCCTCGAATGATAGGTGATTATTGCATCTTCAGGCAAAGCATTTGTTTTTTTATTATCAATCTGAATATCGGCATTCATATACAAACCGGGTATTAGAAGGGGGTTGTACTTAGAGAAATGGCAATGAACCTGGATGGTGCCTTCTACCGATACATCTTTGTTGATTAGTATTATCTTACAAGGATATTTTTTATCTGGTGCATTATTTGTATAAGACATAATTTCTTGTCCAATATACAGTTTTCCTAAATCCTTTTCAAATACTCTGAGATTTAGATGTATATCAGTCGGATCTATCAGTTCAAACATTACTTCTGATGGACTTACATATTTCCCTACATTGACATTAACCTTACTGACAAAACCTGAAATAGGAGAGTAGATACATATAGTATTGGAAATGCCTTCCATTGTTAGCTTTGAGTGGTTGATATTTATTAATTTTAACTGTTCACCTAATGAATTTAATAAAATGCGTTGGCTGTTTGCCTCTGTCAAAGCCTGTTGCATTATTTTTTCACTGCTGGCCTGACTTTGATTCAGTGTTTTTTGACGATCATAATCAGATTGAAAATATTGTAGTCTTGCCTTTGCTGTAAGATAATCCTGCTGAAGTTGAATATATCGTTGATCCTGCATTGTAGCTATTACCTGACCTTTTGAAACCTGCATACCGGGCAATAAATCAGTCGTATTTAGATAACCTCCCAAAGGCGCTGATACTGAAATAAGATTTTGTGGAGGCACATCAATTTTGCCATTTGCTTTTATTGTACTGCCAATAGTTATTTCTTCCGGTTTCCCGGTTTGGATTCCTGCATTTTTATATTGAGCATTAGTCAGTATAACAGTTTTTTCATCAATATTTGTTTGTGGTTCTTCTTCTTTTTCACTTTTACATGAAACAATGGTAAGGAGAATTATTCCACAAAGACAAAGCCTTACTGTCAAATGATTATCGAGCGCTGCCCAGAGAAATGAGGAGGTTTTTTCATTTTTCTTCCAATTAAATATATGTTTGTACTGATATTTCATTGATATAATAATTTAAGTTAAGTATTATTTATAAATTGAGTAGATATTCCAATTGAATAGCGCTTTGATTTAATAGATGCACATCGTTCAGATAACTACTTTGTATGTTACTTGCCTGATTGATAAGCATTACTAATTCGAGATAGTTGATTTCGCCGTTTTGTAGTTGTTTTCCTGCGGTTTCATTAATTATTTTTATATTTTTTAAATATTGAATTTCGTAAAGCCTGACAGTGTTTTTTTGACGTTGGTATTGTTCAAAAACTGAGTTGATTTTTGCATCTAAACCTGCCTTTTCAATTTCGTAATTTTTTTGATTAATTTGCTCACTGATAATACTTGCTTTTATTCTTGCTTTTTGTGATGCAGCAAACAAGGGAATGCCAATTCCAACCTGGGCAATATGAAAGCGATGTGAAGCCCCATAGAGTCTGTCATCGGCACCCAATCCTTTCATACTGGTATTGGTATAACCCAAAATCAAATCGGGTAATAATTTGGTCTGTTCTGTTTGAGTTGTTGCTTTTGCAATTTCAACTTGTTGTCGCACCAGTAAAAGTGAAGGATGATTTTGATTTGGATTTTGCCAGTTTTCAAAATTTAATTCAGGGTATTTAAAATTTACTTTTGCAGGAAAATACGAAATATGCGTATTTACCAAAAGCCGAAAGTTGTTTTCCAGAACTTTAATCTCTTGTTGTACTAGCGAAAGCTGCATTGAAATCGCAGATTGCTGCGTTTCAAATGTAGTTTTTTCTAAAATATTGCTTTCGCCCTTTTGAAGGCGAAAAGATGCTTTTTCTAAAAGTGCTGAATATATTGTATCTAAATTTTCCAGGAGCGTTTGTTTTTCTTTCCAGAAAAGATAAGTATAAAACGTTTCGGTTACCATTCTTTTCAATTCAGCCTTTTTTAATGAAGCGCTCAACAAAGTTGCTTTCCATTCTTCGGTAAAAAGCTGTTTTTGTTTTGCATATACAATAGGGAAACTAAGGTTTTGCGAAATGCCAAATTTAGTATCAAAATAGGCGCTATTAATCTGTCCCATTTCACTTGTAATGTTTGTAGATGGGATAACAGTGGCAGACTTAATCAGTACTTTAGCTAAATCTGATTTCAGATTCTCATTTTGAATGATAAGATTATTTTTAATAGCCGAATCTATTGCCTGATTCAGGGAAATGGGAAATTGCCCTGCTGAGTCAAATGAAAATAATAGAAAAATAATCAGATGGGGATAGAATTTTGGTAGAAGCTTTAGAGAAGCGCAAGATCTGTCCAAACATTCAATCAGCAGAACTAAGGGAATTATAGGATATTTCAAAGTTGAATTCATATTTTAAGTTTTATTATTTATAAGCTTTCATCTGCTAAAATGCCTTTCTTAGACTTTTTGGCATACCAGGTCTCAACCCATATATAAAGAATGGGTAAAACACCAAGTGTTAAAAATGTAGAAACGGCAAGTCCGCCGATTACAACTGTTGCCAGAGGCCTTTGAACTTCGGCGCCTGC
>ENA-UOUJ01001495-UOUJ01001495.1-activated-sludge-metagenome-genome-assembly--contig:-NODE-1495-length-12147-cov-10.993384_pt1 | contig 12147 bp, 15 predicted proteins | sample MGYA00249839_ERZ747224 | MGnify/ENA primary metagenome ERZ747224 (study PRJEB28782, sample SAMN03220277) | activated sludge metagenome | biome: wastewater; feature: sewage sludge; material... | reverse complement strand
ATCCCCATCGGCTTGCCGTCGGCGCGTCGGATCGCCCAGCGCACCGATTTCCCGGTCTCGTAGCAGGGCTCGAAGAGCACCTCGGCCGGGATGATGCAGAGCTGCCCGCGCTGCCAGGCGTGGCGAAAGGAGGGCTTTTCGCCGAGCGTCTCCGAGCGTGCGTTGTACGTCGAGCGGAGGATCTTCAGGTCGTTCGCCCAGGCCGGGACGAGCCCGAAGAGGGCGGGCACCCACTGTCGGGGGGCGAAGTTCGTCACGACCGGAACGACCGAGCCGGGATAGGCCTCGCCGTAGCCGAAGTCCGGCGGCGGCAGCGGCAGCGCGGCGAGTGCTTCACGCGAGGCGGGGCGGTAGTTGGCGCACATGGGGGGCGGTGCGAGTCTCCAGGCCGCCATTATCCCCGATGCGGGAGGCGGGGATGCAGCGGCGCCAGGCCGTGCTGTTCGCGGTGTTCGTCGCGCAGGGGGTCGATGCCGCGCTGTGTCGCCATCGGCATCTGGTAGAAAATGGACCCTCGCAGCCAAAGCACCCGCGGACCAACAAGACCCTTCGCTCCCTTGCCCCCTGAATTACCCACCACCTCTCCCCGCCGCCGCACGCTGGCGGCCGTGCTGCTGTTTGCGATGACGGTGCTCGCCGCGCTGGCGGGCACCGGGCATGGGCCACCCGTGTGGATCGCCGGGCTGGCAGCCTGGGGCGCGGCCGCGCTGTTGTTGCCGCAGCTTGCGCGCGCGCAGAAGCGCCAGGCGCTGCTGCTGGCCGGTGCCGGCGCGGTGGCGTTCGGCGTCGCACTCTGGCGCGGGGGCAGCCCGAGCCTGCTGGGCTTGCTGACGCAGAACACCGCGTTGCTGGGCATGCTGGCGGCGGTCAGCTTCCTGCGCCTGCTGCGCACGCCCGAAGCCGGCAGCGCAGGCTTGCCCAAGGGCCGCGGCGCGCTGTGGCGCACCTTGGGCGCGGTGCACGTGCTGGGCGCGGTGATCAACCTGTCGGCGGTCTTCATCATGGCCGACCGCATCGGTGCGGACGGCAAGCCGCGCCAGGACCAGGCGGCGGTGCTGGTGCGCGCCTTCCTCGCCGCGGCGCTGTGGTCGCCCTTCTTTGCCGCCACCGCGGTGGCGCTGACCTATGCGCCCGGCGCCAGCCCGCTCGGCCTGGCCGCATCCGGCATGGCGCTGGCAGTGGTGCTGCTGTGGCTCGCCGGCCGGGACACCGAGCGCAGCAGCGGCAACCGGGCGGCCGACTTCATCGGCTATCCGATGCAGGCGCCGGCGCTGAAGGTGCCCGCGGTGCTGGCGGTGCTGGTGGCGGCGGGACACTGGGTGGTGCCCGAATGGGCGGCGCTGGCGGTCATCAGCCTGGCCGCGCTCGCGGTGGTGTGCGTCGTGGTGCTGGTGCAGCAGGGCGCGCGGGCGGGCGGCCATGCGCTGTATGGCCATGTGCGCGACCGCCTGCCGGGCATGTCGGGCGAGCTGGTGCTGTTCCTGTCGGCGGCGGTGTTCGCCAGCGGGCTGCGTGCGCTGATGGACAGCGGCGGGCTGTGGCTGCCCTTTGCCGCCTTCGGCGTGAGCGAGGCGGCGCTGGTGCTGGCGGCGATGATCCTGCTCGCCGCGCTCGGCATCCACGCGGTGATCACCATCGCCATGGCCTCGGCCTGGCTGGCGCCGCTGCAACCGGAACCGACGCTGCTCGCGCTGGTATTCGTGCAGTCGTGGGCGATCGGCCTCGCCGCCGGGCCGATGTCGGGCATCCACCTCGCGCTGCAGGGCCGCTACGGCCTGTCAGCCGCGCAGCTCGCGCGCGCCAACGTGCGCTACTGCCTGCAGGCCTATGCGGCGGCGGTGGTGTGGCTGGCGGTGACCGGCAGCGTGCTGGGCGTGAAGCTGTTGCCGGCCTGGGCTTGACCAACCCTCGATGAAGGATCTGTCGGATATGGAAACAAAGAAGGGCAAGCCCGGCTGGCGCGACGTAAAGGGCGCGCTGGTCGACTTCGATCGGGCCGGACTGCTCGCCTTGGTCCAGGACCTGTATGCCGCCAGCAAGGACAATCAGGTCTTCCTGCACGCCCGCTTCGGGCTCGGGGCGGATGCGCTCGAGCCCTACAGGGTGGTGATCGAGCGCTGGCTTTGCCCCGATGTGTACAAGAATCAGGACTACTCGGTCGCGAAGGCCAAAAAGCCGATCGCCGACTACAAGAAGGCGATCGGCCTGCCGGCGGGGCTTGCGGAGCTGACGGTCTTCTATTGCGAGCAGGCGACCGGTTTCAGCGCCGAGTTCGGGTTGGACGACGAGGCGTACTTCGGCGCACTGGTGCGGATGTTCGAGCAGGCGCTGACGATCGTTGCGGGCTTGCCCGAGCCACAGCGCGCGAGCTTTCTAGAGCGGCTCGATGATGTCCGCGTGATCGGGCAGAACGTGGGCTGGGGCGTGGGCGAGGAGTTCGACGCGCTGTGGAGACGCGCCGGCCTCGAGATCGACGGATGATGAGAATCCGCTCCGCCTCCTTCGCGTGCGGTCCGGACGTCATCCGCCATGGCTGATCACGAAATTCCGCCCGAACTGGCGGCCCTGGCCCGCCGGATTCAGGCCCTTCGCGAGGAGGCGCGCGCGCTCGGTCTCTTCGCCGAGGATCGCGGGCTGCTGCGCTGTCCGGCCTGCGGCTTGCTGGAAGACGTCACGATCGAGGGGCGTCTGATCACCTGCGATGGCAATGTCGCCGCAGGCGATGACCTCGGCTTGCGCTTTGTCGAGTCCCCGGTCGGGACCTTCGTCTGCCCGCGTTGCGGCAGTGCTGCTTGCGGCGAGGATGATCCGGAGGCATAGGGTCGTGCTGCGCCGGGCGGCTCGGGTGCCGAGTGCCGGCGGGGTTCTTCAGTACAATCACGCGATGTTCGACAGATCGATGCGTCGAGGCGCCGCTTGCAGGAGAAGCGTCAAGTGTGTGACTGGATCGACGAATGAGGATTTCGATGAATTACATCATGGCAGTCGTGATCGGCTTCAGCGTCCTCCTTGCGAGCGGCACGGCCATGGCCGAGGGCGCCGGACAGGAAGGCACGACGGCGGGCGCGCAGGCGCTCGAGCCGCAGCAAGGGGCGAAGGCGGGCGCCAAGGCGGCCGTGATGGAGGCCGACCCCGGCAACCGCGCTTCATTGCTGTACATCGTCCTCATCGGTGGCGTGATGGTCGTGGCCATGAAGATGGCGATCGCCTACGGCAAGAAGAAGCTGGAAGAAGAGCGCGAGGCCGCTCGAGAGAAAGCCGAGCTCGAGGAGCGACAGAGGAAGTCGCAAGCGAAGGGCTGAGGAAGGCGGGACGCCTGCCGGCTTGTCGCTCGAAAGCCGGGACACTGACGCCCCCGCCGCGCCTTGCATATGCGCCCGTGCGTTTGAAAGCGCAGGATCCATCCCCATATAGATAGGGTCGGCCCTCACGGCCATCCCCCCAACTTTCGGAGACCACGCGATGAGCTGCCGCGGCCGCGCGAGATTCGCCCTGTGCATCGACCAGGCACATGCCTGGCCCCGGCCTCGATAGCGCCTTGCCGGCGCGGATCGGCAGGCCGGGGTCGGTGGAGTGTCTTTTCCTCTCGTCTCGAAGGTCCTGCCATGGTTCGCGCGCTGTACTCCCGCGCCGGCTCGCATGCCGGTGTCGGTCTCCTCTTCCTGGTGTTGTTCGTCGTGTATGCCGAGCGGGCGTTCGGGCTGCTGCCCGTCGACCACGCCCTGCAGGCCTGGCTCGAGCCGGTGCGCAATGCGGCGATCGCGCTCGCGTTGTTCACCGCTGCGCATCTGCTGCATGCGCTCGCGTCGGCGCGGCTGTCGCAGCGGCGCAAGGGGCGCAAGCCGGTGCCCAAGGTGCTGCTCGATCTGCTGCGGGTGTTCCTGTTCGCGCTGGCTGCGCTGGGCGGGCTGTCGCTGCTGTTCCGCCAGGACCTGTCGGGGATCCTGACCGGCTCGGGCCTGGTGCTGGCGGTGCTGGGCTTCGCGATCCGCAACGTGGTGGCCGATACGCTGTCGGGGATCGCGCTCGGGATCGAGGCGCCGTTCCGCATCGGTGACTGGGTGCGCATCGAGAACCTGGCGCAGGGGCGGGTGCAGGAGATCGGCTGGCGCACGACGCGGCTGGTGACCGGGGACAGCACCTACGTGATCCTGCCAAATAGCCAGATCTCGCGGCAGCGCATCACCAACTTCAGCGCGCCGAAGAAGGAATATCGCGACCATGCCGAGCTGACCCTGCCGCTCGCGCTGCCGGTGGCCGAGGCGCGCGAGCTGATGCGCACCGCGCTCGCGCATGCGAAGGGCATCGTCGAGGACAAGCCGGCCGAGGTGCAGCTGGTCTCCTACGGTCCGACGGGCATCACCTACCGGGTGAAGTACTGGGTGCCGCAGCATGACCGCGAGCCGGCCTGCCGGGACGAGGTGCTCGGCCTCATCGATGCGGCGTTGCGCGACCGCGGGGTCGTGCTGGCGCAGCCGCTGGTGGAGGCCGTGTGCGCGCAGGCGACAGTCGCCTCCCCGTAGGAGACGGAAGCGCGTCCGCTCGCGGGAGTGTCGGGAATTCTTACACCCCCGGTCCGGTCTTGGAGGGACTTCATTCAGAATCAGTGGCTTGTATTCTGGTGTGATTCTTGCATAACCGTCGTGCATTCCCCTGACACCTGGGAGCGAGATCATGAAGCAAGCTTGCGCATCGATCGTTGCAACGGCCGCGCTGGTCGCGGCGCTCGGGTCTGGCGCGGCTGGAGCCGCCGTTCTGAATGTCACCGTACGCGGCAGCGACGCGATCTTTCTCGCGGGACGCACGGACATCACGATTCCGCCCGCCTCCGATCCCTGGAATTCTCCCACCGGGATGCAACGCCACGTTGGTCCCACGCCCGAGGAGATCCAGGAGACCTTCCCGCCCTTCCTCGGCGTGGTCGGTGGCGACATCATCCGCCTCGCGGATCCTTCGATCGGCGGCATCAGTTATTTCAACGGGATCGGCGGGTCCTACTTCGGCCCCGAGGGCAACAACGCCGACTGCCTGGGGTCGAGTTGCAGCGACCTCTCGTCGTTCGGCGGCATCAGCGGCTACTTTGGCCCGGAGGGGGCGCTCGTCGGTGTCTTCCTCGACGACGGCATTCCGGCCAGTGGCGCGCCCGCGCGCCTCAACTTCAGCACGGCCGGCCTGGGGCGTAACTTCCTGACGCTGACTCCCGGGCTCGGGCAGATCTTCTATATCGGCAATGGCGTGACCACCTCCGCGGTCTTCCAGGAGTTCATCGCCCCGGTCGGCGCCACCCGTTTGTTCCTGGGGATCCCGGACGGCTTCGGCTTCGATGGCGTGCCCGGGGCCTACGACGACAACGATGGGGCCTACCAGGTCCGCATCGGTGTCAACGAGGTGCCTACCGTGCCCGAGCCGGGCGTGCTCGCACTCCTCGGGCTGGGCCTCGTCGGCCTGGCTGCCGCCCGCCTGCGCGGTTCGCAGGGGATGAAGGGCGCGGCCTGATCGAGGCCCGAGGATCGTCGTTTTCCCGGAAGGTGTTCAGGCGGGCAGCGGCGCGACCATCACCCGGTTGCGACCGGCCTGCTTGGCTTGGTACATCGCCGTGTCGGCGCGTTCGAGCGCGTTCTCGAGGCTCTCGCCCTCGGCCATGAGGGTGATGCCCGCGCTGAAGGTGATCACCACTTTCTGCATGTCGGTCATGAAGAACTCACGGGTGAGTTCGCGCTGCAGGCGGACGAGGGCCTGCTGGGCGTCGGCGTCTCCGGTTTCGGGCAGCAGGATGACGAACTCCTCGCCGCCATAGCGGGCGAGCACGTCCTGCGGACGCAGATGCTGGCGCACGACCTTCGCGAGGTGCACCAGCGCGTCGTCGCCGACCTTGTGGCCGAGCTTGTCATTGAGCTTCTTGAAGTGGTCGATGTCGAGCAGCGCGACGGCGAGTCGGGTGCCGCGGCGCTGGGCGCGGGCGGACTCGGTCTGGAACATCTCTTCCAGACCGCGCCGGTTGAGCGCGCCGGTGAGCTGGTCGTGGCGCATCAGGCGGCTGGCTTCCTCGAGTTCGTTCTGCAGCGTGACGATGCGTTCCTGCGCTTCCGAGGCTTGGCTGCGGGCGACGATCAACTCGTCGCGCGAGCGGCGCGCTTCGTCCTGGATGCTGCGGGTCTCGGTCATGACCTCGTCGAGCAGGGGGCCGATCTCGGTGATGTCGTTGGCCTTGGCGATGCGCTGCGCACATTGGCCGATGCGATCGTGGTACGCGCCGGTCGATTCGGAGAAGCGCGCGAGCTGGTCGACGAAGCCGGCCAGCATGTCGCGCAGGTGGCGCTGCGATTCGGCAAGGGTGTGCTTGAGCTGGCCCTGCTTGTAGATGAGCTCCTTGAGGCGGCGGCCGGCGTCGTCGATCTTGCGCGGGTCGGGGCGGCTGTCGACGATCTCGCGCAGCATCTCGATCTGTCCGGCGAGCCAGCGGTCGTCGAGCACGAGTTCATCGATATTGCGCAGCAGCATGCGCAGCAGTTCGAGCATGCCGGAGCGGATCTCGGCCTCGTCGGCGGCGGCGAGCTCGAGTTCGTGCGCGAATTGGCGCAGGCGCGTGCCCACCTCGCGCAGGCCGGCGGCCTCGCTGCGGCTTGCGATCTCGGTGCACAGCGCCGCGGCAGTCTCGCGCAGCGGCGGGTATTCCTCGAGCAGCGGCGGCAGTGCTTCGCCCAGGCTGATGGTGACGAGCTCGCGCAGGGCCTCGATGGTGGCGATGTCGGTAGCGGGTGCGGCCGCGGCTGCGGAGCGCAGGGGAGCAGCCGGTCTTGCCGCGTTCGCACCGGCACGCTCGGATGAGGTGTCGGCGCGCAGGGCCACTTCGTCGGGCACCTCGACCGCGAGCGGATCGGCGTCGGTCGTTGCCAGCGCCCAGCTCTTGAGCAGGCCTTGAAGGCGGGTGTAGAGCGCCGCCGGGTCGGCTGCGCTCAGCACACGATCGAGCGCCTCGCGCTTGCGCGCCGGGGTCCATCCCGTCTGGCGCGCCTCCCACTGGCGCAGCAGGTTGCCGATCAGCTCGTTCCAGGCCTGCGGCTCCCCAAGCTTGAGTCCGTCAAGGTAGCGCTCGAGTGCAGCCTCGGCGGCCTTGTGGCGGCCGTCGGCGAGCGCCTGGTCGAGCTGATGGCCGTGGCGCTGGCGCTCGGCGCTGTCGCGTGGCAAGCGGCGGGCGAGCTTGCGCACGAAGGCTTCGGGCAGCGCGTCGTCGTCAGGACGCGTGCCGGCGATCTCGTGGTAGAGCTTGCGGTAGTTGTCGGGGGTTGGGGCCACCCGGCGCAGCGCGAGCTGGCGCAAGGCTTCACGGGCGATCTCGGAGGGATTGCTGAGGATGGGCATGTTGAGCTTCGGCGGTCCCGGTGTCTGGCGCATGTTTTCGGCATTCTGACAGGAGTTCTTGAGCTTTCGGAGGGCAAAGTCCGCAGGGCCGGAAGATAGGGCGAGCCTGCTCCGGGCAATCTGCCGATCCATAGACTTTAATCAAATGCTTATATTCATCTCCGGACTAGACTGAACAAGGAGATTGTTCTCGTGGAGGAAAGGGAGATGGACAAGCGAATATTCGGCTGGCGCCGTTGGATCGGTGGAGCGTTGATCCTCGCGGCCAGCATGATGGCGGGTGCGGCGAACGACCCGGCGGCGGGAAGCCTTCCGGTCGCTGCGGCGGGCGGCAAGGCGGCCAGTACGGCGGACCACAGCAAGTTCAAGGAGCTTCAGGGGCCGTTCAAGACCGGGCCGGAGGTCACCAAGGCCTGCCTGGCCTGTCACAACGAGGCCGGCCACCAGGTGATGAAGAGCGTGCACTGGACCTGGGAGGCGATCAGCCCGACCACCGGCAAGAAGCTGGGCAAGCAGCACGCGGCCAACAACTTCTGCGGCTCCATCCTCTCCAACGAGCCGCGCTGCACGAGTTGCCACGCGGGTTACGACTGGAAGGACAAGAACTACGACTTCAGCAATCAGAACAACGTGGATTGCCTGGCCTGCCACGACACGACCGCGACCTACAAGAAGATCGCCACCGATGCCGGCCACCCGCTCTACGAGCCGCGCGAGATGCCCAAGGGCAGTGGCAAGATCGCGCAGCCGCCCGACTTGACCAAGATCGCACAGGCGGTTGGCAAGCCGGGGCGGCAGAACTGCGGCGCCTGCCACTTCAACGGTGGCGGTGGCGATGCGGTCAAGCACGGCGACCTCGATACCTCGCTGATCAAGCCGGCAAAGCAGGTCGATGTGCATATGTCGCCCGACGGCGCGAACCTGTCCTGTGCCGACTGCCATACCTTCAACGCCCACCAGCCCTCCGGCAGCCGCTACGCGGCCACCGCCAAGGACACCAAGGGCCTGGACATGAAGCATGAGGACCACAACCGCGCGACCTGCGAGTCCTGCCACGACCTGCGTCCGCACAAGAACGAGCGCCTGAACAACCATGCCAATCGTGTGGCCTGCCAGACCTGCCACATCCCCGAGTTCGCACGCGGCGGCGTGGCCACGAAGACGCTGTGGGACTGGTCGACCGCCGGCAAGCGCGGCGCGGACGGCAAGCCGCTGTTCATCAAGGATGACCACGGTCACCTGAGCTATTCCGCCGAGAAGGGCGACTTCAAGTACGGCGAGAACGTGCGCCCCACCTACAAGTGGTACAACGGCGTGGTCCATCAGATCGGCATCACCGACAAGATCGACGACAGCAAGATCCTCGAGCTGAACCGCGTCGAAGGCTCGGCGAGCGATCCGAACGCCCGCATCTGGCCCTTCAAGGTCATGGTCGGCAAGCAGCCCTACGACCCGGTGAACAAGACCCTGGTGGTCAACCACGTGTACGGCAACGACGACACCGCGTTCTGGGGCAACTTCGACTACGAGAAGTCGATCAAGGCCGGCATGGACTACGCGGAGCTGCCGTATAGCGGCAAGTTCGACTTCATCGAGACGCGGATGAACTGGTTCATCACCCACATGGTGGCGCCCAAGGAAGACGCGTTGAGGTGCAGCGACTGTCACACCCGCGCGGAGGATGGCCGCCTTGCTGCGATCACCGACATCTACATGCCCGGTCGTGATCGCAACGGCTGGGTCGACCTGCTCGGCGGGCTGGCGATCATCGGCGCGATCGGCGCCGGTTCGATCCACGGTATCGCCCGCATCCTCACCCGTCGCAAGGGGCACTGAAAAATGAGCGAGAACCGCATCTACATCTACAAGCGCTATGAGCGCTTCTGGCACTGGTCGCAGGCGCTGCTGATCGTCATCATGATGGTCACCGGCTTCGAGATCCACGGCAGCTATACCTTGATGGGCTTCAAGGATGCGGTGGATGTCCACACCTTCGCGGCGTGGACCCTGCTGGTGATCTGGGCCTTCACGATCTTCTGGCAATTCACCACCGGCGAGTGGAGGCAATACATCCCGTCGATGAAGAACGTGTCGGCGATGATCCTCTACTACACGGTGGGGATCTTCAAGGACATGCCGCATCCCTTCCGCAAGACCACGGTGCAGAAGCACAACCCGCTGCAGCGTCTGGCCTATCTCGCGCTGCTCGCGTTCATCTCGCCGCTGATCTGGGGGTCGGGCCTGCTCTACCTGTTCTACGGCAACTGGGCGCAGCTCGGCATCGACAAGATGTTCTCGCTCGAGACCGTGGCGCTGGTGCATACCGCGGGTGCTTTCATGATCACCGCGTTCTTCTTCATCCACGTGTACCTGACTACCACCGGACACACGGTCTTCGCCCATATCAAGGCGATGATCACCGGCTGGGAAGAGATCGAGGACGACCACGCGCCGGCTGCGGCGGAGCAGGGCAAGCGCGCGCACGGCAAGGCTTGACCGCACTCGCCGCAACGCGGCGCCCGCCTGGACGAAGACGCCCCGCGGCTGGCTCAGCGCGGGGCGTCTTCGTCCGGAAGTTCGTAGCGGTCGGCGATGTAGGCCGGGCCCTTCATCACGAACACGATGAAGGCGCCGATCGCCACGGTGAAGACCACCGTCCAGTGCAGGATCACCGCCGCCAGCACCCAGATGTCGATCATCTGCAAGGAGCGTACGGCCTCGATGCTGTCGTCGCCCCACCAGTGCAGGCGGGCGAGGAGAGAGAGGGCCACGCAGGCTGCGGTGCCGACGAGCGCGACCATGGGTAGGCGTGCGAGCACCCTTCTTTCGAGCCCTGCCGGTTCGGTGCGCGAGCCGGGCAGGCGGCGCCAGCGCTTTTCCATGGTGCTTTCCCGATGTGCGGATATTGTGAAGTGCATGTCTGCCGGTGTCCGCGTGTGGATGCCCAGACATGCGGTTTCGTCGCGATGGAGCCTCCAGGCGCGGGCAAGTGAGATCCGTGGCAAAAAGCACCACTTCCAGCGGCGCCCCGGCGGACCGGGGGTAGAATGCCGGGGACAGCACTCGCTTCGCGCAGCTTGCGACTCCGATCCGGAGGCGAGGTCTACGGACTGCTGCTCAGACACCGACCCGCGTACCAGAGTTCTGCAGAAATGACCCTCCAGCAAGCCGAAACCGCCGCGCCCGCGCCCGCCAGTACTGAAGTGCAGGAGCAGGCCAAGCTCCCGCGCATCGAGCCGCGTGCCATCCTCAAACGCCTGCAGGCCGAATCCCCGGCATTCCGCGACAGCAAGCCGCTTGCGTTGAAGATCGACACGAGCATCCTCGCCCGCTTCCCCGACTTCGACCGCAAGAACCTGCGCATCGCGCTGCGCATGCATACCGCCTCGACCAAGTACCTCAAGGCCGTCGAGCGTGGCGGCGAACGTTTCGATCTCGATGGCAAGGCGTCTGGCGAAGTCACCGACGAACAGCGCCAGCACGCAGCCACCACACTCAAGGAACGTTTCGCCGCTGTCGCCAAGCAGCAGCGCGAGAAGCGCGAAGCCGACGAAGCCGAGCGCCGCCGCACCGAGAAGCTCCAGCAGCTGGTGAGCAAGTTCGGCCGCTGAGCCCGAGCCGGTTCGTCGGTGCTCAGCGCAGGTCGCGCCGCACCGATTCCGCCCGCGCCAGCCAGATCCCCGCCCCGGCTGCGACCGCCACCGCGAGCGCCCCGCCGGGATGCCCGGTCCCGATCATCAGGCCGGCGAGCAGGCCGAGTGCGAGCAGGACCTTGGAGGTGATGGTTTGCATGGCGGTCTCCTGAACTTTTGGACTGTTCGGATACTGTATATTTGAACAGTTTTTGACGCAAGCCCATCCGCGCTCGCGTGCCGGTGACGTGCGATCCGATCCGCTGCCTGGGCGGTGTGTTGAGCTATAATCCGCAGCGCCTTGCCGGCATAGCTCAGTTGGTAGAGCAGCTGATTTGTAATCAGAAGGTCGTGGGTTCGATTCCTATTGCCGGCACCAGTAAAAACAAGGGGTTGCAGCGATGCAGCCCCTTTTTCATGTCGAGTGGGCTAACGCCGGGCTAACAGCCGCCTATCGGCCCCTCCTGAGCGTGGCTTCAAAGAGCGTGCTGTGCACGGCTGCAGTCTCGTTCGAGAAACCCAACGGGTGAAAATGTGTCCGATAGAAAACGTCATATCACCATTCACAATGAAGACGAGGCGTTTGCGTTCCTTAAGCGAGCCTTAGAACGCGAGTTCGAAGACGTGCCCGCGGTTGTCGAGTTCAAGGACTGGCCGGTCCTGCGGATTCGTTTGGAGGGAGAGGGATACGACAGCACGATCACTCCTGACATGGCGGAGGCGATCGTTTCGCTGCAGCATTCGATCAACAGAACTTACGCCCGAGTGGTGAAGCAGGAGAGCACTGCTCGGTCCCTCACGGATGCCGAACGGCATGAGCTACAGTTCAAGGCGAAGGTCGACAGTGGCAGCTCCCTTCTCGAGGTCAACCTTGGGCCGATATTCGAAAAAATTGGCCTGGAACTGGTGCAGAAAATGGACCCCACAATGATTGCCGTGACCACGATCGGGCTGGCGGTTGTTGCAGGCAGCACGGTAGCCTATCGAGCCTTCCTTAAGCACAAGTCCGAAGGGAAGGAGCTTGAGGAAGAAGGTAAGAAGGCTGTCGCCCTCTCCGAACAGGAGACGCGCCGGCTGGAGATCTTGGCTTCTGCCTTGGCTCTCAAGAAACAAAACTAGCCGGGGCGGTTTTCATGCGGCTGCCCCGATGGGG
>ENA-UOUJ01001494-UOUJ01001494.1-activated-sludge-metagenome-genome-assembly--contig:-NODE-1494-length-12147-cov-11.035147_pt1 | contig 12147 bp, 14 predicted proteins | sample MGYA00249839_ERZ747224 | MGnify/ENA primary metagenome ERZ747224 (study PRJEB28782, sample SAMN03220277) | activated sludge metagenome | biome: wastewater; feature: sewage sludge; material... | reverse complement strand
CAGGATGGGGCTGAGGCCGCCGGTGTTCATGGTGGCCCAGAGGTTCTCCAGCATGGGGGCGAAGGTGGCGGGGTCGTGCTTGAGCTCGCCGAGCAGCTTGGTGAAGGAGCCGTGGGGGCAGCAGGTCCACATCTTCGCTGAACATGGTGAAGAGGCAGCGCATGAGGAAGGCGGCGACGGCTTCGGGCGGGTGCTTGCCTTCGAGGCTGCGGGCCAGGCGGGCGAGGCGGTCGGCGATCTCGCGGGTCACCCTGGCGCTGCGGCGGCCGGGGTCCAGGGCGAGCGGGTCGTTCCATACCGCGCGGAGCAGTTCGCGCACGTCGGGGCGCAGCAGGTCCTTGAGCGGGATGCGGAAACTGGCGGGATCGGGGAAGGGCAGGTATTCGCCGCCCATTCGGCTCCAATCAGTGTAGAGGGCGATGCTGTGGCCCACGTCCACCACGATCACAAAAGGCGGCCTGCCTTGCGGGATCTCTTCCTTGGGCAGGGCGCGGGCATAGCGCTGGGCCTGGGCATGGGCCTTGAGCATGGCGGTGTCGAAGCCCTTGGTGCCGTGCTTGCCGTGGCCGGTCTTCCACTGCTTCCTCGCGGCCTTGCCGGCAGCGCTCAGGGGTGCGGCCATCTCCGCGTCCGCCACGCCCTGCTTGCATTCCAGCACGAAATGCCCGCGCTTGTACAGGTCGATGAAGTTGGTGGTGCCGGTGCCGCTGGGTATGGCCTTCTCGAAGCAGTAGGCGTTCAGCGTTTCATCCGGGCCGCTGGGTCGGGGGCGCTCCAGGTCGAGGATGTCGCACAGTTCGGCCAGGAAGAGCTGTGCGTTGGCGCGCTCGGCGGCGCCGCTGAGCTGCCACTTGGTGATGAAGGCCTGGATCTGTGCCGGGGTGGAGGACATGGGTGGGTGAAAGATGCGAAGCAGCAGCGGAATGGGCGAAGGCGCCCTGCCATGCACGCCATGGATGGGCATGGATGAACAGGGACGGTAGGACCTTCAACTCGCGCGTGCGTTCAGGAGTTGACGCATGAAATAGGACGAGCGTGGAGGTTCGTGCCAGAGAAGGGAGAGTTGAAAAGGCCAGAGGCCGCGGGAGAGCAGGCACTCGGCAAACAGCCGAGCGCCGGGATAGGGTTGACGCATGAAATAGGACGAGCGTGGAGGTTCATGCCAGAGAAAGGAGAGTTGAAAAGGCCAGAGGCCGCGCGAGAGCAGGCACTCGGCAAACAGCCGAGCGCCGGGATAGGGGGTTCGTGCCAGAGAAGGGAGAGTTGAAAAGGCCAGAGGCCGCGCGAGAGCAGGCACTCGGCAAACAGCCGAGCGCCGGGATAGGGGGTTCGTGCCAGAGAAGGGAGAGTTGAAAAGGCCAGAGGCCGCGCGAGAGCAGGCACTCGGCAAACAGCCGAGCGCCGGGATAGGGAGAACACGCTTGCAAGTGAAGGATCATGGAACCGCCAGAGGCGGCTGAAAAGCCGGGCACCCGGCCTATCGTTGAATTATGCGAGGAGCCGGGCGCCGGGGTAGAATGGCACGATTTCAGGAGCCTCACACCAGTGATGGGTTCCCTACCTTGTTTTGTTATGAAAGAGTTAATCCCTCACAAGTTGGGCGGTGGGGAGGGCTAAGTTGCCGCCCAATCTCAGAATCTTTACAACCGATGAAAAAGTTCAACATTCTGTTTGGAGTCTTGACCGTGATTACCGTGATGGCGTTTGCGCTTATCTCATGCAACAAGGAGATTCCGATTGAAAGCCCATCACAGGCACTTAGCCCGGAACAAAGGATTGCACAATTGAATGCGGCCACCCATTTCCCTCGCCCATCTTCGGGTGAAATTCGAGAAAAACACTTTTGGGTTGGTTTCGCCGTTGCTGACCTTTTGGGTGCATGGGAAGGAGGGAAACTCAGTGCAGAATTCTCCGGTGGCAATCCTATGGCAACGTCCCTTGGTATTGTTGGTGGTGCCGCTATTGGTTCCGGTTATTACTATTGGCAGAATGGCTATCCAACGAATCCGATAGATACGATCCCGACCGACCTGAAATATCCAACGGCGAGTTTTGCCAAGTCCTATGGGGACTCTGTTGAATGGCTCGGCTATATGCACAATGAGTACATATTGAGCATGTTCAGGAAAGGCCAGGTGATGGCTGAAACAATTGAGGGAATGAATGAACAGTGGGGATCCACATTGGCCAATTCCATGACCCATGACATGGGCATGGACACTAGCTTCTACTTGTCCATTTGGAATGACCCCAATTACATGGCGCATTTGTGCAAAGACCTGCCTGCAAAGTACTCGGAAGCCGTTGATACATTGGCGAGCTTTGCACCAGACCCGCATGCTGTTCGTCCATGGGTGGATTCCTTGTATTCGCACATATACAACTTGGACGATGCCGACCTGCACTATGCCTCTGACTACGCGGAAGCGTATTCCGAGATGGTCAAGAAGGACAACTCCCTTAACCCGGAGGACACCAATTACCTGCTTAGCGGATTTTCGATCCTGAGGTACAGCGCTGCACTTTGGTCTGCAAACGAATGACACAGGGGCAAGCCATGGGTGCAATCGTGTTGTGCATAGGCGCAATATGGTTTGTCATACAAGATTGGAGGAGATGGCAAGCTAACAAAGAGGTCAATCCCGGCGAGTTAAGGGCGGCTTTGATAAGCACGCTACTTGCCCTCACTGGGGTAATCGGGTTCTTGTATGCTGGAGGGGTCTTTGGGTAGCCCGCATGAAAGTTGGTAAAGGGGAGGTAACGCGCTTCCCCTTTACCATGCCCTCAACTCGCGCGAGCGTCCTCCGCGCGTGCGTTCGTGTATGTTTGGACGAATGTAACAGGGCACGAGCGGAAGGCGCTCGCGCTGGTGAAGGGCTCCACCCCTTCCCGGCGCTCGGCTTGACAAGGGTTTCAAAGGTCTGCCGAGTGCCCGGCCCGCCACCGCCTCTGGCGGTCTCTGCCCATGCATCCCGCGCAAGGAGCTCTCACGCATACGTTCGTGCATCCCGGTGGGGCAAAGGCGGCACAAGCGGATAAAGCTCGCACAAGCGGAAAGCTGCGTGAAGGGGAGAGATCTGGACTTCGGGAATTGCATGGGCCAATGTGCGCGCTGCAAGCGCGCCAGGATCTTCACCCGCGTTGCAAACGCGGGCGAGTGGGAGGGGCTTTGGCAAATTGCCGCAATGGCGAATTCCCAACGTCACGGCCCCGGAGCCCGTCCTTCCTCCACGGCCACTTCATACTCCACCACCAATTGGCGGACGCGGTCCATGTCTGTGCCGTCGCCGATGCTTTCCAGCAGATCTTTGTAGGCAGGCCAGGCGGCCTTGAACTTCGCGGAGGCGGATCTGGTGTCATCAACGGCAAACGCCGCCGGCACAATGGTGCCTTTCAGGTCATGGCTCAGGTAGGCGGCATGGCCGTATTCAAAACCGGCTGCTTCGGCGGAATCCTTCTGCATGCGCAGGTGGGCAAAACCGTTCTCCCAGTACCAAATGGCACCTTGCGACATCAGGCGCACGGGCAACCGGCCTTCCTGCTCAATGCGGTAGAGCATGCCCTTGTTCAGGAAACCCCAAATGCGGCGCGTGGGGATGCGCACGGTGCGCCCTTCCTTTTCGCAGGCCACCATGAACCTGCCCCAGTGCGGCTCCACGGTGATCAGCCCGGCAACGGGTTCACCCGCTTTGGCTTCGTACTCGCCGTAGTTGCGGAAAAGCACGCCTTGGGGCTTGGCGCCAACGGTGGCAAGTACCGCAGCAATAAGCAGGAGACCGCGCATAGGGGCCGGGTTTGACGAAAGGTAAGCTGGAAAGAAGACCTGGTAGATGACCTGGCCACCGATCATCAACAACGGAAGGTGGGCACCGCAGGTCTATGCCCCTGCCACGCACAGCACAAACTCACCTTTCGGAGCATGCTGCCGGAAGTGTTCCGAAAGCTCCGCCAAGGTGCCTCGCAACGTTTCTTCATGCAACTTGGTGAGTTCGCGCGAGATGCTCGCCGGACGTTCTGCGCCGAAGGCTTCCGCCAGCTCCGCCAAGGTGCGTGCAATACGGTGCGGGCTTTCATAGAACACCATGGTGCGCGGCTCAGCGGCCAGCTCGGTGATTCGCGTGCGGCGGCCTTTCTTCACCGGCAGAAAGCCTTCAAAAGTGAAGCGGTCGCAGGGTAGGCCACTGTTCACCAACGCGGGCACGAAGGCCGTGGGGCCAGGCAACGTCTCCACGGAAATGCCTGCTTTCACCGCTGCGCGGACGAGCAGGAAACCGGGGTCGCTGATGGCCGGTGTGCCTGCATCGGTGACCAGCGCAAAGCGTTCACCGGCCTGCAGGCGTTGCACCAGGTGTTCAGTGATCTGGTGCTCGTTGTGGATGTGGAAGGCGATGAACGGCTTGCTGATGCCGAGGTGCTTCAGCAGCACGCCGCTGGTGCGGGTGTCCTCGGCGATCACGGCATCCACTTCGCCCAGCACGCGCACGGCCCGCAGGGTGATGTCCTCCAGATTGCCGATGGGCGTGGGGATTAAGAAGAGCCTGTCGCCTGCTTTGCCCGCACTCATGCCATGGAAGCCGTCATTGCTTGGAATGAATTCAATCGCATCCTTCGCCTATGCCAACTTCAATCCCCGAATGCCCTTGAAGTGTTTTGTGTTCAGCGTGAGCAATGGTACGTCGTGGGCCAAGGCAGTGGCCGCGATCAGGTGATCGGCCAAGTGGACGCCATGCTGTGGCATTATGGCAGATATGATATCACGGAAATGCCGGCTCACCTCCATGGTGAACGGGAGGATGTGGAAGTTGCCCACCATGTGTGCATGGTGCCGTTGAAACTCCGCCCGATTCCGGGCACCGGCCAGGATTTCGGCCATCACCACATCACAAATAACAAACGGTCTCCCTTCCAAGCGATCGGATGCTGCAAACGCCGCCTGTTCCCGCCGCATGCGGCCGATCAAGATACTCGTATCGATCAAGACCGGCTCCATGCCTTCTCCCGCAATTGTTCCAGGGTGATGTCCCGTCCCTCCCACACGCCATCGAGCCCTTCAAATGGGTCCTTCTCCCGCTTCGCCTCACGTTCCACGAACTCCACGAACAAGGCGCTGATGCTCTTCTTGCGCCTGCGGCTGAGCATTTGCGCCTTGCGCTTGAACTTGGGGGGTACGGATAAGGTAAGCTTTTCGGTCATGGCCGGTTTAATTGAAGTGCCGGGAAGTTGCAGGCTTACGTGCAGGATGCTAAAGGTACGTGATTCTGCACTTGACGGCGGTGCAGCGCTCACTTCATCCCCCTGATCAACGCCACCAGCGTGCGGTACAATCCATCGAACTTGGTGAGGGGCAACTTCAATGCCGAACACATCTTCCGTTCAACCTAACACGGTAAGTCCGGGTAAATGAAACTGCTTGAAAGCCTTGTCCGTTGTCACCAAATGCAATCCGGCAGCCTTGGCGAATGCTGCCAAGTAGGCATCCATCCACAGTTTGGGTGATGAACTCTTTATACAGGCGAATTCCTCCCACGGCAATTCCAGCCCAGGTGGTTCCTCTGCAAAACGGACTTGTTCGCCTTCCTCCCATTCCCTTTGGACAGCCCACGCCTGCCTGTTGGACAAGGCTGGACGGTTATAGGCACGCATTACTGCTTCCGTGGTCAACAACCGCAGAAGGCTTTGCTGTGATGCACGGCAGAAGACAGCGGCTTGACCAGGCTTCACGCCTTTGTACCATGCCAATGCAACACCGTGATGGACATGGGCTTTGAGCGCCAGCTAAACATGCGTATCCGGAAGTTGGTCCATGGAGGTTAGTGGGAGGTTCCCCACAACACTTCTGCCACGCGATCCGGTGTCATTTCCTCTTCAGGCCGGGCCGGATCGCAATCAACGATCGGAAGCTTTCTCCCGATTTTCGGAGAATTCTTCTTGGCGGACTGCTTTAGTCCTGCGCGAACCAATTCAACCACCAATTCCGCCACGCGCCGACCTTCCCTTACGGCGCGCCGTTCAAGCTGGCGCAATACGTCTTCCGGAAGTTCTACTGTGGTTTTCATCTTACCTCAACCTTGCTAAGCAAAGATATGGCCCGCATGAAGATTGCCGTTTTTACCAAGCCTATATGACGGGCGTTCAACAGGAAGGTGATCGATCCTTTCTGCATTACTGAGCCGGTGATGAAGATCCGATCACCCCGATGGGTGTCCGTTATGGTGAAGAGGAGAAGAAGTGAGGATGGGCATAGCTTCCCTACTTCTTTACTTCTTCACGAATTGGCGGCAAGGACCGCTTCTTCGCCACCGTATCAGTAGTAATATCGCTCACTTCATCCCCCCGATCAACGCCACCAGCGTGCGATACAACCCATCGAACTTAGTGAGGGGCAACGTTTCCGCACGGTCGTTCACATCGTGGTAGAAGCTCACGCCGCCCATGGTGTAGATGAAGATGGCCGGAATGCCTTTTTGCACAAAGGGACAATGATCGCTATTGCACGCCGCGCCGCGCGCCTTCACTTGCGGCAGGTCCTGGGTCTTGGTGTTGATCGCGACCAGCTTGTCGTACACGGCCTTTTGCTCGGTGGCGTTCACCACGGTGATGCCTTCCTCGCCGGTGCCGTTGAGGTCCAGGTTGAGCACGAGCTTGATCCGCGCCATGTCCATGGGCCTGTCCACCACGAACCACTCGCTGCCCTTCAGGCCCGCCTCTTCGCCGGCAAAGGCCACGAAGAGGATGTTCAGCTTGGGGCGGTTCTTTTTGAAATGCTCCGCCAGGCTCAACAGCATGGCCACACCGCTGGCATTGTCGTTGGCACCGGGGAAGAGGGCCTGGCCCATCATGCCCAAATGATCATAGTGGGCGGTGACCAGCAGCCAATCCTTGCCTTTGCCCTTGGCCACGCCCCACACGTTGCGGGCCTCGTGGCGGGGGGTGAACCGGTTGACCACGCGGATGTCGGCGGTGCGGGAGCTGTCGGTAAGCACGCCCTTGCGCACTTCGAGCACCGCGTTGCGCACGGGCGCGCCGGCCACGCTCCACGTCAGTTTCTCCCCACCCTCGCGGATCACGGGCGCATAGCGTGAAAGTTCATTCTGCAAGGCTGCGTACAGCGCCAAGGTGTCGGGGTTGGAGGTGGGCGGGAAATGGAGCACGGCGGCGTGGCCCATCACCACGCCCAAGGTCATGGCCTTGCGTTCGGGGCTCAGTAGGTCTTGCAGTGTGATGTGCACCAGATCAAAGCTGCCCACTGAACTGCCGGAAGCCGGGTCCACCAGGTAATCAACGCCGGGTGTGAGCTGTTTGCCGTCCACGCTCAGGGCCACGCTGTCCGGGAAGGCGTTCACCGGGAATGAGAAGGGCTCGAAGCGCGTACCGTTGAGCTTCTCCAATCCGATGCGGTCGAACTGCTTGGCGATCCATTCGGCGGCCAAACTGTCGCCGCTGCCCACGTAGCCGCGGCCGAACATGGCGGGGCCCGCGAGGGTGTCCACATAGCGCTTGGCCTGCTCCTTTACCGAGGGCAATTGCTGCGCTGGCGCGGCGGCTGTGAGCAGGAACAAGGCGGTGAACAAGGGTGTGCGCATCAGCTGAAGCGGCGTTGGACCAGGTCTGCGAACGTGGCGGCGACCTCCTCGCCGGGCGGCTTGGGCAACTTGCCGACCACTTCCACCTTCAGGTAGTGCTCGGCCTCCTTCCATCCGGCCATGCCGTTGAGCGTATCGATGGCTTCCTCGTACCGCTTGCGGTCGTTGTCGAACAGTTCGGCCACGAACCAGAACTTCTGGCTGAGGGCGATGGCCTTGCGCAGGTCGGCCACTGGTGCATGTTCCAGCTTGTCGGCCACCGTAACAGGCCGGTCGGCAGCAAGTGGGGCCTTTGCCGTGGCAGGTGCGGCTTTGGGTACGGGCGCCTTGGGTGGCGGCGAGGCCTTCTCGGTCTCGGCAATGGCGTCGATCAGTGAGGTCTGCTGCGGATGCGCCTCGGGCGGGCGTGTGTCCAACCGGATGGAAGGTGCGGCGTCTTGCCCGGGCGCGGCCGCAAGCTCGGGAACGCTGGCTGCTGCGGGCTGGGGCCTTTCCCCTGCCACGGCCGCTTCACGCGCCTTGTGGCGCAGCACCACCAATCGTTCGTACAAGGCCCTGGCCTGTTCGGTGCCCTGCTCCAGCCCGGCCAACCCGAGCGTTCCTTCCTGCAGGCGGTCAACCGCCTGTTGCAGGGAGCGGACCAGTTCTTGAAGATGTTCAGCGGCTTTGGATCGGGCCATGGCGCGGGTTCAGGTGCCCGCGAATTTCGCTAATTTCGTGCCGCTTCCCAAAAAACCGGCCGTTTGCCGGTCGCACCCTGCCCATCGATGTTCTTGGAACAAAGCGGAAACCACCTTCCCCGGCGGGGATGGATCGAGGTGGTATGCGGCTGCATGTTCAGCGGCAAGACCGAGGAGCTGATCCGGCGCATCCGCCGTGCCGAATTCGCCAAGCAACGGGTGGGCGTCTTCAAGCCCGGCACCGACACGCGCTACCATGATACCGACGTGGTGAGCCACGACCGGCGGGCCGCCACGAGCATACCGGTGAAGGACAGTGCCGCACTGCTGCCCTTGGCCAAGGGCCTGGACGTGGCCGGGATCGATGAGGCGCAGTTCTTCGACGCTGGCCTGGTGCGCGTGTGCCAACAGTTGGCCGACAGCGGCGTGCGCGTGGTGGTGGCGGGACTGGACATGGACTTCCAGGGGCGCCCCTTCGGCCCCATGCCCCAGTTGCTGGCCATTGCGGAATATGTGACCAAGGTGCATGCCATCTGCATGCGCTGCGGCGAGCTGGCCCACTACAGCCACCGCACCGTGGCCGGTGACCGCCTGATCGTGCTGGGTGAAACGGACAGCTACGAGCCGCTTTGCCGCCAGTGCTACAACACGGCCATCCGGGAAAAGGCGGGTTCGGAGAACACCCTGTTTTCCTGATGGCCGGGCAGTGCCTGCTGAGCAAGATCGCCGAGGTTGTTGGCGGTACGCTGCAAGGCGCCGACCGCAGCATATCCCGGCTTTCCATTGACTCGCGGCAGCCCTTGGACCCGCGTGGCACGCTCTTCATCGCCCTCCAAGGCAAGCATCATGATGGCCACCGCTACCTGCCGGCAATGCGCCAGCGCGGCCTGTACAGTTTCCTGGTGCGGCGCGGTGCGGCAACGTTGGAGGAAGGGGACAGTGCGGTGTGGGTGGACGACCCTTTGAAAGCCTTGCAGGATATGGCCGCTTGGCACCGTGCGCAATTCCGCCTACCCGTGGTGGGCATCACCGGCAGCAATGGCAAGACGGTGGTGAAGGAATGGCTGTACCAACTGCTGGCGCCGGAGGAACGGATCGTGCGCAGCCCCGGCAGTTGGAACAGCCAGGTGGGCGTGCCGCTGAGCGTGTGGGAGATCGATGGCAAGGATACCTTGGGCCTCTTCGAGGCGGGCATCAGTGAGCCGGGCGAGATGGACGCGTTGGAGCGGATCATCGCGCCGGACATCGGCATCTTCACCAACATCGGCCCGGCGCACGGCGCGCACTTCGCCAGCGATGCGGCCAAGGCCGATGAAAAGGCCAAGCTCTTCCGACGCGCTAAAACCGTGGTGTTTTGCAGCGACCACGCCACGGTGCGCGAGGCGCTGAACAAGCTGCCCGGCGTGCAGCTATTGGGCTGGGGCCGCAAGCACGATGCCGACTTGCACATCGTGGAAGAACACGCCAACGGCGACCGCAACACCCTGCAACTGCTTTGGGGAAATGAGCCGTTCACCGTGGAACTGCCCTTCAGCGACGATGCCTCCGTGGAGAATGCCCTGCACTGCATCACGCTGATGCTGCATTTGGGGCGCAGCACGGAACAGGTGGCCGAACGCGTGCGGCAGCTGCGGCCCGTGAGCATGCGGCTGGAAACACTGCCTGCGCTGAACAACGGCACCTTGCTCAACGACGCGTACAGCAACGACCTCGCCTCGCTCACCATCGCGCTGGGCCAACTGGCGCGCACCGCCGCCGGGCGCACCAAGCTGGTGGTGCTTTCGGACATTGCCGACAGCGGCGAGGCCCCGGAGCAACGCCATGCGCACATTGCCGGGTTGCTGCGCTCCGCTGGCGTGGAGCACGTGATCGCCATCGGGCCCGCCATGCGCGAACACGCCGCGCTGTTCCCGGCGGGAACACGCTTCTTTGACGATGCCGATGCCCTGCTGAACGCCCTGCCGGAGCCGCCGGTGCAGGGCGCCGTCACACTGGTGAAGGGCGCGCGCAGCTTCGGGTTGGAACGCGTGGTGGCGCGCTGGGAGGAACGCACCCACGGCACCGTGATGGAAGTGGACCTGGAGGCCATGCGCCACAACCTGAACCATTGGCGCGAACGGTGCGGGCCGCAGGTGCGCATCATGGGCATGGTGAAGGCCGGAGGCTACGGCAGCGGTGCCGTGGAAATGGCGCGCTTCCTGGCGCACGAGCAGGTGGCCTGGCTCGGCGTGGCCTATGCCGACGAGGGCATCGAGCTGCGGCGCCAAGGCATCCGCACGCCGGTGCTGGTGATGAACCCCGAGCCGGTGCCCATGGAAACGCTGCACCGCTACCAGCTACAAGCCGAGGTGTACGACCACCGCTCACTGCGCGCCGCCATGGACTTCGCCGCGCACGTGCCCGATGCGCCCGCCGTTCACATCAAGTTGGACACCGGCATGCACCGCTTGGGATTCCTGCCGCAGGACATGCCCTCCCTGCTGGAGGCGCTGCGCGACGCAAAGCACCTGCGCGTGGCCAGCATCTTCTCGCACTTGGCTGCCAGCGAAGACCCGCAGCAGGATGCCTTCACGCGCGGGCAGATCGCGCTCTTCAAGGAACTGTCCGCTCAGCTCATCAACGCACTGGGCTACACGCCTTTGCTGCACATCGCCAACTCCGCCGCCGCCACGCGCTTCCCCGAAGCCCGGTTGGACATGGTGCGCTTGGGCATCGGCCTGCACGGCATCGGCGCGGACGCGCAGGAAACCGCACAACTCCGCCCCGTGGAAACCTTGCGCACGGTGATCGCCCAAGTGAAAGAGCTTGATGCTGGCGAAAGCGTGAGCTACGGCCGCAAAGCCCTGCTTGCCGCGCCAGCCCGCATTGCCGTGCTGCCCATCGGCTACGCGGACGGCCTCTCGCGCCGCCTCGGCGAAGGCCGAGGACGCGTGTGGGTCCATGGGCAACAAGCAAAAACCGTGGGCACCATCTGCATGGACATGTGCATGGTGGACGTCACCCGCATTCCCTGTGCACCGGGTGATGAAGCTATCGTGTTCTCCCCGCAGCACCCCTTGCAGGATTACGCCCGCGACCTCGGCACCATTCCGTATGAGGCGCTCACCAGCATCAGCCCACGGGTGAAAAGGGTGTTTGTAAGGGAGTGAAGCGGTTCTACCTTGTGACCTGATGGCCCGCTCCTACTTCCGCATGCCTTCACTGAAGAAGCGCATTGCGGCACGAACGTCGTGGAAACGCTATGTGCGACATTCCATGGGGCTGAAGGCGCCGCGCGGTTGGGGCTGGTTGACGAACCCGAAAAAGCGGCCTACAACAGGGTGTACTCGCGCACTTCAAAAGGCTGTTTGGTGGCACTGGCCTGGTGGGCCGGGGCCGGGTACTTGGCATGGCTGGGGATTCACTGGTGGGTGGTATAAGTCCTTCGGCTTTCCAAGGCTGAAAGCTGCTTAGGCCGTCACAGGCCACGGATGCCCGCCTTCCCGCGTCTATTTTTGGAACATGCTTCCACACTTGAAGAAGGCCCTTTCGTTGTTCGTGATGGCTACCGTGGCGATCATCGCCCGCCCGCAAGCCCCCATTGTGCCAGGTGATATCCTTGTGATGTTGCGGCCTGGTGCCTCGGCAGACAAGGTGGCCGCCGACCTTGGTGCATGGAATGGGATCTCCACGGGGGTTCGCGTGTCCGAAGAGGTCTCCGCCCCGATGCGTGCCTGGCTGTTCAAGTTCGATACGGCGGCCGTTCCCCAAGAGGCCATGCTGCGTGCTTTCTGGGCCAATCCCGGTGTGCAGTTGGCGCAGAACAACCACATCATAGCCGAGCGCAATACGCCGAACGACCAGCAATTCAGCCAGCAGTGGTGGCACCAGAACATCCAGAGCGA
>ENA-UOUJ01001493-UOUJ01001493.1-activated-sludge-metagenome-genome-assembly--contig:-NODE-1493-length-12149-cov-9.107326_pt1 | contig 12149 bp, 10 predicted proteins | sample MGYA00249839_ERZ747224 | MGnify/ENA primary metagenome ERZ747224 (study PRJEB28782, sample SAMN03220277) | activated sludge metagenome | biome: wastewater; feature: sewage sludge; material... | reverse complement strand
TTGGAGGCTCGCCGTCTGCAAGTGGCCACCGTGTTTCAGCGATAGTGGCTAGATCGTCGAAGGCCGTCCCCGGGTAAGCGCAGGCAGAGGATAGCCAGCCCTTTTCCAGGAGTGACATGATGCACGCCGTCCAAGCCCGCTTCGCGGATCTGCTGCGCCGAAATGCCGAAGACGAGGCCCCGCCTCCGCTGCTGACCCCATCTCTCGCCGCGCGCCTCGTCGAGCGGATCGATGCCATGCGCCTGTTCGCCCATGGCTATCCGCTGCTCACCAACCTCACGCACGGGCGGGCCAAGCCCACGGACCTGCTCGACTTCGCCTATCGCCACGAACTGCATGGCCTCTGCCTGCACGTGCTCGACGGCGAGGAGAACAGCCTGTCGCGGATGACGGCGGACGAGCTCCGGGCGTTCGGCGAGAAGGCCGATGCCCTCGGGCTCGACGTGCACCTGGAGATCAGCACCACGCTTCGCGCGGATGTCGACCGGGCCGTCGACATCGCCCGGACCGTCGGCTGCCGCAACATCCGCGTCTATTCCCGTTACGAGGGGATGCTGTCCACCGTCATGACAACGATCGAGGCCGACCTCCGCTACCTGGGCGAACTCGCCGACGCCTACGACCTGAACTTCGACTTCGAGCAGCACGAGGAGCTGAAGAGCTTCGAGATCGCGCAGCTGCTGCGCCGGATCGGCAACCCGCGCCTGAATGCGCTCTTCGACTTCGGCAACATGATCAACGCCGGAGAGAGGCCGCTGCCGGCCCTGCGGGCCCTCGCGCCCTATATCCGCCAGGTGCACCTCAAGGGAGTCCGCATCGTCCCGGAGCAGAACGGCTGCGGTCACTACGGTGTGCTGCAGGGGAGCCCCGAGGATGACCTGCCGGATGCGCGCATGCTGTTCGAGCTCCTGATGCTCGGCCAGTCGGAGCCCCAGGTGATCGCCTTCGCGCTCGAGCAGGAGAACCACTATGTCGCACCGGCCTTCCGCCAGTCGGACGAAGCCGAGGATCCGTTCATCCCCTACCGCGACATGAGCGAGACCCACCTTCCGCCCGGCTACTCGCTCGACCGGATGATCGCCGACGAGCATCGCTGGGCGGAGAACCAGGTCCGCCACGTTCGCGGGCTGATCGGAGAGCTGCGTGTCCTCGCCGATCTCGTTCTGGCCGAGGCCGGCCACGCCACCGCCAGCGCGCCCCGGCGGCTGACCGCCTGACAAACAAGAACCCATGGAGGAATTGCTATGACAACCGCGTCCAGGGCCAAATGGCTCAGGTTCATCGTCCTCGTCCTCGGTGGCGGGACCATCTACAAGCTCGCGTTCCTGAAGGATGCGTTCTATGTGCCCATGCAGGAGAACATGGGCCTGACGCACACCGAGATCGGCACCCTGCTCAGCGTCAACGCCATCGTCTCCACGCTCCTCTTCGTGGTCGGCGGCTTTCTGGCCGACCGCTACGAGCCGCGCCGGCTGATTCCCGTGGGCCTGACCGGCGCCGGCCTTCTCGGCCTCTACATGGCGACGTTTCCGCCCTTCGGGGCGATGGTGATCGTCTTCGCCCTGCTCGCCGTCTGCGCCGACTGCTTCTTCTTTCCCTCGCTGCTCAAGGCGATCCGCACCCTCGGCGATGACGACGAGCAGGGCCGGATGTTCGGCTTCCTCGAAGGCGGCCGCGGCGTCGTGGACACCCTGGTCGCCTTCGCCGCGCTCGGCGTGTTTGTCGTGATGGGCTCGGGCGCCGGGGGGCTGAAGTCGGCGATCCTGTTCTACTCGGCGATCAACATCGGCGCCGGCCTGCTCACCTGGTTCCTGCTGAGCGACGGCAAGGGAGCAAGCGACGACGGCAAGGAGCCGGTCGGCCTTGCGGGTCTCATGGAGGCAGCGCGGGTTCCGGGCATCTGGCTGGTCAGCCTGAACGTGTTCATGGTCTACATCGTCTACTGCGGCCTGACCTACTTCATTCCCTACCTCAAGGACATGTACGGGCTCCCGGTCGCGCTCGTCGGCGCCTACGGGATCATCAACCAGTACTTCCTCAAGGTCGTGGGCGGTCCGGCCGGCGGCTTCATGGCGGACAAGAAGTTCAAGAGCTCGAGCCGCTACCTCAAGTGGGCCTTCGTCGCGCTCCTGCCGGTGATGGGCGTGATCCTCGCCCTGCCCACGGGCGCGGGCTTCATCTTCCCGGCCATGACAGCCACCCTCTCCTTCGCCTTCATCGTCTTCACCATGCGCGGCGTCTTCTGGGCCCCGATGAGCGAGGTCGGGATCCCCTCGCGCATCACCGGCTCGGCCTTCGGCATCGGCTGCCTCATCGGCTATGCGCCGGGCATGTTCGCCTACGTGATCTACGGGTCGATCCTCGACCACTTCCCCGGCGAGCAGGGCTACACCTACGTGTTCGGCCTGATGAGCTTCCTGGCGGTGATCGGCTTCATGGTCGCAAGCCTGCTGCATCGTTCGGTGAGTGGCGGGACCGCTGTCGCCGAGGCCACATCTCAGGCTTGATCGTGCCGGACCCTCGTGTGCCAGGGTTCTTTCCCAGCGGCGATCGCTCGCCGCTGGGTTTTCCAGTTGAGACCTGTGCGCAAGATGGATGAGCGAGAGGCGGTTGCGCTGATTTCGTTGAGGAACGAGGAAGAGGGTCGGCATGCCGCGTCACGATCTTAAAGTAGATGACGTCGGCGGCCCATGTTCCGCCCGAGGTTGAAATCACAAAGCAAGCCTGCGGGGAATCGTTCCTCTTCAGCCGTCTTGCACGCCGCTCTGACCTGATCTTCACGAAGGTGATGCGGGAGCCGCCGGGGCGAGGTAGGGGCGGCTTAAGGAGTTGCGGCTAGAGTCGCAGCCCTCCCATTCCCCGAGCCAACCCTTGATGATCGCCTCGCGAGGGGCGGCCCAGCGCGCGGCGATCCGGAGCGCGCGCATGAAACGCATCGTCATCGCCTGCGACGGGACGTGGAACCGTCTCGACGCCCCCTATCCGACCAACGTGGCGAAGCTCGCCCAGGCCGTGCTGCCGGTCGCGCCGGACGGGGTGGCGCAGGTCGTCTGCCATCTCGACGGGGTGGGAACGGGGCGCGGCACCGGCAGGCTGGCGCAGGCAACCGACCGGGTGCTGGGCGGGCTCCTCGGCAAGGGGCTGCTCGCGACGCTGGAGGCGGCCTATCGCTTTCTCGTCTTCGCCTATGCGCCGGGCGACGAGATCCAGATCTTCGGCTTCTCGCGAGGCGCCTTCACCGCCCGCTCGCTGGTCGGGCTCGTGCGAAACTGCGGCATCCTCGAGCGCAGACATGCCGCCGCTCTGCCGGCGGCGGTCGCGCTCTACCGCGCCCGGGCGCCCGAGACGGGACCCGACAGCCCGGCGGCGCTCGCCTTTCGCGCGGCGCATTCGGCGCATGTGACGACCGGGGCGCACGAGCCGGCGTGGCGCGCGCGCCAGGGGCTGCCGGAGGGGCATCCGCTCGCCATCCGTTATGTCGGGGTCTGGGACACGGTGGGCGCGCTCGGCGTACCCGAGCACCTGGTGCTGGCGCGGCGGCTGAACCGCGGGCTCGCCTTCCACGACACCAACCTCTCCGGGCTGGTGCGCGCCGCGCGCCATGCGGTCGCAATCGACGAGCGGCGACGGACCTTTCCGCCGACGCTCTGGGACAATCTCGAGGCGATGAACGACGGCGGGGAGGGGTCCTATGCGCAGCGCTGGTTCCCCGGCGATCACGGCTCGGTTGGCGGCGGCGCGGCGGTGACGGCGCTCTCGGACGAGGCGCTCGTCTGGGTGGCTGAGGGCGCGGCCGCCCGCGGGCTGGCGCTAGATCCGGCGGCGGCAGGCGCCTGGCGGGCCGGGCGCGACTGCTTCGGGCCGCTGGTGACGCCGAAGCCGCTGCTGCGACGCCTCCTCATGCTCGACAGTGCCGACCGCAGCGGGCCGCGTCGGCTCGCCGACCTGGCCGAGGCGGCGGTGCGCCGCTGGCGCGGCGATCCCGGCTATCGGCCGCGGCCGCTCCGGCGGCTGGCCGGGCAAATCTAGACCGCGACCGCGCGGCCCTCGCGGGCGGAGCGGGCGAGGGCGTCGATCAGACGGTGCACCTCGAGCGCGGTCCGGCCGGGGACGGCGGGCGGGCGGCCGCTGCGGATGGCGGCGGCGAAATCAGCGATTATGTCGCGGTGCCAGTCGTGCGGGAAGGCCATGGGATCGGCGCCGCCGCCAGTGCCGGCGGTCGAGCCGACGGTCTCGCTGCTGCCGTCCAGGCGGGTCACGACGAGGGTTCCGCCCTCGAGGCGGGCGCTGCCGGCCGCGAAGGAGAGATCGATCGATTCGGGGCGGCCGGGGAAGGCCGCGGTGGTGGCGACGAGGGAGCCGAGTGCGCCGTTCGCGAAGCGGAGGCCGGCGCCGACGAAGTCCTCGGCCTCCATGCGGTGGAGCCGGGTGGTGCCGGCGATGGCGGCGACCTCGGCCACGGGGCCGGTGACGGAGAGTATGAGGTCGAGGGTGTGGATCGCCTGGGTGATGAGGACGCCGCCGCCGTCGCGGGCGTAGGTGCCGCGGCCGGGCGCGTCGTAGTAGGCCTGCGGCCGCCACCAGGGCAGGGCGACCTGGACGGCGGCGAGCGGGCCGAGCGCGTCCGAGCGGACGAGGTCGGCGAGGGCGCGGGCGGCGGCGCGCATCCGGTGCTGGAAGACCACGCCGAGGGTCACCCCGGCGCGCTCGCAGAGCTCGACGATCTCCGTGGCGGCCGCGGTGGTGCGTTCGAGCGGCTTTTCGGTCAGGACGTGCTTGCCGGCGCGGGCGGCGGCCTCGACGATGGCGAGGCGGGCGTCGGGCGGGGTGAGGAGAAGGATCGCCTCGAGCTTCGGGTCGGCGAGCAGCCCCTCGAGCGAGGGCGCGGCGGGGAGGCCGTGGCGGGCGGCGAAGGCGGCGCGCCGGGCCGGGTCGCGGCTGAAGACGCCTCGGACCTCGATGACGCCCCCGAGCTCGGCGAGGGCGCGGGCGTGGATGTCGGCCACCATGCCGAGGCCGACGATTCCGATCCCCAGGGGCTGCATGGCTCCTCCCGGCCGTTCCGATGCGCGTCCCGGTTTCGGCGGCGGAGGCTTCGGGGTCAAGCCGCCGCTTGACAGGCCGGGCGGATGCGTGACGCTGGCGGGAAGCATCCGGAAGGGACAGGGGATGGCCAGCCACGGACCGAAGTTCTCGATCGGGATCGAGGAGGAATATCTGCTCGTCGACCCCGAGACGCGCGCGCTCGCCAACACCCAGCCGCCGGAGTTCATGGCCCGCTGCAAGGAGCGGCTGGGCGAGCGGGTGACGCACGAGTTCCTGCAGAGCCAGGTCGAGGTCGGCACCGGGGTCTGCGCCACGATCGGCGAGGCGCGGGCGGAGCTGCTCGAGCTGCGGCAGGCGGTGGCGGAGACGGCGCGGGAGTTCGGGATGCGGATGATCGCCTCCTCGACCCACCCCTGGGCGCACTGGAGCGACGCGGTGCCGGTCGACATGGAGCGATATCGCATCCTCGGGGCCGAGCACCGGAGCCTGGCGCGGCGGATGGCGATCTGCGGGATGCACGTGCATGCCGGGATCGAGGATCCGGATCTCAGGGTCGATCTGATGAGCCAGGTCAGCTACTTCATGCCGCACCTCCTGGCGCTGTCGTCGTCGTCGCCCTTCTGGGAGGGGCATGACACGGGGTTGAAGGCGTTCCGGCCGATCATCATCGGCGATCTGCCGCGGTCGGGGCTGCCGGAGATCTTCGAGAGCTGGAACGACTGGCAGGAGATGCTGGGGGTGCTGGCGGAGACGGGGATGGTGACGGATCCGTCGAAGATCTGGTGGGATCTGCGCCCCAGTGCGAAGCATCCGACGCTCGAGATCCGCATCTGCGACATCTGCACCTGGGCGGAGGATGGGTTGACGGTCGCGGCGCTCTATCAGGCGATCCTGTCGTTCCTGGCACACCTGAAGAACAGCAACCTGCGCTGGCGGCACTATCGGCAGCTGCTGATCCTCGAGAACAAGTGGCGGGCGCAGCGCTATGGGGTCGAGGCGGAGATGGCGGACTTCGGCAAGCGGGTGGTGGTGCCCTTCGCCGAGCTGGTCGACGAGCTGGTCGAGCTGCTGCGGCCGCATGCCGAGGGGCTCGGGTGCGTGGCGGAGGTCGAGCATGCCCGGGTGATGGCGCGGCGGGGGACGAGCGCGGACCAGCAGCTGCGGGTCTATCACGCCGCGCTGGAGCGGGGGACCGGCGACCACGAGGCGCAGATCGAGGTGGTGGACTGGCTGATCGCGCAGTCGGTGGCGCCGGACGGGCCGGGCGCCTGAGGCGTGCCCGGGGCACGGGGTGGGCACGCGTGCCCACCCGGGTGCATCGTTGTTTTTGCTGGATTATCCGGGTCGCGCTTAACCGGATGGCAAGCTTCGTTAACGGGCCTCAGGCGGTCAGCAGGACCTTGACGCTCTGGCTGCGGTCGAGGGCGAGGCGGAAGGCGGCGACGGCGTCGGCGAGCGGGCGGCGGGCGGTGACGAGGGCGAGGACGTCGACCTTGCCGGCGGAGATGAGCGCGACCGCCTCGGCGAACTCGGCGTCGAAGCGGAAGGAGCCGCGCAGGTCGAGCTCCTTGGCCATCACCGGGTTGAGCGGCACCGCGAGCGGCCCGCCGGGCAAATTGCCGACCTGCACCACCACGCCGCCCCGGCGGGCGGCGGCGATCGCCGAGGCGAGGCCGGCGGCGGTGCCGGAGACCTCGAAGACGACGTCGGGCGCGGGCAGGCGCGAGAGGCCGTCCGCGTCGGCGGAGAGATCGACGACGGCGTCGGCGCGGAGGTCGGAGGCGAAGCGCAGGGGCGCGGCGGCGACGTCGACGACGGTGACCCGCGCCGCGCCCTTCAGCCGGGCGGCGAGGAAGGTGAGGAGCCCGATCGGGCCGGCGCCGATGACCGCGACGCTGCGGCCGGCGACCTCGCCGCGGGCGACGGCGTGCAGGCAGACGGCGAGCGGCTCGGCGAGGGCGGCGGCCTCGAGCGGGACGTGGTCGGGGACGGGCACGCACTGGCCGGGGGTGGTGTCGAAGAGCGCGGCGAAGCCGCCCTGCATGTGCGGGGTCTTCGAGGCCGAGCCCATGAAGAAGACGTTCTCGCAGAGGTTCGCCCGGCCCTCGGCGCAGCGCGGGCAGCTGCCGCAGGGGCGGAAGGGGTTGACCGCGACGCGGGTGCCGGGGGCGAGGCCGCTCACCCCCTCGCCGACCGCCTCGACGACGGCGGCGATCTCGTGGCCGAGGACGAGGGGCGCCGTGACGACGAAGTCGCCGGTGCGGGCGTGGCGGAAATAGTGCATGTCCGAGCCGCAGATGCCGCCGGCGGCGAAGCGCACCCTGACGAGGCCGGGGGCGAGGGCCTCGAGCGGACGGTCGACGAGCCGCAGGTCCTCGGGGCCGTAGAGGGTGGCGGCGAGCGCGCTGGTCATGGCTGGAGCAGTCCCATCTGGATCGGCAGCCACAGGGTGACCGCCGGGATGAAGGTGATGATGATGAGCGCGGCGAAGAGCGGGATCATCCAGGGAAGGATGGCCAGGGTCGTCCGCTCGATCGAGAGCTTCGAGATGCGCGAGAGCACGAAGAGCACCACGCCGACCGGCGGGGTCAGCAGGCCGATCATCAGGTTCAGCGTCAGGATCAACCCGAAGTGGATGGGGTCGACGCCATAGCTCTGCGCGATCGGCAGCATGATCGGCACGACGATGGTGATGGCGGCGATGGTGTCGAGGAAGCAGCCGATGATCAGCAGGACGAGGTTGAGCAGGATGAGGAACACCCACTTGTTCTGCGTCAGCGACAGGATCGAGTCGGAGGCGAGCTGCGCCGCCTGGCTGACGGTGAGGAGCCAGGCGAAGACCGATGCGGCGGTGACGATGAAGAGGACCGAAGCCGTGGTCTCGATGGTGTCGAAGCTCGCCTTGGCGAGCGTCCTGAGCGTCATGGTGCGGTAGCGCACGAGCCCGAGGAAGAGCGACCAGATCACCGCGGCGACGGCGGCCTCGGTGGGGGTGAACCAGCCCATGGTCATGCCGCCGATCAGGATGATCGGGGTCATCAGCGCCATCACCGCCGACCAGTCGAAATACCAGTCGAGCGCCACCAGCAGCACGAGCGCGATCAGCACCGAGACGTTGATCGACAGGCCGGCGAGCACCAGGAAGTAGATGAGGACCGGGAAGCAGGAGACGATGACGATCTCGAGCGCGGCCTCGGCCAGCCGGCGGACGTCGAAGGGCGCGTCCGAGCCCCAGCCGCGACGGGCGGCGAAGACGGCGACGGTGACCATCATCAGGATGGTCATGACGACGCCGGGCAGGATGCCCGCCATGAAGAGCGCGCCGATCGAGACGTTCGCCATCATGCCGTAGATCACGAAGGGCAGCGACGGCGGGAAGATCGGCCCCAGGGTGGAGGAGGCGGCGGTGACGCCGACCGCGGCCTCGACCGGGTAGCCGTGGTCCTTCATCGCCTTGATTTCGATCGTGCCGATGCCGGCGGCGTCGGCGAGCGCGGTGCCCGACATGCCGGCGAAGACGACCGACCCGATGATGTTCACCTGGGCGAGGCCGCCCTTCATCCAGCCGACGAGCGCGACGGCGAAGGAGTAGATGCGCCCGGTGACGCCGGCGATGTTCATCAGGTTGCCGGCGAGGATGAAGAAGGGCACGGCGAGGAGCGGGAAGCTCTCGATTCCGGCGATCATCCGCTGCGCCATGATGATGTCGGGAGCGACCCCGTAGAAGAGGAGGTAGAGGGCGGACGCCACGAACATCGCGATGGCGACCGGCAGACCGATCAGCATCAGGCCGAGGAAGGAACCGATCAGGAGGGTCATGGGTCAGCCCGTCAGCCCGTCGAAGGCCTCGGGGCGCTCGAGCACCGAGTAGCCGCGGCGCCAGTTGGCGACGGCGACCTGGATCGAGCGCAGCAGCATCAGCACCCAGGCGGCGAGGACCGCGTAATAGAGGAGCCAGCGCGGCAGGTCGACGGTCACCATCCGCTCCCGGTGCACGAGGTGGACGTAGCGCCAGAGCAGCCAGCAGGCATAGACGAAGAAGACGATGCGGATGAGGTCGACGACGGTCGAGAGGACGCGCGCCGGCCGCGGCGAGAGCCAGCGGTAGAGGATGTCGACCTGGATGTGCCGCGACATGCGCACGCACCAGACCGAGCCGAGGAAGACGGTGACCACCAGGCAGTTGATGGCGATCTCCTCGGTCCAGGCGTAGCTGTCGTTCAGGACGTAGCGGGTGAAGAACTGCAGGAAGACGCAGACCGACATCGCCCAGAAGACCGCCATCGTCACCCAGTCCTCGACCGAGTAGGGCGAGAGGTCGGCCGGCGCCTCCTCCTCCTCGAAGGCCTGGGCGAGTTCCTCGGCGGTGATCGGGCTGTGCTGTTCCGGCTCGCTCATGCCTGTCCTCCAGGGAACGGGGGGCGCCGCGCCCCCCGGAGATATTTGCCGCCGGGATCAGGAGCCCGGCTGGATCGCCTTGATGGCTTCCCAGTCGGCCTGGCGGTAGCCGAGGCTCTCGACCGGCTTCTTCTCGAGCACGGCCTCCTCGAAGGTCGCCTTGTCGACCTCGGTGACGTTGATGCCCTTGGCCTTGAACTCCTCGACCAGCTCGGCCTCGCGCGCGACGATCTGCTGGGTGGCGCGTTCGGCGGCCTCCTGCATCACCTCGGTGAAGATCGCCTTGTCCTCGTCGGAGAGCGAGGCCCAGCGGGACTTGGAGACGATGGTGTTGAGGTGGTCGACGATGTGGCCGGTCAGGGCGATGTTGGTCTGCACCTCGTAGAACTTCTTCGCCTCGATGGTGGTGAGCGGGTTCTCCTGCGCGTCGACGGTGCCGTTCTGCAGCGCGAGGTAGACCTCGGCGAAGGCGATGGGCGCGGTGTTGGCGCCGCAGGCCTGCGGCATCGCGAGGTAGGCCGGCACGTCGGGGACGCGCATCTTGACGCCGTCGAGGTCGGAGCACTGGGTGATCTCCTTGTTCGCGGTGGTGTGGCGCGTGCCGTAGTAGGTCGTCGCGGTGATATGGTGGCCGGAGGCCTCCTCGTAGCCGGCGGTCAGCTCCTTGTAGACGTCGCTCCTGGTGTAGGCGAGCAGGTGGTCGGCATCGCGGAAGATGTAGGGATAGTAGGTGACGCCGATCGGCGCGAACTCGCGGGCGGCGAAGGAGGAGCCGGAGATGATGATGTCGACGGTGCCGAGGGTCAGGCCCTGGTTGATGTCGGCCTCCTTGCCGAGCTGGGAGGCCGGATAGACGGTGATCTCGTAGCGGCCGTCGGTGCGCTCCTTGATCTGCTCGGCGGCCCAGACCGACTCGGTGTGGAAGGGCTCGCTGGTCTCGTAGACGTGCGCCCAGCTCAGCTTCTCCTGCGCGAGCGCGGCGATGCTGGTGGACGCGAGCGCCGCGGTGGCGAACGCGGCGAGCGCGACGGTTCTGAGCATGGTGTTCCTCCCGATATTGTCTCGTTGGTGACCTGCTTCCTCTTCCGCGGGGAAAGCGGCCTGCGTCAAGGCGGAATCCGTCCGCGGGGGCGATTCCGCGGCGCGGGCGTCCGCCCGGCGATGGACAAGGCGGCGGACAACCGGCCGGCGGGTGGCGCGGTCATCGCGGGGCTGGCGTTGAAGGTCCGTTATCGCTAGAGTTGCGCGCGAGGCGACCGCGCACCGGGGGGCAACTCCGGGCGGAGGGCGGACAGGCAGATGAAGGGCAGTTGGCGATGACCGAGATGGTCCATGGCGCCGCACCGGCGAAGCCGGGCGAGCCCATCCTTCCCGAATGGTGGCGGACCGTCGACCGCTGGTCGCTGGCCGCGATCGTCGGCCTCTTCCTGATCGGCTCGCTGCTCGGCCTCGCGGCCTCGCCGCCGCTCGCGGTCAGGAACGGGCTCGATCCGTTCCACTACGTCTGGCGGCAGGCCGCCTTCGGCGTCTTCTCGCTGCTGCTCCTGCTCGTCGTCTCGATGATGTCGCCGCTGCGCCTGCGCCGGGCCGGGGTGCTGGCCTTCGGCGTCTCGGTGGTCGCGCTCGCGCTGCTGCCGGTCTTCGGCACCGACTTCGGCAAGGGGGCGGTGCGCTGGTACTCGCTGCGGGTGATCTCGGTGCAGCCGGCCGAGTTCCTCAAGCCGAGCTTCGCCATCTTCGCCGCCTGGCTGATGGCGGCGAGCTACGACATCAAGGGGCCGCCCGGCAAGTCGATGTCCTTCGTCGTCGCCGTGGCCCTGGCCGCCGTCCTCGCGCTCCAGCCGGACTTCGGCCAGGCGGGCCTCATCATCGCGACCTGGGGGCTCATGTACTTCGCGGCCGGGGCACCGGTCCTCCTCCTCGCGACGGTCGGGGCGGGGGTGCTCGGCGCCGGCTGGTTCGCCTACGAGAATTCCGAGCATGTGGCGCGGCGCATCGACGGCTTCCTGTCGGCCGAGGTCGATCCGCTGACCCAGATCGGCTATGCCACCAACGCCATCCAGGAGGGCGGCTTCCTCGGCGTCGGCATGGGCAACGGCAGCGTGAAATGGACGCTGCCCGACGCGCACACCGACTTCATCATCGCGGTCGCCGCCGAGGAGTTCGGCCTCATCCTCTGCGTCGCGATCATGCTGCTCTACGCGACGATCGTCGTCCGCTCGATGCTCCGCCTCGTCCGCGAGCGCGACCCCTTCATCCGGCTCGCCGGGACCGGGCTCGCGGTGCTCCTCGGCATGCAGGCGATGATCAACATCGGCGTCGCGGTGCGGCTGCTGCCGGCCAAGGGGATGACGCTGCCGCTCATCTCCTACGGCGGCTCCTCGCTGATCGCGGCGGGCCTCGGGCTCGGGGTGCTGCTGGCGATGACCCGCAAGCGGCCGCAGCACGAGCTCGACGACATCCTCGGAGTCGCCCGCTGAGCGCGCCGCTGCTCGTCATCGCCGCCGGCGGGACCGGCGGGCACATGTTCCCGGCGCAGGCGCTGGCCGAGGAGATGCTGGCGCGCGGCTGGCGGGTGCGGCTCGCGACCGACGCGCGCGGGGCGCGCTACGCCGGCGGCTTCCCGCCCGAGGTGGAGCGGCGCGCCACGCCGGCGGCGACCTTAGCCCAGGGGAGCCTCCTCACCCGCCTGACCGCCAAGCCGC
>ENA-UOUJ01001492-UOUJ01001492.1-activated-sludge-metagenome-genome-assembly--contig:-NODE-1492-length-12150-cov-5.027036_pt1 | contig 12150 bp, 12 predicted proteins | sample MGYA00249839_ERZ747224 | MGnify/ENA primary metagenome ERZ747224 (study PRJEB28782, sample SAMN03220277) | activated sludge metagenome | biome: wastewater; feature: sewage sludge; material... | reverse complement strand
CAGGAGATGATGCCGACACCGCTGCGATCTTCGTGATGCCGAAGTCGGGACCGTTCGCGCCCGAACCGGCTTCTGCTGCGCAGCGCGCTGCCACCGACGCGTGGGCGCGCTCGGGTCACTCCGACGCTGCATCGCTCGCGTTCTCCAACTGGAACGAGGCGGGCGTGATCCCGCCGTTCTGCGCGGTCTGCCATTCCGGCACCGGCTTCCGTTCGCTGCACGGGTTCGACGGCAGCGCGCCCGGCCTGCCGGAGCATCCGGTCCCGGTAGGCGGCGTGGTCGATTGCGCGACCTGCCACAGCCCCGGCCTCGCATCGGTCACGCAGATCGCCATACCCAGCGGCGTCATGCATCCGGTCACGGGCACCGAGGCGGCGTGCATGAGCTGTCACCAGGGCATGGCCGCCGGCACCACGATCGCGCGCGCCGTCGAAGACAAACCGGTCGATGCGCCCGACCCGGCGCTGGATTTCATCAATCCGCACTATGCGACCGCGGCAGCGACACAGCTCGGCGGCGACGGCGGCATGGGCTATCACTATCCGGGTAAGGCCTACTCCGGCCGCTTCCTCCACGCCAAGCCGGTCCAGACCTGCGCCTCCTGCCACGACCCGCACCGCCTGACCGTGGACGCGCAGACCTGCCTGCGCTGCCATGCCACCGGCAGCGCCGCCGACATCCGCACCTCGCGAATGAGCTACGACGGCAGCGGCGACACGCGCAAGGGCATCCGCCAGGACATCTCCGCGAATGCCTCGCGCCTGCTGGACATGATCGAGGACTATGCGGCCAGGGTGGCCGGCGTGCCGCTCATCTACGACAGCGGCCGCCATCCCTACTTCTTCGCCGACGCCGACGGCGACGGCATCGCCGACCAGGCCGACGGCAAGCCGGTGCACTATTCCGCGTGGACGCCGCGCCTGCTCAAGGCCACCTACAACTGGAAGTTCGTCGGATCGGACACCGGCATCCACGTGCACAACCCGCGCTATGCGCTGGAACTGCTGCATGATTCGATGGAAGACCTGTCCGCGCCGCTGGGGGTCGATTTCGCCGCGCTGGATGTGAAGCGGTAGATCGGCGAAGTCCTCGCGATCAGGAACCGGAATGTAGGAACGGGCCATGCCCGCGACCGCACACTCCGTACACCGTCGCTCACCGGTCGCGCCCATGGGGCGCTCCTGCAAAATCCTGGTATCAGAATCGCCCGCCGTCGTCCGACAGCGCCCACACCGGCCCGTCCAGGCCATGGCGCGCGAACAGTTCCGCGGCCTCCTGCATCGACCACTTGCTCCAGTCGGCGTCGGCATGGCGTCCGTACCAGTCGCGGGCGAAGTTCCACACCTGTGCGATCGGACGCACATCGCCCTTGGGGATGCCGCGCGTGGCGCACCACGCATCCACCTCGGCTTCGTCGCGGAACAGCAGCTGCACCGAGCAGGTGTAGACCACGTTGTCCCAGGCCTGGCGCATCGGGATTGGGAAATGGATGACGTAATCGGTGTCGAGCAGCTTGCCGTTCTCGATCCGGATCGTGGCGTGCTCGCCGATGGCGCCGGTGCGCGTCTCGATGGTGGCGTTGCCACCGGCCAGGTGGGCCAGGCCGAGTGAACACCAGGCGCAGTTGCCCCACCAGCAGCGACCGCCCGACTTGACCACGCAGGTGGTCGGCGCGGCGGAGAAGGGGTGGGCGATCCAGACCTCGTCCGAGCCCGGGTGCAGCACCGCACCGTGGTAGTCGGCCAGCGCCTTCAGGCCGTTGCGCGCGTCCGCAGGGCTGCAGGCGAAGCGCGCCGCGATCTCATCGACGGTGGGCGCGCGCTGGCGGTCGAGGAAGGACGAGATGATGGCGTGGTGCAGGGTGGAGTTGTTCATGGCTCTGATGCTCGTGGTGTGGATGCTACTGGAAGCGGTTGCTGATCGACCCGAGCCCGTCGGCGGACACCGTCACCACGTCGCCGGGGCGCAGGAACCTCGGCGGATCGAAGCCGATGCCGACGCCGGCGGGCGTCCCGGTGGCAATGATGTCGCCCGGCTGCAGGGCGATGCCGGCTGACAGCACTTCGATCAGCGCAGGGATCGCGTGGATCATGTCGCTTGCCGTGCGGCGCTGGCGCAGTTCGCCGTTGACGTGGGTGGTCAGTTCGATTCGTTCGGGGTCGACTTCGTCGGCGATGGTGATCCAAGGCCCCATCGGGCAGAAGGTGTCGAGCGACTTGGCCAGCGTCCACTGCCGGTGTCGCTTCTGCAGGTCGCGCGCGGTGACGTCGTTGAGCAGGGTGTAGCCAAAGACGTGGGTCATGGCGCCGGACGCGCGGATGTTGCGCCCGGGGCGGCCGATCACCACCGCCAGCTCGCCCTCGTAGTCGACCTCGCGGGTCACCGCGGGATGCAGTTCGACATGGTCGTGCGGGCCGGCGACGCTCGAGGCGAGCTTGGTGAAGATGACCGGATCCGGTTCGACGGGATGGTCCGGATCGGCGCCCACGTCGAAGCCGCTGCGCACGAACTCCTGCGCATGATCGCGGTAGTTCTTGCCGACGCAGAAGATGCTCCGCGCGGGGCGGGGCAGGGGGGCGAGCAGTTGGACGTCGGCTAGCGGGATCGCGTCGCCGGTGGCCGGCGCTTCCGCCAGCGCGATGAGATCGAGCATGGACAGCGGCGCGACCACCGGGCGCACCGCGCGTCCGTCGTCGATCACCAGGCCGACGCGTTCGCGGCCGTCGAGGAGGAAGCTTGCGAGTTTCACGGGACGTTTCCGGCAGGGTAGTGTCAGGTGGCGTACTGGGCTTCGCCGTTGCCGAACGACCAGTTCTCCTTCTTCACCTCGACCAGGTTGATGAACACGTCCTCCGGCCGCAGGCCGACCGCGCCGTGCAGGCCGTCGGCGATCGCCCGGTACAGGGCGCGCTTCTGGTCCACGTTGCGTCCCTCGTTCCAGGTGATCTGGATCGAGATGAAATCGTCGGAGCGGGAGATTCCGAGATAGCCGGGGTCGTAGACCAGGCCGTCGGCGTCGTGCTCCTGGATGACCTGGAAGCGGTCGTTCTCGGGAACGCCGACGCTGCGCATGGCGTCGTAGACGGCCTGGCCGACGCGCCGGCGATATTCAGGAGTCTTGCCCCTGCGGAGGTCGATACGGGCGATGGGCATGGCGGCACCTCAAGATGCATGCATATGCATGTAAAACAATAGAAGCATATGCATGTATAATGCGCAAGTGCCCCCTGAGCGGATGACCGTCATGGAAAGAGCAGTTGAAGAAGGCGCCGAAGCCGGCCTGTGCCACTGCACGGCGCTGCGCAAGGCCTCGCGCCGGATCTCCCAGCTCTACGACCAGGCGCTCGCCACTGGTGGGCTGAAGACCACCCAGCGCGCCATCCTGGCCCAGCTGCGGCGCAGCGGTCCGCTCCCGGTCGGCGCCCTGGCTACGGCGCTGGTAAAGGAGTCGAACGGCTTCGCGCATACGCTCAAGCCGCTGGAGCGCGACGGCTTCATCGCGTACCGGCCCGATCCCGCCGACCGGCGCAGCCGCCTGGTCAGCCTGACGCCGGCGGGCCGGAAGAAGCTCAAAGACACCGATGCCCTCTGGGAGGAAGCGCAGGCGGGCTTCGAGGCCGTGGTGGGGGCTTCGGAAGCCGAGGCGCTGCGTTCGATGCTCCGGATACTGGCGTCGGACCGGTTCACCGAATCCTTCGCGCAGGCGCTGGAGAGGGCCCAAGGGCCACCGACAGCATGTCATCCCGAGCGCAGCGAGGGATCCGCTTCTGCGCATCCGGCGCGCGGGTAACGAGCAAGATCCCTCGCTGCGCTCGGGATGACAATCCATGCGGTGGACGACACCGCCAACTCCATGTCCGAAAGCGGCCAGCGCAATGGTTCGGCCCGCGCCACCATGACGCTCCCTTTGCACTCCCGAGCAAGCCGATGTCGACGTTCCAGCTGGTTGGCCTCGACCCCGCACCGTTCGCGCCGCTGTTCGCACTGCCCGACGAGGTGCTGCGCGCCAGGGGCGTGATGCGGCTGCGGGCGGACAGTGCGCCCGGCTACCCCTGCCGCGTCAGCCTCGAGGATGCGGTCGTCGGCGAGGAGCTCCTGCTGCTGCCCTACACGCACATGGAGGGGCCTTCGCCCTACCAGGCCACGGGTCCGATCTTCGTCCGGCGCGGAGCGCAGCGCCGGATCCTTGCACCTGGCGGGGTGCCGCAATACATCACCGGTCGCCTGATTTCGGTGCGCACCTATGACGCAGCGGGCATGATGATCGATGCCGATGTCTGCGAAGGGGAGGTGGTGGCGGCAAGGATCGACGGCTTTTTCGCCAACTCCGCCGCGCAGTTCATCCATCTGCACAACGCGCGGCCGGGCTGCTTCGCGTGCCGGGTGGAGCGCGTGGCGTGAGGGCGAAGTCGATCCTCGGCTGAAGACGGCGGCCGGGGTCCTTCCCGGATCGCGTTGGATGCACTAACCCGAACGGGGGCCACCCATGCATCTCACCCGCCGCCTGTGTTCCCTGCTGCTGGCCTGCCTGTGCCTGCTGCCCCCGTTGGCCGTGGCCGCGCCGCAGCTCGCGCGCGTCAACGGTGTCGGCATCGCCTGGACCGAAACAGGCAGCGGCCCGCCGCTGGTGCTGGTCCATGGCTTTGGCGGCTGCGGCAGCGTGTGGGATCCGTTCGTCCCGGGCCTGGCCCGGCACTACCGGGTGATCACGATGGAGCTGCGCGGGCACGGCAGTTCGGGCGGGTTCGAGGGGCCGTTCCTGTTCGAGGACTCGGCCGGTGACCTGCTGGGGCTGCTGGACCACCTGGGCCTGGAGCGCGTCAAGGCGATGGGAATCAGCGCCGGTGGCATGACCCTCCTGCATGCGGCCGCGCGCCAACCAGGCCGGATCGAGGCCATGGCCATCATTGGCGCGGCGCACTACTTCCCGGAGCAGGCGCGCGAAATCATGCGCGGTACGCCGGGCAACCTGCCGCTGGAGGTGCGTGGGTTCTTCAACGCCTGCGCCACCCGCGGCGAGGTACAGGTCGACGAGATCCTGCAATGGTTCCATGGTTTGAAGGACAACGACGAAGACATCCGCCTGTCACGGCAGGAGCTGGCCCTGATCGAGGCCCGCACCCTGATCGTGCATGGTGATCGCGACGAGTTCTTCCCGGTGGACATCCCGGTGGAGGTCTACGCCGCGATCCCGGAAGCGCAGCTGTGGATCGTTCCCGGCGGCGACCATGTGCCGATCTACGACCGCAACGCGCGCGACTTCGAAGAGAGGATCCTCGGATTCCTGGGTGACCCGGTGCCGTGATCGGGACGCGATCGCGGGCGCGTACAGCGACGGCCCGGGCGTGCGCGCAGGGGCATCAGCCCCGCCGCGCGGCCTCGATCGCGGCGACGTCGATCCTGCGCATCGTCATCATCGCGTCGAACACGCGCTTGGCCGCGGCTCGGTCGGCGCCGGTGTAGGCCTCGGTCAAGGCGCGCGGCGTGATCTGCCACGACAGGCCCCACTTGTCCTTGCACCAGCCGCACTCGCTCTCCTGGCCGCCGTTGCCGACGATCGCGTCCCAGTAGCGGTCGGTCTCGGCCTGGTCGTCGGTGGCGACCTGGAACGAGAAGGCTTCGCTGTGCTTGAACGCGGGGCCGCCGTTCAGGCCAAGGCAGTGGATGCCGAGCACGCTGAAGTCGACCGTCAGCACCTCGCCCTGCTTGCCCGAGGGGTAGTCGCCGGGGGCGCGGTGGACGGCCAGCACGGCACTGTCGGGGAAGGTCCTGGCGTAGAAGGTCGCGGCCTCGAGCGCGTCGTCGTTGTACCAGAGGCAGATGGTGTTCTTCGGGATCATCGGGAGTCTCCTTGGGGCGCCCGGGATCGGGCCGCACCTGTGCCTGACGAACGGGGAGGCCGCGATTCGACAGCCAGCGTCGAGGGAAACGACCTGAGGGGCGGGCGTAACCATGCCCACGCCAGCCCCCCGCATCGACCAGGGCCATCACGTCGGCATGCCAACGCTCACCCTGGCCGCACCAGCCTCAGGATATTCCAGTGACGGACGTTCATCCTGTCGATGTGCGCGAGGATGAACTACGTCCCCCGCATGCACGATCGACCCCAATGAAAAGGCCCGGACGATGTCGGGCCTTTTCGCGCCGGTGCAGTAACGTCCTCACGTCGGTGAGAACGGCTTGCTGGCCTTCTTGTCGCGCTTCTCGGCCTTCTTCTCCTTCATCGTCTTGGCCGGTTTTTTCTTCTGTTCCTTCTTCTGGTTCAGGCCTTTGCTCATATCGTTGCTCCCGGGGCGCCTGGGCGCGGGACTGCGCCGCAGTCGATACGGCCAGTATGCGCGAAACAAGGCCGGCCGCGATCAAGGCGGTGGGGCGGGCCGGCATCGTGAACGCGCATGTCGTCCTCGCCGTGGACCGAAAGCCGGGTTCAGGCTGCACGCCGCGACAATGTGCCGGCAAGCAGGGGCTGGCGACAGGTCGGGCAGCGCGACACCGCACCATGCGGGAGGCGGTGCCTGATGCGGCGGCGCGCCACCACGCGCGGCGCGTGATCACTCATCCTTTGCCAGCTTCGCCTTCTTCTTGAAGGCATCGGCCAGGGCCGCCGACATCGATTCGCCGGTGGCGTCGAAGAAGGCGTCGAATCGCTTGAGCCCCTGCGAGGGGACACCGACCTGCACCACTTCGAACACGAGCGCATGTTGCGTCTTCGGCGGCATGGGCAGGAGGGCGGCGGTACGCCAAGGGTCCGCCTCCGGGCCCTCGGGAACCTTTGGCTCAAAGCGGCAGCTGGCGGCATCCTTCTGGATCTTCCGATCCTCGAACACCGCGCAATCCAGCGACGCGACCACGGCGTCACCGGAGTCCCAGGCATGCCCGGAGCCATCGCGCGACCAGCCGAAGGCGTCGATGCGGAAGCTCGCCGAGATGGCGACGTCGCCGCCGCTGTGGCGTGGAAACTCGCCGGCGAGCGCCTCCACCTGCGCGGCGTAGGTGCGCACGCGCAGCACGCGTCCGTCCTGCTTCAGGTGCAGCCCGACGGACATCCCGACCTCCGCGGTCCGGGCGTCGCACCTTGCCTGCCCGGAGTTGATGGCGGTCGGGTCTGCGGTGCAATGCAGCAGTTGCATCACCACGCACGATTCGCCGTTGTTCCAGCGGTCGGTGTCAAACATGTCGCCAAACTCGCGACGACTCTTGTGGACCAGCGTGTGTTCCTTGATGCGCTGCTTGACACGCTTGCTGATACCGTTGCGCGCGCCGGTGAACAGCCAGTCCACGATGATCCCGGCGAAGGCGGCTACGAGTGGCGCCGCCCTGATGCCGGGTTTGGGATCGGGCGGTGGGCATGTCTGCGCGGTCTTGTCCTTGAAGAAGTCGTCGGTCCCGAACGCGAGGAGGAGTTTTTCCCGGGCGATGGCCTTGGTTCTGGCCGATCCGGTCAAGGCGTTGTGCCGACTCGCTCGTTGCTTATCAGTCTCGTATTGCTTGAATTGGGTAATCCGCATCTCCGTGTAGGGCTCTTTGGCGCTGTTGGCCCATGCGTTGCCCATGCTTGGCAGGCACGCCAGGCACGGCACGATGACGGCGAGGTGGTGCTTCATCGCGACCTCCATTCCTCAGCATCAGGTTCACCGGATCCCATCCCGCAGATACCCGATACGGGCGCGCGAAATGGGTGCTGTCTGCCAAGGAGGGAACGCAGGCACGCCTGCGGATGGGACAAGTGGCGGGGTAGGCGATCAAGCCCTCGGGGAAACCTCGGCGTCGTCTTGCACGGCGGACTCGATGCGCAGCACGCAGCTTCCTTCCACGCGGTGTTGTCCCGCGCCGTCGGGAAGGATCAACCCTCGCCCAGCCTGATCCGCACGAACCCCGTCGCGCTGTAGCGGGTCACGCGCGTGTAGTGGTGCTCCACCAGCGGTCGCACCATCTCCACCCAGGCCTCCTCCAGTTCGTCGGGCAGGTGGAAGTGGTCGTAGTTGACGATCGCGTGCACCTTGCGGCCCAGCGGCGCGACCAGGGCCCGCACTTCGCGGCCCACGGCGTCGATGTCGGCCTGGCTGCGGATGCGCAGGTGTTCGAAGTCGATGTAGAGAGTGTCGGCCGCGGCATCGAGGCTGAAGCGCTGCGCCAGCGGACGTTCGAGCAGGCGGTCGCGCAGGCCCAGCGGGGCGTCGTCGAACAGGGCTGGATCCATCGCCCGCAGCTCGTCGGCGATGTGCGGGTGGAAGTCCATGTGCGCGAGGATGTCGCGCTCCAGGTCCACGCCGGGTGCGATCTCCAGCAGCTCCAGCCCGGAGGCGTGCAGGCCGAACACGCAGCGCTCGGTGACGTAGAGCACCGGCTGGCCGCGGCGCAGGGCTTCGCGCGCGGAGAAGGTGCGGTGTTCGACCTCGCGCACGAACTTGCGTGCCGCGGTGTCGCCGCTCCCGGCCTGGAAGCTGCCGATGAACACCAGCCGCCGCGCGTTCTGGCTGATGTTGATGAAGCCGCCGGCACCGGCCAGGCGCGGGCCGAAGCGGCTGACGTTGACGTTGCCCTCGGCGTCGGCCTGGGCCATGCCGAGGACCGCGATGTCGAGGCCGCCGCCGTCGTAGAAATCGAACTGGTAGGGCTGGTCGATCACCGCCTGCGCATTGACCGCGGCGCCGAAGCTCAGGCCGCCGGCCGGAATGCCGCCGATGGTGCCGGGCTCGGTGGTGAGGGTGATCAGGTCGATGATCTTTTCCTCCGCCGCCACCGCCGCCACGCCCTCGGGCATGCCGATGCCGAGGTTGACGATGGCGTTGGGGCGCAGCTCCAGCGCGGCGCGGCGGGCGATGGTCTTGCGCGGACCGGGCGGCATCGGCTCGACGCTGGCCGCGGGCACGCGCAGCTCGGCGGAGTAGGCCGGGTCGTAGGGCACGGCGAAGGTCTGCTGGTGGTACTCGGGGCGCTCGGCCACGACCACGGCGTCGACAAGGGTGCCGGGGATCTTGACCTGGCGCGGCGGCAGGCTGCCGTTCTCGGCGATGCGCTCGACCTGGGCAATGACGATGCCGCCGCTGTTGTGCGCGGCCATCGCGATCGACAGGGCCTCGAGCGTGAGCGCCTCGCGCTCCATGGTCAGGTTGCCGTCGCCGTCGGCGGTGGTGGCACGGACCAGGGCGACGTGGATCGGGAAGGTGGGGTAGTAGAGATAGTCCTCGCCGTCGATGGTCAGCAGCTTCACGCGCTCTTGCGTGGTGCGCGCGTTGAGGCGGCCGCCGCCGTGGCGCGGATCGACGAAGGTGCCGAGGCCCACGCGGGTGATCTGGCCGGGCTTGCCCGCGGCGATGTCGCGGAACAGGTGCGAGATCACGCCTTGCGGCAGGTTCCAGGCTTCGATGCGGTTGTCGACGGCGAGCTTCTGCAGTCCCGGCACCAGTCCCCAGTGGCCGCCGATCACGCGCGCGACCATGCCGTCGTGCGCGAAGTGGTTGAGCCCGCGCCCGCGGCCGTCGCCCTGGCCGGCGGCGTAGACGAGCGTGAGGTCGCGCGGATTGCCTTCGTCGAGGAAGCGCTGCTCCAGCGCGACCGCCAGGTTTTCCGGGAAGCCGATGCCGACGAAGCCGCCGGTGGCCACCGTGTCGCCGTCGCGGATCAGCCGCACCGCATCGGCGGCTGAGACGCGCTTGCCCTGGCGGCGCAGCGGCGGCAGCGGCGGCCTGGGCTCTGGACCGGGCATGGCTTTGCACTCCCATTGCAGGATTGGCCCGCGCTACGTGCGCGGCCGGGACGGCTCCATTGGACCATGGGGAAGCGTTGTCGCCCATCTGACGCCCATTCGCGACCAAACGTAGGAGCGGGCCATGCCCGCGACCCGCGCGATCCGCGCGGCCGGGACCCCGCCGCTCGCCGGTCGCGCCCATGGGGCGCTCCTACTCCATATCCATTGATCGCCAGTCGGTAGACGCAATCCCTAGAACCGCTCCCCCACCGGCAGGTAGCGCCACGCGCCCACCGGCATCTTCGCCAGCGACACCCTGCCGATGCGCAGGCGCCGGATCGCCACCACGTCCAGCCCGACCTGCGCGCACATGTCGCGCAGCTGCCCGCCCTGCACGCCCTTGATCGCGAAGCGCAGGCGGATCTCGTTCTGCCAGCTGACCTTGCACGGCCCCAGGGCGCGGCCGCCGTAGTGCAGGCCGTGGCTGAGCTTGCGCAGGCCGTAGGGGGCGATGTCGCCGCTCACCTCGACCACGAACTCCTGCTCGATGTCGTCGCCGTCTTCGGTGAGGCGGCGCCAGACGCGGCCGTCCTGGGTCAGCACCATCAGGCCGCTGGCTTCGGCGTCGAGCGGCACAAGCGGCGTCAGGCGGTGGAAGTGGCGCTGCAGGATGCGCACCCCGGACGGATCGTCGGCCCAGCGCGTCTCCGGCTGCACCAGGCCGGCCGCGGGCCTGCGGCCGCTGATGGTGTCGTAGCCGGCGGGCTTGTGCAGCAGGATGGTCGCCGGTTCGACGGCCTCCATCTGCGCATCGGCATCGAGTTCGACGGCTTCGGTCGATACCTCGTGCGCCGGGTCTTCGACCACGACGCCGGCGACCCGGACCCAGCCGCCCTTGATGTACTGCTCCGCCTCGAGGCGGGAGCATCGGGCGAGGTCGGCCACGCGTTTGGCCAGTCGAACCGGATCGGACATGAATCGATGCCGCGGAATCGGGACAGGCAGTGTAGCGATCAGGCACTCTGGCGACCCGGATTCCCCCATGGCGCGCCGTCCCGGTGCCGCGCCGCCCGTCCTTTCCCCCTGAGATGCCATGAAAACCCCTTCGGGCCTGCAGCCGCTCATCGACGACGGCGTGATCGATGAAGTGATGCGACCGCTAAAAAGCGGCAAGGAAGCGGCCGTCTACGTGGTGCGCGCGGGCGCGGAGATCCGCTGCGCCAAGGTCTACAAGGACATGGCGCAGCGCAGCTTCCAGCAGCGCGTGCAGTACCAGGAAGGGCGCAAGGTGCGCGGCAGCCGCGAGGCGCGGGCGATCGGCAAGGCCAGCAAGTACGGCCGCAGGCAGCAGGAAGCGGCGTGGAAGAACACCGAGGTCGACGCGCTGTACCAGCTGCGCGACGCCGGCGTGCGGGTGCCCGAGCCGCATGGCTACTTCCACGGCGTGCTGGTGATGGAACTGGTGGTCGACGCCGACGGCCATTCCGCGCCGCGGCTGGGCGAAGTCGAACTGTCGCCGGAACAGGCCCGCGGCTTCCACCGCTTCCTGGTGCGGCAGGTGGTGAAGATGCTGTGCGTGGGCCTGATCCACGGCGACCTGTCCGAGTACAACGTGCTGGTCGCCCCGGACGGGCCGGTGATCATCGATTTCCCGCAGGTGGTCAGCGCCGCCGGCAACAACGCCGCCCGCACCATGCTGCTGCGCGACGTCAACAACCTCACCGCCAGCCTTGGCCAATGGGCGCCGGACCTGCTGGACACCTGGTACGGCGAGGAGATGTGGGCGCTGTACGAAGCCGGCGACCTGCGCCCGGACAGCGAACTGACTGGCGTGTTCGTGCATGACGCCTCGGCGCCGGACATCGACGGCGTGCGCGCGGCCATCAACGATGCGCGTGAGGAAGCGCTGATCCGCCAGCAGGGGCGGGAAGCGGCGGCGGAGATGGATTAGGGAAACGCTGGAAAAGCCCGGCTTGTCATTTCGAACGCAGTGAGAAATCTGCTTCGGGGCGCAGAGCATTCTGCGAAAGGCAGATTTCTCACTGCGTTCGAAATGACAGATCCGGAATTTTCAGGGGCTACCCTAAAGAACGAAGTCACTGCGTCCCCGCCTTCGCGGGGATGACGACACCGGCGTGCGCTATCGCACAGGCCCCGGCATCGCCGGATCCACGTCTTCCGCCAGCGTCCACACTACGTCGCGGCCGTGCGGATCGCGGCTGAGGACGAAGCGTGCGGGCGCGTTCCTGGCGAATGCGCCACGCGCATCTTCCGTCTCCGCGGCGTGCGGCGCGAGCGGCACGAGGTACAGGCCGGTGGCGTCGATCGTCCGTCGCGCACGCACGCCACCCAGGTCGCCGACGTCGTCGATGCGGCCGCCGCGCTCCAGCAGCGGGTCGTCGAAGTCCACCAGCACGTCCGCCTTGGCCTGCGGCTGGCCGGGCAGCGCCAGCGTGCCG
>ENA-UOUJ01001491-UOUJ01001491.1-activated-sludge-metagenome-genome-assembly--contig:-NODE-1491-length-12165-cov-2.857391_pt1 | contig 12165 bp, 13 predicted proteins | sample MGYA00249839_ERZ747224 | MGnify/ENA primary metagenome ERZ747224 (study PRJEB28782, sample SAMN03220277) | activated sludge metagenome | biome: wastewater; feature: sewage sludge; material... | reverse complement strand
TACCTGGATGAATATCAGGAAGATAAAGGAAATTTCTGTGACCAGCGATACCGTTAGTGGGAACCATCATCGGATACTTCAGTTCTTCTGAGGTATAATTGTTCGGAGATGAGATTATGAAGTCTCCATTGATTATAGAGGTGATATCGTTTGGGAAGCCCAGAAAATTCATATCATGTGCATAAACCTCACTTGGAAGAACAATAGATATAGCTCTTCCAATCAATACTTTAATTGAATCCACAGTATTACCAGGTCCTAATAGTACAATGGAATATACCAAAGATAGACACAATCCGAAGATAATGATGGTGTTTGCTAATAGGAATTTTTGCATATTAAAATATATCAAGATTTAAATAAGAAGAGAAATAATTCGATTTACTGTATAATTGCTCCAATATGAACAAAATAAAGAACATTAGAAACTTTGCAATAATCGCCCACATAGATCATGGGAAATCAACCCTGTCTGATAGAATCCTTGAATTAACAAATACTGTTACTGAAAGAGAGAGCTCTGACCGGATGATGGATACACTAGAGTTAGAACAAGAGAAAGGAATTACTATAAAGTTGCAAACTGCAAGAATGGAATATCATTACGATGGAAAAATTGATCAATTCCAAAGTGAAAAACCTTACATCTTAAATCTCATAGATACACCAGGACATGTCGATTTCGGATATGAGGTTTCCAGATCACTTTCCGCTGTCCAAGGTGCAATTTTACTAGTAGATGCGACACAAGGTATCCAAGCTCAAACTATTACAAATGTGTATAAAGCTTTAGAATACGAATTGCTAATCATCCCTGTTATCAATAAAATTGATCTACCCAATGCTAATGTTCCTGCTTTAAAGAAAGAACTGGAATTGGTATTTGGATTCGATGAGGAGGACATTTTGCTTACGTCAGGTAAAACTGGAGAGGGAGTTGATATTTTGCTACAAAGGATAGTTGAGAAGATAAGTTCACCAACCGACACTTCTGACAAACCTCTGAGAGCCTTAGTTTTCGACTCCTACTACCATGAACACAAAGGAGTTGTAGCAGAAGTATACATTGAGGATGGTAGACTTCAAAAAGATGATGCAATGAAATTAATTGGATCAAACATAGAGATTGAGCCCATTGAAATTGGATACCTTAATCCCAATATGGTTAAGAACGACTTCATCAATACGGGAGAGGTTGGTTATATTGCCACAGGTTTGAAAAATATCAGAGATGTACATGTTGGAGACACACTTACAACCTTAGCAGCCTATGAAAAAGAGGAGATAAAGCCTCTTGTAGGTTATAAGCCAGTTAAACCTATGGTATTTGCCTCAGTATTTCCTATCGAGAGCGATAATTATAATGAGTTTCGTGATGCAATGGAAAAGCTTGCATTAAATGATGCAGCTTTGTCATACACAAAAATACACTCTCAAGCTCTAGGATCGGGATTTCTTTGTGGTTACTTGGGATTACTACACCTTGAGGTTGTTCAGGAAAGATTAGAAAGAGAATTTAATATTGATCTAATAACTACAGCTCCAAGCGTTGAATATAGGGTGAGACTTAACACTTCCGATTTTTCAAAACTACCAAATTACAACAACACTAACCTCACAGATGATGGATATTATATTATCCGCTCTGCGTCTGAATTCCCAGACCCTTCTCTCATTAATACTATTGAAGAACCTTGGAACAAGATTGAAATCATTGCACCAGAAAAATACATCGGAGGTTTAATGGAATTGGCAAAAGCCCATCGTGGAATTTACAAAAACATGACTTACATCAGCGATCAGTTAATTCACAGCCAAAGACATGTGACTCTGACTTATGAGATACCAACTGCGGAAATTATCACAACATTCTTTGATAAACTTAAGTCTGTTTCTCAAGGATACGCCTCACTAGACTACGAATTTTTAGATTTCCGAGATGGAGATATTGCGAAGGTTAATATAATGGTTAATTACGAGACTATCGAAGCATTATCATTTCTTTCTCACGAGTCGAATGCAGAAAACAAAGGAAGAATTGTAGTAGATAAGCTCAAAACACTTCTTCCTCGCCAACAATTTAAGATTCCGATTCAAGCAGCAATTCACAATAAAATTATTGCAAGAGAGACAATCCAAGCATTCAGGAAAGATGTAACCGCAAAATTATATGGTGGAGATATTACTAGAAAGAAAAAGCTCCTAGAGAAACAAAAGAAAGGTAAGAAACGTATGAAAATGTTTGGAAGTGTTGCGATTCCAAAGAACGTCTTTATTGAAGCCTTGAAAATGTAAAACTAAGCGAGTAGGTTTCTCCCAGTCATCTCTTGTGGTTTGGGAAGACCAAGTAAAGCCAGTATCGTAGGTGCAACGTCTGCCAATATTCCAAAACTGAGTTCACGTGCTTCTAAATTCTTTTGAACAATTACCAAAGGAACTGGATTTGTGGAATGTTTAGTGTCAACTTGTCCGGTTTGCTGATTTACTAATTCTTCAGCATTTCCGTGATCTGCTGTGATAATCAAAGCACCATTTTTAGCAAGTACAGCTTCTGTGATCTGACCAATCGCTTTATCGATTACTTCCATTGCTCTAACAGTAGCATCAATAACTCCAGTATGACCTACCATATCTGCGTTAGCAAAGTTTGTGATTATCAAATCATAATAATCACTTTGAATTTTCTCAAGTAAAACATCAGTAATCATTTGAGCACTCATTTCTGGCTTCTGGTCATATGTTGAAACATCACGAGGAGATGGTACTTCTACCCAATCTTCACCAGGATTTTGTTTCTGATTTCTACCATTCATAAAGTAAGTGACATGAGGAAACTTCTCGGATTCAGCTAATCTCAGTTGTCGAAGTCCACTCTCAGAAATAACTTTTCCTAAAGAATTGACAATGTTTTCTGGGGGAAATGCAACTCGAAATGGAAAACCTTTTTCGTAATTAGACATACCGACGAAATAAAGATCTTCAATCATTACTCTATCCCATCCTGGGAAATTCGTATCTTCGAAGGCCCTAGTTAACTGTACAGCCCTATCTGGTCTAAAATTAAAGAAAATCATCGCATCACCAGGATTAACGATATTCTGGCTTTCTTCTTTCTTCCCAACAAAAAATGGGGTTATGTACTCATCAAACACGTTTTTCTTATACGATTCTTTTAGAGCATCCCTCCAATCATCTACTGGCTGACCTACACCTTGGGTAATCAAATCATATGCCAACTTTGTTCTATCCCATCTTTCATCACGATCCATCGAATAATATCTTCCAATTATACTAGCAATCCGACCAATTTTATCTCTAGAGAGTTCAACTTCCAGATTTTCTAATAATTTATATGCTCCTTTTGGTGGAGAATCCCTACCGTCAGTGAATGCATGAACTATTAAACTTTTTTCGGGAAGTTTCATCTTTCTTGCCATCTCGATTAAAGCTAACAAATGCCCATAGGAGGAATGTACTTGCCCAGCTCCTACCAATCAGGTGTACCTTATGATCTTTCCCGCGAGACATTGCATTGAGTAACTGCTCATTTTTATAAAAATGTCCAGAGTTAATGGAATTGTCAATTCTAGGAAGTTCCTGAAAAATAATCTTGCCAGCACCCATGTTCATATGTCCAACTTCGCTATTTCCGTCAACACCATGTGGAAGTCCAACATTAATGCCTGCGGCGTAGAGATATGTGTGAGGAAACCTAGGCCACAAAGAGTCAAGATTAGGGGTTTTAGCTAATGTCACTGCGTTGGCTGGACTTTGAGGTGCAACCCCAACGCCGTCCATAATTAACAACACGAGTGGTTTTGGTTTAATAAAAATATTTGCCAATGTAATAGACCTATATCTTCATAGATTAGTTTAATTCTTATCTCTCGTCAATGCTTCTTAGAAAGAAGTGTTTGTTCCATAAGTATAATTTTACAAATGCAATAACTTAATAGACTACAGCAAAGAAGTCTGATATAAATGATATGTAATGAAAAAAATCACTGGAACAAAATTAAAAAAGTTTAATAAAAAAAATAAACCCGATAGAGAAATTATTTTGATATTAGACAATTTAGAATACGCGAGAAATGTTGCGTCCATATTCAATCTCGCATTTGCATTAAAAGTTGAAACAATATTTCTGACAGGAATCACTACAACACCCCCGTTTGGAAAAGATTTACAAAAAGTATCTAAACGACGTGAAGAACACTTATTTTGGAAAAAGGAGAAAAATTTACCAATTTTAGTTGAAAAACTTAAAAGCCAGGGAGTAACTACAATTGCACTTGCTAAAACTGAAGATTCTATAAGTTTTGATTTAATAAATTCTAACCAACTTGCCGATAAAGTTGCTATAATAGTCGGCAACGAAAAACAAGGATTGTCCAACAAACTACTTTCAGAAGTGGATATTGTCACAATAGTCCCTGTGTTTCGTCCCCTAGCTCACTTGAACGTAGTCAATGAACTAGCAGTCTTAGCCTATAAATTAGTTTAAAATCCAATAAAATGAAATATCGAAGAACAAAAATAGTATGTACTATCGGCCCGTCTAGCTGGAATGCCGAAACAGTTAAGTCAATGTATGAAGCAGGTATGAACGTTGCACGTATCAATGGTGCTTTCGCTGACGTTGCTGAGTTACAAAGAGTAGAGAAATTAATAAGAGGAATCAGTCCCAGAATAGCTCTTATGCTTGATATCAAAGGCCATGAAGTCAGATTGAATAAATTCTCAGAAGCTCTCCCAATTAGAAAAGGCGATGTTGTGGTTTTGGGTAAGGATTCTTCTGAAAATATTTATCCTGCTACTTTCCCGAATTTATATAAGGATATAGAGGTTGGTCAAAAAATCATGATGGACAAAGGAGCAGCTGGACTAGAAGTTGTAAAAATAACATCTGATGGAAAAATTCATGCAAAAGTTTTATTTGGGGAGAAAATCGCACCTAGAAAAGGTATGAACTTTCCTGGAGCCAAACTTTCAAATGAAGCAATCACGGATATTGACAAAGAACAGATAATATATTGCGGGAAAGCAGGTTGGGAATTTGTCTCAGCTTCTTTCATTCGAAATAAACATGATATAGCAATTGTCAAAGAGGCATTTGGTGATAGTAAGATCAATTTGATTGCCAAAATCGAAGATCAGCAAGGAGTAGACAATATTGACGATATTATAGAAAATAGCGATGGTATCATGATTGCGAGAGGAGACCTAGGTTCCGAACTACCACTAGAAAAACTTCCATGGCTACAAAAACAAATTATTCATAAATGCAACCAAAAGGCGAAACCTGTGATATTGGCAACCAACTTACTCGAATCAATGACAGTGAATGTTTTTCCTACCAGAGCAGAAGTTACAGATGTTGCAAACGGAGTTATGGAAGGAACAGATTCCTTAATGACATCAGGAGAAACTGCACAAGGTAAATATCCGATAGAATCTGTTGAGATGTTAGACAAGATTGCTCGAGAAACAGAGCAATACCTAGGACCGATGTTTATTAGTGAGACTTATGATCCTTCAAATAATCTTACACTCTTCCCAGCTCAAGCAATCTATGAGAGCGCTATGGACCCAGAGGTTGATAAGGTCTTAGTTCTATCTGAATCAGGAATCGAATCTAGGATATTATCTCGTTACAATTTACCTCAACCCATTATCGCATTTGTCTCGAATATGGTTTTCCAGAATCAACTCAATTTGACAAAGAATGTTCAAGGTCATGTATTTACATCTGATAAAAAAGACAAGGATACAATTGTAAGGGAGTTGATACAATTTGCTCTAAAAGAAAAATTAATACTTAATGTGGACAGAGTAATTGTCACTGGGAAAGTTAATGATGCAGATTCTAACTCTCCATATCTATTTGAATACTTTGACGTTTCAAAAAGCTTGTAGGTATTTACTTTTGAAGCCTCAATTAGTAAGATTATCTATTACTAGAGCGTCCTTTGGAGAAGATTTTCAACTATCTTAAAGAATTTAGATATACTCAGTGGGTAAAAAACCTAGTAGTTTACCTTCCTATGTTTTTTGGGGGAAAATTTACAAACATTGAGACTATTCAGCACTCGACTTTCGCATTTATATTATTCTCGCTTACCGCAAGTTTGGTATATGTAATAAACGATATCCGCGATGTTCAAGAGGACCGACTTCACCCTGAAAAAAAACATAGACCACTTGCGTCAGGAAAAATAAATAACTCAGAAATAAAACTCATCCTCCTTTTTATGTTGATGGTATTTGGTTTATCACTCTACTTCATAGACCAACCAGGATTTAAATTAGTACTACTCACCTATTTTATTATCAATATTCTATATTCTATTGGATTGAAAAGAATACCCATCCTAGAGATGTTGATTGTTTCTTTCTGTTATTCTCTTAGACTTTTAGGTGGCGGTTTCATTACCAGTATCGAAATCTCCCCATGGTTAAATTTATTAATTTTTTCAGGAGCTATGTTGATAATTGGTGGCAAGAGACTTACTGAAAAGCGAAATTCTAATGTCAGATTTGTACTAAGATATTATCCTGAAAAATTATTACGTTCATGGGTAGTTATAACTGCGATCTTCTCTATTATTTTTATGTTTTTATATACTATAGCTCAAGGTTTAATTTACATACCCCAGTCAATTATTTTCTCTCTAGCAATTATTCGTTTTCTCTTTTTACTTGAAACAACAAAAAAGGGAGAATCTACAGAAATCTTATATGATAAAATAATACTTTCACTATTAATCTTGCTCACACTTTATTCCTTCTACATAATATATTTCTAAAAATATGAACTCTGATTACGAGATACTGCTCTATTATAAGTATGTGGGTATCGATGACCCAGAAGCTCTCAAGTCTCAACAAATTGACTTATGCAATCAATTGAATTTAAAGGGACGTATAATCGTTTCTCAGGAAGGGATAAATGGAACTGTTGAGGGGGTTAAAGAAAACACCGAAAAATACATCGATATTATGCTTGCGGATAAGAATTTCAAAGACACCCATTTCAAACGCAGCGTAGGAAATGGGAAAGCATTCCCAAAGTTAAAAATCAAAGTGAGACCCGAACTAGTAAGCCTACATTTGGGTAGCGAAGATGTAAATCCTCAAGAGATTACTGGAACATATTTGAATCCTGAAGAATTACATAAGTGGTTTGATGAGAAAAAAGAATTCTACATCATAGATATGAGGAATGATTACGAACATATAGTTGGGCAATTTGAGAATTCGATTTTACCTAAATTGCATAATTTCCGGGACTTACCATCAGCACTTCCACAACTCGAATATTTGAAGGGGAAAACTATTTTGACAGTCTGTACAGGTGGTGTTCGATGTGAAAAAGCATCGGGTTACTTACTCAGCAAAGGTTTTAATGATGTGTACCAATTAAATGGCGGAATTGTTTCCTATATGGAAAAATATCCTAATCAAAACTTTCTGGGTAAATTATACGTCTTCGATAGCAGAGTTGTTATGGGTTTTAATACCGATTCAGAAGATCATAAGATAATTTCTAAATGCGATAAATGTGGTGAACTTTCTGATAATTATGTCGACTGTAAATATATACACTGCAAAGGCCATAGACAGTATATTTGCTGTGGAAAGTGCCTAAAAAATAAAGACAACGAATACTGTTGTGAGGACTGCTTAGATAAAGATGCTATTGAAGAAAAAGAATCATAATTAATCCATCCAGTTTTGAGGTAAATAAATTTAATGTTATGATTATTTTTATATAATTTTCAACTTAATTAAACATGGCAACCAAAGAAGAATCAAAAAGCATAACAATTGACTTAGACGTGGTATTAATCCCACTGTCAATATTACTTTCGGCAGTTATGGTATCTGCATCGATTCTATATACGTTTAGAGACGGAACAGCCACAAAAAATACAACAACCACTACACCAACAGATTCAACAATAACTTCTTTAGTAGAGGAAATTGAAGTGGATACTAACGAATTTGAAGAGTGTGTTGCAAATAATGATTTTGAGGACGAAATTCAAAAAGACATGTCAGATGGACAGAGTGCAGGTATTACCGGAACACCAGGATTCGTAGTCGGAAAATTAAACAGCGATGGCCAGGTCGAAGGGGTTGTGCTCAGCCATACACTTCATTCAAAGCTGAAATTGATAAATATCTTTCTGGTTCTGGTGAATCTACGGCAAAAGTAAGTATTGATGATGATCCATACCTTGGAGACAAAGATAAAGTAAAAGTCGCACTTGTTGAATTTAGTGACTTTGAATGTCCTTTCTGTCAGAGATTCCACGGAGATACCTGCGATCAAATTATCTCAGGTTATGTTGATTCAGGGGAAGTTATCTATGTTTACAGAGATTCCCCGCTTAGTTTCCACGAACCAAAAGCTTCTGAAGCAGCCAGTGCTGCTAATTGTGTACAAAAAGTTGCAGGAAATGAGAAATTCTTTGAATTCTCAAAACTCTACTACGAAAGAACAAAATCAAACGGAGAAGGGCTATAAAATAAAGGTCCATCATCCGCAGTCACTCCGTGCTTGAAGCACGGAGTCCCATATACCCTCTAGAACGCATTTATTGTAAACTCGAGTTCCCGTGGTCCCTCTTGAACGGACACATCGGCGTTAATCCTTGACAAATTTTCTTAAATATTTTATATTATTAGCACTCACATAGTACGAGTGCTAATTATTTTATTTATTAATATCTTTATTATGAGAAATAGAAAACTCACCATATTTAACCCAAACAGTATATTTTCTGATGATTTCTTGGATACTTTTAGTATGTTTCCAAGTTCAAACTGGATAAGCGATCAGCCAAACCTTGAAATGTATGAGGATGCAGATAATGTTGTTGTAAAATTAGCAGTGCCTGCATTTAACGAAGACGATTTAGATATAAGTATCGAAGACAATGTACTGACCATTTCTGGAAATTCGAAAGAGGAAGAGGAAAAAAACGAAGGAAAGAAATACTACTACAAAGGAATCAAAACAGAGTCTTTTAGTAGATCTGTTAGTCTACCTGTCAGAGTCAAAGCTGATATGGCAAATGCCGAAGTAAATAAAGGTGTCTTACACATAACTATGCCTAAAGCTGAAGAAAGCAAAGCAAGCAGAATTATGATTAAAGGGAAGAAATAAATCAATTGACTTCAAAAGAGGCCAATGGCCTCTTTTTTGTTTTTAAGGGTATAATGTAAATTATGAAATTTAACACGAGACTTCCAATCGCTAGAAACATTGATTGCGCTATCCTGGCTGAGATATTTTTTGTTAATGCAATATTATCGATTATTGCAATACGTGTTTTCCTTTCTCTGACTGACTATCCCCAGCTAGGTGGTGGCGATCTACATATCGCTCATATGTTGTGGGGAGGGATGCTTATGTTTAGTTCGATTTGTATAACTCTATTTACTATTGGAAAGTCTGGTTTATACATCTCTGCAATTCTAGGTGGATTGGGATTTGGGACTTTTATCGACGAACTTGGAAAATTTATAACTTCTGACAACGACTATTTCTTTAGACCAACAATAGCAATCATTTACATATTATTCGTAATGCTCTTCTTTCTGTTTAGGTATTTTTTCATAAATAAATCTTTAACATCTAGAGAATATCTAATTAACGCTGCCGATTTCCTGAAAGAAATTATCATCACGGAGGACTATGACAAAGATGACGAACTAAAGTTGGAATATATGCTAAATCAAGGAAAAGCTGGGGATAGCCTAACACAGCAATTTAGACAAATTGCTTTGATGTATAAAACCAATGGCAAATCAAAATTGAATAGATACCTTGTACTAAAGAGATTTTTAAAAGACATCTTTTTAAAAATGATACATACACCAAAGTTCAGAGAACTTTTAAATGCTATTTTCATTTTCCGCACATTCTTAATCCTTGGGACTGTTATCACGAATCTAGTAATCTACTCTGAACAAAACTTACTCACTCCTGATTTCTTTGAAATCGGGATAATAACATCTGCATTACTAACGAATGCAACATCATTAATAGCTATGAGGAGATTTAAAAGTGATAAATTCAGGCGATTAAATTGGTTTAGGTACTCTACTCTTTTTTCTATATTATTTTATTCTTTCTTCGCATTTTACTACAACCAGCTCGGAGCAATACTTGGATTAGGTTTTGATATCCTGCTTTATTACGCAATAGATATCATCCTTTCTATAGAAAACAGACAGAAGAAAAATCCGCTATTTATCTAGTTTTATGAGTTAGTATATATATAATTGGGAGGATTCCGACGGTATTAAACACAAAAATCACAATAAACCAAGCAACGTCTTTATTTCCGCCAGCCCTGTAGAGTGCAATTGCTTTCCAAATCGACTCCCATATTGATAGTAATACTAATAGCGGGATTAAAAATACCGGTAAATCCTGAAATGCTTCTTCCATAATTATTTATTAATAATTAAATCCGACAATAGATGTAGTCTTCCCATTCTTTGTACCAATCTTCTACTTTGATTTTAGTAAAATCATGCTGAGCTTTTTGAATTGAGTTTATTTTATTTATAAAATCAACCATTTCCTGAGATTTTATTATATCCAGTCCAAGTTTATTCATGTCCTTTACTATCTCATCTTCAATTTTTTCAATCCCTCTATTATTTCCATCTTTAACTAACTTCTCAAAATCTATCATATAGTCATCATTCAAGAAGTATTTATCTAGACTAACGGTGTAGTCTAAATATTGATATTCTTTTCTCTCTATGTAAACCGAAACACAGTATTTTGTTCCTAGATTTATCATTATGCCGATAGCGTCAATGATTTCTTCTAATTTAAAATGAATTTCGTATTCATTTCTAGCCTCACCTGAATGCCAATTCCCAGTTTTTAGTGTAAACAAACCTGTTTTTCCGTCAGTTCGTATTCGAATATCATCTGTAGCACTTTCATCAGCAACAAAATCTGCTCTTTCGATACAAATAATCGTATATCTTTTAAATTTCTTAATAAATTTACCATTGTTGTCCAAGAAATCTAACAAATCTTCATATTTTGATTTATTTATTAGAGATCGTTTTTCTATTTCAATCATTTTGATTTTTTAAATACCTTCATCCGAAGGATTTTAATTATAGTAAAGCCATCTAGAACGAATAGTGAATAAAAAAGTAACCCACAGATCAATTTAAAAATATCAATTTCACCATCAATCCAAAAGTCCACTGGCCATCCTCGAAAAACTTCATCATTTGCGCCTTCTGTATTTATCAAAAGACTTAAAGTCATCAGAGTTATGGTTCCGAACACAATTCCAATAATATTTCTGCGTGAATGAGCGAGTCGAATTTTAAAAAGAAAATATAAAATGGCATCAAATAGCGCCATGAAGACGATTGCTATTACTACGAGGGATGAAACTAGTGTATCAAAGGGGTTCATTTGTATTGTTAATATGGTTAATTATAGCGGAGGGAATAAATTAATTAAATACCATATTTCTGAGTTTCGTTGTTGTAAGAATTATGTTGTATAATCTTAGCGTATTCGGAGATCGTCTAACCTAATGAGGAGTTTGTGAGCTTGAGCGAAGCGAAAAGCGAACTTATCCGAATTAGCCCCGTAAGCTTACGCAGTTAGCTGTACGGGGTCTATTAGACAAGACAAGCAAATAAATAAGGCATAGTATTTAAACTGTAAAAATTAATCGGAGATCGTCTAATGGTAGGACAACAGTTTCTGAAGCTGTTTATCTAGGTTCGAGCCCTAGTCTCCGAATTTCGTAAATTAAATATTAATTTAATTAGTTCATTTTAATCTTAGGTTCTCCCTTACAACTTATACGGAAACTCGTTAGTGAAAGGGATTAACCAGCAGTAATGTTCGATAAATCTCACAAACTGCTGCTAAAGAGCCTCTGTCTGCCGACAGGCAGGCTAGTCTCCGAATTTTGTTTTTTAATTATTAAATACCTTAATTTCTACATTTTAATATTAGGTTCTCCCTTGCAACATTTATGGAATTTCGTGTTTGAAAGGGATTAACCAGCAGTATTGTTCGATAAATCTCACAAACTGCTGCTAAAGAGCCCCTGTCTGCCGACAGGCAGGCTAGTCTCCGAATTTTGTTTTTTAATTATTAAATAC
>ENA-UOUJ01001490-UOUJ01001490.1-activated-sludge-metagenome-genome-assembly--contig:-NODE-1490-length-12167-cov-3.529805_pt1 | contig 12167 bp, 11 predicted proteins | sample MGYA00249839_ERZ747224 | MGnify/ENA primary metagenome ERZ747224 (study PRJEB28782, sample SAMN03220277) | activated sludge metagenome | biome: wastewater; feature: sewage sludge; material... | reverse complement strand
GGCCGTGAAGATGATGGTGGTGGACTATGCCAGCACGCAGGAGGCTGCCGTGGTGGAAGCTTACACCTATCCCCTGGTGATGCGCCAACTGTACAACACCACCGGGGGCCAGAAGGGCGCTTTCGTGGTGGCCACCAATGCGAGCTGGGGCATCAATGGCGGCCAGCCAGCCAATTCACCGCTGTGGTGCGCGATGTACGATTCGCTCGGCGCACAGGGCGTGCTGAGCTGCGGGGCCACGGCCAACAACAATGTGAACGTGGACGTGGTGGGCGATCTACCCACGGCCTGTGCCAGTGACTTCCTCGTGAGCGTGACCGCGACGGACGTGGACGACAACCGCACCTTCAGTGGCTATGGCCTCACCACCATCGATGTGGGCGCGCCAGGCGACGAGGTGTTCACCACCAGCATGGGTGGTGGATACGGAAGCACCAGTGGCACCAGCTTCGCCAGCCCGCTCACCGCCGGCGTGATCGGTCTGCTCTACAGTGCTCCGTGCGCCTCACTGATGGCGCTTGTCCACAACGATCCTCCTGCGGGTGCCCTCTACATCCGTCAGCAGCTCTTCGCGGGCGTGGACCAGGTGGGCAACCTTGCCGGCCAGACCGTCACCGGCGGGCGCATCAACGCTGCGAACAGCATGCAGCTGATCATGAACAACTGCGGCGCCTGCCCCAACGCCTACAACCTCACGGCCGGAGGCACGGAGGTCGGCGCAGCACAACTGGGCTGGAGCTCGCCGGTGGCCACCACCTTCGACCTGCGTCACCGTGTGGTGGGGGCGCCGGACTGGACCGTGGTGGAAGGCCTCACCGTCACCAGCTACGCCCTTGCCGGGCTTGAGGCCTGCACGCCCTACGAGTTCCAGGTGCGCGCGGTCTGTGAGGGAGAGGAGACCGACTTCGGCAACAGCTTCGTGTGGACCAGTGAAGGCTGCTGCAACACCCCTCCAGCACTGGTCACGGGCAGTATCACCGGGACCACTGCCAGCTTCACGTGGGGAACGGTCCTCGCGGCCAACACCTATGCGCTACGTCACCGCGTGTCGGGCACCACCGATTGGACCGTGGTCGAAGGTCTGACGACCCCTGCCTACACCATCGAGGGTTTGGCTCCCTGCACCACGCTCGACGTGCAGGTGAGCAGCAGCTGCGCGCAGGGTGTGGGCGAATGGAGCAGCTCCGTGGTGCTGACCACCGCTGGTTGCGGGGCCTGCGTGGACAACACCTATTGCAGCAGCGAAGGCAATGACTCGTCCGATGAATGGATCGAGACGGTGGAACTGGCCGGCATCAGCAACACCTCGGGCAACGATGGTGGCTATGGCGACCATACGGGGGTGAGCATCCCGCTCACCATCGGGCAGTCCCATGCCATGGCCCTCACCCCGGGCTTCGGCTTCTTCCCCTTCAATGAGACCTGGCGCGTGTTCATCGACCTCGACCACGATGGCGCGTTCGCTGCGGAGGAACAGGTCTTCGCCTCGCCCTCGCCCAACAACACCACGGTGAACGCACAGCTCACCATACCCGCCACCGCCACGCCCGGTCTCACCCGGATGCGCGTGGTGATGAAGTACAACACCCCGGTATCTTCCGCCTGTACGGGATATGACTACGGGGAGACGGAGGACTATTGCGTGACCCTGACGGAAGGCAACGTCGGCCTGGAGGAGAGCAGCCTCTCCGCGCAGGTCCGCGCCTTCCCCTCTCCGGCGGACCGGGACCTGTTCATCGATGTGACGGGACCCTACGCGCAGGGACCGCTGCTGGTGGAAGTGCTGGATGCGGCCGGCCGCCGTGTGGCCATGAAGGCCCTGATGAACGGACGGGTCACCATCACCACCGCCGACCTCGAGGACGGTCTGTACATCTTCCGCGTCACACGCGGTGCAGAACTGGTGGGCCAGGGCCGGTTCGCCGTGGAGCATCTGTGGTAAGGTGCACCGGGGCCACGGACCGGCCAGCTATCTTCGGCAGCTCACCATGCAGCCCCTTTCGGCCGTCATCATCACACGCAACGAGTCGCGCAACATCGGCCGTTGCCTGGCCGCCCTGCAGGGCCTTTGCGAGGACCTGGTGGTGGTGGATGCCCAAAGCACCGATGACACCTGCTCCATCGCCGAACGGTCGGGCGCGCGGGTGATCGTGCGGGCATGGACCGACTACAGCGACCAGAAGAACTTCGCGAACGCACAGGCCCGGCACGACCACATCCTGAGCCTCGATGCCGATGAGGAGCTCTCGGCCGACCTGCGTGCCTCGATCGAAGCGATCAAGCAACGGGGGTTCACCGGTGCGTACAGCATGAACCGGCTTACCAACTACTGCGGCACCTGGGTGCGCCACGGTGGCTGGTACCCCGACACCAAGGTGCGCATCTTCGACCGGCGCACCACGCGCTGGGAAGGCAGCCACGTGCACGAGACGCTCGCGCTCGCACCCGGCACCCCGGTGACGCTCCTCAAGGGCGACCTGCTCCACTACAGCTACCCCAGCATCGCCGATCACCTGGAACGCATTGAGCGGTACAGCGACCTGCATGCGCGCAAGCTGTTCGGGTCCGGACGCAAGGCGGGTGCGGTGAAACGATGGCTCTCTCCGGTGGCGAAGTTCCTCAGCGGCTATGTGCTTCAAGGCGGGTTCCTGGACGGCCGTGCCGGCTTCGACATCGCGCGCCTCTCGGCCCGGGCCGTGTACCTGAAGTACGCCAAGCTCAACGACCTGCACCGTGCCCAAGGCGCCTGAACACATCCTGCTGAGCCGCACGGACAGCATCGGTGATGTGATGCTGACCCTGCCGCTTGCAGGCCTGTTGAAGGAGCGGTTCCCCGGTGCGCGCATCACCTTCCTGGGTCGGCGCTACACGGCCCCGGTGCTGCGCTGCTGCGCTCATGTGGACCAGGTGATCACGCTGGAGGAGCTCGAGGCGCCGGGTGACGCAGGTGCGGTGCGCACGCTCCGTGAGCTGAACGCGCAGGTGGTCGTGCATGTATTCCCGCAACGTCAAGTGGCCGGCTGGTGCAAAAAGGCCGGCATCCCCACACGCATCGGCACCAGTCACCGGTGGTGGCATTGGACCACCTGCGACCAGCGTGTGGCCTTCAGCCGGCGGAAGAGCGACCTGCACGAGGCACAGCTCAACGTGAAACTGCTCGCACCCCTCGGCATCACTGGGATCCCCGATCGGCAGGCACTTGCTTCGCTCGCCGGGTTCACGCCACCGGTCGCGGATGAACGCGTCCGTGCGTTGGTGCGGCCGGGTGTGCGCAACATCATCCTGCACCCTTTGTCGAAGGGCAGCGCTGTGGAATGGGGTCTGGACCACTTCGCAGCGCTCATCGAACGTCTGGACCCGGCCCGCTACCACGTGATCGTGACCGGCACGACTGCTGAGGCCGAGCGGTACCGCAAGGAGCTGCCCTTGCAGCTACCACAGGTGAGCGATGCAGGAGGCTCCCTGGACCTGACGCAGTTGATCGCACTGATCGGGGCCTCTGACGCGCTCGTGGCCGCGAGCACCGGTCCGCTGCACATCGCGGCGGCGTGTGGCATCCGGGCGGTGGGGCTCTATTCACCCAAGCGGCCCATCCATCCCGGACGCTGGGCACCCATCGGCACCGATGCTCATGCCTTGGTGGCGGAAGGCCTCGATCCGGACGGGGATCCCGTGGTGCACATCCGGGCGATCAGCCCCGATGCGGTGATGCACCTGTTGCAGTGGTGAGCGTACCACGCGGCGCGGCCAGGACGAACAGTGCGTAGTACAGCGCGAAGAAGGTGGCACCGGCCTGGGTCTCGATGGTGTCGTCCGTAAGGCACGACATGCCGAAGGTCACAGCCCAGGCCACGAAGAGCGGATCGCGCCAGGCCCCGAGTTTCCACGCAGGCCACCACCAGCTGAAGAGGGACCAGAGCAACCCGAACACCCCGAAGCTTACCCACAGGGTGAGGTACTGGTTGTGCGCCCTCAACCTCCATTCCGGCGCCAGGGTGGAGCCCATCGCAGCGTACTGCGCATCGAAGGCCCGCTGCGTATCGCCCGTGCCCACACCCAGGGCCCAATGTTCCCGGGCGATCTGCCAACCCGTGCGCCAGAACTCGATCCGCATGGCCACCGAATGGCCGCTCGCCAATCCCTTGTCCCCATAGACCTGCAGCTCGAACCAGACCTCCTCGAAGCGTTCGCGCAAGGTGTTGCGTCGACCTTCCAGATGGTTCGGCACACCACGTTCAATGGCCCGGACATCCGCCTCGCTCAGTGCCATCACCCCCACACTGTCCTTGGTGAGCCCCTTGCTGGCCAGGTAGCGCACCGCCGTGCTCCACATCTCATGCCCGCGATCATCGAGCGTATCGAGGGACCGGCTGCTGCGCTGCAGCCAGGTGCGGCGGAGCTCGCTCCAGGCGATGTAGGTCCACACATGGTGGCCGTTCTCCTGTTGCGGGTTGATGAGGTCGTGCGAATAGGGTTCCCCACCGGCGCTGCGGGGGGCATCCATCAGCAGGGAGGCCGGAGGCAGTGTGCTCCGCTCGGCCACCTCGCGCACCAGCGGCACCAGGAGCACGAGCGGCCCCAGCGCAAGCACAAGGCGGAACGCCCATCGCGGAACGGAGCGCCATCGGGCCGACCAACGCCACAGTCCGACAACCACGATCACGGCCAGGATCGCGAACCCTTGGATGCTCCCCAACCGGTTGATGAAGTACAGCGACCAGAGCACGGCCGCACCTTGCGCCAGGGCCACCCACCGGCCACCGCGCAGCCCATCCCATGCGAACACGGCAATGGCCAGACAAAGCAGCAGCACCAACCGGATGTGACTGATGAAGACCGAGAGCGCACGGTAATCGCCCGTGGACGGTGCAACGATGGCACAGTACAGCGTGCTGACCACCACGCTCCAAGCGCCCAGCAGCAGGATGGAGCGGTACTCCCGCAATTGGAGCCGGGGTGATGCACCCAGGACAGCTCCGAAACTGAGCACGGGCAGCAGGATGCGCACCAGGTCCGTGCCCCAAGCAAGATCACTGGTCCACAGCAGGCCCAGGAGGTGCAGCCCGAAGAAGGACAGGAATACCGCCGAGGGCGGCGTGAGGAAAGCCTGACGGAAGCGTGTCGGCAGGTCACGCATCACCATGCCCTCTCCCAACCAGTTGGCCACCAGCAGCATCTGGGCGATGCTCAGGAAGGCCGTGCTCCACGGCAGGAACACGGCACACAAGGCCAGTGCCGCCACGTGGATGGCACGGAAGGGAAGGGCGATGCGAGGCGCCACGGTCATTCGGCGCGAAGGCCCTACTTGCGACCGCTACCCGCGAGGATCGTGGCGTACTCGCCGCTGGTGAGCACCTCCATGGCCCGCTTCACCACCGGGTCGGTGCCCATGGCGGCCTCGGCACGGCCGGTCTGGAAGTAGTAGCGCGACACGAGCTCATTGCGGAGCACCTCCTCGATGTCGCTGCGGAACATCCTCAGCTCCTCGCTGCGGTCCGGGCTCAGCTCCTTGCGCAGGGCCTCCAACTGGGCCTTGGCATGGTCGTAGTAGCGCTCCCGTTTGGCCGTCTCCTCCAGCTTCTTCAGCACTTCCATCGTCTCCGTGTCGTAGTCGAACTCCTTGTCCTTCACGAAGTCCACAAAGGCCTTGTACAGGTCCTCGGTGATGACGAAGGAGCCCGCCGAAGCGAGCTCGGGGTGTGTGAGGCGGTACTGCGTGGCGAAATCAAAGAACAGGTCCTCACTGTACAGGCCGCCCACCACCTTGGCCAGCTCGTGGTCCTCCACGTCCACATCGGGCAGGATGCCACGCCCATCGAACACAGGACGTCCGTTGCGGGTCTTGAACTCGGCAATGGCCTCCTCCTTCACCTCGGTCGCCTTGCCGCTGCTGTCGCGATGGGCATAGTCCAGCTTCTGGATGCAGCGCCCGCTGGGGATGTAGTACTTGGCCACGGTGACCTTCAGCTTGCTGTTGTAGTACAGGTCGCGCGTTTGCTGCACCAGCCCCTTGCCGAAGGTGCGCTCACCCACGATCACGGCGCGGTCCAGGTCCTGCAGCGCACCGCTCACGATCTCGCTGGCACTGGCGCTCTGACCATCCACCAGCACCACCAGCGGGATCTCGGCGTCCATCGGATCGCTCAACGTCTTGTAGGTCTTGTCCCATTCGGCGATGCGCCCCTTGGTCTCCACCACCAGTTCGTTCTTGGGCACGAAGAGGTTCACGATGTTCACGGCCTCGCGCAGCAGACCACCGCCGTTCCCGCGCAGGTCGAGCACCAGCTTCGTGGCGCCCTTCTCCTTCAGCTCCTTCACGGCATTGCGCACCTCCTGGCCCGCGGTCTGCGTGAAGCTGTTGAGCTTCAGGTAGCCGATGCCGTTGGCCTGATCGATCATGCCCTTGTAGGGCACATCGGGGATCTTGATCTCCTCGCGCACCAGGCTGTGTGTGGTCTCCACCCCGCTGCGGCGGGTGATGATCTTCACCGTGCTCCCGGCCTGGCCCTTGAGCAATTTGCTCACCTCATCGGTCTCCATGCCCTGGATCTTCCGCCCGTCCACCTGCACGATCTCATCCCCGGCCCAGATGCCGGCCTTCATCGCCGGGTAGTTCTCGTAGGGCTCGCTCACCACCACCAGATCACCCTTGCGCTTGATCAACGCCCCGATGCCACCGTACTGACCGGTGGTCATGAAGCGGTAATCCTCCATGTCGCTCTCCGGGATGTACTGCGTGTAGGGGTCCAGCGAACCCAGCATCGCATCGATGCCGGTCTTCATGAGCTTGCCGGGCTGGGTGTCATCCACGTAATAGATGTTCAGCTCCTTGTACAGCTCGGTGAAGATCTCCAGGTTCTTGCTGATCTCGAAGTAGTTGTCGCCGGCCGCGATGGTGACGGCACCACCGGCCGCCAGTGATGCGCCCAAGAGCCAGTTGCGCCAGCGCGGCGCCCTGCGGGAGGACTGCTTATCCATGCTGATGAGGGTCTTCAGGAACGGGGTCGTAGCCATGCCCGCCCCAAGGGTGACAAGATAGGAAGCGCTTCAGGGTGAGCCAGCCGCCGCGGAAGGCACCGAAGCGGCGCAAGGCCGTGAGGCCATACTCGGAACAGGTGGGCGTGTAGCGGCAGGCACCGGGCAGCAAGGGCGAGATGGTGTACTGGTACAACCGTACCAACACTATCAATGGCCATGCCAGGAGCTTACCCATGCTTTTCCATCCAACGGTCCAGGCACCGGGTTATTTTCGCCTGGGTCTCGGCCAGGCCGATGGGCGCCTTCCCTTGGAAGATGAACATCCACGCGCATTGCTTGCCGGTGGCCGCCAATCGGTCCAGGTACCCGGCCTTGTTCAGGCGATAGGCCTCGCGCATCAGGCGTTTCATCCGGTTGCGGTCCACGGCGTGCTTCATGTTGCGGCGCGGTACAGCGAACACCACCTGGGCCGATGATACCGTGGGCAGCTCCATGTACTTGCCCACCAGACGGAAGGGCGCATCGTTGACCGCCTTGCCCGTGGTGGCGAGCTCGGTGATGCGCAGCCGTCCGCATAGTCGCTCATGCTTGCGGAAGGTGGGACGCATCGGGCTCGGGTCGTACCCGCACTACGACGGGTGGTTGGAACGGTGACGAAAGGCGGTTCCGCCCCGTCACTTCTTCTTCGCCTGCTGCTTGATGAACAGCTCCATGGCGCCGGTCATGCTCGGGGCCTCCGGGAGCGGGGCCTGCAGATCGAGCCGGAAGCCATTGTCCGTCACCGCCTTGGCCGTGGTGGGTCCAAAGGCCGCGATGAACGCCCCTTCCTGCTTGAACTTGGGGAAGTTCTTCTTCAGGCTCTCGATACCCCCGGGACTGAAGAACACGAGCATGTCGTACTTCAGCTCCTTGATGTCGCTGAGGTCACTGGCCACCGTGCGATAGAACACGGCATTGGTGTACTTCACACCCACCTTGTCCAGCAGTTCGGGGATCTCCTGCTTCTGGATGTCGCTGCACGGAACGAGGTACTTCTCGTCCTTGTGCTTCTTGATCACATCGATCAGGTCGCTGAAGCTCTGCTTGCCGATGAAGACCTTCCGCTTGCGGTAGACGATGTATTTCTGCACGTAGTAGGCCACGCTCTCGCTGATGCAGAAATACTTCATGGTCTCCGGCACCGTGATGCGGAGCTCCTTGCACATCCGGAAGAAGTGGTCCACCGAATTGCGACTGGTGAGAACGATCGCGGTGTGGTCCAGGATGTTGATGCGCTCCTGACGGAAGTCCTGTGCCGGCACGGCCTCCACCTTGATGAAGGGACGGAAGTCGATCTTCAGACCATACTTCCTGGCCAGCTCGTGGTAGGGCGACTTCTCGTCCGTGGGCGCGGGCTGCGAAACGAGGATGGTCTTGATCTTCAAGGCCGGTCGGCTTAGGGATGAACAGAAAGGTCGGCTGATGGCCGAAGTGCACTGATCGCAAGCAATACAGGCAGGATTTCGGCCGCGCAAAAGTATAGAATAATGTACCTGACAGGGACCCCCTCACCGACCCCGATCCAGGTACCACGCACCCACCTGTAGATCAGCAGAGTGCCGACCACCGCCAGCCCCAGCGGGGCCAGCGTTCCACGGTACTCCGCCCGGTAGGCCATCAGCACCACCACGGGCAACAGGGCCACACCGGCCAGCACCACCAGGAGCAGACCGGTGTACAGGTGCTCGGCCACGCCCTGGTCCACCTTGAACAGACCGCCCACCACGCGCAGCAACAGGCCCTGGGCCAGCACCACTGCGACCGCCACACCCAGCACCATCATATACGAGGGCGCCCCCGGCATCCGGGTCCATTGAAAATACTGCCAGGCGAACAGACCGATCACGCCGATCGACAGGACCAGCATGCCCAGGATGGAACGGTCCTGCAGGTCCAGCTCCTCCCGCATGGCTTGGCGGCCCAGTCGCATCCGGAACACGGTCTGGCCCAGCAACCGCCATTTCCGCGACCCTCCGGCATTGATCAGCGCCAGCAGCACGAAGAGGCCCAGCAACAGCACGGTGACCCACTCCGCGCTGAGGGGGTCCGTGGCCCGCAGGGGGTCCGCTGCCATGCCGGTGGACATGCGCGCAAAAGTAGATGCCGCTTTCAGCCCGGGCCGGGAGGGGCTTTCCTAATTTTGCACCCCCAAGCACGGTCGTCGTGCACCAACCCGCACCCATGAGCACCATCGCCACCCAGAAAAAGTCCGCCACCGACCTGTTCCAAGCCCACGACCACTACCTGGTGGACGAGCTGCTCACCGAGGAGCAGAAACTGATCCGCGACACCGCGCGTAAGCACGTGAGCACGCACCTCAAGCCGATCATCGAGGAGCGCTTCGAGAAGGCCGAGTTCAGCAAGGACATCATCCCCGGGCTGGCGGATATCGGCGCGTTCGGCCCCTTCGTACCAGAGCAGTACGGCGGCCCCGGCCTGGACCAGATCAGCTACGGCCTCATCATGCAGGAGATCGAGCGCTGCGACAGCGGCCTGCGCAGCCTCTGCAGTGTGCAGGGCTCGCTGGCCATGTACCCGATCTGGAAGTACGGCAGCGAGGAGCAGAAGAAGAAGTGGCTGCCGGACATGGTGCAGGGCAAGAAGATCGGCTGCTTCGGCCTCACCGAGCCCGACTTCGGCAGCAACCCCAGCGGCATGGTCACCACCTTCAAGGACATGGGCGACCACTACCTGCTGAACGGGGCCAAGATGTGGATCAGCAACGCGCCCTTCGCCGACCTGGCGATCGTGTGGGCCAAGGCCGAGAACACCGAGGGCCGCATCCACGGCCTCATCGTGGAGCGCGGCATGGAGGGCTTCACCACCCCCACCACGCACGGCAAGCTGAGCCTGCGCGCCAGCCCCACCGGCGAGCTCGTGTTCGACAACGTGAAAGTGCCGAAGGGCAACCTGCTGCCCGGCAAGAACGGCCTGGGCGCCCCCATGGGCTGCCTGGACAGCGCCCGCTACGGCATCGCCTGGGGCACGCTCGGCGTGGCCATGGAGTGCTACGACACGGCGCTGCGCTATGCCAAGGAGCGCATCCAGTTCGGCAAGCCCATCGCGGGCTTCCAGCTCACGCAGAAGAAGCTGGCCGAGATGATCACCGAGATCACCAAGGCCCAGCTCCTCACCTGGCGCCTGGGCGTGCTGCGCAACGAGGGCCGCGCCACCACCCAGCAGATCAGCATGGCCAAGCGCAACAACGTGCACCTCGCGCTCACCGTGGCACGTGAGGCCCGACAGATCCTCGGCGGCATGGGCATCACCAACGAATATCCCATCATGCGCCACATGATGAACCTGGAGAGCGTGGTGACCTACGAGGGCACGCACGACATCCACCTGCTGATCACCGGCGCCGACATCACCGGCATCCAGGCCTTCAAGTAGACCAGGCAGCGCACAGTTCTCCCAAATGAAAGAGGGGTCCCCGATGGAGGACCCCTCTTCCGTTGGGCCGGCCGTTCCTACTGCTCCCGCGCATGTGCCGTGCTCCCGGATATGCTGTTGGCCGGCGACCGATCATCGGCCACGACCCGCAGGTCGTGCTTCACCTTCATGGTACCCGTGCCGCGCACGAAGTGGATGGAACCCACCGGTCCTTCATAACGGCGACCGGGGCGCATGCTCTCTTCCTCCAGCACCACCTCGAACCTCACTTTCCGGTTCTCGCGCTGGGCCTTCGGCGTGATCATGGCGTTGTGGGTGTCCACCACCACCTCCTTGGGCAGATGGCCCGGCTTGATGAACAGCAGGGTCGCCTTGGCACCCACAGGCAACCGGAAGAAGAACTGCCCATTGTCGAAGAGCTCGGCAAAGAGACAATCCCGGCCTTCCAGCTCCACCACCAGCACCGCATCGTCCATGCGGTCCTCATCAGCAAGGAGCCACCCGGAGATCAGCACTTCGTTGCGCGGGGGAACCGGGGAGGCGACGAGGGACAGACCCAGGAGGGCGAAGAGGGCCAGTAGTAGGGCCGCTTCGAAGGTGAGGTTGAGCCGCTTTTCCATGACGTGTGGCGTTGATGCTGCCTGCGGTCCAAAAGTCCGCAGCGCCACACCCCACCCACAATACCCACAAATAGGGGATCACACCCAGCGACGGTCGATCGCGTACTTCACGAGGCCCGCCAGGCTGCGCACGTTCAGTTTGGTCATCAGGTGCTTGCGGTGGGTCTTCACCGTGTCCTCGCTGATGAACAGCGCGGCCGCGATCTCCCCGTTGGTCCGTTCCAAGGCCACCAGCCGGATGATCTCCCGTTCGCGCTGGGTGAGGCCGATGTACTCGCCACCGGGGTGCTTCTCGGTGTACGCATAGCCGGCCTCCACGCTGTGCTTGGCGGATGCGCTCAGGTACCGTTCGCCGGCCAGCACGGCCCGTATCGCCCCCACCAGCTCCGACCGTGGACCACCCTTGACCAAATAGCCGCTCGCGCCTTCGATCAACATGCTGTTGACATACTCGATCTCGCTCAGCATGGAGTGGGCCAACACCTTCACCTCAGGGTGCTTCCTGCGGATGGCCCGCATGGTATCGATGCCATCCATCGCCGGCAGTGATACCTCCAGCAGCACCAGGTCCACGCCACCCGCTGCGACCTCGTCCAGCGTGGCCGGACCACTGGTGGCATGGCCCACCACCTCCAGATCCGGCTCGGGCTCCAGCCAGCACTGCACACCCACGGCCACGAGCTCCTGCGCGTCGGCCACGAAGATGCGTGTGGGGGCTTCCATGTTCCCACCAAGTTCGCAATTCCTGACGTGCCCACCACGCCCACCCCGATATTTGTCGCCTATAGCCACCCCGATGACCAAGGCCCGCATGAAGAGCGCCATTGCACCGCCGCAATGGACCACCGCGAAGGAGTTCACCGACATCACCTACCGCAAGAGCGGCGGCGTGGCCCGCATCGCCTTCAACCGGCCCGAAGTGCGCAATGCCTTCCGCCCGCACACGGTGAGCGAACTGATCCAAGCCTTCCACGATGCGCACCAGGACACCAGCATCGGTGTGGTGCTCTTCAGCGCCGAAGGGCCCAGCCCCAAGGACGGCGGATGGAGCTTCTGCAGCGGCGGCGATCAGCGGGCTCGCGGACACCAGGGCTATGTGGACGAGGGCGGCATGCCCCGCCTGAACATCCTGGAGGT
>ENA-UOUJ01001489-UOUJ01001489.1-activated-sludge-metagenome-genome-assembly--contig:-NODE-1489-length-12205-cov-4.884198_pt1 | contig 12205 bp, 5 predicted proteins | sample MGYA00249839_ERZ747224 | MGnify/ENA primary metagenome ERZ747224 (study PRJEB28782, sample SAMN03220277) | activated sludge metagenome | biome: wastewater; feature: sewage sludge; material... | reverse complement strand
GAATAGAATGAGGCGAAGTGCAATAAGAAATCTCCTCGTTTCCAAAAGGATAAGACTTCTTCGCTGCGCTGCGAAATGACGATCAAGGAGGGGCGAAATGACACCTCAATAGCATCGTCATTTCTATCGGAGCGAAGCGAAGTGAGAAATCTCCCTTTGGTCGATGTGATATTTAAAAGTGATTGAAATGACGGGGGAGAGGTTCGGCCGGGTTAGGTGCGAAAAATTATTTTTAGCAAATTATTCATACTTTTATGAATGTTACATTCATTTCTAAGGTATTGTATGGCAATGAGCATTGCCGCAGGAGCGGTTGTTTCGGCTTATGTAAATAATAATCCTATTGAAGGAAAAAGGTTTAAGGACCAGGTTTTTGCTAAAGTTGCTGTTCAAAAAAATATCAGTTATAAAAGCAGTTTGCCTGCCGGAGAAAAAGCAAAATCGTATTTACTTGATTTCTTTGAACCGGTAAATGACAACAGCCGTGCCCGCCCACTCATCATTTGGATTCATGGCGGCGGATTCAGGTTTGGAAAGAAAACCTCCCGCGGCACACCCATCTGGAGCAAACGCTTTGCAAAAAGGGGATACGTATGTGCCGCCATCAATTACAGGCTCACTAACCGAAAATCTATGTCAGATCGTAATAACCTGATGAATGCCTGCAAAGATGCAATGGAAGATGTGAACAGCGTGGTGGCATTTTTCAAAAAAGAATATGTTCGGTTTGGGATAGATACCACAAAAATCATTTTAGCAGGCAACTCGGCCGGGGGAATCACTGCTTTGCAGTCAGTGTTTAGCAGCATTTCAAGGATGGGCGCGTCCGAAGGTCATGCTTTTTCTCCTGCTGATACCGTTGTAAATCCAAATAAAATAGTAGCAGTTATCAATTTTTGGGGGGGAATGTTTGACAGTACCTGGCTCAAAAATACAAACGTGCCCTTTGTAAGTGTACATGGCCTCAAGGACAGGGTAGTACCGGCCAACAGAACGGACAGAGGAATTTTTGGAAGCGTGATTATTAACCGGTATGCCACCGAGTTAAAAATCCCCAACAGTGTACATATATATGACAGGTTAGGTCACGAATTACAAAAACACTTTATCCCCTTTCTGGCAGGCCGCCCTGCAAAAAAACGGTGGAATAAGGGTGGAGACTTTGCCGGTGATTTTCTGTATAAACAGTTGTTTGAGCATTAGTTGCATTTAGGCAGGGTAAGCCGATTAGTGATTTGTAAAACATATTTTCTTTGCAGCAACGGTTGTATGTAAACTCATAAAAAAGTAAGGCGCCATGTAATGCAGGATGAGTATCAACAAGCAGGATGGAAGAAATTGAAAAACGAATAAGGAAAGCCACGAATGCACGAATATATCTGCTGCAATAAACATTAAGGTTCGATTAAGCAATCATCACTTAATGATTCTTCATTTCTTAATGTTGAAAAAAGAATAAATGCCGTCACTTGCTTACAGCCTAAAGCCTATAGCCTAAAGCATATAAAGCTTAATGACCCTTAATTTCTTAATGTTGAAAAATAAATAAAAGCAGTCAACTTGCTAATAAAAAAACCGCCCATTTCTGAGAGGCCACTGAAAAACTATATTTTTCAGAAAAACTTTGAAAAAAGGAGTAAAAATCGAATGATTTTTGCTCCTTTTTTCGTATCTTAATACTCTGATTCAAGAGTAAAACAGATGTTAGTACAGCAACAACAAATCCCATTAAGTTCCTATATCGGATTATATGATTTAATCGTTCCAGAGGAAAATCTTCTTAGAAAAATCAATGAACTCATTGATTTTTCATTTATCTATGATGAACTTTTAAACAAATATTGTTTAAACAACGGGCGCAATGCTGAAAGTCCTATACGGATGTTCAAATACCTTTTGTTGAAAAGCATTTATGCTATTTCTGATGTGGATGTTGTGGAGCGTTCCCGCTACGATATGTCGTTCAAGTATTTTTTGGGAATGACTCCGGAAGAAGATGTCATCAATCCGAGTTCACTTACAAAATTCAGGAAATTACGTTTGAAAGACAGCGATCTATTGAATCTGTTGATTGGTAAAACCGTGAGGATTGCCATTGAAAAAGGCATCATCAAATCAAAATCTATTATCTTAGATGCTACGCATACCTTATCCAGGTCCAATCCGTTTTCGGCTTTAGAGGTTCTTAAAGAACGCTCAAAAATACTTCGGAAAGCTGTCTATCAATTTGATGAAGGATTTAAATCAAAAATGCCTCCAAAGAATATTGAAAATGATTTGGATAAAGAATTGGAATACTGCAACAAACTCGCAAAATGTATTGAAGACGAAGCATCGCTGGTTGGAATTCCGACCGTAAAAGAGAAATTAAATCTTCTGAAAGAAACGACCCAGGACACCGATGAACAAATGATTTTTTCAAAAGATGCCGATGCTAAAACAGGCCATAAATCAGCTGACAGTTCATTTTTTGGTTACAAAACGCACATCGCAATGAGTGAAGAGCGTATCATTACGGCAGCCGTAGTCACTTCGGGAGAAAAAGGAGATGGGCCGGAATTGCCAAAACTACTGGCAATGAGCCAGGAAAACGGAATGGAGGTAGATACGATCATTGGCGATGCAGCTTATAGCGGAAAAGAGAATTTGAAAATAGCCCTTGAGCAAGATATTAAAATCGTTGCAAGACTTAATCCATCGATAACACAAGGTTTTAGAAAAGACGAAGACAAGTTTGATTATAACAAAGATGCCGACCTATTTGTTTGTCCTGCCGGACATTTGGCGATTCGAAAAGCTCGTCAGAATAAAAAAAATGTTGGTAAAAACCAAGTAGATACCTATTATTTTAATGTCGAAAAATGCAAAGTTTGTCCATTGAAAGAAGGCTGTTATAAAGATGGAGCGAAATCAAAGACCTATTCTGTCTCTATAAAATCAGAGCTACACCAGGAGCAAATGGCTTTTCAGGAAACTGATTATTACAAACAAAAGTCGAAACACCGATACAAAATTGAAGCTAAAAACAGTGAACTTAAAAATGTACACGGCTATGGCAGAGCCAATTCTTACGGTATCGAAAATATGCAAATGCAGGGAGCAATGGCTATTTTCACGGTCAATTTGAAGAGAATTCTGAAATTAATCTAAAGAAAAGTGGAGGAAAAGCATATATACCTCTAAAAATAACTTATAGTAAGCCAAAATAAGCTCTATAAAACGTCCCAAAAACAAAACTCAAAAAAATAAAAGAGCCTATTACCGATTTTTAAATTGCGGAATAGGCTCTTATATTTTGTCTGAAAAACTTAGCTTAGTCAAAATACTTGAAGTTTTTCAGTGGCTTCATTTCTGAGCGGTTTTCTATTTTGAGAATTTTAATTTTTCTTCAGATAATCCCGCAATACATACTGTAGAATACCTCCGTTTTTGTAGTATTCAATCTCTATTGCAGAGTCAAACCGGGCTTCTGCCTTGAAATTGGTTTCTTTGCCGGAAGCATGAACGGCTTTTACATCGAGCATCTTATGTGGAGTCAGGTTTTCGGCCAATCCGCTGATGCTGTAGGTTTCGGTGCCATCCAGGCCTAAAGATTCGGCATTTTGCCCGTCAGTGAAAATCAACGGTGCCACACCCATACCCACTAAGTTGCTTCTGTGTATGCGTTCGTAGCTTTCTGCAATTACTGCTTTTACACCCAGCAGGAAAGTACCCTTTGCTGCCCAGTCGCGAGAAGAACCTGAGCCGTATTCTTTACCTGCCAAAATAACCAACGGCGTGTTTTCGTCTTTGTATTGCATGGCGGTTTCATACACTGTTTTCACCTCTCCACTGGGGATATGGCGGCTGTAACCGCCTTCTCTGTCAGCAATTTTGTTTTTGATACGCACATTGGCAAAGGTACCGCGCATCATTACCTCGTGATTTCCGCGACGCGAACCATAGGAGTTGAAATCAGCTTTGTGAATACCATTGGCTGTCAGGTATTTACCGGCTGCCGAATCTTCTTTAAACGAACCGGCAGGCGAAATATGGTCGGTAGTAACAGAATCACCCAAATAAAGCAGCACTCTGGCGCCGTTAATATCGGTTACCGGGTCGGGAGTTGCCTTCAGGTTTTCGAAGAAAGGCGCTTCCCTGATGTAGGTAGAACTTTCATTCCATTCAAAACTCTGGTCTAAGTTTACTTCCAGATTCTGCCAGTCGGTAGCGCCATCGAAGATCACGTCATACACTTCGCCAAAGTCTTCCTGCTTCATACAATCGTTGATGGTGTTGGCAATTTCTTCGCGCGAAGGCCAGATATCTTTCAGATAAACCGGTTCGCCATTGGGGTCGTAATCAATAGGGTCGTTAATCAGGTCCAGATCCACCCTTCCTGCCAGTGCATAAGCCACTACTAACATCGGCGACATCAGGAAGTTCATTTTCACCTGTGGATGCACTCTTGCTTCAAAGTTTCTGTTGCCTGATAGTACGGAGGCCACTACTAACTCGCCTTTATCCACCGCAGTAGCAATGGCAGGAGGCAGTGGGCCCGAGTTTCCGATGCAGGAGGTACATCCGTAACCTACTGTGTGAAAACGAAGCGCATCCAAATCCACATTCAGCCCGGAGCGTTCTAAGTATTTGGTTACTACTTTTGAACCCGGAGCAAGAGAGGTTTTAACCCATGATTTTGTTCTCAAACCTCTTTCAACAGCATTTCTTGCCAGCAGGCCTGCACCCACCATTACGGCAGGGTTGGAGGTGTTGGTACAGGAGGTGATGGCTGCTATCACGATGCTGCCATCGCTCAATACAAACTCTTTATTAGCCTGTTTGATTCTTACCGAGTGGTGTTCATTATCTGTAATTACCTCTGAATGGCTTTCGCCTTGAATGGGAACTTTGCCAAAGGTAAATTCGGTACCGGAGCCGCCCTCTTTCAACCATGCCGAATCGTTTCTCTCGTCTTTTGGCACGTACTCGCGGTTGAATTCGTTTTTCAGCACTTCGCAGAACTTAGCGCCTAAATCTTTTACAAAAATTTTATCCTGAGGGCGTTTTGGTCCCGAAACAGTAGGCTCCAATGTGGATAAATCTAATTCTACAACTGAGGAGTATTTTATGTTTTCATTACCTGTTCTCCACAGCAGGTTTTCTTTGCAATAAGTTTCTACAATTTGTATCTGCTCTTCGGAGCGATTGGTAGAGCGCATGTATTCTAAGGTGCGTTCATCTATTGGGAAGTAAGTAACCGTACAGCCAAATTCGGGCGACATGTTGCCGATGGTGGCGCGGTCGGTAACCGAGAGGTTGTTTAAGCCGTCTCCAAATACTTCTACAAACTTACCCACTACTTTTGCATCGCGCAGCATGCGGGTGATGGTGAGCACCATGTCGGTAGCGGTACAATGGTCGGGGATTTTTCCGGTCAGTTTCAGACCTACTACCTCGGGGCATGTAAAGAATATGGGCTGGCCCAGCATAGCGGCTTCTGCCTCGATGCCACCTACACCCCAGGCGATAACGCCAATACCATTCACCATGGGTGTATGCGAGTCGGTACCTACCAGAGTGTCGGGAAATAACCAGCCGTCTCTTTGATCGATGCCTTTTGACAGATATTCGAGGTTTACCTGATGGCAAATACCCATTCCGGGAGGAACAACCGTAAAATTATTCAGCCCCTTCTGCGCCCATTTCAATAACTCGTAGCGTTCTTTATTGCGCTCAAATTCCAGCTCCACATTTTTTCCGTAGGAATAATCGGTGCCGTAATAATCCACCTGTACCGAGTGGTCAATCACCAAATCCACCGGAATGGCAGGGTTAATCTTTTGGCCGTCTTTGCCATGACGCACAAATTCTGCACGGAGCGATGCCATATCCACCACAGCAGGCACACCCGTAAAGTCTTGCATCAATACACGACCCGGCATAAACGGAATGTCTTTATCTTCGGGTTGCGGTTGCCAGTGCAGCAATGTGTTCACATGCTCGTCGGTAATGCTGAAGCCGTCATAATTTCGTAATACATTTTCAAGTAAAATACGAATACTAAAAGGCAAGCGTTCAACATTTACATCAAGGTCTTTCATTGAACTGTACTTGTAGCTTTTGCCGTTCACCGACAGTTCTTTTGCTGATTTTGCTTTGGAGTAGCTCATAATTATATTAATGATTTAACAATTAATAGCCCAAGGCTGATATTTTATAATTTTTGAATTTGATAATTCGGGTCTGAAAGTTACAAAGAAAAGAAATATTCGGGTGTATTATTTATTTAATTTTTGAAATTATGGAGAGGAAAATGCTAAATACATGTTTTACTAAGATAATTGACAATAGGAAATACAATTAATGGGTTATTAAACGGTCAAATTGCTTAGGAAAAAATAAAGATTATACGCTGACCAAAAGAAACATCAAATACCAACGCTTCTTATTATCTTCGAAAGATGAAAATAGCGGTTACGGGTGCCGGCGGGCATGTTGGAGTTTGTCTGTGCAATACTTTATTATCCGAAGGGTATGAGGTGAAAGCGCTTGTGCATCACGTGGATACCGGTATTTCGGATTTACCAATAACTATCGTGCGTGGAAGCATTTCGGATACTGCATCATTGAAGGAACTGATGTCGGGCTGCGATGGTGTTATCCATACGGCAGGTATTATTGACTTAGGTTATCACTATAATCAAAAATTAGCGGACATCAATGTAGAGGGCACCGGAAATGTGTTGAGCATGGCCAAAGAATTAGGTATCAACAAATTAGTTCATTTCAGTTCGATACATGCTTTTTCGCAAAAACCATATTCCGAATCCTTGGATGAAACCCGTCATTTTGTGAATAATAAAGCTATTTTTTATGACCAGACAAAACGGGACGGGCATCAACTGGCGCTACAGGCTGCTGAGGAAGGGTTGGATGTTTCAATTGTGTGCCCGACCTCGGTGCTGGGGCCGCCTGACCACCAGCCTTCAAAATTGGGGAAAGCCATCATTGATATTTGCAAAGGGTATGTTCCGGCTGTGGTAAAGGGTGGGTTTGATTTTGTAGATGTGCGAGATGTGGTCAATGGCGCTATTGCCGCACTGAAAAAAGGACGCAAAGGCGAAACCTATCTCTTAGGCGGGAAATACTATACACTCAAGCAGTTTTCAGACTTGGTACTTGAAGCAAAAGGAGTCAAAAAAAGACTGCCCGAACTGCCGCTGGCCGTGGCAACTATCGGACTGCCGTTTGTAAAGTTGTATGCAGCCCTCACTAAAAAAGAACCTTTATATGATAAGGAATATATTGATATATTGCAGGACGGCAATAAACTGATTTCTACTGCCAAAGCTCAGGCGGAGTTGGGATATACTGCCAGAGATTTGAAAGAAACGCTTACCGATACGGTAAACTGGTTCAGACAAGCCGGAAAAATATAATCAGACAGATATGGATTTTCAACAATATACAAATTTTACGATAGGATGGATGCTGCTTGCCGTAATGATATTTATCCTTTTGTTGTTTATAACTGCGCCTTATGGCAGGCATACCAAAACCACCTGGGGGCCATTGATTGACAACCGGTTAGGATGGATCATCATGGAAATTTTTGTGGTGGCGGTTTTTTTCTTTTTTGTGTTTACAGGCGAAAACAAACAATCCATTGCCAATTATATTATCTTTTCTTTCTTTACTTTTCATTATCTCAACCGCAGCCTTATTTTTCCATTTCGATTGCGAACTTCCGGTAAAAAAATGCCTGTTTTGATTATGCTGATGGGTATGACGTTTAACTTGGTGAACGGTTTTCTGATTGGTTATTACCTCGGAAATTTCAGAGTGTATGAATTGAGTTGGCTTACCAGTACTCCTTTTATTATTGGTACGTTGATTTTTATTACCGGTATTGTCATTAATTGGCAGTCGGACACAATACTGATTAATTTGCGCAAACCGGGCGAAACCGGCTATAAAATTCCTCAGGGAAGAATGTTCAGATTTGTGAGCAGTCCTAATTTGCTGGGAGAAAGCATTGAGTGGTGTGGTTTTGCTATCCTTACCTGGAGCCTGCCGGGCCTGGCTTTTTTTGTATGGACAATGGCTAACCTGATTCCAAGGGCACTATCGCACCATAAATGGTACAGACAGCATTTTGCAGACTATCCTGCAGAAAGAAAAGCTGTGATTCCTTTTTTGTTATGAATCGGATGGTTAATGAATTATAGAAAATAGCCCATTTGTGTTTTTCCCAAAAAAAAACCAAAAGTTGCTGAGCAACTTTTGGTTTTTGATTATTATACTTTGGGTGCTAATTCGCCAAAAATGTCATTTCGGCACCAGAAGCAAAATCTTGTCTGTTTTGTTCGCTAAGTGCTGTAAAGCGGATATAGCGCGTAGTAACGGGTTTGTTGAAAATAACTGTTTTCAGTGAACTGTTTTTTTCAAAAGTTCCTTTTTCGATGACCGTTTTCCAGTCTTTGGCATTATCACTCATTTGCAAACTGTAATCTTTAATGTTTCCATTGCCTCCATTCTGCCTTGGCAGATAGGTAAATCCTTTGATGGTGCGCGTCTGCCCCATATCAAAGTCAACCCAGTGCGGGTATTTGGCCACTGTTACCGAGTACATGGTATGCCATATTGTTGTAGGATCGCCATCTACTAAGTGGCTGGCATCGCCCTCACCCGCTTCCATGCTGGAGGCATTGATAACGGTGGTTTGAATAGCTTCAATTTTTTCAAATGTATTGGATACCTTAATGTCAGGATCGCTGTTAAACCATGCTTTTACTTCGCCACCCTGTTTGAGGGGGATGGCCGTTTTGTATGTTTGCACAGGGCCATTATTGATGCTGTAGCTGATAGCTTCTTTTCCGGCTGATTTAATTTCCACCGTACCTGTAGCGTCTCTGGTGATGGACAAAGGTGTTTTGCCGGCAGGCGATACATTGGCTGTTGTAGTCAAATCCTTATTAGCCGGACGAATGATAAAGCCCACATCAGTCTGAAGCGCTTTTACCCTGTCCTGCTCCAATGGCCCGCCCTGTCCGCAACTGTTTCCTCCTAAGCCGGTTACGCCTGCATCTAATTCAAGATAAGTATTTGTAGGTTTAGGAAGCAGATATGGATGTCTTGCAGTAATCAGCTCCACCGGATTGTATTGCAGTGCAGATGCTGCCATTTCTTCTTTAGTATTGATAAATACTGCACCTTCGCCTGCATCGTTGGTGAGCGCCACCCATCTCACCTCTTCACGATTTGCCATGTCCTGCGGCTTGGGGAAGTTTACATACTGTTTTGCCACTGTGCTTTTATGCTGAGAAATGAATGAACCTGCTTTTCTGTCGGGATAATTATCATAAGGTCCGCGGCCGTAGTAAGTATAATTTCCGTACTGCTGTGGAATGTTCATCACGTAGCCTAAGCGTGCCAGTATCAGATTAGGTTTGTTGGAGGTGATGCTGGCCTGAAGTTCTACAGAACCATCGGGGTAAATGGTATAAATTTGATTGGTGGTAAATTTAAAATCAGCAGGGCCAAATTTTTTATCCGTCAGTTCTTCAATGCTGTTATTGCCCGAGCTGGTTCCACCCAGAATTTTGGCGGCATTGGGCGCCTGAGAAATGACAGTGAAAGCTGCAGTAACCGTTCCATCACTGTTTTGGGTAAAATGGCTGGCAGTAGCTTTGTGTTTCAGATTGTGCAACCCGTTGGTAAACCAGGGTTCATATACCCAGTTGTCATTGTTGACGAATGCGCGTAATGCATTGATACGCGGCCCTTTACCATCTTCGATGATTTTGTTGCTGCCGTACTGAAGGCTGTAAATGCTGCCTGTTTCGGTATCGAATTTGGCAGTGAAATTATCGCCGCTTACTGTCTGGATATTTCCGGCTGCAGGAGTGTAAAGCGCTTTTCCAGAATTACCTGCTTTTGAAACAGCAGCTATTGAGGGGCGATCGGTAGCATTTTTTACCAAAAACTGTTCTTCTGCCTGCACATACCCTTTGTCGGCCCAGGGTTGATTTTCTTTAAGCAAAAACTGAATGGTTACTAAATATTCCGATGCGGGATTCAGCGAATTGTATGTGTATGGAATATTGATTGTCTTTTTCTGTCTGGGTGAAATAATGCCTGTATTCACCATACCTGTTTTAACTGGCAGGCCGTTTTCTAATAGTGCCCATTTTACTTCGTATCCCGACAAATCTTTGAAATAAAATTTATTGAAAATTTCAAAATCTCCCTGTTTGATATCCTTTTCGGAAACAACTACATCCTGATACACTTTTTTCACTTCATAGTACTGAGGCTTTGGTTCATAATCGCCAAAGATGATACCGTTCATTACAAATTGACCGTCATTGGGGAAATCGCCAAAATCACCGCCATAGGCCAGATATTTGGCACCTGTTTTTTTGTCATTATTATACATGGATTGGTCAATCCAGTCCCAGATAGCGCCGCCCATAAAATGATTGGTTGACTCCATTGCATCCCAGTAGTCCACTAAGTTGCCGCAGGCATTACCCATTGAGTGCGCATATTCCGACACGTGGAAAGGATACTTGATTTTATAATTACCTTTCACTGCGCCACGCATCCAGGCGATGGAGGGGTACTGGTTGGAGCCGATATCTACAATGTCGTTATTTCGCTCGTATTGTACCGGCCTCGATTTATCCACTTCTTTGAGTGCATTGTAAGCAGCTACAAAGTTTTTACCCGGACCGGCTTCATTACCCAATGACCAGATAACCACCGACGGGTGATTGTAAGTGGCATGTACCATTTCCATTACACGGGCAACGTGTGCAGCCTTCCACTCGGGTGGGTGCGACAAGGAAGCCGCGCCGTAGTAGTACTGATGCGATTCGATATTGGCTTCATCTTCGAGATAGATGCCATATTTATCGCAAAGGAAATACCAGTAAGGATCATCAGGATAGTGTGAGTTTCTAACGTGATTGATATTGGCACGCTTCATCAGCATGATTTCCTTTTCCATCATTTCGCGGGTGATGGCATGGCCTACTGATGGATTGGTTTCGTGCCGGTTAACGCCACGTAGTTTCACCGTCTTGCCATTGATGTAGTAATACCTGCCGGCAAGGCCAAATTCATCTTTTTCGGCAGGGGTGTCCTTTAGTTCTACTTTTCTGAATCCGACAATTGTCGAAACAGTTTCTACAGTTTTACCCTTTGCATCTTTAAGTTCGGCAATCAAAGTATAGCGATATGGCTTTTCAGCCGACCATAAGTTGGGGCTTGCAACCTTCATTACTGCTTCAGATGCTTTTGTGTTTTGCGAAGCGGCGATAGCGCCAACGTTTGCCGAGGCAGCTGCATTGCTCACCTGTGTATTATCATCGGCAAATAATTTATTGGCATAAAGAGAATATACTAATTTATATCCTTTGGCTGTTTTACCGCTCAGGTTGCGGATATCGGCATTGATAATCAGCGAACCATTAATATAATTTTCATCCAGGTCCGGAATTACATTCAGATCTCTGATCTGAACCTTTGGCACTGAATGAAGCGCTACGGTTCTGAAAATACCGGGTAGTCGAAACATATCCTGCGATTCTAAAAATGATCCGTCCGAACTTCTGTAAACCTCTACCGCCAGGGTATTATTCCCTTTTTTCAGAAAACGAGAGATATTAAAACTTGCCAGATTTCTGGAATTTTTGGAAAAACCCACATAGTTGCCATTTACCCACAGATAAAAAAAGCAATCTACTCCGTCAAAATTCAAAAACACCTCACGGCCATTCCAGTCTGCAGGAATTGTAAAATCTCTTCTGAAAGAACCCACTTCATTCCTGTATTCGTAGGTAGTCCAGCTTTGAGGAGGGGTACGCATCACGCCGCCGCGCCAGTCGTCCACCGCCACTTTGTGCTGAAAGATAACCGGCTGATTTACATAAATGGGTACACCATATTTCAGGCTGCCATCTTTCTGAATACCATAAATATTCCAGCTAAGTGGTACGGGTACATTGTCCCAACCTGAAACATTATAGGAAGGCTGATAAAAATCCTTTGGTCTTTCAGCAGGGTTTTTGGCAAAATGAAACTTCCAGATGCCATTCAGCGACTGCCAGTATTTTGGGTTTTCGGGTAGCACCTTGCGGGCGCTGTTTACATCCTGAAAGGAAAAATAATAAGCCTTGGGCTGTTCTTTGTTCAGCGCCAGTTCCTGTGGCGACTCCCA
>ENA-UOUJ01001487-UOUJ01001487.1-activated-sludge-metagenome-genome-assembly--contig:-NODE-1487-length-12219-cov-5.538392_pt1 | contig 12219 bp, 11 predicted proteins | sample MGYA00249839_ERZ747224 | MGnify/ENA primary metagenome ERZ747224 (study PRJEB28782, sample SAMN03220277) | activated sludge metagenome | biome: wastewater; feature: sewage sludge; material... | reverse complement strand
GGCAAGAATAGCGGAGCCCGTCGGCGTGCAGGGCACGAGTGCGCGCTCGCCGATCCAGAGCCGGCCGACGTTCGTCGGATGGAAGCCGTCCACGTCCTTATCCGGGTGGATGGCGTTGAGCACCTTCTCGGCGTTCACGTGCTTGGGCAGCGGGAGCTGAACCAGAATGCCATTCACTTCCGGGCTGGCGTTGAGCCGCTCGACGAGGGTGAGGATCTCATGCTCGGACGTGGTGTCGGGCAGCTTGTACTCGAACGACTGCATGCCGACCTCGACGGTCTGCGCGGCCTTGTTCTTCACGTACACCTTGCTGGCCGGGTCTTCACCGACGAGCACAACCGCGAGGCCCGGCGTCAGCCCGTGGCTCGCTTGCAGCGCCTTCACATCGGCGGCCACTTCCTTCCGGACGTCTGCTGCGATGGCCTTGCCATCGATGATCTGGGCTGCCATGGGCTCCCCTCCTCCGTTTCTTGCGCTCAGCGGTTGGTTCGAACCGCATCCAAATTCAATGACACGAGGCCAGCCAGCCGCGCGGCGAGCCGGGCTTCGATCTCTTCTACGTTGCCGGTGATTTCGACCGACTTCACGCGGGATTTGCCGCCGTGGGCCAATCCCACGCTGCTTTTCGGCATCCCGAGCCAATCGGCGAGGAGCCTCATCAAGGCGGCATTCGCGGCACCGTCGGCAGGCACGGCCCGAACCCGCGCCTTGATGGCGGGCCCTTCGGCCGTCTCCTCGACGCCGTCAATTATATCTTTGGCCGATTTTGGCGTGATCCGCACGCGCACGATGACGCACCCGGCCCCTCTCCGCCAGGGAACCTGGGATGGATGAGCGATCCCGGCCCCTTCGGGCGTCACAAGAACAGCTTGGCGACGTTCGGCAGAACCACGCTCTGCACGAAAAAGCAGCCGAGCAGAAGAATAAGCGGTGAAAAGTCAATGCCACCGAAATCGGGCAGCGCATTGCGAATAGGCCGCAGCAGCGGCTCGGTCACGGCTCGAAGCGCCTGATCCAGCGCGCTCACAAACCGGTTGTAGGGATTGACCACCCCGAACGCCATCAACCAGCTCAAAATGACCGAAGCGATGATGACGTAGACATAGAGGGTGATGAGGTAGCTGATGAAGCCGAGCAGCTCGAGCATGGGGCAAGTGTCCTGAATTCGCGGAGAGCCATCCGACGTGTAGCCGCTGCGGCCTGGTGCGGCAAGCCACTGCAAACTCTGCCTGCCGCTGCTCCGGCCATTCCTTGACAACGCCAAAAGGCGGACGGTAAATGCGCGAACCCTGTTCGGGGCCGTAGCTCAGATGGGAGAGCGCTGCAATCGCACTGCAGAGGTCAGGGGTTCGATTCCCCTCGGCTCCACCAATTCTTTCAAAAAGTTACGTTCGTCTTTGAACACACTGATACGGCATCGCGGTTCGTTGCCCTGAGTGACGGCGGTCGTTATCCGACATCGAAGCAAGCATCCGGCCGGAACGTTCTTGCAGACGGAGCGCGATCCGCGAAACCCCGGCAATTGGCCAGCACCGTCACTTCACCCACACGATAGCGACGCACGATATGGGTGTGACCATGCACCCAATACGGAACACGTGAGAGCCCCATAAGGAGGCTATCCAGGTCGCTTGCATACGCGCCGTCAAGGCCATTGCCGGCATGCATCGGATTGAGACCCTTGAGACTGGGAGCATGGTGCGAGATCACGACGCACGGACAGGACAAGTCCGCCAAGTGGCTCTCCAACGCCGTTAAAGCCCGCCGATGGGCCGCAAGCGTGTGATGGGGACGCAGCTTCTCCAGCCGGTCAGCACGATCTGCCTGCCCCGCCCGCGTCTTCGCGAAGAAATACTCGCCGCAACCGCGACGCGCCTTTTCCATCGCCTCGGCATTTCCGGCCTCGAAGTCGGACCAGAGTGTCGTGCCGAAGAAGCTGACCCCATCCACCAGCAGGGACGTATCATCGAGAAGGGTGAAACCCGGCAGCGCCCTTTGCAGCGCCGTCACCGTATCCTCGAACACGCCGTCATAGTGATCGTGGTTGCCCGCTACCATCAGAACATGACGGAACCGCGCGAGGGCCACGTCTGCGAACCGTAGGACACGATCCCGCTGCCGCAGCGCATAAAGATCCTTGCGCTCAGTCCCGATACAGGCCGCATGGCAGAGATCGCCCGCGATGATCAGGACGTCCCCGCCGGTTAGATCATGGGGGAAATCCTGGCTCTCGAGGTGGAGGTCGCTCATATAGCAGCATCGCATCAGATCGATCCTTCACCCGCGTCTGCACATGCAGCGCTCAGGATTTACGCTCCCGCTCGATGAGCGCCCGCTTGCGCGCGACACCCCAGCGGTAGCCGGAGAGAGAGCCGTCGTTGCGCACCACGCGATGACAGGGAATGGCGACCGCGATTTTGTTCGCTGCGCACGCACCCGCCACGGCGCGCACCGCCTTAGGCATTCCGATGCGTTCCGCAATCTCGGTATACGTCACGGTCGTCCCCGCCGGAATCTCGCGAAGCGCTTGCCAGACGCGATGCTGAAACACTGTCCCGCGAACATCGAGGGGAAGATCGAACCCCATCTCGGGCGCCTCCACAAGGCCCACCACCTTGGCCACGACATCCTCGAACGCTGCATCGCCGCCGACCAGCCGCGCCTGCGGAAAACGGTCTTCGAGATCGCGCACGAGTGCTTCGGGATCGTCTCCCAGCATAATCGAAGTGATCCCTTTGTCGCTCGCAGCAACAAGGATCGGCCCCAGCGAGCATACGCCAACGGCAAATTTCATCTCGGCGTTCGTGCCGCCGTTGCGGAACTCGGAAGGTGTCATGCCGAGAACGTCCGTGGAGTTGGCGTAGAACCGCCCGCTGGAATTGAATCCGGCCTCATACATGGCATCCGTTACCGACACGGTATGCGTCAACCTTTCGCGAAGCCGCTTCCCTCGGTGCGCAATCGCATACGCCTTGGGCGTCACACCCGTCACGGCCTTGAACACGCGGTGGAAGTGAAACGCGCTGAGCCCCGCGGCACGCGCAAGCTCTTCGAGTTTCGGCGCATCCTCTGCATCCTCAATGCACCGGCAAGCCTCGGCCACCTTGGCCGCATACCGATCGTGCAGAGAAGTTTCGTTCGGCCTGCATCGCTTACAAGGACGGAACCCCGCCGCCTCAGCTTCGGCGCACGACACATGGAACGCAACGTTCTCGCGCTTGGCGAGACGCGCCGGGCACGAAGGCCGGCAATAGACACCGGTCGTTGTCACCGAATAGTAGAACCGGCCGTCGAAGCTGCGATCACGGTCCTGGAGTGCCTTCCAGTACGTCTCATCGTGCGACGATACCGATGTGGATTTGGGCAGCGGCTGTTCAGCGGTCCGGATCATCTGGCCATCTTTCTTCATTGCCATGCACGCAACATAAGAAGGCGGCGGCTCCGCTGCACTCCGATCCTTGCTGTCAAATTCCAATCCCAATCAAATATCCCGCAAAAGAGGAAGAACCTCCTGCGAGAAGAGCCGCATCTGCTCCATCGAAATCGGCGGAGAGAGCACGCCATTGCCGTTGAACACGCACCGGAGCGCCGCAATCCCCATTCGTCGCCTGAGATCGACGATCTGTGCGAAACACGAAGGCGGATCGCCAAGGATAAGCTGATCGCGCAAGAGAAGCGCCCGGTCGATCGGAAGCACGTCTTGCGGCGCCACGCCCCGCCGCCCCGCATAATAGATGCGCCTCTTCTGCAACAAAGGCAGAAGGCGCTCCAGATGCGCCTCCGCCTCGGCTTCAGAACGCCCGATCACCACATATCGCGTGAGCGAGCTCTCGGCGAGCCGGCACGGAAAGCCATGTGCCCGGACCACATCGCGATAGATCTCGATCTGCCGTGTCTCCGGCGGCTCAAGGCTGAGCAGAAGCGGCAGCCCATGCCGCCCGGCGAACGTCAGGGTCTCTTCCGTATACCCGGCGATATAAAGCGGCGGATGAGGCACCTGAACACACGGCTGGACGGGGATCTCGAGAGGCTCGCCATCCGCGATTTGTTGTTTCGCCGTTCCGAGCCACACACTTTTGATTGTGTCGAATGCGCCCTCGAAGCGCTCACGCGTGCTGGTGGGATCGACGCCAAGCCGGACAAGAGTTCCCGGATCGGTACCACGCCCAAGCCCGATGTCGATCCGCCCGCCGCTTTGCCAATCGAGTTGTGCGATCTGCTCTGCAAGCAGAAGCGGATTGTGCAGCGGCAGCACCAGAACCGACGTGCCGATCCGCACCCGTTCGGTGCGCGCTAAGACGGCGGCCGCAAGAAGCAGCAAAGAGGGATAGGGCTGCGGTGGCGTCTGGAAATGAAACTCGTTGAACCAGACACCGTCGTAGCCGAGCCGGTCGATCTCCTCGATGCGCCCGACGAACGCGGCATGGTCCATGCGATCGGGCTCGCGGCCGATGCCGGCAATATCGATACGCATGAGGCCCCCTCAATTGAAAACTTGCTGGCGCTTGATCCCAAGGCCGCAAGCCCGAGCATCCCCTCCGATTTCTGCGAAGCGACCGCCCAGAAGCGTTTGCAGCACAAAGCCGATTTATGCAGCGCACCAAAGGGTGTCCTCTTCACGCAGAAAAATCCCATCAAATCAGCAACACACTCAAACCAGATGTATCCGCTTCGCAACACATCAACCCAAAAGAAAGAGATTAATTTTGTGTTGAATTGATACGCCATCGGACTTGTGTCCAAGTATGGGCTTGTGAGCAACCTGTGAATAATTTGTGGAACGGGAAACCCAAGACGCTGACAATAAACAGTATTTCCAAGCGTTTTGGTGGGTCCACAACAAGGTTGAAGACAAGATTTTTTAGTATGCGTAAGCGTTTAGGAGTTGCGTACCATGTTGCAGGGGCATTGGGGGGCGGCACCGAGCCGCGGGGGACACAGCAGCGTTATCAAGCGGTTGCTATCGACCGTCAGCGCCGTCGCACTCGGCGCGTCTATTTCAGGAATATATCCTCATACGGCGTTCGGCCAAGCGTGTGTTCCGGGCGTAAACAGCACATGCGTCGGCACGAACCACCAAACGAACGCCGCAACGGTCAACTCGATTGCCGTAGGAGATTCGAACAATCTCGATTTCACAACGAATTCTGCTGCAATTGGCAACGGCAACCAAATCTGGCTGTCAACCGACACAGCCGCGATCGGTAACGCGAACAACCTCGCTCGATCCAATCGATCCATCGCGGTAGGCAACCAGAACCAAGTCTGGGAGGCTAACGACTCCGCAGCATTCGGCAATGATAACCAAGTTTGGCGTGCTCAAAGTTCCGTTGCGATCGGCAATGGAAACGATCTGGCAGGTTCACATCAATCGTCGGCAACCGGCTCCTTGAACAATCTGCGAGATGCCGTTAATTCCTCAGCCACAGGCGATCGCAACACGCTGATCCGAGCCCGCCAATCTTCTGCCACAGGCACTCTCAACAGCCTGAACGACTCACAGAATTCATCGGCATCGGGCACGAGCAATCAACTCAGCGGAACTGTCAACTCTACAGCGGCCGGCGACAGAAACACGATCTCCGGTTCAAACAACGCGTCCGCGTCCGGCCAGCAGAACCAGATCACCAACGGATCACACAACGCATCCGCGTCCGGCTTCAACAACCAGCTCAACAACGCCACAAACTCCTCAGCGGCGGGTGATCGCAACGCCATCACAAATTCGAGCAACGCATCCGCGTCGGGCCAGCAGAACCAGATCACCAACGGATCCCACAACGCATCCGCGTCCGGCTTCAACAACCAGCTCAACAACGCCGCGAACTCAACCGCCGATGGTGATCGCAACGTCGTCACGAACTCGAGCAACGCGGCCGCGTCGGGTCAACAGAACCAGATCACTAACGGATCACACAACGCATCCGCGTCCGGCTTCAACAACCAGCTCAACAACGCTGCGAACTCCTCAGCCGCGGGTGATCGCAACGCCATCACGAATTCGACCAACGCGTCGGCGTCGGGTCAACAGAACCAGATCACCAACGGATCCCACAACGCATCCGCGTCCGGCTTCAACAACCAGCTCAACAACGCTGCGAACTCCTCAGCCGCGGGTGATCGCAACGCCATCACGAATTCGACCAACGCGTCGGCGTCGGGTCAACAGAACCAGATCACCAACGGATCCCACAACGCATCCGCGTCCGGCTTCAACAACCAGCTCAACAACGCTGCGAACTCCTCAGCCGCGGGTGATCGCAACGTCGTCACGAATTCGGACAACGCGGCCGCGTCGGGTCAGCAGAACCAGATCACCAACGGATCCCACAACGCATCCGCGTCCGGCTTTAACAACGAACTCGATAACGCCGTGAACTCCTCAGCGGAGGGCGACCGCAACGTCGTCACGAACTCGAACAACGCATCCGCGTCGGGTCAGCAGAACCAGATCACTAACGGATCACACAACGCATCCGCATCCGGCATCTCCAACGAGATCAACAACTCTCAAAACGCCACCGCCAGCGGCAACGACAACACCGTAAGCGGCTCCGACAACGCATCCGCGTCGGGTCAGCAGAACCAGATCACCAACGGATCCCACAACGCATCCGCATCCGGCTTCAACAACGAACTCGATAACGCTCAGAATTCTGCTGCAGTCGGTGATGGAAACACCCTCGACACGGTTACGGGATCGACCGTAGCGGGCTCTGGAAACAGCATCGCCTTCGGTGCTGACTCCGCTGCAACCGGAACCGACAACAGCCTATTCGGGGTCATCGGATCGACGGCCACGGGATCGAACAACCTCTTGCTCGGAACGGCCAACACCTCCGCAACGGGCGCTTCGAACATCCTTGTCGGCACTGAAAACTCATCCGCCACCGGCTTCTTCAACATACTGGCGCTGAGCGAGAACTCCTCGGCAACCGGCACCGCCAACATTCTCGCCTTCAGCCAGAATGCGTTCGCGACAGGAACGCTCAATATCCTCCTGGGCGCGAGCAACTCTTCGACGACCGGCGTCCTAAACATACTCGCAGGCGCAAATAGTTCATCCGCCACAGGTACGCTAAATCTTTTGACCAACGCCACCGACTCCGCTGCAGTGGGTGCTGGCAACAATCTGACGAACGCAACCGCTTCGTCTGCCACGGGAACAACAAACGATTTGACCGACGCGACGAACTCGGGCGCTGTCGGAAACGACAACCAGCTTGTCGCCGCGCTCCAATCGTTCTCAGTTGGCGCTCTGAACATTCTCAACGATGCAGAAAACTCCTCTGCGACCGGCAATGGAAACGACCTGACAAACGCCACGAATTCAACCGCGATTGGCGACGGAAACATAGCGGGTAACGCGACCAATTCATCGGCGACGGGCATCAACAACAACTTAACGAACGCGACGAACTCATCAGCAACTGGAACCAACAATAACCTGACGCAAGCCACCAATTCATCGGCCACAGGCGATGGAAACCAACTTTCGAACGCGACGAATTCGAATGCGGTCGGCTTCCAGAACAATCTTACGGGCGCCCGAAACTCCTTCGCAGTTGGAAACCCGAACAATCTCACGAACGCAACGAATTCCACGGCCATAGGCAGCACCAATTCGATGATCGGCGCGCAGCAATCGCTCACGGTCGGAACGGCAAACAACGCAGACGGCGCACTCAATTCTATCGCCGTCGGCAGCACATCACGAGTGACCGGATCGACCAGCGCCATCGCCTTTGGCACCAATGCCAATGCCAGCAACGCCAATAACTCGTTCGCCTTCGGAAACAACGCAAACGCATCCGGCACGACGAACTCTCTTGCCGCGGGCGCAAATGCCACCGTTACGGCAAACGACGGCAATGCAATCGGCACGAATTCTCAGGTTGCTCATGCCAGATCGACGGCACTCGGCTTCGGGGCGCAGAGCGAATTCGTCGACGAAGTTACTCTGGGTGCGAAAAACGGCTCGCAGACTTACACCACCCCCGGCATCACGTCCGACTTGAGCAAGCAGCGCCAGACCGGCCGGCTTGAACTCGTGACCACCGACGCCAACGGCCACCTCGCATCGGATGGCGGCGACGTGTTCCGCACCATCGCAAAGCTGCAGGCGGGTGTGGCCGTCGCACTCGCGGCGGAAGCGCCCTCGCTCACGACCGCAGAGAACTTCGGCATGCGGATCGGCTGGGGCAACTTCGAGGGCGACGCCAACGCGGTCGCCGTGAGCGCGATCGGCGTAGTGTGCCGCAACTGCTTCTCAAGCGGAGACCGCATCGCGATCGACGGCTCCGTGGGTGCAGGCTGGTCCGATTACAAGTCCTACAGCGCCGGCAACAGCATCGGCGGACGCGCTGGCGTCCAGTGGACCTGGTAAGACACACGCAACCGGGGCTCGTCCCCGGTTGTCTCCTGACGCTCAAACCATGGAACGCTTCAGGCTTTAGGAGCCTGAAGCGTGAACTATCGCTCTCTCCAAAAAAGTTAGAGCGTGATCACGTTCAATCAGAAGCGATTACACCTAGTCCGAAGACGTCCGACCGTCGCCACCGCTCTTGTCCGCCGCCGACGGAACGCCGCTCGCCTTCGGCTCTTCAGGCGGCATGACGTCGATGGCGATTCCAAACAAGCGCCAGTCGCCATCGACATTCTCGAACATGAGATCGAAGATGACGCGCTCGGGCCGTGTATCGAAGAAGCCTGTGATCCTGAGGCGCCCGTCCGGCTGAATCGCGGGCGGCTGCACGAGCTTAGGGTCGAAAAACAGAATTGGCGAAAGATCGAGCTTGCGCCCGCGCAACGCCCCAAAAATCTCCGCCAGCCGCGCCTGACTATTCCCCGCCTGGAAGCCCGGCGCCGCAAGGTCGCGCAGCACGGAATAGTTGCCTGTCGCATTGGCCTGGTTGAGCGCGACGATGGTCGTACGGATGAGAAGCGTAAGCTTGTAATCGTCCGGGACGGAAGACGACGACGCCGGCTGCCCAACATGCAGCTCGGCCTTCTCGGCGGTGTGCGTTCCCGCTGCGCCTGAAAGCGACATCGCGAGCAAGAGGAAAACTGCAGCTACGCCACACTTGAGCATTGGACACGATCGATTTCGGGAAGACGCCCCAGCGCCCCTCATGTCCCCAAGACGTACCGATCCCGCACGGGAAGCACAACAGCGGCTGCGATTGACCTTAATACGGAGAGCACGACGCCCGGGCGCTCATACCGAATATGCCCAGCCGCGCACGGCGCAATGAGCATTCCAAAAACTGCAGCCAACGCAGAATGAACTGCCACCAACTCGCCAAAAAATAGGATTAGCTGCCACGATGTGGCCTCAGTTGATCCCCAAGCACCGGCGAGCAGAAACCGCTTCGCACATCATCGGGGGATCCATGTCACCAGCCACGTCCGTCCGCGCATTGACTGTCATCCTCGCGGGCCTTTTGGCGGTCGATCCCGTGGGGCTTCGCCCCGCCTCGGCCGATCCGATACCGGCAGACCGAGCGGGCCTCGACAGCTACATCCGCGACTATCTCATGAGCAATCCCGAAGTCGTGCGCGATGCGCTCCTCAAGCTGGAGCAGGACGAGCAGGTCGCCAACACCAAACGTGTGCTGCTTGAGCACAAGGATGCGATCTACGCCGCCGGCTCGCCCGAGATCGGAAACCCCGACGCAAAGGTCACGATCGTCGAGTTCTCCGACTACAACTGCCCCTACTGCCGCGCGACGTATCCAGAGCTCAAGTCCTTCCTGAAAGAGAACCCGGACACCAAGATGGTGCTCAAGAACGTCGCGAGCTTCGGAAAGGATTCGGAAGCCGTTGCGCGCATCGTCATTGCCGCCTCAAAGCAGGGCAACTTTGAAGCACTCCACGATGCACTCATGACGCAGAAGGGGCAGGTCACGGAAGAGCGTGCGCTCGACGTCGCGAAAGGTCTCGGCTTCGACATAGACCGCATCAAGGCAAACGCTGCGGCGGCGGAAACGGCAGAGACGTTGGCCGCCACGCAAAAACTCGCCGATCAGCTGAGCGTCAACGTCACCCCGCTTTATGTCATCGGGCATCATGGCGTCGCGGGCGCACCCGACGATCTCGCGGCGCAACTGAACGCGCATGCGGAAAGCGTCCGAAAAAACGGCTGCGAAGTCTGCTGACACCGCGACATACGCACGCCAGCCCTCTGCCGCCCCACGATCACGTCGTGGTCTTGCGGCAGCTCTCGAACAGCTCGAGATTGGGACAAAAGACGGGCCGCCCGGAACTCGGCGGTTCTTCATCCAGCCAGTTCAGACAGTCTTGCGCGTAAGGACAGTGCAAACACGTCGTACGCGCCTCGGCATAAGCACGGCCACCGTCCCGCCGCGCAAGCGTCAGCGCATCAACGCCAAGCCTGTCCATCACGACGCTCATGCGGTTAGCCCGCCGCTCGACGAGGCGGCAAAGAGGCCACTCCATTGCGGTTCTCCCAGGGCCTGGCACCTTCTCGGCGCCTGTCGTTGGCCATGCGTAGAGACACACCGGCAAGCCTACTTTGCACGACGACGGAGCGCATGAGTTTGATCAGCATCAACAAGCCGACATCGTCGGGCGGAGAGGGAGACGCGGCGCGCGCTCCGCACGCTCTCAAACGGCCTTGTCCTCCCGGAAACGGCCATAGCTGCGCTCGATCCCATCTCCGAACAGGATGACGTCGTAGGTCTCGGGCGTTCCGCCTTCCATCCCCGGAGAACCGATCGGCATGCCCGGCACGGCGAGCCCGCGCGCTGCGGGCTTGTCCGCCAGAAGGCGCTTGATGGCATCCGCCGGCACATGCCCCTCGATGACGTAGCCGCCGATCTCGGCCGTATGACACGAAGCAAGCGACCTCGGCACGCCGAGCTGCGCCTTCACGGCGGCCATGCGGGGTGTATCGCGCACGGTCGCCTCGAAGCCGTTTGCTCGCAGGTGCTCGACCCATTCGTGGCAGCATCCACAGGATGGATCGCGGAAGACGACTGCGTGCGGCAGGGCGTCGGCGCGAGCGCTAGGCACAAACCCAGCCAAGGCACTGGCCCCGATGAAACCGAGCACATGGCGACGATCCCAAACGCATGTCTTCCCAATCATGCCGAACCTCCTGAGCCACGCAGAGCCCGTATCGCCTTAAAATAGCAATCAGCGCGCGCTGCGCGCCAGCACGTCCATCAGCTCGGAAATCTTCTGCTCTTGCTCGGCCTTGTCGCCGCTCGCCATGGCGTGGGCGACGCAATGGGAAACGTGATCGCGCAGCACGTCTTCCTCCACACGGCGCAATGCGGCACGCACGGCCGCGATCTGCGTCACGATGTCGATGCAGTAGCGGTCCTCCTCCACCATTCGGGCCAGCCCGCGCACCTGACCTTCTATGCGGTTGAGGCGTTTAAGCCGCGACGCTTTGGAAGCTTTCGTCATGCTTGACTGATACCCCATGGGGGTATACGTGTCAATGCATACCCCCGGAGGGTATAGATAGAGCCGAACGAGGACGCGTCATGACCCAGCACGATACCGAGAAACATGGCTCCTGCTGCGGACATTGCGGAGGCGGCAGCCCGCAGGCGAAATCTCACAGTTCCGAAACGACGAGCAATGCTCACGCGACGAAGGACCCCGTCTGCGGCATGACGGTGGATCCGCACACCGCCAAGCATCGCCACACCCACGAGGGCCGCACCTATTATTTCTGCGCCGCCGGCTGCCGCACGAAATTCGCAGCCGACCCCGAAAAATATCTGGCACCCGCAGACGAGCGCGCGCCTCCTCCCCCGCCCGGCACGATCTACACCTGCCCGATGCATCCCGAGATTCGCCAGGAGGGCCCCGGGGCCTGCCCGATCTGCGGCATGGCTCTCGAACCCGAGCTGATCACGGCCGACGCAGCGCCCAACCCGGAACTCGCCGACATGACGCGACGCTTCTGGATCGCCCTCGCGCTGACGCTCCCCATCTTCGTCCTGGAAATGGGCGGCCACCTCGTTGGGCTCCACAACATCATCGGCCGCGCAACGTCGAACTGGATCCAGCTCGCGCTCGCCACGCCCGTCGTGCTTTGGGCTGGTTGGCCGTTCTTCGAGCGCGGTTGGGCGTCCGTAAAATCACGCAACCTCAACATGTTCACGCTGATCGCGATGGGCACCGGCGTGGCGTGGATCTACAGCATCGTGGCCACCCTTTGGCCCAGCCTGTTCCCGGCTAGCA
>ENA-UOUJ01001486-UOUJ01001486.1-activated-sludge-metagenome-genome-assembly--contig:-NODE-1486-length-12268-cov-174.774093_pt1 | contig 12268 bp, 5 predicted proteins | sample MGYA00249839_ERZ747224 | MGnify/ENA primary metagenome ERZ747224 (study PRJEB28782, sample SAMN03220277) | activated sludge metagenome | biome: wastewater; feature: sewage sludge; material... | reverse complement strand
ACCGTCGTTTTATTCGTTGGCGTAACAAAGTATCCGGGAGAAGTTGCTGGAAATCCTGATTGATGACCCGGATTATGAATGACTGGTGATTGATGCCAGCCATTGTAAAGTTCATCCACATGCCAGTGGAGCCAGAGGTGGTAATCAGGATAGATCTATTGAACCCTATCTGACCGAGCAGGTGCGAGTCATTCAAGACATTCCAAGTACAGCTATGGCAACGCACTGACTGAAATTATGATGAATGTGTTACACTACCCAAAGTTCTACGAAAGCCAGCGGTTAGCCTACCGGTAACTTTATTCTTTAGGGTGATCCACAAGGAGCAATTTCAGCGCTGAAAACAATCGAGACAATTGCTGCAAAATCCTGTGTCCGTAATTCTACGGACTGATACTGGTGTATCAGATCAAGTTTCGATATTGAACCTTATCATTCCTCTGATCGTTTTTCGTGATTTACTATGTGCAGTTCTGCCATGCGCCAGTCGTGCGTATTCATCATTTTCATTGTTCTCTCAATATTCATTGCCGGATGTAATTCCGAATCCGGTACGCCGGTCGAGTCTCCTCCGCCCGATGTTATGGTTGCAAGCGTGCTGTCGCGTTCCGTGCGAACATGGGATGAATTCAATGGGCGTGTTCGTGCGATCCAGACGGTAGAGTTGCGTCCTCGCGTCAGTGGCTACATCAATCGCATTGCCTATAAGGAAGGTAGCGAAGTCAAACCCGGCGATCTTCTCTTTGTCATCGATCCCCGTCCGTACCGGGATGCACTTCACCGGGCACAGGCAGAACTTGAACGTGCGCGGTCCGCAGCGAGTCTTGCACAAAGCAAGACTGAACATGTGCATGCACTGTTTGCAAAACAAGCCATATCGCGCGAGGAGTTCAATGGGAGAAAAAACGATTTTAACCAAACGGCTGCCGAGGTTCGTGCAGCGAAAGCTGCTGTAGCCACTGCCAAACTCAATCTCAATTTTACCGAGGTTCGTGCACCAATCGCAGGTCGCGTGAGTCGAGCATATTTGACTGCGGGTAATCTTGCCCGGGCTGATCAATCCATGTTGACAACCCTGGTCTCGCAGGATCCCATGTATGTGTATTTCGACTGTGATGAACATAGTTTTCTGCGCTACAAGAAATTTGCTCTCAAGAACGATCACGAGAACACTATTTATTCGGTTCGTATCGGTCTGGCTGATGAGGAAGGTTTTCCCCATCACGGAACGGTAGATTTCTTCGACAATCAACTCAATCCCGCAACCGGGACAATACGTGTCCGTGCTGTCGTTCCTAATCCAGATCGTTTGCTGACACCGGGTCTTCACGCTCGGGTACAACTGCAAGGCAGCGATGAACTGCCTGTACTCCTGATCGACGCGAAGGCTATTCTGACCGATCAGGACCGCAAATATGTTTATGTATTAGGGGAGGGTGACAAGGCATTCCGCCGGGATATTACATTGGGTCGTCAGATCGATGGTTTGCGTATCGTGCAGTCGGGTCTTGACACAACAGATAAGGTCGTCGTCATTGGTGCGCAGAAGATCTTTCACAACGGGATGATCGTAAAACCTCAGCATGTTGCCATGGAAACGCAGGCAACCACTCCTCTTCTCGTTCCATGAAGTGTTAAAGTAAAAGCGTACGATCATGGATTTCTCCAAGTTCTTCATCGACCGTCCCATATTTGCCATCGTTCTCTCGGTGATCATTTTTGCGGCGGGACTGATCGCCATCCCGCTGCTGCCTGCAGGTGAATATCCGGAAGTGGTGCCGCCAAGCGTGGTCGTGCGCGCAACATACCCGGGCGCCAATCCCAAAGAGATCGCAGATTCAATCGCCGTTCCGCTGGAAGAAGCGATCAACAGCGTTGAAGGGATCATGTATATGAAGTCCGTTGCAGGCTCCGATGGCAGCCTGCAAGTGACGGTTACTTTTATGCCCGGCATCGATCCGGATACCGCTGCTGTGCGCGTACAGAACCGTGTCGCCCAGGCCCTGTCCCGTCTGCCTAACGACGTACGCCAGTACGGCGTAACCACACAGAAGCAGTCCCCGACTCCGCTTATGTACGTGAATCTTTCTTCACCCGATGGTCGATATGACTCGGTCTATCTGCGTAACTATATGACCTTGAATATCAAGGATCAGCTTTCACGCTTGAAGGGTGTTGGCAACGTCGGATTGTACGGCGAAGGTGATTATGCGATGCGCCTGTGGCTGAATCCGAATGAGCTTGCCGCGCGGGGCCTTACAGCCAGCGACGTGGTGGATGCTGTTCGTGAACAGAATGTGCAGGTATCCGCGGGGCAATTGGGCGCCGAACCATCACCCCAAGGGGCAGATTTCCTCGTTCCGATCAATGTGCGCGGGCGGCTTCGCAGTGAACAGGAGTTCGGTGATATCGTACTCAAAAGTGCCGACGATGGCCAATTGGTCCGCTTATCGGATGTAGGTCGCGTCGAGCTCGGCTCCAGCGATTACACGCTGCATGCCATGATCGATAACAGGGGCAGCACCAGCGCCGGTATTTTTCTGACGCCCAGTGCTAACTCTCTGGAGGTGGCCAGAACGGTCTATGCCAAGTTTGAAGAACTTGCAGCAAATTTTCCTCCGGGTATCGAGTATCGGGTGGTATGGGATCCTACTGTTTTTGTCCGGGATTCCATTCGAGCCGTGGGTCAGACACTGATCGAGGCGGTCTTCCTGGTCGTGCTGGTGGTCATTCTCTTTCTGCAGACCTGGCGCGCGTCGATCATTCCTCTGATTGCGGTGCCGGTCTCGATTATCGGCACGTTCGCCTGGCTGTACCTGCTTGGGTATTCCATCAATACATTGACATTGTTTGGATTGGTCCTGGCCGTGGGTATTGTCGTCGATGATGCGATTGTCGTCGTGGAAAACGTCGAGCGCTATATTGAAAAAGGCCTGAGCCCTCTCGCAGCGGCACACCAGGCGATGAAAGAAGTTTCCGGTCCGATCATCGCCATTGCGCTTGTGCTATGCGCCGTATTCGTGCCCATGGCATTCCTGAGCGGTGTCACCGGAGAGTTCTACAAGCAATTTGCCGTTACCATCGCCATATCCACCATTATTTCTGCGATCAATTCGCTCACCCTGTCGCCGGCATTGGCAGCAAAACTGCTCAAAGGACAGAGTGCCCCGAAAGATAAACTTACCCGCGTACTTGAGCGTAGTCTGGGATGGCTGTTTCATCCTTTCAACCGCCTGTTTCTCCGCAGCTCCGACAAATATCAAGGCACGGTAGCCCGAACGTTGAATCGACGGGGCATCGTATTTGCCGTTTATGCGGGACTATTGCTCGCGACTGTCGTACTATTCCATATCGTACCGACTGGCTTTATTCCAAATCAGGATAAACTTTATCTTTTCGCTGGCGCCAAATTGCCGGAGGGCGCTTCGCTCGCTCGTACTGATGCCGTTACACGTCAACTCAATGACCTTGCTAGTAGTATTGAAGGCGTGGAAATGACCGAAAGCTATGTGGGGATGAATGCATTGCAGTCAGTCAATACGCCCAATCTGGCTGCGTCTTACGTCATCCTCAAACCTTTCGATCAACGCCAGCGTTCTGCTGAATCGATCACGGCCGAACTGAATGCCAAGCTGACTGATATCAAGGACGGGCAAGCCTATGCCTTATTGCCTCCATCCATACAGGGCCTGGGCAACGGGTCGGGCTATTCGCTCTATCTGGTCGATCGGGGAGGGCTGGGGTACGGGGTATTGCAAAACGTCATGACACATTTCCAGAATGTGATTGCACAGACGCCAGGCATGACTTTTCCTGTCAGCTCATACCAGGCCAACGTCCCACAGCTCGAGGTCAAGGTAGATCGAGTCAAAGCCAAAGCTCAGGGAGTAAATCTGACAGACCTCTTCAATACGTTGCAGGTCTATCTGGGTTCTTTCTACATCAATGATTTCAATCTGTATGGTCGTATCTATCGCGTGATGGCCCAGGCGGATGCGGCTTTTCGCCAGAAAGCTGAAGACATCAACAATCTGTATACGCGCAATAGTCGAGGAGAAATGGTTCCGCTAGGGTCGATGGTAACGATTCAACATACCTTTGGCCCGGATCCGGTCATTCGCTACAACGGCTACCCCGCAGCTGATCTGATAGGTGACGCTGATCCTCGCGTACTCTCCTCGGGGCAAGTCATTGCCAAGCTTTCGCAGATCGCTGCAGAGGTTTTGCCTCGCGGTATTACACTGGAATGGACCGATCTGAGCTATCAGCAGGTCACCCAAGGTAATGCAGCGGCCATCGTATTCCCCTTGTCGATCATGCTGACTTTTCTGGTGCTGGCTGCCCTCTATGAGAGTTGGACGCTACCCTTGGCGGTCATCCTGATTGTGCCGGTATGTATGTGTGCTGCACTTTTCGGCATTTGGTTCACAGGTGGCGACAATAATATATTCGTCCAGGTGGGACTCGTCGTATTGATGGGGCTGGCATGCAAGAATGCCATCCTGATCGTTGAATTCGCACGGGAATTGGAGATCCAAGGCAAGGATATTGTCGAAGCTGCTCTGGAAGCCTGCCACCTTCGACTGCGGCCGATCGTAATGACTTCGATCGCTTTCATCGCCGGATCTGTTCCCTTGGTATTTAGTTACGGTGCAGGTAGTGAGGTACGCTACGCAACCGGTATTACCGTCTTCGCCGGCATGCTCGGAGTAACGTTATTTGGATTGTTTCTTACTCCTGTCTTTTACGTTGCTCTGCGCAAGCTGGCCCATTTCAACCATCTTAAGTCGCAGGAAGGGTGATCGCTGATTAAACAGCTTATGTTGACGATCGTGGCCAGGGAGATTTGTGCAACAGTGGGATTGAAATTTTCAACGAGCGTCTAACGTTCCCGCAGCGCTTCGGCGGCACGGTTCAGAGGCTTGATCAGATAATCTAGAACGGTTTTCTGGCCGGTACGGATTTCAGCTGTGGCTACCATGCCGGGCATGATGGCATGGCGTTTACCATCCTTGGTCTCAAGGTAAGCATGTTTGGTCAGCAGGTAGACACGGTAGTAGTAGAGGCGCTTGTCAACCTGATCTTCTATGGTGTCGGGTGAAATGTTTTGTACTGTGGCGGCCAGTGTGCCGTAGATTGAGGGCTCGAAAGCGGTGATCTTCACGGTAGCAGCCTGATCTGGGTGAATGAAGGCGATGTCTCGCGGGCTGAGGCGAGCCTCGACCAGTAACTGGTCATCCAGCGGAACGATCTCCATCAATTCACCACCGGGGCCGATCACACCTCCGATGGTATTCACGCGTACATCCTTGACGATTCCGCGTGTGGGTGAGGTAATAATGGTGCGGCGCAGTTGGTCGGCTCGACCTTCGCGCACCTTGAGCAGCGGACCGAGGTCGGCCATGGTGGTAGCGTAGTCGGATTTGAGCGCTACGGAGTACTGGCCCTTGGTGGCAGCCAGCTTGGTTGAAAGTTCAGCAGCCTTTTGCTTCAGGCGCAGGATCTCGACTTCGTTGGTAGCACCCGTCTTCAGTAAAGGCATGGCAATGTCGATTTCCTGTTGGGCCAGGCGCAATTGCCGGCTGAGTTGAGAAACATTTTCGTGAAAGGCCTGTACATCAGTACGGAAAAGCTGACGCTCACGCTCGATCACGGCCTTTTCATCAGCCAGTTCAGGCGGAAAAGTAACATCGGATTTATTTTCAATTTCAGCTCTCAAGCGTGCGGCGCGCGCTTGCAAGGCAATTATTTTCTGCGCGGCCTCCTCGACCGAGGAGCGGCTTAAGGCTGGATCCAGCGTGGCGAGCTTCTGTCCATTCTCGACCACGTCACCTTCATGCACGACCAACTCGGACAGAATGCCACCTTCCAGACTCTGGATAATTTGGCCTTTGGAGGCTGGAGTCACCTTGCCTTCGCCGATGGCCACTTCATCCAGAACTGCAAAATACGACCAGATCAGGAAGATCGCCATGCTGGCTACGATCAGCCAGAGGATGGAACTGGCGGTGAAACGAGATTCATCCTTGCTGAAAGCATCATCCTGTAAATTCATGGTGAGGTTCCAGTGGTTTGCGGTTGGCGTTGTGGCTGAGAGTGGACCTGGATATGAGTTTTAGAGTGAGCTACGTTCTGGCTGTTGGCTGCAAGGCTGCGAATAGCGGCAAGTATTTCCTCTCTCGGGCCGTCTCGCACGATACGGCCGCTGTCGATGACGATGATGCGATCTACCAGGGACAACAGTGGGTAGCGGTGGGTAGCCACGATCAGTGTGCGTCCACCCAGCCATTGACGCATGTTCTCGATGATGTTCCGTTCAGTGTTTTCATCCAGCGAAGCCGTTGGTTCATCCAGCAGCAGCACATTGGGGGTGCGCAGAAAGGTGCGAGCCAGTATCAGTGACTGCTTCTGGCCTCCCGAAAGTCCAAAGCCATTCTCGCGTAACAAAAGATCGAGACCGTGCGGTTGTTTGAGCAGAAGTTGATCGGCACATGACAGGCGCATCGCCGCTAGCAATTCTTCATCAGTTGCTAGCGGATTAGCCAGCAATAAGTTTTCGCGCAGGCTACCGTAGAACAGACTGGCCTCCTGCAGGACAGTGCCTATATCACGCCGTACATCGGCTACGTCGATCATGCTAATGGGTGTGTCGTTGAAAAGCACGCGGCCTTGCTGAGGTATTGCCAGGCCGGCCAACACGCGCAACAAGGTGGATTTGCCTGCACCCACACGGCCCAGGATGGCAATGCGCTCTCCAGGCCGGATAGAGAGACACGGTATCGTGAGTACCGGTTTTTCTTGAGGATCGAAACTGTAGCTGACGTTCTCAAATTCGTAGCGACCCAGCAGTACTGGTTTGTGATAAGTATTTTTGTCGACGGGATGATCGATCGGCAATTCCAGCAATTTATCCAATCCATCTTTGCCGACACGGGCGTTCTGCAGGCGCGACAGCACAGCAGGAATCTGGGACAGGGGGGCGATGGTGCGACTGGTGAGTATGGAGCAGGCCATTACGGCACCGAAAGAAAGATCGGTATCTAGGATGGCATAAACTCCCTCAATGAGGACACCTGCATAGGCCAGTTGCTGCACGGTTTGAGATAAATTCATCAGCAGACCGGACAGATAACGCTGTTTGAGGCTGATATCGGCATTAATGAAATTGGTTTGATCCCACAGTTGCCGGAAGCGCGGTTCAGCTTGCAGGGTTTTGATGTCTTCAATGCGGTAGATGGATTCCATCAGGATGGCATTGCGCAGGGCGGCTTCGGCCATACCCTCTTTCGACAGTTTGGCAAGTGGATATTGCGCTAACACACCCGGCAGTACCAGCAGTGGAATGGCGGCTAGTGGCACAAGGACCAACCAGCCGCCGAGCACCCAGATGATCAAAAGAAAGGCGAACACAAAAGGCAGATCGATCAGCACACCCAATGCACTGGAAGTCAGTAGTTCCCGTAATTGCTCCAGATCGCGCAGTTGGGCGATCAAGCTGCCCGGAGAACGAGGCCGAGCATCGTTGCGAATATCCAACACGCGTGCGAAAAACATAGAAGATAGCTTGATATCCGCATTCTTGCCGAAATGGTCGGCAATCGTTACGCGCATCATGCGGAGCATCAGTTCCAGCAGCAAGGCCATGGCCACGCCGGAGGCCAGTACCCATAATGTATTGATTGAGCGTGCGGGGATTACGCGATCCCAAACTTGCATTGCGAACAGCGCCGTGCAGATCGCCAGCAGGTTGCTGAACAGCGAACCGGCACACAGTTCAAATAACGTTTTCCAGTGCGAAATAAAGATATCACGCAGCCAGTGGTCGGTTGTGGTGACTAAATAATCATTCACTCGATCCTTGCGCGGGGCTGTGCGTTCGTGTACCAGCAATAGCAGACGAGGGTGGTTGTCGATCGGCAGCAGTCGCTCCAGTACTTTGCCTTCCAACGTCAACAAAATGGTCGCGCGGCCGGCATCTATATCGATGAGCAGGCCTATTTGGCCGTCATCCAGTTCGAGCAAGGCTGGTAGCATGATGGGCGAAAGCCTAGTCAGAGATATCTCTACGAATTTTGCCGATAAGCCAGCCTGGGCTGCAATGTCAAGCACGGCGGCATTCGGATCATCGCAGCCGACCCAGGAAGCCGCGCCACGCACGCATTCGGGCGACGTCTGCAATCCCAGCTGACGTGCAGCTAGTAGCAGCGATTCGGCCCAATATGTAGCAGGGGCCATGATTTGCTTGCGCGTGGTGTTATTCATGACGATTTCCTTCGCGATCACGGAGTTGTTGCACGAACCCTCCAACCGCTACTTGGGCGCGGATGCGGGCTATGGTAGCATCGGCCAGAGCGTTGATCCATTCTAGTTCCGATTGGTAGATATCACGCTCAGGGTTGAGAACATCGGTTAGTGTGCGCTTGTTCAGAATATATTCTTGCCAGTAAAGATTGCGTGAGACCTGAGCTAGTTCGATGATTTTTTCGTAGCTTGTCATGCGCTCAGCAGCGCCTCTGGCCTCTATCTGGGCGGAATTAAGAGCACTGCGCGTAATCAAACGCTCATTTTCCAAAGCCTTACGGCTGGCGTTTGCCGCAGCTTTCGCGGCCTCGATCTGATGCCGTGCACTGTTGCCGAAATCGAAGCTGCCGCTCATGACCACACTGATCCAAGTGTCGTTGAGTGCGCTGGCTGGGCCGGTCGTGAAGGAACGGGAAGCACCTACCCCAATGGAAGGATAGCGACTGCCGCGCGCGACTTGAAGTTGGGCGTCGGCTGCTTGAACAGCAGCCTCGGCAGCTTTGATTGATGGCCGTTGGTCGACATTGCCGTCGGGGGCTCCTAGTTTGCTAACCAGGCTCACGGTATCACCTAGGCAAGCTACGTTTTCAGGGCGCACCCCGATCAGCTCAGCCAGCTTGGCGGCGGCAACGTCGCGCCGCGTATTCGCCTGTTCAGCTTCAGCTTCGGCGCGTCTGATAGCTAGGTCTGCCATTGTTCTATCGGAGGAGACCGAGAGTCCGGCGCGCACACGATCAATGATCTTGGAATGGGTGGCCTTCAGCGCTTCGATTTGCTTATGGGCTGCGGCGATTCGATCTTGCGCGGCAGCCAGTTCGATAAAGTTGGTCGCGGTGTTATAGGCCACGGTCTCTATGGTATCGGCCAGTTGATGACCGGTCTGTTCCCCAACTGCATCTGCAGCTTTGATCCGGTTGGAAGTGACGCCGAAGTCGTAGATCAGTTGGCTGACACCCACCGATGTACGCAGGGCAGTGGTGTTGCCGGAGTTGAGTGCATTGTAGCTTCTGCCATAGCCGGGCTTCACGCCATAATCGACCTTGGGATACCAGGCCGCCTTGGCCACATCGACCTCGGCATTGCGTTGAATGACCTCGGCATGAGCACGGCTGATATCAGGATGATGAGCAATAGCGATACCGATTGCATCAGACAGAGTCAGGGCATCGAGGGAAACCCGTCGCACTTTCCCGCCATTGATTAATGGGGGTGGGAACGCGGCGGATGCAACGGAAATCACCCGACTGGGGATCGCTATATCACGCGGAACAGGTAATTTTCCCGCTAGTACGGTCGTACTTGCGTAAATCAAGGACAGCAGGGTAAACATGCGAAAAACGGGGAGCTGTCGCGTATTAAACGATGATCTGATTGTTCGCCAACAACGTAGCTAAATCAGTGGTCACACCATTCAAAGTTACCAGTGGAGTGGGACCATAGGCTAGATTTGAGCCGTCACGGTCGATATTGATCACTGTATTGCCTCCAGATGAAGTCAGGCTCAAAAAGTTCTCCACAGAACTGGTGCCAGGGTCGAAACTCACTAATAACCGTGAGATGTCAATGATGTCAGCGTTGGCATCAGTACCGATCATCCCGATCGTGAAGTCGGTAATGATATCGGTGCCGTTGCCACCAGTGGCATCAATGGGGTTGAGGTTCTCCCAGAGAAATACATCCCCGCCGGTGCCGCCTGTCAACATATCATTGCCACTGCCGCCAATCAGGATGTCGTTGCCAGCATTGCCGATAAGCGTGTCATTAGCGGTACTACCCCGCTCTACTCCGTAGCTACCGTTGGTGATGTCCAACCTTGCCTGATCGATGACAGTGCCACTGGTGAGCTGGTACTCGAAGCTGTCAATCAGCGGGCTGGTAAAATAATCCGTGGCCATGTCCGGTGTGTAGATGTAGTGCCCATCGGCGTAAAGTGTGAGCGTACCGTGGTCGCCGGTGACTGTCATGCCGTCTGTAACATCCACATAGGTGTTGGTGGCATCGAGAACCTGAAAGGTCGGCTGAGCGTCATTTGTCACGTCATTGGCAAGCACATTACCGTGAACGTTGGTGGTGCCTGTGACCACGTACTGGTCGGTATGCGTGACATTGACGTCGGTTGTGATATTGATGCTGGTAAGTATTCCTGTAAGCGATTTCAAATGGATGCGATATGTTCCAGCATCCAGATCCAGTGTGGCAAGATTAATAGTTCCGAAGGTGCCAATTGAAGCCAACGAGGAAAAATCGAAAGTGCCGTTGGATACTGCAGTCCAGACACCCGGGGCTGTCTCCTCCTGGATGACCAGAGTGGTATTCGTGATTACTGCCACGAGTGTAGATAGTTTTACTGTGCCGGAAACGGCTTCATTACCGTTGATCGTAAAGCTGGCACTATTGTAGGTGTTGGGAATAGGATTAAGAGGAATGGTGTCGGCAGTAGCGGAGTCATTGAACCTGTCTTCCGGTGGCGGATTGTCAAATACTATCCCTGCTGCACCTGCATCATTGGCAGCTACATCATTACTGCTGATGTTGATGGCAAGCGTGGCAGTACTGGTAGCATTGTTTGCCGTGTCAAACAGGGTGTAGGTGAATGTATCCATCTGGCCGATGGATGAACTGTTGGCCGTGTTGGGTGTGTAAGTATATGCACCGGTTTCCCGATTGATCACCAACGAGCCCCAGTCGCCGGTGATTGTGTTGTCGCCGGCTACGAGTGGCTCGCCATTGATATGGCTAATGATCGTCGTTGCCGTGACGTTCTGATCATTGGTGATGACGTTGCCACTACTTGAAGTCGTATCCGCCACATAAGTGTGTGCATATTCAGTGCCTGTAACTGAGAGGGTATTGAGAACAGAAAGGCCCACACCGCCATAAGAGACGAAGGCGCGGTATTGTCCCTCACCGAGCAGCTGTTGCACGCCATAACTGCCATCGTTCAGCAGACCGATTGTCAGGATCGTTGCGCCATCCGACAATGAATCAACCGTAGTCCACTTTCCGGTGCTTGCATTCCATTTCTGAACGACGATCCGGTAATCACCGAGGAGACTTAGATTAAGGAGTGAACCGAATGTGAAGACAAGATCCTCTACATGTCCGCTCGGGATATCGAAGGATACTTTTTCCGTGCCCAGCAATTCCGCTTGCAGATCCAGGCCAGCTAATCCAACACCCATTCCAAGTAACGTGGTTGCACTCCCTTCATTGACTGCAGCTGACGTGGTGTTAATGTTCACCATCGCGACTTCTGTATTGTTGATGGCAGTCAGCGGGGCTATCACCGTATTGGTCACTGGACTGTTGAGGAGGCTGGCGGCATCGTTGCCGGCCAGATCCTGAATGGCGTTGAGGTCATCACCTGCGGTCGGATCGGTGTAGCTGAGCGTGACGGTTTCCCCGTTGTTGACCGGTGTGGCCAGCTCCAGGGTGACGGTGCTGCCGTTGACGGTGACGTTGCTGACGGTGACCGGGGTGCCGTCGACGTTGACGACAAAGTCGTCTGTTGCTGGCGGATGGGTTGTATCCAGAGGTTCATCGTAGGTGAGTACGAGGCTGCTGCCGTCTGCGCTGGTTGCAGCGCTGAGCAGAGCGGGTGGAGTAAGATCAGCCATGAAGCCGTTGGTACCGTCCAGAGTATCGCCCGTGCCCGGATTGCCAGCCAGATCCGTGAAAGTGCCGTTGGGCACGCTGATGCTCGGTGCATCGGAACCGGTTTGGGTGAAGGTGGCGGTCCAGGTATCGTCATCTACTTGGGTGAAGGCGCTGAGACTGCCGCCGGTCACGACCACATCTGTTTCTACAAAGTCGATCACGGCTTCGCTGAACTGGAAGGTCACGGTGATGGCTTCACCGGCTGCCAGAACCAGATCGGTGGCGGTGATGTTTAAGGTGGGTGCGATGGTGTCGGGGACCGTATTGGTCACCGGGCTGTTGAGGAGGCTGGCGGCATCGTTGCCGGCCA
>ENA-UOUJ01001485-UOUJ01001485.1-activated-sludge-metagenome-genome-assembly--contig:-NODE-1485-length-12271-cov-4.482564_pt1 | contig 12271 bp, 11 predicted proteins | sample MGYA00249839_ERZ747224 | MGnify/ENA primary metagenome ERZ747224 (study PRJEB28782, sample SAMN03220277) | activated sludge metagenome | biome: wastewater; feature: sewage sludge; material... | reverse complement strand
ATTTTTCCTAAACCAATAGAGAAAAACTCCGCCACCGCGCGGAGTTTTTTGATTTGGCAAACTGCCCACTTTCGGAAACCACTATCTCCATAAACACAACTGAAAAACAGCCACCGCATTCCTTTCAACCTTAGCGTAACATTGGCTACTTTCGCATTGCTATGGAAAAAAAGGAAAGAAAGCCGGTTTACTACAGCGAATACCTTCAGCTCGATAAAATACTGAATGCACAGCAACCAGAAAGCGGCAAAGAAGGCATCCGTGCAGATGATGAAATGTTGTTCATCATCATTCATCAGGCCTATGAACTTTGGTTCAAACAGGTGTTGCATGAACTGAACATCATCCGCAGCATTTTCAAACAAGCCAACATTCCTAACAACAGTCCTGATGTTTACAACTCTGTGCATCGCATGAAACGTGTGTGCCGGATTCTCGAAATAGGGGTAGGACAACTGGGGATAATCGAAACAATGACACCGTTAGATTTCCTTGATTTCCGCGATTTGCTACGCCCTGCCTCTGGTTTTCAGAGCATTCAATTCAAAATGATTGAAGCATCATTGGGTTTGCAATTTGCAAAACGACACGGACAAAATTATTACCTCTCTCAGCTTACACCAGACGACGTAGAAAGAGTAAAAAAAGCAGAAGCAGAAGAAAGTTTACTCGTGCTAATCAATCGTTGGTTGGAGCGAATGCCCTTTATAAAAGGTGGTAGTTACTGGAAAGAAATGAACAGCGATAAACCATTTTGGCAACAATACCGAGCAGCTTACGAAAACAGTTTGCAGGATGTAGAGAAAGCCAACCTCAATACGTTCGATATGCTGCTGATGAACGATGCAGACTACCCGACAGACAGAGGCTTTAGCGCTGATGCAAACAGAAATGCACTTTTCATTATGCTCTACCGCGACCACCCGCTTTTGCATCTTCCCTACGAATTACTGAGTACGCTTTTGGAAATAGATGAACTTCTTAGCCTTTGGAGACACAGACATATCCACATGGTGCAGCGCACAATTGGTAAACGTGTGGGAACAGGAGGAAGCAGCGGCGCAGAATACCTTCGCAACGCAGCCGATAGCCATTATGTTTTTAAAGAACTGGCAGAACTTACTTCATTTTTATTGCCAAGACACATGCTGCCGCAACTTCCTCCAGATTTAATTCGCGATCTAAGCTACACGCACTAAAAAAGATGTCGCTGGCAATCGAAATTTCGAATCTGCACAAAATGTATTCCGGCGCATGGAGTCCTGCGCTTGATAGTTTTTCATTTCAGGTAAGAAAGACGCAGATCATGGGCTTGCTGGGACCAAACGGTGCAGGAAAAACAACTTGCATCAACATCATTTGTGGATTGGTAAAACGCGACAAAGGAAAGGTTTCCATTTTCGGAAAAGATCCTGCAAATAATATTCAACAAATAAGGAAGGAAATAGGAGTAGTGCCTCAGCAAATCGCTTTGTTTGGCAACATGACGGCGTGGGAAAACTTCAGATATATCGGGAGACTTTACGGACTAAATGAAGCAACGATAAAAGAGCGTGCGCATAATTTATTAAGCAGGTTAGGATTGCTGCAACATGCGGATAAAAGAATTGGCAGATACAGTGGAGGTATGAAACGCAGGGCAAATATCATTGCATCTTTGCTGCATGAACCAGCACTCATAATTCTCGATGAACCGACTGCCGGCGTGGATGTGCAAAGTCGTGCATTGATCCACGATTTTCTGATCGAATACCATAAAAAAGGAAAAACCATTCTCTACACTTCCCATCATTTAGACGAAGCAGAAGAACTGTGTGACGAAGTAGTGATAATTGATGAAGGGAAATTTATCATTAGCGGTACGCCCAAAGACCTCATTGAACAAACGGCACAACAAACAAACTGCAAGAAACTAGAAGACGTTTTTCTTCATTATACCGGACACTCAGTGAGGGATTAAAACTGATGAAAAAAATCACCGCAACAATTATCAAAGAATGGATCATGCTGCGCAGAGATGCAGCAGGATTGATGTTGTTGTTTCTGATGCCGGCAATTCTGATAGTAGTAATGGCACTGGTGCAAGACGCTCCTTTCCGCGATTATCAGGAGTTGCGTTTTGATCTTTTGTTGGTGGATGAAGATGGTGGAAGTCTTGCATCAGAAATAAAAAACGGATTGAAACAAAGCAAAAATTTCAACGTAATCGAACAAATTAATGGACAACAACTAACTGATGCCGAACTAAAAAAACAGTTACAAAAAGGAGCGTATCATGTAGGCATAGTGATACCGAAAGGAGCAACGGCAGAAGTTGCCAATAGTGCCAACCTGATTGCAAACAACATATCGAAAAAGCTGGGGCTTGGAGGCACAATGCCTGCACGAGAAAGTCGTGGGAATAGTTATGTTCGGCTATATTTTGATCCGGTTTCAAAACCTACATTTCGCACATCAATTTCCTTTGCACTCGATCGTTTTATTACCTATTCCTGCTCCAATATTTTAGTGCAGCGAATTTCAAAACTGAGCAAGCTGGCTGGCGATACCGCATCGGCAAACGATGACTTCAAAAAAGTTTTTCAAGGAATTGGAATAAGAGAAGAGGTGCTGAATGACAAACACAACGACAAGGCGCATATCAATTCTGTGCAGCACAATGTTCCTTCCTGGGCTATTTTCGGAATGTTCTTTATCGTTATTCCTATTGCCGGCCACATGATAAGAGAGCGAGAGGATGGAAGTGCGGTGCGGATAGAATTGATCCCGAATGCTTTTCGATTAGTGGCTATGGGACGAATCCTTTTTTACACCATCATTTGCAGCGTACAGTTTTGGGTGATGGCTGCCATTGGTTTGTGGATACTTCCGTTTTTAGGATTGCCATCGCTCTACATGGGTGCACATGGCTGGGTGTTGATTCCAGTTTCTATTTCTATTGCTTACGCAGCTACCGCTTTCGGCTACTTCACCGGCGCGCTTTTTAAAACCACCAACCAGGCTATGCCGTTTGGCGCAATTTCAATCGTCATACTTTCTGCAATGGGAGGACTTTGGGTTCCGGTAGAATTGCTTCCTTCGGTAATGCAAAAAGTGGCAATGATTTCACCGCTGCACTGGGGGCTGGAATCTGTTCACCATATTATTCTTCGAAATGGAAACTTCGGTGATGTAATCAAACACATCGTATTCCTTCTTTGCTTTGGAAGCATTTTGTGGATGATCAGTATTTATAAAAACACCTCCAGAATCAAAGGGATATAAAAAATGCTCCTTGCGGAGCACTTTTTATTTATCATATCTCATTTCATTTGCGGGCTGCGTTTTTGAACCTTTCTGTTTCATGGCACGGTGCTCCATCATTTTCTTTTTGCGCTCTGCTTTTTGTGCCTGATACTTTTCCATTTGCACGGGAGTAAGAATTGATTTCAGCTTTTCCTCTCTTTGCGCACGCAAGATTTTAAGCTTCGCTTTCCGGTCTTCATTTGTCTGCTTCAGAGATTTTGCCGATTCTTTATTCAACTCCAGCACTTGCTGCTTTTGCTGGGCATTTAGCTCTAAACTTTTAGCCATTTTCTCGGTTTGCTTTTCCGCACGTTGTTCAGGACTTATGTTGTGTCGTCCATCACGCTTTTTCATTTCCTGGGCCTGTGTGCTTGCAGTCATGCCTATAGCAAGTGCTGCCATCAAAATCATTTTCTTCATTCTTATGGATTTGTAACTAAGACCTGAAAAGAATAAGATGGTTTAAACGCAAACTGATAATTAAAAGTTAAGAGGCTACTGCTTTATAACTCTGCTATGCGATTGTTTTCCTTCTTTAAAAAAATGAAAGAAATAAACACCTGCTGGTAGCGGATTGAGGTCAATTACAGTTCGGGATCCGTGAAGCTTTCTTTTTAAGATCAATTCGCCCGTTATCGCAAACACTTTAAGCTCGCTGTTCAAAAAGTTTTCAGGTAAATCAAGATGCACAATTCCCGAAGTAACGGTAGGAAAAACGTGAACTGAAGTGGGTGTTTTTTCCTGAGCTACAAAGTTTGGTTGAATCATTGAATGCACTTTTCCCAACCAACAATCAGAGTTGCCCCAATTAAATGAGACATCGCCGGAGTCGGAAGTTGTACTTGCTGAAAAAAGAAAAGTGGTAGGAGAAAGCGCCATAATGCTTGTAGCAAATTCATTGTTGTAACCGCCGTAACAATGTTCCCATTGAAGATCGCCCGTGTTGTTGGTCATTAATACCCACACATCCGAAGACACACTGTCGTGATTGAAATTTACATCTCCGTCATAGGAATAAGAATAGCCTGTAAGCATATATCCTTGTCCATCGAAAGCGGGAGTAATATCTCTCACGGCATCGTCCCAGCTACCACCATAATTTTTCGACCACTGCAATTGCCCATTTCCATCAATAGAAAATAGCCAGGCATCATTACGCCCTTTGTGATTGCTGATATCATGATTGTTGGAGCGGGTTTCTCCGATCAAAATATAATTGCTTCCTGCTTTTTGAATTTTCCAGATGTCGTCATTATCCGATCCTCCATAGTTTTTTTTCCATTGCAGGCTACCTGCTGCATTTACTTTTAGTACCCAGCCATCCGACAATCCCTTTCCACCCGCAATATCGCCGTCGTTCGATGTTGCTGAACCTGCAATAAGATATCCGCCATCATTGGTCGTAACAATCGAGTGTCCTATTTCATACTTAGTTCCGCCAAAAGTTTTTTCCCAAACCAGTCCACCAATACTATTTACTCTCACTAACCAAAGATCAGAGCCGCCCTTCATGTTTGCCACATCATGATTGCTCGACATGGTATAACCGGTAATAACAAAACCACCATCCTGAATTTGAACCAGATCAAAAAAATAATCGGGCTGTGTGCCTCCGTATGTTTTGTGCCACTGCACGTTTCCTGAACTGTCGAGTTTTAGAAGCCAGGCATCGCCCAGCCCGCGCATACTATTAATTCCTCCTTCAATGTTGGAAGAGTAAGTATGCCCACAGATTACAAAGCCACTGTCTTTAGTTCGGTAAAAATTAGTAGCTACATCATTACCTGCGCCACCAATTGTTTTCTCCCAGATAATATTTCCCGCAGTATCCAGTTTCACTAACCATACATCAATAAAACCCTTCAGAAAAGAAACGTTACCGTCAAATGATTGCGTAGCGCCACAAAAAACATAACCATCTTTTATGGGAAGAAGTCGCGGACTGTTATCAGGTCGGCTGCCGCCATAAGTTTTTTGCCATAGCAATGTTTGACCATTAAGATTGTATGCAACGAAACTTAGCGTAAGTGCAAAAAGCAAAGTAGAAAGTCTGATCATTTGGAGGAAATTGTATCCGAAAAATACTCGGTATTCAATTGCCCATAATCATTAAACAGTAATTTTTTCTTACGCCAGTTCTATCCATACCGGAGCGTGATCGCTGGTTTTTTCCCAGCCCCGAACGTGATGATCTACTCCCCCCGCTTTCAATCTCGTAGCAATTTCAGGACTCAGCAAAAAATGATCTATGCGCAAACCTGCATTGCGTCCGTAGGCATTGCGGAAGTAATCCCAAAAAGTATAAATCACTTCATCAGGATAAAGTTTTCGGATGGCATCTGTCCAACCCTGTGCTAATAAATTCTGAAATGCGGCTCGGGTTTCCGGACGAAACAAAGCATCATTTACCCAACGTTCGGGTTTATACACATCTATTTCTGTTGGCATCACATTGAAGTCTCCGGTCAAAATTGTAGGTTTCTTTTCAGTGAGCAAGTGGTGTGCATGTTTGTTTAATCGCTCAAACCAGCGAAGCTTATAATCGAATTTTGGTCCAGGTGCAGGGTTTCCATTCGGCAAATACAAACCACCAATTACAAGGCCTTCAATCTCTGCTTCTATATATCTGCTTTGCACATCCTCATCATCGCCGGGAAGTGTGCGCGTGTGTTCTTTTATTTCCAATCCGCGTGTCAAAATTGCTACACCGTTCCAGCTTTTTTGTCCATGCCATATTGCATTGTAGCCCGCAGTTTTTATCGCTCCCTCAGGAAATTTTTCTTGTGGCGCTTTCAATTCTTGCAGACAGACAATATCAGGCTGTGCCTCTTCAAGCCAGCGAAGCAATACGGGAAGTCGTCCGTTAATTCCATTTACATTGTAGGTTGCAATTTTCATGTCTGACGTTTTTATTCTTCCACAAAATTCAAATCCTTTCCAAAAGTTTCTTCGGTAAAGATGGTGGCCACTACAGTAATGGTCATAACAATTGCACCAGTAGTTGCCGCTGCTCCCAAAAAAGTTTGCTTAGTTTGTAGCCAGGTAAACAGCATGGTGATGAGCGGCAAAGAACCACGCACCATGTTTGGAACTGTTGTGGCTGCAGTGGCGCGAAGATTAGTACCAAAATGCTCTGCTGCCATCGTTACAAAAATGGCCCAAAAACCGGTACCAAAACCTAACAATGCACAGATCATATACATCTGATTTGCCGTTCCGTTTTCCTGCTGAAAGAAAAGAAAGATAGCCATTGCTGTGATGACATAAAAAACATAAAGCGCTTTCTTTCTGCTTTTCAAAGCCTGACTTAGCAAACCGATCAACACATCGCCAATAGAAATTGCAACGTAAGCAAACATCACTGCTTTCCCAGGATTGATTTCTTCTTGGATGCCAAATGCTTTTCCAAACTCACGGGAAAAAGATACAAGAATGCCGATAGCATACCATGTGGGCAAACCTATCAGTATGCTGAGTATGTACTTTTTGAATCGCTTCCAATTGTTGAAGAACATGAAAAAATTTCCCTTGCTGATGCCTGTTTTTTCCATGTCCTTAAACATGCCGGATTCAAACACACTGATGCGAAGTAATAGCAACAATAAACCAAGCCCGCCTCCAATAAAATAACAGACACGCCAATCGAACATCTGCGCAATAAAATAGGCAAGGACAGCACCTGTTAGCCCCACTCCGGCAACAACAGACGTAGCAATGCCTCGCTTTTCTTTCGGGATTAATTCACTAACCAATGTGATGCCTGCGCCAAGTTCTCCTGCAAGCCCAATGCCCGCAATAAATCTTGCCAGCGAATACTGCTCTGCTGTTTGCACAAAACCATTGGCAATATTGGCAAGCGAGTAAAGCAAAATGGAGCCAAACAATACAGAAAGCCTTCCTTTTTTGTCGCCCATAACGCCCCAGATTATGCCGCCAATCAGCAAGCCAAACATTTGATGACCGATAATATCCATACCCTGATCGCGAATCATCTCATCGCTCAGCCCCAGACTTTTTAGGCTTTGCACACGAACAATACTGAAAAGCAGCAAATCATAGATGTCAACAAAATAACCGAGCGCGGCAACAATGACGGGAATGCTGAAAAGAGAAATGGACTTTTGAGGCTGCATAGAGGTAAAAAAAAATGCGCCGTTTTACGGGCGCATAATAATATAAAAAGGACAGGAATTATTTGAACTCTAATGCTTTGGAATTTACTTTTTATCGTGGCTTGAAAAAGTTTCTTCCACTATATCTTTCCCTACCTCGAGTGTAGGATCTTTCTTTTTAGAGAAGAACATTTTAAAGATTACCGGTGCGGTGGTAACAAACACGATCAAGAGAATTATTTTCTCCAGATTATTTTTTACCCACTCATTGTTGCCCAACAAATATCCAAGCAACATCATGCTTATCACCCACGCAAAGCTTCCCAAAACGTTGTAAAAAACAAACTTCTTAAAATTCATTTTCACAATACCTGCCACTATGGGTGCAAACGTGCGGACAATTGGTAGAAAGCGCGCAAGCACAATAGCGCCGCCGCCTTTCTTTTCATAAAATTCCTTTGCCTGAATAAGATGTTTGCGCTTGAATAGCCAGGTATCTTTTCGTTCGAATAATATGGGGCCTGTTTTCTGCCCAAACCAGTAACCGACAAAATTTCCAAATATCCCGCAAATGCTTATGATCAGCATCCAGAAAACGAGATCAACAGGGCCTGCCATCAATGGTGCCGCCAAAGTGGAGTTGGCAACAATAAGACCGGAAACAAAAAGCAACGAATCGCCGGGCAAAAAGAAACCTACAAACAATCCGGTTTCCGCAAATACAATCAGTGCAACAAGATACAAGCCGCCATGCGCCATAATCCAGTCTGCATTCATAAGGTTCTTCAGAAATTCTATTAAGTCCTGCATAAAAATTTAAAGGCGTGAAAATAGGGAATTTGGGTGAGTAGTTGGCTTGTTCAATGATGATTTGCACCCTTGAAGAATACAATTAACGAATCAATTATCTCCCAAGATGAACAACTCTAATCCTCCAACGAATTCTCCCACTTACTAACTACTGCGGTTGCGACACTGTTTCCCACCACATTTGTGGCGCTTCGTCCCATGTCGAGCAAAGGATCTATGCCGAGTAACAATGCAAGTCCTGCTTCGGGAATATCAAAGGTTGCAAGCGTTCCTGCAATTACCACAAGGGACGCACGAGGCACACCGGCAATGCCTTTACTGGTAAGCATCAGCACCAACAACATGCTCATTTGCGTAGCATAATCGAGATGAATACCGTAAGACTGTGCAATGAATAAAGAAGCAAACGTCATGTACATCATCGAGCCATCGAGATTGAAAGAATAACCCAGCGGCAAAACGAAACTCACAATCTTATTCTTACAGCCAAAACGTTCCAATTCCATCATGGTTTTAGGAAACGCAGCTTCACTACTGCTGGTACTAAAAGCAAGAATAATCGGTTCTTTGATTCTCTTTAAAAGTGTGAATATTCTTCGCTTGATAAAAACAGAACCCGCCAACAAAAGAATGATCCAAAGCACCAACAAACCGAAATAAAATTCGCCAATAAAAATGGAATAGGTTTTCAGAATACCCAAACCTTGCTTTGCAATTATTGCAGTCATAGCACCGAAAACGGCAAGTGGCGCAAAGTTCATTACATAAGCTGTTACCTTAAGAATTACATGCGCTATTGCATCAAAAGCTTTGATCACAATCTGCCCGGGTTCACCAATGGCTGCTGTTGCTACTCCAAAGAAAAGGGCAAACACCACAATCTGTAGAATTTCATTTTTAGCCATTGCCTCAATCACACTTTGCGGAAATACATGGTAAAGAAAATCTCTCAGTGACAATGCAGACTTTGCGATGCCGGTTTCGTTCGTGTCGGGCAACGGAAGATTCATAGCAATACCAGGCTCGAAAAGATTAACGAGTATCATTCCAAGCAACAAACTCATAAACGATGCGCCAAAAAACCATGCAAGTGTTTTCCCTCCTATTCTGCCTACAGACTTTATATCGCCAAGCTTTGCCACTCCCACCACAAGCGTTGAAAACACAAGTGGCGCAACGATCATTTTTATAAGCCGCAGAAAAATATCTGCAAGCAAAGAAAATGGTTCGAGCTTGCTGTCGCGGGCATTGAGTGCCGCGGTGCGAACAGAAGAAATTTGGCTTTTTTGTGTGCTAAGTGAATGATAAGCGGAGGAGGTAGTATCAGTGATACCTACTAATTCTTGCTTTATAGACTTGAGGCTCTCTTCCGCTTGCGCAAGTTGAATATTATCCGGCTTTATGTAGGTGCTATTTAAAATAAAACCCAAAGCTATACCCGCAATTAGTGCAATGATGATATAAAGCGTGAGTCGGCTTCCTTTCTTAGCCTCAGTTGGTTCGTGCATGGTGGGGATAAAAGTAAAAAGAGTTGAGAAGAAAAACTTAGCGATATACGAGCTTATGTTCTACCGAAGCATTTCCCTGCAATCCGCCAGTGTGAATGCAAAGAATTTGTGCATTTTCAGGAAAGTATTTTGAAAGAAGCAATTGTTGCACCCCATACATCATTTTCGCAGTATATACTACATCGAGCGGAATGTTGTTTTGTTTATAAAATGAATTCATGAAATCAATTAACGCAACATTGCATTTACCAAAGCCACCGAAATGCCAATCGTCCATCAATTGCCAATTTGTTTTTTTCTCTGTCTGAAGATGTTTGCCAATTTCAATCTGCAAATAGTTTCCTTTTTTCATTGGCACAAAGCCTATTAGTTTTTTAGAAACAGGGAGCGCATTGCGCAAACCGGCAAATGTGGTACCCGTTCCTACTGCGGTGCAAATATGTGTGCAGGTATCAGGAATCGGTTTTGCAATTTCTTCAGCGCCTTCTCTACCCTGTTTATTCGCACCACCTTCTGGAATAATAAATGGGTTAGAAAATGTTTCTGCTAATTGAGCTAAAAAAACAGGATCAGTTTTCTTGTCATAATCTTCACGACTTACACAGTGAATTTGCATTCCATATTGTTTACAATCCTGGAGTGTTTTCGTAAATTTTTCTGGCGGAACAATTCCTCTTACAATGCCAATAGAATCTAATCCATATTGTTGTGCAGCCGTTGCGGTAGCAATCAGATGATTGGAAAAAGCTCCGCCAAAAGTGAGTACCGAGCGATAATTATTTGCAAGTGCATACGCCAAGTTTTCCTTGAGCTTATACCATTTGTTTCCTGAGATAACGGGGTGAAGCATGTCGAGCCGCAGCATTGAAACACTACTCACTGCGCTCTCATACCATTCCGGTGCTATTGTTTGGATAACAACTTCTTCCTCACGAATTGTATCCATACTCGCGCAGATGGTTTTCATTGTCGCGCCATTTGGGTCGCACTTTCACAAACAACTCGAGGTGAACTTTTGCCTGCAAGAATTCTTCAATCGCCTTTCGTGAATTAATACCCAATTGTTTGATCATACTACCTCCTTTTCCGATTAAAATAATTTTTTGCGTTTCGCGGGTAACGATTATCTCTGCTTTGATCACATTTAGTGTTGGCTTTTCTTCAAATGCCTGAATAATAACGGCGGTATGGTAGGGAATCTCTTCGTGGTAGAGATTGTATATCTGCTCTCTTATCAATTCGCTCACAAAAAACCGGACAGGTCTATCGCTCATGCTGTCTTCTGGGTAGTAAGGAAATCCTTCAGGCAAATACTTTAAGATAACAGGCAGCACATCGCTAATATTCTTTTTTAGTGCCGACACAGGTAGCACCTGCCAGTGGGGAAATTTTTCTTTATAAAGCTTTACGTCTTCTGCAAGTTGCTTTTTGTCTTTTATAAGATCTATTTTATTGAGCAACAAAATTGTGGGCACGTTAAGTCTTAAATAATCTCCAATTGCTTCAATTTCATCCAGCGGCTGGGTGATATCGTGAACGAGAATAGCAACATCTGCATCTTCCAATGCACTCTTCACTTGCCGCATCATTTTTTCATGCAACTTGTATTTCGGTGCAATAATTCCCGGCGTGTCGGAAAATATGATTTGGTAATGCGGTTCGTTGAGTATGCCAAGTATGCGGTGACGAGTAGTCTGAACCTTTGAAGAAGTAATTACAAAATGCTCTCCCAACAGGGCGTTGAGCAAGGTTGATTTTCCCGCGTTGGGCGCTCCGAAAATATTGACAAATCCAGACTGAAATTTTTCATTCATGAAGTGTAAAAATAGAGCGTGCAGAGGAAATAATTTTTTTAGCGGACTAAACTGAAAAACATTTGTGCAGTACAGTTGTTGTCCCTATATTTGCGCCCACATCGCGAGGTAGAGCAGCGGTAGCTCGTCGGGCTCATAACCCGAAGGTCCTAGGTTCGATCCCTAGCCTCGCTACAGAAAAGGAGAAAGTCAGCAGTTTAGCTGGCTTTTTTCTTTTTAATACAGAACCAATTTTGCAGACTGTTTTTTGTAAAACGAACACAAGAACAAACTCAAATAGAAAAGCCGCCTCAAATGATATTGAGACGGCGTTTTTCGTAAAACTAAACTACTGGGTTACTGAAAATTCTTAGTTCTTAGTAACATTTATGGTTTGCATTTGCTTCGCATCTGCATACTTCACAATGTATATTCCTGCTGCAAGTCCTTTCAGAGAAATCTCGTGCTTTTCGGAAGTAACTGCTGATGATTTTACCACTCTGCCCATTGCATCTGAAACGGAGATGGTGGCATCTGATGATCTTGCACCAGCTATTCTCACAGTCAATACATCATTTACAGGATTTGGATAAGCTGTAATTGCAAAACCTCCATTTTCCTTCACAAGCGCATTTACAACATTGCTATAGTTAACACCACCCGCAAGGTCAGTCATTTTTAAGCGGTAATGGTTTATGCCAGAGAATGGTTGTTCATCCCAATAGCTGTAAGAAGATGCCTGTCCTTTTGCATTGATAGTTGT
>ENA-UOUJ01001484-UOUJ01001484.1-activated-sludge-metagenome-genome-assembly--contig:-NODE-1484-length-12299-cov-7.715452_pt1 | contig 12299 bp, 7 predicted proteins | sample MGYA00249839_ERZ747224 | MGnify/ENA primary metagenome ERZ747224 (study PRJEB28782, sample SAMN03220277) | activated sludge metagenome | biome: wastewater; feature: sewage sludge; material... | reverse complement strand
AACGATACACTTCATTTAATCGTGTCTACCCGTATGTACGCAAAGCACTTTGTTAGGCGATGGCTTTATTTTTTTATTAAATTATAATTTTCGTCAACAGTATAATTCGTTGCTAGCCCTAAGTCATCTAAACGTTCAAAAATATATTCTAACACTACTTCATCATAATCAGGCGCATATTCAAGGATTGTAGTATCCCACCAAGAATTAATTGCCTTTTCAATAATTTTAAATGTAAATTCCAAAGTGAAATCAGAAAGTGATATTGCAGGAATTGCAAAATGAATTATTTGGTTTCTAATTCTTCCAAACTTATTATATAATTCAATAGGCTCTATTTTGTAACCGGTAGTAGCCCAAAGTCTATCAGGTAATTCCGAGTACATTATTGTCTGACCGTGTTCAATCAAATCTTCCATTTTGATATTCCCATCTAATAAGTTTGCTTCTTTAGGTATTTTGGTAAATACAAGTAATGGATGCTCTTCTACAATTTTAGACTTTATTAAAATTTCAAAACCATTTGCAACTTGAACAAGACCCATTGCGTGAGAATAGGGCTCTCCGTGTTCAGAAAAAGTAGCATTAACAACTCCTTTAGCTACCATTGATAAACCAAAATCTCTCATTTGCGATGCGATTTTGAATTTGTCTTTAATTGCAAGATGGTTATTTTTACCGTTCAAACCGTGAAAAAAACCTAAAGTATAGGCTTCTATTGCACTTCTATGTCTACGATCTCCTCTCTGACTTTCTTCTAAATTTGTAATAAAGTTTTCAAGATCAAAATTCAATAATCTTTGACTGCCATTTTCTAGTCCTTTCTCATAAGCACAGGATGCACATTTATGTCGTTCAAAACTACCTTGACTAATGGGTAAGTCTTTTACGATTAGATCAGTATCAGTATGATTTTTATTACAAGCCACTTTTTATTCTTCAGTTTGATTTATAATCCAATTTGTCCAACCTATAATTGTTGATGATCTTCTGAAATATGTCGTGTCAGAGCCAACATTATACAATTTGGAGCGTTTCATTATTTCAACGATTATTTCTTTATTCGGCATTTCTCCGTTGTCAAGATAAAGTTTTAATGTTTCTTTAAATGCTTTGTGAGAAACGATTAGTCTTACAAATTCCTTTTGTCTGTCAATAAGGTTTAAATTAAAAACTTGCTTTCCTTTTGTTGTTAAGAAACAGCCTGTCTGTCCTGTTAAAGGATCTCGTCCTGTAGCAATTAATCCTAAATATTTTCCTGCGTTAGAATAATAGTCGGTTTGTCGCCCGTCAAAGTCATAGTTTTGAGTAATATCCTCTTTTGAAATAAATTCTTTTTGCTTCAAAAGTTCACAAAGATTGATCACCCTTTCAAAACTATCAGCTTGTGGAAAAGGAATTTCAGGTTCTTTTACAGTTTTTGTAGTGTCAATAATTTGGGCTAATGCTTCAAGGTTAAAACTGCCTTCCTGAACAACATATTTTCTGTGTCTGACAAGAACAAGAGAGTTGTAATGATTTACGTTAGAAAACGCATATTCTCTTAAATGAAAAACTCCATTTGAGTAAGTCAAAAATATTGGGCGAACTTGTTTTTGAATTTTACCACTCCAAAGTTTAAATGGATAATAAAGCTGTCTTACAAGAAAGTCGTCCGAAATATAGTTTTTTGCCTCAATAAGATTTAAAGAGTTGTCGCCTTCATAACCTCCATCAATTTCAACTTGCGAATTGCCTACGTTAACGTTAAATAATCCTTTGGGCGAGTTAATACCAAAGTTAAAAGTAGACGAACTCATTCGTCCGCTAACAGTCGGCAATAAATTTTCTTCTTCTGTGAAATTGTGAAGAATTTTTGAAACGAAAGCACAATTGATAGCTGTCGCTTCACTTGTTATGTCACGATAATCAAGGCTTTCTAAAAATGTAGGAAATTCAATTCGCGAAACTTCAATTTCGTCAGTGTTGAAGTCGCAAAATGTTTCAAATTCTCCAATAACATAACCACCTCTTGAAGTTGGTAAAATTGAAAGTTTGTTGTCTGCAAAAAGTTTTGGAAGTTGAGATTTGTGATCAAACTTTGTCATTAATCTTGCTTCACGAAACTCATTAATTTTTGTTGCTGTAATCTCAATATGACCGTCTTTCAAAATCTTGTCAAGGATTTTGTGCTTTTCAAATATCTTTTCCCACGCAAGGTCATTCTTGGATTTACTCATAGTTTCTGATTAATACTTCATCAACTTCTCCGCGGTCAGCGCCGTTTGAGTTAATTGCTCTGTTTGCTTTTACAATAGTTATTTTATAGTCTTTGTATAAATCTTTAATAAACTCTGCTGATGAATTTGAAAGTAGGAATTTAACCCCCTTTTTATGTAATTCATCACATGCTGTCTTTAGATCAACCTGATCATAAATATTCCAACCACCTTGAACGTAGCCGGTAAAGTTTGAACTTTCAGAAATTGGATGATAAGGAGGATCTAAATAAACAAAACATTTTTTATCTGCATTTTTTAAAATTTCAGAATAATCCCCGCTTATAATTTCTATGTTATTGCTATTTAGGAATTTATTAACCGCTTTTAATGTTGGCTCATTTACAATGTTTGGATTTTTATATCGTCCAAAAGGCGAGTTAAATTCGCCTGCATTGTTTACTCTATAAAGTCCGTTAAAGCAAGTTTTGTTTAAAAAAATTACTCTTGACGCTCTTTGAACAGCGGTAAGTTTTTTAAACTCTCCGTTTCTGTCTAAACTTCTTATTGAATAAAAATATTCAGCCTCGTTTTTGTGTTTTTTAAGATCAGCAATTAGTTCGTCAAGATTGTTTTTAATGACTTGATATACATTGATTAATTCCTCGTTAAAGTCATTAATGATTGCATTTTTAGGTTGCAAATTAAATAGCACCGCTCCGCCACCAATGAACGGTTCAATATATTTATAGTCATTAATGTTTTGGGGCAAATGCTCAACAATTGAAGGCATAAGTTGTCTTTTGCCTCCAACCCATTTTAGAAATGGTGCTACTAATTTGTTGTTTTTTGCCATTTTACGTCTTTCCTGTTGCTAAATATTTTAGTTTGCAAGTTAGTAAATTTTGGTCAAGTCGTCCAAATTTTGTATTCAGTTTATTTTGTGCAGAATGTTGGTTTAAGCTATCGCCTAACGGTTCTGGTATTGCCGCAGTGGGGGATTTTTAACACAAATGTTCAATCGAAGCACTGCACTTCGGTTAAGCACAAAAGTTTCATAGAAGCACGTCAGCCCCCATTGCGGCAATACCTTGTTGGCGGTATGTGCTTTTTCGTCCGTTTCGTTTGGTCTGCAATAAATTTTGTCCATTGCCTTGTCAGTCGTGGGTTGTGTGGTCGGGAAAAAATTAAAACACCGAAGGGCAGGAAAAAAAATAAAGTTCTTTTCAGTGTGGCGAAAAGCAAGCTCTTTTGCAAACTTTGGTCTGCGTGTCGGCTTTGTGCGGTTTGCAAATGTGCTTGCTTTTTTGCGTAGGACACTCATTTTAAAATATGTCTTCTTCTTTCTCTCTTTTTGTCTGAACAACTTCTGTTTCTTGTTCGCTCGTTTCAAGTTTTTCTATATTCCTTTCTGAACTTGCAGGTCTTGCTCTTGTTGTTGCCCAATCACGAAGTCCATCTATTTTTCGTTTCATTGTCTGTGCAAGTGGAACAATTTGTTCAATCGCTTTTTCTAAATGTCTGATTGATATTTGCGACTTTTCGGCATCTTCCACATAAGAAAGAAACATTGCTTCTTTTACGGCTTCTTCAATTTCCGCTCCATTAAAGTATTTAGACAACTCTGCTAATCTGTTTATGTCAGAAATGTTGTTTTGTCCGTGTTTGTTTAAGTGAATTTGGAAAATGTTTTTCCGTTCGTCTTGTGTAGGAAGATCAACAAAAAATATTTCATCAAATCTTCCTTTGCGAAGCAATTCAGGTGGCAGGTCGCTAATATTGTTGGCTGTCGCAACAACAAAAACAGGTTTTGTCTTTTCTTGCATCCAAGTCAAAATTGTAGAAAACACTCGTGAATTAGTCCCTCCGTCTTTTTCGCCACCACCTACACTTAATCCTTTTTCTATCTCATCAATCCACAAAACACAAGGAGCTACGGCTTCCGATGTTGCAATGGCAAGTCGGATATTGTTTTCACTACTTCCAACTTCTGCTTGAAAAACTTTTCCAATGTCAAGACGTAAAAGAGGTTGTTTCCATTCAGTTGCTACACATTTAGCTGTCAAACTTTTTCCGCAACCCGGAACACCCAAAAGCAAAATTCCTTTTGGCTCTTTTAACCCGAAGTTTTTCGCTTTGCGTTCAAATGCTTTACTTCTTTGTTTTAGCCAAAGTTTCAGATTAGCCAAACCACCAACACTTTTTTCAAGCTCTTCATTTGCCTGATAGTAGTCAAGGATTCCGCTTTTCTTAATGATTTGTTCTTTTTCGTTGGAAATAATGCGTGTCGCTTCTTTATTGTTTAATCCAACTTTTTCTTTTGCCAGCCTGAAAGCTAAATCCGCTTCCATATCGGTCATTCCCAAAGCGGAATCAATGAGATAATTTTCCAAATCAGGATTTAAAGCATCGTTTCCTTTTATATCATTTAATCGTAGTTTTAAATCTTCCCTATCTGGAAATGGCACATTAATAATAGTCACATACTTTTCTAATTCATCTGGAAGTTTAAGAAATGGCGAAACTAAAACTAAGTGTTTGTTTGAGCCTTTTAACCGATGGGTAAGTTTTCGCAGATAAACCAAAACTTTTTCTTCACGAAAATATTTGTGAAAATCTTCAATAAAATAGACTTCCTTAGTTGGTGGCTTATTAGACTTGCTTTCTTCAATGAGTTCTTCATCAATTAAAGCCTTTAGCTCCCCAAGCAATGCTTCAGCATTTTTAGTGTTTCCGTGAAGTTTATGTTTTTCAACTATTCTTAATCTGTTATTTGGATTTCTATGATGTTCATATAAGCCATCAACAATATCCCAAGTATGAAATGAATAATCTAACTCAAAAGCTATTCTGCGAAGTTTCTGCATAGCTCGTCCATACTCCGAAGTTGCAAGATAAAGCAAAGGATAATTTGCTTTAAGCATATCTTTGATGTCATCAAATGTTTTGTCCATATCGTTAGTTTTTTGCTCTGATTTTATTGTTTACCGTGCAGAATGATTTTGTCTTGTATCGTTCAGGCACTTCTTTTCTTTTTATTTCGATTCCTTCTCTTCGGCTTGTTCCAAATGCAGAATCCAATTTTAGCATTGCTTCATCAGCAAGTTTGTGAATATCTTCGGGAATGTAGTTTGAATCTGTTACAACTGTTCCGTCACTTAAAATCGTGAACTGTATTTCGGTTCTTTTTTCGTCCTCATTTTCAATTTTGGAATAACCGACCATATAAAACCTGTCAACTTCTTCGTTGGTGGCAACAAAGTCATAATCTCTTTTGAAAGTAAATCCAACGCTTTCAAATTCTTTCAGAATCGTTTCTTTGGCGTAAACTACATTCAGTTTATAAAATGTTCCTTGTAATTCAGCAACAAACTCTTTGGCATTTTTCATATAGTAGCTGTTGTAGCTTACAGTATCACCTTTTACTTTAAGCAAATACTCACCTCGCAAATCTTCCTTTTGATTTGCATTAAGGACAATCAGTTCGTTTTGGCGGATTTCGTATTTCCAACCTAACTCATTGCAGGCTTTTATTAAAACTTCCTGATTCATCACCTGCGGATTTTTCAGGAATTTGGAAGATTCAAAACAAGACATATAATCAATTCTTTAAGTTTATAAATGTAGAAACAAAATCATCATAGCTCATTACGGACATTTCAACGGTTTTTGCTTTTTCCTGTAACCCGTTATCATCGGTTATCAAAATTCCGCTTCTGTCCTTATACATTAAAGCCGTTGCAAGAATGATGTTATCAGGGGATTTTTTATTAAAATCAACAGGTAACAATTTCATATTTGCCTTTGCCCGATGAACGTTTTTGCCTTTTGAAATTGTTTTTATGCTTTTTACTGCAATATCTTTCAACTGCGGATTTATTTTGAATTTATCAAGTTCATCAATCACCTTTGCGGCAATAATAATTTTATGCTTTGGCTGAACTTTGGATATTATTTCTGGGTCTTTGAAGAAAATATTTGTATCAATAACAAAAGAATAAATTCGTTTCGCTTCTTCAAACTCTGCTTTTCGACTTCTGATAACCTGATTTATCTTTTCACTTCTTGCAAAAACTTCCGATGTGTCGTAAATAATTTCCGTTTTAATGGATTCAAATTCTTTCCAAAGATTATCCAATTCGTTTTCTGTTTCAATTTTCCCGAACTGTAATTCTATTTCATCAAATTGCAAATTCAATTTTTCATCCAATTTGACAACACGTTGTTCTTTGAAAACTTTAATAAGGTGTAATGTTTTATTAACTGTTTCGTTTCCCTCAAATGGTGAAAGTTTAAGTTCAAAAAACTCTAATTCTTCCAACTGTTCTTTGGTTACAGCTTGCTGAATATCTTCATTGATAATTGTGTTTACTTCATTACAAAGTCTAATCGCATATTTATCAGAAAGCCTTTCAATAAAGAGTTGTTTTGTGTTCTCTGCTCTTGAATCCCAATTTTTCCGTTGCAAAAAGTCTTTTTTAAATCTGTTTATTGTTCCGCTTATTGTTTCAAAATAGTGTGGCTCGTTTTCTGTTTTTGAAATAAGGAAAAGTGAGTTCACTTTTAGTTGTATTACATACAAATTCACAACTTCATCAGCAATAGTTTCAAGTTTGTTAAATGATTGTTTAATTTCTTCATCAAGGTTATTAGGGAAAATGAAAAAGAACCTTGAATCAGTATTTTCTGCTTGCTGAACAATCTTACTTAATGATTGATAAATGTTTTTTGTTACGCTTGGCAAGCATAAAAACAATTCGATTTTTTCTTTTGGGTTAAAAAATTCGTTTAAATACGATAAAAACAACTGTTCATCAACAAACTCCGATTTGAGTAAAGTTGATTTCTCGTCACTTACTTTTTTATCGGATTCATATTCCGATAGCTGATTGGCGTAAACTTCTGAAAATTCTTTTGCAGATGTGTTTGTTTCGGGTTGGTTATTCCGTAAATTAGAAAGCAAAGATTTTTTAGTTTCTTCGTTGGCGTTTATCCATTCATTAAATTCTCTGTGAATTTTCTTATTCGCCGTGTCGTAACAGTATGAATTATACGATTTTTCTTTTACATTGAATGTAATGGCAACAGGGTATTCAACAAACAAGTTTTTCTGTTGCTGTAATACTGCATCAGTAAATGAATACTGTTTTGCGGGATTATAGATTTCAGGAATTTGAACTGCTGCAATTTCTTTTAATGTTGAATCATCAACCAAATCAATAGCAAACAGTTTTCCTGATAATTTTCCGTCAACAAACTCAAAAATCTGCTTGGCTTGTTTGTGATTTCCTGTTGTATGGTCAAAGAAAATAGTAAATGGTTTGTTTTCTGTTATTCTAAATTTACTTTTCTTTTCTGCGTATTCTCTGCCTGTTGTCGTTAATCTGCAACTTGAAAAGTTGATGTCGCCTCCGTCAATCATTCTTCCAAATTCAGAAGATGAAAGTGATTGAAGTGCTTCCGTCAGGATTTCTTTTTCGGCTAAGTCAAGGATTTTATTAGGATTTACGTTCATTCCTAAAATATCTCCGATTTCTTCAAGACTTAAAGAATTTTCAACTTTAAGTAATTCGCAAATCACTTTATCAAAAGGGTTAAAAGGAATTGCTTCGGTGCAAGTCGCTGTAAATTGTGCTTTCGTATAATGAAAAGCAAAAGGAATATGACCAAGATAAATCTCGGCTACATTCATTTCTTTCGATATACATTTATAAATTTCTAACCCTAAGTCTTTAGTCGATTTTGTGCTTTTTGCTAAATCATCACTTGGCTTTAATGTTGAAATTAATTTTTGATATATTTTATTGCCTGAATCTTCATCAAGTAGACTCAAATTAATCTCAGGCAATATGTTTAGCCTTCCAAATTCACTTTTAAGTAACATATACATTTCTTCCGTAAGCTTTGAAGTAAGCTTAAGGTCTTCTGCGCTAAAATTTTTGGACACAAGAAAGTCTATCAGTGTATGAGCACCGATGTTGAATTCCTTGGCCGCTGCCATTAATCTTGGCGTGTTATTGGACATTACTATTTATATAATTATTGGATAAATTATTGTATTCAATTATTAAACCTTCTTTACGAATTATATCAATTGCATTTTTATAAATTGCGTTGCCGTTTTTGTCTTTGTAGTTTTCAAAGAATTTTAGATTGCCAACAACAATTAAAAGCCTTCTTGCTCTTGAAAGTGCAACGTTTAAACGTTCTGGTGCTTTTGCAAAACCTATGTCAGAATTTTTCTCAATTAGTCCACCTTTAATCAGTTTGTCGCTTCTTACAGTTGAAACGATAATGATATTTCGTTCCATGCCTTGAAATTTATCAACTGTTTTCAAGCGAATAGGCAAGTTCAAATCTTTTTGTGCGTATCGTCTTACTTCTTGTAATTTCTTAACCTGATGTCCATAGAAACTTATAATACCAATTTCTTGTTCCTGCAAGCGTTTATCCTCATTTTTAATTTTCCCCCAATGGTTAAAATAGTCCTCAAATCCTCTTGAATTTTTCAAGTATTGCAAAACGCTTTTTACTGCCTGAACCTCTTTTTCATTTACCCTTGATGTTCCGCTTTGTTCTTCGGGTTCGTTTACGTTTATCCAAATGGTATGAATGTCGGGTTTGATAAAGCCCTCATTCCAAAAGCCGTGATGTCTTGAAAATGGATTGCTTAAATCTTCGGTGTCTGCATTTTCAAGCAACTCTTGTGCAGGTTCAAGTCCTTCATCGGTTTCGCCCGTATAAAACTGCTTAATTACGTTGTTGATTTTCGGGTGCATTCGATATTGAATATTCAACCGTGCAGCGATTGACTTGGGAACTTTCGGGTTCATTATCAATCGCTCAAATTGACTTGTTTCTACAAATTCTCTGTCAATTTCCTCTGCAAGTTTTACCGCTTTTTCGTCTTTTAATTCTGTTAATGCTTCTTTAAATTCTTTTTCATTGAGCATTGGCGGTAACTGCTTGTGGTCGCCAATTACAATGGATTTTTTACCAAAGCAAAGCGGTAAAAGCATTTCGGGAGGTGTGGCTTTACTTGCTTCGTCCATTATTACCGTGTCAAATTCAACTGGAATCCAAGTCCACCGTTTTGTAGGTTCGTCAATGAAATCAGTCTTTTTATTGTAAATAAACTGATAGCTTTTCATAAATGACGGACTTCCTGCCGAACTACAAGTGCTTCCTACCACGTTGGCATATTTGAAATACTTGTCTTTGAAAAGTTGTTTTACACTTGTTTCCGGTTGCGTGAGTTCAATCGCCCAATCTTTGAGAGCCGAAGCATACTTCGGATTTATTTCTTTGTGTGATTTTTCAGCAATGCGATTCATCCAAATTTGAACAGCATTATTATAGGGATTATCGGGAGCAATTTCTTCTTCATCTTCATTTTCTTCCAAAGAATCTTCTTCATAATCAACAGGAACAAACTTTTCGTCAATCCATTTCATTATTCTGTTGAAGGAATACTTTTTGCCTTCTTCTTCAAATTTGGTGTCTTTGCCGAAACGTAACGGTTTAACCAAAGTGTGTTCTTTGTTTAGAAGTTTTTCAAGTGCATTGTCAACCGCCAAATTTGTTTCGGAAGTAAGCAATATTTTCTGTCCCTGATTTTGACTGATTAACTGCCAAATCAATTCTGCAATTACAGTTGTTTTGCCCGTTCCGGGCGGACCTTGTAACAAACACAAATCTCTTGCGTGTAATGCAGACAGAATTGCTTTGCGTTGCGAATCGTTTAGTTTTAAAAGTTCATTTCTTTTAACCCTGTTCCATTCCTCGCTATCAGGCGAAATATCTTTAGATACTTCTTCGGCTTTACTTGAATCGAAAATGAATTGTCCTAATTTTTCGTTGATAGCTTTTTCAAAATGCCTTTCTCCTGGCTCAACAACTTTTTTCATTGCCTGATTCAACCAACCTATCTTAGCTTGGTCGCCTCGCAAATTTGGTTCAACCTGATTAATTGGCTTTTTTTCTTCAATGTATTCAAGTAGTTGCTTTGCTAATTTTTGCTCATCCTTTCTTCTGATTGGAATTGAAAAAATCAAACTTGACAAGTCAGATTCTTGAGCAATAAGTTTACCTATTGGCAGATATTTTTTTCTGTTTCCTTCTTCACCGATTGGAACTTGAAAATCAATATTAGCAAGGTCGCTGATTCTTTCAAAGAAAATTTGCTTTTCAGCTTTGTTCTTCAATAAATTGGTTTTCACCTTAAATTTAAAGTCCGGTTGTTCGGGCGAAATGGCAAACTGAAATTTATTGATTGCTTGCAGTTTTTTCAACTTCTCTAAACATTCCTCTTTGGTTTCAAAGTCATACGAAATTGTTCCCGTTAATGTATTCGTTTCAACTTTGAAGTCAAGCGTATAAATATCTCTTTTGATGTCGTCCCAAAAATCTTCGGTGAAATTTGACGTGTAGTTATTGGCTATATATTTTCTTTGGAAAACATAGGACTTCCTCATTAAAATATTTCCTTTTCCATAAATTCTTTGGAGTGAGTTTGCGAAAATTGATAAATCAAACTCATCTTCCTTAATTTTATATATTGTAAATGTGTTGTTTATTGGTTTAGGTAATAAAATTTCAGGATTGTTTGCCCCTTTTTGAAATCTGTTTCCAAAGGTTAAATTGTATTTGTCATTTTTTTTACGATTTACTAAAATGTCCGAACCATTGTTAATCACTTTAAAGTCGCCTTTAATCTCTCTTAGCTCATAGTTTTGATTATCTAAATAGCTGACAAGATGATTTACGGGAATGTCAACAGGTGTAATGACTAACCTATGATGTCCCTTTTCGCTTTTTTCATCGAAACAAAAAATTCCAAATCCTGCATTGGTAAAATATTTGTTTACTTTTTCAGAAATGTTCAGGGGTTTCAGTTTAAGAATTGTAGCAATTCCTTTTTCTCGCTCAACTTTTTCTTTGAATTTTTTATGAATGACCGCATCAAGTCCACGATAGATGTCGTCAAATTTTAAAAGAATGTTTCCTTCCTCGTCAAAAGTTTCATTTATGCTAAACTCGTTCAGCAATTCTTCCTCAACTTCATTATATTCTGAACTATCATCAACAAATAAATCAACCTTAAATTTGTATCGTGTAGTCGTTCCGTTGTCATTCTTCACTTCGATAGGTTGATGATATTTTTTAACCCTAAAAGGTTGAGCATTTCTTTTTAAAAGAAGGTCTTGGGCTTCAATCCACTTATCCCAAATTTCCCTGTCATTTTCAATTTTTGTTTTTGGAAGAATTTCAAGTTTTTTGACCCTTTCAAATAATTCCATTTGTTCCCTGACAGGAAACCTTGATTCATTGATGTCTATAAAAACAAGTTTGCAGGGTTCTTCAATCAGATATTCTTTTTCGTCAGAAATAGAAATTGGCTCAACAAGTCTGGATTTCTTGTTGCTTTTTACCCTTGCTTTGTAGCTGAAAGTTTTTTCGTCCCAATCAACGTAAAGTTCAAACTGAAAGTTTTCGTCAGCAAACGGAATGATTATTTTTTGTTCGTTGTCTTTTACTTTCAGAAAATAGCAAGTCAGTTCTTTACCGTCAATGAGTGTTTTGAGTTGCTCAAAGGTTTTCGAGTTTCGTTTGTCAAACTCTCCAATAATAGTTTCGTGCCACCGAATAATTAACTCAATGGCATTCCCTGCTCCGAATATGTCTTCGTGTATTGGCATCTGAAAATTTTACGAAAGATAAAGATTGTAATTAAAGGAGCGTTGGAAAATTGCACTCTTTTGGCTGCCACTTGGGTTGGCTTGTGGGTCGGGGGGCAGCCAAATGTGTGCAATGTGCGTAGGCAAAAGAACTTTATTTTTCCCGTGCGGTGGGAGTGTTTTAATTTTTTTGTCGGGCAGGTTTGAGTGTCGGGTAGTCTGCCTGCTCAGTCCCGAAGTCAAATAGTTTGTATGTTGTTGTCCACTTGTCAAAATTTATTGTCTTTCTATTAGTTGTCATTCGTTTGTCCGTTTGTAGCACGGTCTGTTAGCATTACCGCCAACGTCCTGGGCTTTGCGTAGGCCGGGTATTTAGCACCTAAGCCTGCTTGGCCACTATAGAACATATTAGCTAAAAGCCAAA
>ENA-UOUJ01001483-UOUJ01001483.1-activated-sludge-metagenome-genome-assembly--contig:-NODE-1483-length-12301-cov-3.488813_pt1 | contig 12301 bp, 13 predicted proteins | sample MGYA00249839_ERZ747224 | MGnify/ENA primary metagenome ERZ747224 (study PRJEB28782, sample SAMN03220277) | activated sludge metagenome | biome: wastewater; feature: sewage sludge; material... | reverse complement strand
CGACGGCTTCGAAGTCGCGGATGCCCCGCGACGGGTCGCGGGCGCGCAACATCGCGTCGAACCCGGCGTTGCTGTCGCTGGTGAAGCGGCCGTCGTAGTTGAACGGCCCGTAGATCGTCAGCACCGCATCGGCCGAGGTCGCGGCGGGCAATGCGGCGAACAGTTTCTCGATTTCGGGCCAGCTCATGATGTGCAGCGTGTTGGCGCTGAAGACCGCGTCGAAGCCACCGGCGGGCAGCCCGTCGTTCACGTCGAGCGCAAGGGGCGGCGGCGTGTTCGGCAGGGCGGCCTCGTCGAGCCAGGCGCGCAGGCCGGGCAGGTTCGCGGCGAGCTCCGAGGCCTGCCAGGCGAGCCAGGGCAGCGCAGCCGCGAAATGCACGGCGTGCTGCCCGGTCCCGCTGCCGATCTCGAGGACTTTCCGCCGGTCGGCGAAGCGCTGGCGCAACACGGCCAGGATCGATTCGCGGTTGCGTTCGCTCGCCGGCGAGAAAGGTTTGTCCATCCAGAGCTCCTCGACTATAATTTCAGGTTCCTCGCCGCACGGTGAATCGACGCTTGTCGCCGGCGGCCTTTGTCCACGAGGCACAGCGCGTCGCATCTCCGGCCAGTCCATCGGCCGGGCGGTTTCCGCGCCGGGCCCGGCAAGGGTATCCCGGCGTCGCCGTCGATGCAGCGCAAGTGCGATCACAAGGAGAATCAATGCGTCATTACGAGATCGTGCTCATCGTCCACCCCGACCAGAGCGAGCAGGTGCCCGCGATGATCGAGCGGTACAAGACCTTGATCGAAGGCCAGGAGGGCAAGACCCACCGGATCGAAGACTGGGGCCGGCGCCAGCTCGCCTATCCGATCCAGAAGATGGCCAAGGCGCACTATGTGCTGATGAACATCGAATGCGGCCAGCCGGTGCTCGACGAGCTCGAACACGGTTTCCGCTTCAACGATGCGATCCTGCGCCACCTGGTCGTCGCGATGAAGAAGCCCGAGACCGGTGCTTCGCCGATGCTCAGGCAACTGCAGAAGGAAGAAGCGCGCAAGGCCGTCGCCGAGCCGTCGCAGAACTGAGCCCGGGCGATCCGGCATCGCTGCGCCGCCGGCGCTGACCCGTGATGGATACGCAGGATGCGGTCAACGAGGTCACGCTGTCGGGCGAGCTGGTCGAACGGGCGCTGCTGCGGTACACGCCGGCAGGCATCCCGATCCTCGACGCCAGGCTCGCGCATCGATGCGAAGTCGCCCAGGCAGGGCATCGCAGGCAAGTGGAATTCGACATCGCACTGAACTTCGCCGGGCCGATGGCGCACAGCGCCGATAGCCTGCAGCTCGGACAGTCGATCAGCGCCAGCGGCTTTCTCGCGCCGCGTCGCCGCCAGTCGAAGACGCTGATCCTGCACGTGACCCGCTTCGCCCCGCTTCACACGAATCAGAATCGATAGAGAGGTACTGGAAATGGCTTTCGCACGCCGTGGTTCCAAAGACAGAAAACCGCGCCGCCCGGCGCAGAGCGCGCTGTTCAAGCGCAAGAAGTTCTGCCGCTTCACCGCGGAGAAGATCGAGCAGATCGACTACAAGGACATCGACCTGCTGAAGGACTTCGTCACCGACAACGGCAAGATCATCCCTGCGCGGCTGACCGGCACGAAGGCGCGCTTCCAGCGCCAGCTGCAGGTCGCGATCAAGCGGGCGCGCTTCCTCGCGCTGATGCCGTTCACCGACAATCATTGAGCCGGAGGAGCGCAACATGCAGATCATCCTGCTCGAAAAGGTCGTGAACCTGGGCCAGCTCGGCGACGTCGTCAAGGTCAAGGACGGCTACGCCCGCAACTTCCTGATCCCCACCGGCATGGCGCGTCGCGCCACGAAAGCGGCGATCGAGGAATTCGAGGCGCGTCGTGCCGAACTCGAGAAGATCCAGGCCGACCGCCTGGCCGAAGCCCGGTCGCTGGGCCAGAAGCTCGAAGGCCTCGAGATCAGCCTGACCGAAAAGGCCGGTGTCGATGGCCGGCTGTTCGGTTCGGTCAGCAACTTCGACGTCGCCAACGCGCTGAAGAAGCAGGGCTTCGCGATCGAGAAGGCGATGGTGCGGATGCCCGATGGCCCGCTCAAGGCGATCGGCGACTATGAAATCGAAGTCGCTCCGCACACCGACGTCGTGTCCACGGTCAAGGTCACCGTGGTCGGCGAGACGGCCTGAGCGTTTCGCGCCCAGTGGTCGAAGGGAAGGGGCGCTTCGGCGCCCCTTCGCATTCGGGCATGCGTGTCGACAGTCCGAAGCTGATTCGCCTGCTGGCCGGCCTCGGGGGCGCGGCGGTTCCCGAGTCCCGGCAATCGTTCGCCGAGCGGCTCGGGCAGTGGCTGGCGGTCACCGACGCGGTGCCGCTGTCGGCGGTGCTCGATGCGCCGTCGCCGCAGAATTCCGGCGCCTGCCGTTCGTTGAAACCCGGGGCGGCCGACGAAGCGCGGGCGGCGCTGGCGGCCCTGCGCACGGGGTTTGCCGACTCGCTGACCACCGGCGGCACGCCGGGCCGCGGCCGGTCGGCGATCCGCCTGCCCGAGCCCGATGCGCCGGAATCGATCGAGGCCGCTCCTGATTTCGCACCGTACCGCCGCTACTACCTGGCGCGCCAGCGCGAGATGAAGACGCGCATCGACCCGCTGCGGCGGCAATTGCGCGATGCGCTGTCCCGGCGATCGCCGCCGCTGCGGCGGCTCGCCGCGCTCGACGCCGTCTTCGAGCAGGCGCTGGCCGAGCGCGAGCGCAGCCTGCTCGCGACCGTACCCGGCGCGCTCGCGAGGCGCTTCGAGCTGCTCTACGAGGCGCACCGGGCGGCGCTTGCGCAGGCCGGTGCGGCCGACGATCCGGCGCGCTGGCTCGTCGCCGGCGGCTGGCTGGCCACGTTCCAAAGGGAAATGCACGCCGTGGCGCAGGCGGAACTCGAGCTGCGGCTGCAGCCGCTCGACGGGCTCGTCGCAGCCCTCGACAACGAAGCAACTGAGTGGCAATGAATCCGAGTGCAGCTGCAATGAACAAGCTCATGGGTGGCGCCGCGTTCGCGATCGGCCTGGCCGTCGTCTGCTGGGTCGGAGCCGGGTACATCGGATCGAGCCCGCTGGCCGTGGCCGTGATCGCGGCGATCGTCGCGGTCTATCTGGCCGGTGCCTTCGAGCTGTGGCGCTTCGATCGCGCGACGGGCGCGCTGCAAAGGGAACTGCGGGCTGCCCCTGAAGACCGGGTGCAGCTCGATGCCTGGCTGCAGCGGCTGCCGCCCGCGCTGCGCAACCCGGTGCGCCTGCGCATCGACGGCGAGCGCGTCGGCCTGCCGGGCCCGGTGCTCGCTCCGTACCTGGTCGGGCTGCTCGTGCTGCTCGGGATGCTCGGCACCTTTCTCGGCATGGTGCTGACCTTGCATGGCGCTGTCGCGGCACTCGAGACTTCGACCGACCTGCAGGCGATCCGCGCCGCGCTCGCGGCGCCGGTCAAGGGGCTGGGCTTTGCGTTCGGCACCTCGGTGGCCGGCGTGGCTGCCTCCGCGATGCTGGGCCTCGTGCTGGCGCTGAGCCGACGCGCCCGGCTGCGCGCCGCGCAACTGCTCGACACGCAGATCGCCGGGTCGATGCGGGCGCTGTCCTTCTCGCATCGACGCGATCGCGTCTTCGATGCGCTGGCCTCGCAGGCTGCGGCGCTGCCCGAACTGGTCTCCAGGCTCGAAGCGATGAGCGCGCAGATCGAGCAGCAGGGCGAGCAGACGAGCGAGCGCCTGCTGAGCGGGCAGCAGCGCTTCCACGACGACGCGCGGCGCGGCTATTCGGAACTGGCGGCCTCGGTCGACGCGTCGCTGAAGGACAGCCTGGCCGAAAGCGCGCGGCTTGCCGGCGAAGCGATCCGGCCGGCGGTTGCCGAAACGATGAACGCGGTCGCGGCGCAAACGGGCGAGCTGCAGTCTCGCCTGGCCACGATCGTCGAGCGGCAACTCGACGGCGTCTCAGGACGTTTCGACACCAGCGTGTCCGCCGTCACGCAGGCTTGGGCGGCTGCACTGGCGAGCCACGAGCGCAGCAGCGAGAAGCTGGGGCTGCAACTGCAGGACACGCTGGCCGGCTGGGCCGAGAATTTCGAGCGGCGTTCGGCCAGCCTGCTCGACGGGATCGCGGAGCGTTCCGCCGAAACGCAGCTCGGCGTCGCCCGACATGCCGGCGAACTGCACGACCGCCTGGCGGAGCGCGGCGCAGCGCTGCTGGCCGCGATCGGCGAATCGGTCAGCGCGCTGCAGGCCGAGACGGCGTCTGCCGACCGGGCGCGTCAGGCCCGGCTCGCCGAAGCGCTCGAGTCGATGGCGGCAGCGCTGCGCAGCGAATGGGAGCAACTGACCGCGCGCAGCCTCGCCGGCCAGCAACAGGCGTTCCAGACGCTGGGCGACAGCGTGCGCGACATCGCGGAATCGACGCAGACGCAGGCGGTGGACACCGTCAGCGAAGTCGCGCGGCTGATCGAGTCGGCCGCCGCGGCGCCCCGTGCGGCAGCCGAAGTCGTCGAACAGCTGCGCAAGGAACTGTCCGCGAGCATCGCCCGCGACAACGAACAGCTCGCCGAACGGGCCCGCATCCTCGAGGCCCTCGGCACATTGACCGCGAGCGCCACGCAGGCCGCCGCAGGCCAGCGCCAGGCGATCGAAGGGCTGGCAAATGCATCGGCCACGCTGCTCGAGCGTGCCGGCGAGCGTTTCGCCGAGAACGTCGACGCCCAGTCGGCCCGGATCGTTGAAGCGGCCGGCCAGGTCAGCATGGGTGCGGTCGAGGTCGCCGCGCTCGGCGAGGCCTTCGGCCACGCAGTTCGGCTGTTCGGCGAAACGAGCGACCGGCTGATGACGACGCTCGCGCGGATCGAAGGCGCGCTCGAGAAATCCAGCGCACGCAGCGACGAGCAGCTCGGCTATTACGTCGCACAAGCCCGCGAGCTCATCGACCTGAGCGTCGCATCGCAAAGGCAGGTGGTCGAGGATCTCGCACGGCTCGCCCGCAACGAGGCGCCGCCGGCCACCGAACTATCGCTGGCCGACGAGGCCTGATGATGGACGAGATCGACGCCGGCGGCGCCTGGTCCGGCTCGGCATGGGCCGTTTTCGGCGACCTGATGGCGGGCCTGCTCGGCGCCTTCGTGCTGATCCTCGTCGGCGTGCTCGGCGTGCAGCTCGAGCTGGCGAGCCAGCTCGAAAGCGAGACCAGTCTTCGCCAGGCCGCCGAGCAGCGGCACGAGGCGCTCGAGAAGGCGCTGGCCGCCCCGCTGGCCGCCGGACGCGTCAGCCTCGACGACGGACGCATCGGCATCAGCGGCAGCGTGCTGTTCGCGCTGAATTCCGACGAGCTGCAGGATGAAGGACGACAGCTGCTCGAGAGCCTGGCCACGCCGCTCGCCGCTTACCTGGCCGATCACGACGAAATGCTGATGATCAGCGGCTTCACCGACGACCGTCCGGTGCACGACAACAACCGCCGCTTCGCCGACAACTGGGATCTCTCCGCGCAGCGGGCGCTGACGGTGACCCGCGCGTTGATCGAGGTGGGCGTGCCAGCCTCGTCGGTCTTCGCCGCCGCTTTCGGAGCCGAGCAGCCGGTCGCTTCGAACGCCGATGCTGAAGGGCGCGCGCTGAACCGGCGGGTCGAGATGGCGCCGGTGCCGAAATCGTCGCGGCTTCACGCAGTGACCGCGACTGTCCGATGATCGGCAACGATCCGGCTCGCGTCGTCGAACGGGAGCCGACGATCGCTTCCCTGCGGGCTTGCGGCGCCGATCGCTTCGATCCGGTCGGTTTCCGATTCATCGAGGCGCTGAGCGAACGCGCGAGCGCCTGCCCGAGCACGATCCGCCCGCTGCTGGAAGGCCGGCTGGCCCGGGCGATGACCGACTACCTCGAGCGTTTCGAGCGTGCCCGAACCGAGGCCCGGGAAGCGCTCGCCGGCGCGGGCGAGCGCTTCCCCGAAGCCGCGACGGCACTGAGGCAGCGTGGCGACAACGGCGACTTCGGCGGCCTGCGCCAGCTGCTGGCCCGGCTGGAAGCGCGAGGCCGATCCAGTCCGCTGGCCGCATTGCTCGACGAGATCGGTCGGCACTCTCCCGACGACGAACTCAGGAGCGTGGAGCGTTTCCGCGCGACCTGGTCGCGCCTCGCCGTCGAGCGGCGACTCAGCCGATCGTTTGCGCAGGCCCCGGAAAACGCCGGTCCGCTGAACTCGGAGCACCTGGTGTTGCGCTCGCTCGGCCTGATGCGCGACACCTCGCCCGACTATCTGGCGAGTTTCATGTCCTGGGTCGATGCGCTGTTCTGGCTCGAGCAGCTTGCCGCCGATCCGGTCGCCGCCGGTACACTCCCGGCACAAGAATCAGCCGCGCGGCGCAAGCGCCGTCCGCCATCGCAAACGCCTCTTCCTCGGAGATCCCGCCCATGACCGATTCCACCGAATACACGCCGCCCGCCGTCTGGACCTGGAAGCAGGGTCACGGCGGACGGTTCGCCAACATCAACCGCCCGATGGCCGGGGCCACGCACGAGAAGGAGCTGCCGACCGGCCGCCATCCGTTGCAGCTCTACTCGCTGGGCACGCCGAACGGCGTCAAGGTCACGGTGATGCTCGAAGAGCTGCTGGCACTCGGGCATGCCGGCGCCGAATACGACGCCTGGCTGATTCCGATCAACGAAGGTGCGCAGTTCGGCAGCGGCTTCGTCGCCATCAACCCGAACTCGAAGATCCCGGCCCTGCTCGACCGCAGCGGGCCGAACCCGATACGGGTCTTTGAATCGGGAGCGATCCTGCTGTACCTCGCAGAGAAGTTCGGCGCCTTGCTGCCCAGCGACGCCGCGCAGCGGGCCGAATGCCTGTCCTGGCTGTTCTGGCAGATGGGCAGCGGACCTTTCCTCGGCGGCGGCTTCGGCCACTTCTACGCCTACGCGCCGATCAAGATCGAATACGCGATCGATCGTTACGCGATGGAGGTCAAGCGCCAGCTCGACGTACTCGACCGGCGGCTTGCCGAAAGCGAATACCTGGCCGGCGACGACTACACGATCGCCGACATCGCGGTCTGGCCCTGGTACGGGGCGCTGGTCAAGGGAGTGCTCTACGAGGCCGGCGAGTTCCTGCAGGTGCACGAATACGAGAACGTCGTTCGCTGGGCCGACCGGATCGCCGAGCGGCCGGCCGCGCAGCGCGGCCGCATGGTCAACCGCACCTGGGGCGAGCCGTCGAGCCAGCTTCACGAACGTCACGACGCCAGCGACTTCGACACGAAGACGCAGGACAAGCTGAGTTCCAGCTGACCCTGGCCGGAGGATTTCGCGATGATCACGTTCTACGACTGCAGCACTGCTCCAAGCCCGCGCCGCGCCCGGATCCTGCTGGCCGAGAAAGGGGTCGAACACGAGACGGTGCAGATCGACCTGCGCAAGGGTGAGCAGTTCGGCGAAGAGTTCCGGCGCGTGAATCCGCAGTGCACGGTGCCGGCGCTGCGCGTCGACGGCGGCACGGTTCTGACCGACAACGCGGCGATCATCGCGTACATCGAGGCGCGTTTTCCGGATCCGCCGCTGCTCGGCAAGACGCCGGAGGAAAAGGCCGAGATCGCGAGCTGGCAGTGGCGTATCGAGTTCGAGGGCCTGATGGCCGTTGCCGAGGCGCTGCGCAACAGCTCGCCGGCGATGGCAAACCGGGCGCTGCCCGGGCCGGTCGATTACGCGCAGATTCCTGCGCTCGCCGAACGCGGGCTGGCCCGGGCGGCGCAGTTCTTCAACACGTTGAACGAGCGCTTGGCCGGCCGCGAATTCATCGCGACGGAACGGTTCAGCATCGCCGACGTCACCGCGGTCGTCGTCGTCGATTTCGCTCGGATCGTGAAGCTGAAGCCCGGAGAGCAGCACTCCGAGCTGCTGCGCTGGCGTGCTGCGATGGCGAAACGGCCGTCGATGTCGCTATAGAGCCGCCGTCGCGATGGCACTCGTTGCTCTGGAGCTCAGGCGGTCTCCAGCTCCTCGGCCTGCATCTCGTTCCACTTGGTGACGACGTCGTCGTAGGAACTTCCCTCGATCTCGAAGCCGCAGCCGCCGTCATGCTCGTTGCAACCTGCGCGCCACGGACCGCTCTTGAGGCCGCGCGGATAGCAGAAGTCGATGCGGTCGGGGCCGATCTCGCGAGCGCAACTCGGGCAGGCGTTCGGCGCGAGTTCGATCTGCCAGGGATCCCCGCTCGTCCGCCGCAGTTCGTCGGCCCTGGCCTGCGCCTCGGCCTGCGGAAGCAGGGCCGGACTGTGGCGCCATGGCGAATCGAGCGTCGTGAACGCAACGAGCTTGCGTGTCACGGGGTGTTCGATCAGGAAGTCGTCGATTTCGGCGCGTGTCCGGCTGCCGGAAACCCGGCAACGGATCGCATACATCATGCGGGCGGAAGATGGGGTCGTCATTGGTTTCGGGAATCTCCTGGTGGATGGCGGGGCGCGTCTTCTTGGTGCGCGCGAAAAAGTCATTATAAAACAATAAGTTAGAATTTGCAACCCGATGGCAGCGCCCAGTGCCGGGAGGCGGCGCGGGGCCCCGTCCGCATGGTTGACCTTCGTTCGTCCAGCGCGTAGCGTCGTTCGTCGCCTGATCTCGGGTCCGGCAAGCGTCGCCGACGCAAGCCGCCTTTCTGGAGAGCCGAACGATGCAACTGCCGCTGCGCGTCGCCATGCAGGCCGGGCCGAGCCTGCAGGCCCAGATCTTCGAGCAGCTCAGGCAACTGATCAGCGACGGGCGCCTGAAGCCGGACATGCGCTTGCCGCCCAGCCGCGTGCTCGCGGCCGACCTCGGTGTCTCGCGCAATACCGTCGTGCTGGCCTACGAGCGACTGGTCGCCGAGGGTTATCTGGAGGTGCGCCAGCCGGTCGGTACCTTCGTGGCCTCGGCGCCTGTCTTCGAGGGATTCGCGCTGGCGTCGCCCATCGAAGAAGCGCCGGAGACCCCGGGCCTGCGTCGAAGCGCGCGGCTGCGGCTGCGCGGTCAGGCGCATGTCGTCCGTTCTCCGTACGAGCAGCCGGTGCGCTACGACTTCTGGGTCGGGCGCCCCGATGCCCGGCTGTTTCCGGTGCGGATCTGGCGCGATGCGATCCGGCGGCTGCTGCCCGAGATGCAGGCGGGCCATAGCGACTACGGCCATCCGGCGGGGCTGCCGGCGCTGCGCCAGGCGGTCGCCGGCCATGTCGGCGCGGCGCGCGGCATCAAGGCCGGCGCCGACGAAGTGCTGATCACGCACGGTATCCAGGAAGGCCTGGCGATCCTGGCCCGGCTGTTCATCCGCGAAGGCACCGAAGTCGCGACCGAGAATCCCTGTTATCTCGGGGCGGCCCGCGTCTTCGCCAGCCACGGCGCCCGGCTGACGCCGGTCGACGTCGACGATGAGGGCATTGACGTCGACCGGCTGCCGCGCGACGCTGCCTTCGTCTACTTGACGCCGTCGCACCAGTATCCGACCGGCGCGACGCTGTCGCCGCAGCGGCGCCATCGCCTGCATGCCTGGGCAGCGCGCTGCGGCAGCTACATCGTCGAAGACGATTACGACAGCGACTTCCACTACGACGCCACGCCGCTGCCTGCGATGAAGGCAGCGGACGAGCACGAACAGGTCATCTACCTGGGGACGTTCTCGAAGAGTCTCGGCGCCGGCCTGCGCGTCGGCTACATGATCCTGCCGCCGCACCTGATCGCCGACGCGTGCTGCGCCAAGGCGCTGCTGAACAACTGCTCGCCCTGGTACGCGCAGGCGCTGCTCGCCGAGTTCCTGTCCTCGGGCGCCTTCGCGCAGCATCTGCGCCGCGTGCGCACGATCTACCGTGCGCGGCGCAACCGGCTGATCGAGGCGCTCGAGCAGCGCTTCGGCGAAGCCCGGGTCGCGGGCGCCCAGGCCGGAATGCACTTGGCCTGGCAGTTGCCGCCGGGCTTTCCGCCCGCCGCCGCGCTCGAGCGGCAGGCGCGCGCATACGATGTCGGTGTCTACGGGCTCGCGACCGGCAATGCGCAGGTGACCGGATCGGCCGCTGCAGCGCGATTCGAACGCACGGTCATGCTCGGTTACGCGGCACTCGACGAGGACGAAATCGACGCGGGCGTTGCACGCGTTGCGCAGGCCTGTAGATCGGTGCCGACGCTCGGTCCGCCCTGATCGTGGCGAAGCATGGGCCTTGGCGCCGATGCGCTTCGGACCACTGCGCATGGACCCATGCCAGCGACGGCCCATGGCGCCATCGGTTCTCACCCCCATGGCTCTTGCCCCTCGCGGCCAGCCGAGGATACTGGGCCGTACCAGCGGGCACGTCAGGTGTCGGCGTAAAGCCGCTGGGGAGGAGGCCCCATGTTTGCGCGTGTGATCGGCTTGGTCCTCGTTGCCGGCTTGACGCTGGCAACGCATCTTCCCGGCTCCGCCACCGTATGGGATACGGTGCCCGACGAGCAGCTGAAGGCGCTGGGCCTGAGCCGCGACGCCTCGCCGAAGGAACTCTTCGACGCGCTGTCCACGCGCTGGCGCGCCGAGCTCACGAAGGGCAAGTTCGCGAAGTGGTGGGAACCGATCCCGATGGACCAGTACTTCGCGCCGACGCTGTTCTACGAACCGCCGCCGATCGACATCGAGGTCACGCGCGAGCAGTGCGTGCAGTGCCACGTCGGCGTCACCCACGGCTGGGTGAAATCATGGGAAAAGAGCGTGCATGCGAGGCTCGACGAGATCCGTGCGCTGCCCGACACCGACGTGCGCGCCTACAAGAAGGAGATCATCGTCGAGGTCGAGGACAACCTGCGCTCGCAGGGCCTGCTCGCGCAAGACGCCCGGCTCGCTCAGGTGCAGTGCGCCGACTGCCACATGGGCATCGACTGGAAGGCGGGCAATCACGCGAAGGACCTGCGCATGCCCGACCGCGCCGTCTGCGGCAGCTGCCATGTCCGGCAGTTCGCCGAGGCCGAATCCGAGCGCGACACGCTGAGCTGGCCGCAGAAGCAGTGGGCCGACGGCCATCCGTCGCACGCCGTCGACTACACGGCCAACGTCGAGACGGCGACCTGGGCCGCGCTGCAGCAGCGCGAAGTGGCCGCCGGCTGCACGATGTGCCACGTCAACCAGACCAAGTGCGACACCTGTCACACGCGACACGAGTTCGCCACGATCGACTCGCGCCGGCCCGAAGCCTGTGCGACCTGCCACAACGGCGTCGACCACAATGAGTACGAGCAGTTCATGCTGTCGAAGCACGGCACCGTCTACCAGACGCTGGGCGGCACCTGGAACTGGCATGCGCGGCTCGCCGACGCCTTCGCGAAGGGCGGCCAGACCGGGCCGACCTGTCAGACCTGCCACTTCGAGTTCAACGGCAAGTACACGCACAACCTCGTGCGCAAGGTGCGCTGGGGCTTCTTGCCGTTCAAGACGATCGCCGACAACCTCGACCACCCGTGGTTCGAGGAACGCAAGGCGGCCTGGCAGACGACCTGTTCGAACTGCCATTCGCCGCGCTTCGCGAAGACCTACCTCGACATGGTCGACAAAGGGATCAAGCACGGCGTCGACCTGGTCGAGGACACGCGCAAGGTCGTCCAGCAGCTTTACGACGACGGACTGCTGCCCGGGCAGAAGACGAATCGTCCACCGCTGCCCGAGCCCGACAAGGACGAGCCCGGTGCCTTCGGGTCGCTGTTCTTCTCCATCGGCAACAACCCGACGATCGTCGACCGCACCTTCGCCGAGATGTGGGAACAGGACGTCGCCCGCTACATGAAGGGCTTGCAGCACGTGAACCCGGGCGGCTGGACCTACTCGCACGGCTGGTCGAACCTGATCAAGGGCCAGACGATCATCAACGAGCAGAACACGCTGCTGCGCGAAAGGGCCGATCTCGAACGCCGCGTGCAAGCGCTCGAAGGCAAGGGCGGAACGAAGACTTCGATGGGAGGCTCGGGCGAGCCGGGCAGCGGCGATCGAGGCCTGCTCGCGAGCCTGCGCGAGGATCCGCGCCTTGCCGGCGGCGGGCTCGCGATGCTCGGCGGCGGCCTGCTGCTCGGAGGGCTCGTGTCGATCCGGCGTATCAGGCGCGAGGCGGACGAACCGGAGTCCGAGCGGCCGCCCGTGCCGCTGATCGGCGACGACGGCTGACGGCCGGGGGGCGCGAATGAGTACCGATGCATTGCCCTCGCTCGACGCCTCCGGTCGACATCGGACGGACGGCAGCCACTCGATCCGGGCCGCGGACCGGAGCCACTCGCGCCGCCGGGCGGCCAGCCTGGCGGCCATC
>ENA-UOUJ01001481-UOUJ01001481.1-activated-sludge-metagenome-genome-assembly--contig:-NODE-1481-length-12324-cov-13.910180_pt1 | contig 12324 bp, 7 predicted proteins | sample MGYA00249839_ERZ747224 | MGnify/ENA primary metagenome ERZ747224 (study PRJEB28782, sample SAMN03220277) | activated sludge metagenome | biome: wastewater; feature: sewage sludge; material... | reverse complement strand
GAAGACGGCGCCTGGATCGACTCGGGCGAGAACGACAACGCCATCGTCCAGACCCTGACCCGCACCCCCGGTTCGCTGGGCGTGTTCGGCTATTCCTTCCTGGAGCAGAACCTGGACACGGTGAAGGCCGAGACCATCGACGGCGTGGCCCCGACCCTGGACACCATCGCCGACGGCTCCTACCCGCTGGCGCGCAGCCTCTACATCTATGTGAAGAAGGCCCACATCGGCGTGACGCCGGGCCTGCTGCAGTTCGTGCAGGAGTTCGTGTCGAACGGTTCGGCCGGGCGCGACGGCTATCTGGAAGATCGCGGTCTGGTGCCGCTGCCGGCGGACCAGCTGGCGGCCCAGCAGGCGGCCATCCAGGCCCAGACGGTGATGGCCCGCCCGCAATAGGGCGCCGCCGGCTGCGGCGAACAAACCGCTTGGAAACCGCGCGGGGGCGCGCTAAGTCTTGCTGCGTCTCCCGCCTCTTCGCCGCGTTCCGGGCCTGTCGCCTGGACATGAGCGTTCGGGGTCTGCGTCGGCCTGATCCCTGATCGGGCGCCACGCGGGCGGCATGGCTTTCACCGGCATTTCGACACGGGGATCGGCCCCGGCGACCGGCGAGCGCGGCTATCAAACGGTACGTCTTATGAGAGATTTCAAGGGCATGAAGCGCCAGCGTGGGCGCAACCGCAAGCCCGGCGGCGGCAACGGCGCCAACAGCGCCAATCCGAACCGCTCGTGGGATTCGCAGGGGCCTGAGAACATCAAGGTCCGCGGCAACGCCCAGACGGTCTATGAACGCTATATGCAGCTGGCGCGCGATGCGGCGTCGGCCGGCGACCGTGTTCTCGCCGAAAACTATCTGCAACACGCCGAACATTATTTCCGCGTCCTGCGCGCGCTCCAACCGGCGCGCCCGGTCAGCGAGATCGCCCAGCGCGAACTGTCGAACCAGGGCTTCGACATCGATTTCGAAGACGAATCCGGCGCCCAGGCGGCCGCCTTCCTGGCCGCCCAGCAGGCCGCCGAACGCCAGGCCCAGCAAGAGGCCGACCGCGCCGCCGCCCGCGAACGCGGCGAGGCCGAACCGGCCGCCGAGAACGGCGAACGCGCGTCGCGCGACCAGCGCGATTCGCGCCGCGACCGCTGGGAACGTCGTCGTGAGGAACGCAACAAGCGCATCGCCGACGGCACGGCCACGCCCGAGGATCTGATCGAACGCGACCGCGACGAATACCACGACCGCCGCCGCGAGGAGCAGCGCCAGCGCCGCGAAGCCGAAGACGCGGGCGATGAATCCGCCGCCTCCGAGGCCGCCCCGGCCCAGGACGCCTCGCCCCAGGACGCCGGTCTGTCCGATGACCAGCCGCCGCTGGTGGCCGAACGCCCGGCCCGCCGGTCGCGCACGCCGCGCACCGAGGACGCTGAACCGGCCGCCGCCCTGCCGGGCTTCCTGACCCGCTCGGCCACGCCGGTGGATTCGGACGCCGAAGACGCCCCGGCGGCCAAGCGCCGCGCGCCGCGCCGCAAGGCCGAGGCGACGTCCGCCGAGGACTGATTACGGCCTGAAACCATCCTTCACCACGACACAACTCCTGATTGTCATGATGGCGATCGGGAGGATGTCCGATGCTGGTGCTGATGGGGGTGATCGCCCTGGCCCTGTCGATGGGCTGGGCGGGGGTCTGGCTGGCGCTCAGGGCGCGGACGCAGGCGCGGCGGCATCAGACCATGGCCCGCACCCTGGAAAGCCAGGTGGCCGAACGCACCGCGCGGCTGGCCCTGGCGCTACAGGCCGCCGACGAACAGGCCGCCGCCCTGGCCGCCGCCGACCGCATCAAGTCCGACTTCCTGGCGGCCATGAGCCACGAACTGCGCACGCCCCTGAACGCGGTGATCGGTTTCGCCGAACTGATGCGCATCCATGCCGCCAGCGAACCCCTGACCTTTCGTCAGCGTCAGGCGGTGGATCAGATCCTGGGCGCCGGGTCGCGGCTGCTGGCCCTGATCGACGAGGTGCTGGACCTGGCGCGGCTGGAGGCCGGAACCCTGAATGTCGCGTGCGAGCGGGTCGACCCGCATCTGGTGGCGCGCCAGGTCTGCGACGCCTTCCGTCATGAGGCCGAACAGAACGGCGTCGGCATAGAGGCGCCGCCGCCCACCGCCGGCCTTGGCGTCCAGGCCGACCGCACGCGCCTGCGCCAGGTGCTGACGCAACTGGTGTCCAATGCCGTGCGCTACAACCGGCCCGGCGGCCGGGTGCTGGTCGAGGTGCGCCAGGACGCCGCCGCCGTGACCCTCGCCGTGCGCGACACCGGCCCCGGCGTGCCGCCCGAGCGGATGGCCGAACTGTTCCAACCCTTCAACCGCCTGGGCCGCGAAGGCTCCGCCATCGCCGGGGCGGGGGTCGGGCTGATCGTCGCGCGGCGCTTGGCCGAGGCGATGAAGGGCCGGCTGGAGGCGGATTCGGTCGTGGGCGAAGGCTCGGTCTTCACCCTGCGTCTGCCGCCGGCGCGGGCCGTCTCGGCGCCGGTGACGGCCTCGCCGCTGCCGGACCTGACATTGCCGCCGGCGACGGTGCTGTATGTCGAGGACAATCCGTCCAACGTCGCCCTGATGCGCCATGTCGCCGCCGCTCTGGGCCCGCTGCAGGTGCATGTGGCCGAGACGGGCCGTGACGGCCTGATGCTGGCGCGCGACCTGGCGCCGGACGTGATCATCCTGGACATCGCCCTGCCGGATATCGACGGCTATGCGGTCAAGGCGGCGCTGGACGCCGATCCGCTGACGGCCGCCATACCGGTGCTGGCCCTGTCGGCCGGGGCCATGCCCGCCGATCTGCGCCGGGGACGCGAGGCGGGCTTTCATGCCTATCTGACCAAGCCGCTGGACATACCGGCTCTGGCCCGCGCCCTGTCCCAGGTGCTGGCCCGGCGCGGCGACGTCGCGGCCGCCTGACCGGCTGGGACATCGACGGGTGAGACGCCCCGTCGCGGCGAACGCGCTTGACGCGGCGGTTCCGGCAAGGCCCAAAGACGGGGTGATGCGAAACGAAGGAGCGTGCATGACCCGTCTGCTCGCCGGCCTGGTTCTGACGCTGGGCGTCGCCGCCTGCGCCTCGACCCCGCCGCCGCCCGCGCCGCCGCCGCCGCCGTCTGCGCCTGGCGGGACCGTGCTGCGCGACTGGCGCGCCATCATCACGCCGTCGGATCAGGACCGCTACAACCGGCGCGACGCCGCCTGGTCGCTGGCCCTGCAACAGGCCGGGCGGCAGAGGGGCGAGGGCGACCTGACGGCGCTGGGCGACCTGATCCAGCCGCGCGTCGCCCGCACGCCCGTCGCGCCCCCGCCGGGCGACTATCGCTGCCGCACCGTCAAGCTGGGATCGCAGGGCGGCGAGGATGGCCTGGGCTATGTCGTCTATGGCTGGTTCGCCTGTCGCATCGAACAGACCCCCAACGGGCTGAAGTTCAGCAAGCTGACCGGATCGCAGCGTCCTTCCGGCCTGCTGTTCCCCGAGACTGCGCGCCACATGGTCATGCTGGGGTCCATGGCCCTGGCGTCCGAGCCGGCGGCCAACTCCTATGGCCGGACGCCGGACCGCGACATGGTGGCGGTGCTGGAGCGGGTGGGCGAGGCGCGCTGGCGCCTGGTCGTGCCGTGGCCGCGCAATGAATCGAACCTGGACCTGATCGAACTGGTCCCGGCCGGTTGACCGGGGGCGGCCGGGGCGTCAGCCTGAACGCACAACGCAACACGGGAGTTTGGCCATGAGAGCCTTGGGAGCCTGGGGCATATTGGCCCTTCTGGTCGTCGGCGCCATCGTGGGGGTGCTGGTCGGCCTGCCCACCTATAATGTCTACGCCAAGCAGATGGCGGGGCGCGCGGCCTATGAGCAGGCGGTGCAGGACCGCCGCATCCGGGTGCTGGAGGCCCAGGCGGCGCTGGATTCGGCCAAGCTGACCGCCCAGGCCGAGATCGAGCGGGCGCGCGGCTCCAACGAGGCGAACCGCATCATGGCCGACGCCCTGGGCGGCCCCGAGGCCTATCTGCGCTGGAGCTATATCAACATGCTTCAGGAAACTGCGGGCAAGGAAGGTCGCCAGACCATCTACATCCCCACCGAAGCCGGCATGCCGATCCTGGAAGCGGGCCGCCGGGCGCCCTAGGCGAAGGCGGTGCGGCCGTCATGAGCGGGCCGGTCCGCGACGTCGCCGTGATCGGCGCCGGGCCGGCGGGGCTGGCCGTGGCCCTGATGCTGGCCCGGCAAGGGCGGCGGGTCGTGATCCACGAACGCTTCGAGGCGGCTCGTCCGGTCGGCGCGGGCTTCATGCTGCAACCCACGGGCCTGGACGTGTTGGACCGGCTGGGCCTCGGGCGCGGGATCGAGGCCGTGGGCGCGCCGATCAGTCGTCTGTTCGGGCGGGACGCACGGCGGGGCCGGGTGGTGCTGGATGTCCGGTATGACGCCCTGTCGCAAACATCGGGCGCGCTGGGCGTGCATCGGGCGGCGATCTTTCAGACGCTGCATGACGCCTGCATGGCTGAAGCCGTCGATATGGTCACGGGCTGGGACGCCGTGGCGGCGCACGACGGGCGACTGACCGCGCGCGACGGGCGCGTTTCGGCCCGGTTCGACCTGGTGGTGGACGCCTCGGGCGCCCGTTCGGCCGTGGCGGCGGACCTGGCCGCCAGTGGTCCGTTGCGACGGCGACGAGATCTGGCGTGGGGCGCCCTGTGGACCACGACGCCCTGGCCGGGCGCGCCGTTTGATCCGGCGGCGCTGGAACAGGTCTATCGCGCCGCCGACCGCATGATCGGCGTGCTGCCGTGCGGGACGGCGCCCGGTTTGGACATGCCGCTGGCGACCTTCTTCTGGAGCCTGAAGCCCGCCGATTACGAGGCCTGGCGCGCGGCCGGGCTGGACCGGTGGAAGGCCGAGGTGCTGGGTCTGTGGCCGCAGGTCGCGCCGGTGCTGGACGCCATCACCGACCCTGAGGCCCTGACCCTGGCGCGATATGGGCATCATACCTTGGATCGGCCGGCCGCGCCGCGCCTGGCGGTGATCGGCGATGCGGCCCATTCCACCAGTCCGCAACTGGGTCAGGGGGTGAACATGGCCCTGCTGGACGCCCAGGCCCTGGCCCACGCCCTGGTGCAGCATGTTGATCTGGATGCAGCCCTGGGCGCCTATGTCGCGGCGCGACGGCTTCATGTGCGGCTGTATCAGGCGCTCAGCCTGGCGTTCACGCCCTTCTATCAGGCGGACGGGCGTTTTCTGCCGTGGGTGCGCGACCATGTGCTGGGGCGTGTGGCGCGCCTGCCGTTCGCTGACCGGTTGTTGGCGGCCACGGTCGGGGGTCTGCTGCTGGACCCCCGCCCACACCGCTAGAGCGAAATCGGTTCAGTTGGACGCAGGTCCAACTGAACCCAGATCTTCGCTCCAGAGAATTCTGGACCATTGTTCTGGGTTCAGTCGGAACCGACTGAACCGAAAATGGTCTACGCCCGCGTCAGCCGCAGGTCCTGATAGTCGTAGCTGAAGTCGATGTCGGGGCTGACGCCCTTCATGGTGGCCGACACGGGCGCGCCGCCCTGGATCACGAAGGTGACGAAGGCGTCCTCTTCCCTCTTGTCGGGGAAGCGGGTGCGGAAGGTCTCGCCGTCATACGGCTCCAGCCAGCCTTTCAGGGCCGGGGTGCGGCTGAAGGCCAGCCACAGGCCGGTCTTGCGGTTGCGGCCGCGCCCCTCGGTGCGCTGTTCGATGGTGATGTCGCCATACCAGGGGTCGCGCCAGGTTCCGGCATAGGCGTCCAGCGCCAGGGACGGCGCCGCGCCCGCCGCCTGTTTGGCGTCGATCTCGGCGGCGGCGGCGATGGATTTGGCGTTCCCCTCGTCACGCAGACGCACCGAATCCGCGATCCAGTCGAAACCCGTCTTGCCCATGACGATGTCGGCCAGGCCCGACCGCAGGGCGCGCAGCAGGAAGCTTTCCTCGGCGTTGGTGAAGACGCTGATCCCCGCCTCGCGACCCGGGATCAACAGGGTCGCCGAAATGCCGCCGGGCGAGCCGCCGCCATGGCTGATCAGCCGCTCGCCGCGATAATCCTGAACCGCCCACCCCATGGCGTAGGTGCCGGCGATGGCCCGGCCGGGCAGTTCGGCCGTGGGACCGGGCGAGGAGCTGGAGATGACATTGGGCCGCCACATCTCGCGCGCGGCGGCTTCAGAGAACAGGCGCGACCCGTCGGGCAGGCGGCCCAGCGCCAGGCGCAGCTTCATCCATTTGGCCCAGTCCGCGGCGCTGGAGCAGAAGCCGCCCGCCGCCCCGGCCGCGTCCCAGTTCCAGATGCCGGCGATGCTGTCGGCCAGCAGGGTCATATCGCCCTGATAGCGCAACGGCGGCCCGACCCGACCGTGCGGCAGGGCGGACTTCGCCGGGTCGGCGCGGCTGGTGAAGGGCACGGTCTCGGTCATGCCGACCTTGTCCAGCACGCGGGTCTGGATGAAATCCTCCCACGACTGACCCGAGACGTGGGCGATCACCTCGCCGGCCACGACATACATCAGGTTGCAGTAGCGATAGCCGCTGCGGAAGCCATGCTCGATCGGCACGCGCGGCACGGCGGCCATGATCTCGGCGCGGCTGCGGTCGCTGTTGGGCCAGAACAGCAGGTCGCCGGCGCCCAGGCCGAAGCCGGCCCGGTGGCTCAGGGTGTCGCGCACGGTGATGCGTTCGCCGATGAACGGGTCCGACAGGGTGAAGCCGGGGATGTAGGTCGCCACCGGCTCGTCCCACTTCACCTTGCCCTCGTCGACCAGGATGGCCAGGGCGGCGGCGGTGACGTTCTTGGTGTTCGAGGCGATGGCGAACAGGGTGTGCTGATCCGCCGGCGTCGCCGCGCCCTGACGCCGGACGCCATAGCCGCGCGTCAGCACATCGCGGCCCTCGCGCACAATGGCGACGGAAACGGCGGGCTGGTCGGGGAAGGCGGCCATGGCGCGCTTCACGAAGGCGTCGGCCTGTTCGGCGATGGCGGCGTCGTCCGGCGCCGCCTGACGCGCCAGGGCCGGGGCGGGCGCCACGGCGGCGCCGGCCGAGGTGAACAGCGCCGTGCGGCGGGTCAGACGGATGGACATGGCGGTGCTCCCGAAAACCTGGTCACCAAAGGCTAGCACGTCTGCGGAACCCGCCTAGAGGCGACGACGCCAAGGCGGGTTGCATACCAATACGCAAGACAGCAGCCCTTCAATAAAGGCGAAAAATGGAAATTCGCATGAAGAAGAAGTAACTCGGGCCTATCGCCGGACGCTGATACTTGAAGGGGCAAGAGCGGGGCGTTCGGGGGAACGGGTCGTCCCGTGCGTATTTCAACGCTTGCTCAGGTTTCGCTCATGCCTTCCAGCCTGTCGTCCGATGACGGTGCGCACGGCAAGGACGGCGCCGGGGCCGGCCTGTCGATCGGGAACTCGACCATGAAGACCTCTACGCGCAACGTCCTGCTGCTGGGCGCGGCCCTTGGCGCCCTTGCGGGCCCCAGCCTGGGCCAGACCGCGCCATCCCAGCCGGCGCCCACGACCGCGCCGCGCCCCGCGCCGCCCGCCGGTCAGACGGCACCGGCCCCTCAGACCCCGCCGGCCCCGGCCGAGGGTCAGGCGGCGACGGTCGAGAATGTGACCGTCACCGGCCGCGCCAACGACATCCGCACCTCGATCGATTCCACCAGCTACAGCGTGGCCGAAGACCTGCAGTCCGCGACCGGCACTCTGGCCGACGCCCTGCGCGGCGTGCCCTCGGTCGAGGTGGACCCCGAAGGCAATGTCACCCTGCGTGGCGACGCCAATGTCACCATCCTGGTCGACGGCCGCCCCTCGGCCATGTTCGAGGGTCAGAACCGGGGCCAGGCCATCCTGCAGTTCCCGGCCGACCAGTATGCCCGCATCGAGGTGATGACCAATCCGTCGGCGGCCTATCGGCCCGACGGCTCGGGCGGGGTCATCAATCTGATCACCAAGCCGGCGCGCGTGCGCCCCGGCGCGACCACCACCGGATCGGTGCGCGTCAACGTCGGCACCAACAGCCGCTATAACGGCGGCGCCAGCATGGTCTACAACCGCGACCGCCTGACCCTGAGCGGCGATGTCTCGTACCGCAGCGACACCTTCCTGCAGGAAATGACCAGCGAACGGTCGCGCCGGGACAATCTGACACCCGCCATGCTGGATTCGCGCAGCCGCTTCGACGTCTCTGCGCCGTCCGAAAACCAGTTCGCCCGTCTGGCGGCCGAATACCGGCTGAACGATGCGGTCCAGCTGACGGCCGAGGTGCGCGGCGGCAGCTTCTCGGGCGAGGGGTTCGGCGATTCCCTGTACGAGTTCGACAATGCGGCCGGCGCCCTGGCCTCGTCCTATCGTCGCAGCGGCATCGGCGGGCCGGACGGATCGTTCAGCGGCGCCACCGCCCGCGTCCTGCGCCGCTTCAACGACCAGGGCCACGAATGGTCCAATGAGATCCGCCTGGACCGTTTCGATTTCGAGATGAACCAGCGGGTCCAGTTCGACTATCTGCTGCCGCCCGGTCCGTCGCAGTTCGAGATCCTGAGCAACGGCAATGACAACCGCAACCTGGGCTTCACCAGCGCCTATGTGCGGCCGATGCAGAACGGCGCCCGTCTGCGCCTGGGGTTCGAGGCGGATTCGGCCGACCTGACCCTGACCGGCCGCGTCGCGCGCGGGCCGTCGTTCGGCGCCGTGGTGGTGGACCCGCTGGTCACCAACCGTTTCGAGATCGAACAACAGACCCAGGCGCTCTACGCCACCTATGAACGGCCGTTCGGCAAGCTGACGGCCCAGTTCGGCCTGCGCGGCGAACGCACCAGCCAGGACCTGAATCAGGTCACCAGCGGCATCCGCCTGTCGAACGACTATTCGCGCCTGTATCCGACCCTGCACCTGGGCTATGCGCTCAGCGACGATCAGACCCTGCGCGCCAGTTTCAGCCGCCGGGTCCAGCGGCCCCAGGGCGCCGATCTGAACCCCTTCCTGATGTACCAGGACCCGATCAACTACCGCTCGGGCAATCCCGACCTGAAGCCGCAGGAGACGGATTCGTGGGAGGTCAGCTGGCAGCGCCGGGTGGACCAGACCTTCCTGCAGGCGACCCTGTTCTATCGTGACACCTCCGGCGCCTTCACGCCGGTGACCACCGACATGGGCAATGGCGTCTTCCTGACCCGGCCCGAGAACCTGGGCGCGCGCACGGCCGTGGGGCTGGAGCTGGTGGCCAACGGCCGGCTGCATCCGACCCTGCGCTACAACGCCAGCCTGACCGTCTCGGAACAGGACGTCGACGCCGCCGGCCTGATCGGGGCGCAGGATCGGTCGGGAACCTCGGTCGGCGGCCGTCTCAGCCTGAACTGGCAGCCGACGCCCCAGGACTTCGTCCAGGTCTCGGGCCTGTGGACCGGCGACACGGTGCTGGCCCAGGGCACGCGTGAGGCCAACGCCCTTTATAACCTCGGCTATCGCCGCAAGCTGTCGGACAAGCTGTCGCTTCAGGTCACGGTGCGCGACGTGTTCGACAATTTCCGCAATGTGACCATCGTCGACACGCCCGACCTGTATGATCGCACCGAGATGCTGTTCGGCGGGCGGATGGCCTTCATCGGCCTGACGTGGAGCTTCGGCAACGGGCGTCCGCGCCCGGAACAGTTCGACTTCTCGACCGGACAGCAGGGCAACTGACCGCCGGGGGCCCCGGCCCCTTGCGTGGCCAATCGGACACACCCACCTGAGGCCGGAAGCGGACGGCGCGTTGCTTGCACATGAGGGCGCGCCGGTCCCGCAATCCGCCTGATCCGGGGATGTCCGAACCATGAATCTCGACCTCTATTCCGACCGCGCCAAACAGGCGGTCCAGTCGGCCCAGTCGCTGGCCCTGGCTCGCCGCCACCAGCAGTTCGCACCCGAACACCTGCTGAAGACCCTGCTGGAGGAACGCGACGGCCTGGCGCGGAACCTCATCACCGCCGCCGGCGGAAACGCCGCCGCCGCCGATCAGGGCGCAGAGGCGGCCCTGGCCAAGCGCGCCCAGGTCTCGGGCGGTTCGGGCCAGCTGTATCTGGACGGCGACACCGCCCGCGTCTTTGCGGCCGCGGAAGGCGCCTCGAAAAAGGCCGGCGACGCCTTCGTGACCACCGAACGGCTGCTGGCCGCCCTGGCCCGCGAAGGGGGCGCGGCGGCCGACGCCCTGAAGACCGCCGGGGTCACGGCCGACAAGCTGGACGCCGCCATCGCCGATCTGAGGAAGGGCAAGACCGCCGACAACGCCGGGGCCGAAGACGCCTATGACGCCCTGAAACGCTACGCCCGCGACCTGACCCAGGCCGTGCGTGACGGCAAGGTGGACCCGGTCATCGGCCGCGATGAAGAGATCCGCCGCACCATCCAGGTCCTGGCCCGCCGCACCAAGAACAACCCCGTCCTGATCGGCGAACCCGGCGTCGGCAAGACCGCCATCGCGGAAGGCCTGGCCGCCCGCATCGTCAACGGCGACGTGCCCGAAAGCCTGAAGGACAAGAAGGTGCTGGCGCTGGACATGGGCGCGTTGATCGCCGGGGCCAAATATCGCGGCGAGTTCGAGGAGCGGCTGAAGGCCGTGCTGAACGAGGTCACCGCCGCCGAAGGCCAGATCATCCTGTTCATCGACGAGATGCACACCCTGGTCGGGGCCGGCAAGGGCGACGGCGCCATGGACGCCTCCAACCTGCTGAAGCCCGCCCTGGCGCGCGGCGAACTGCACTGCGTCGGCGCCACGACGCTGGATGAATACCGCAAACACGTCGAAAAGGACGCCGCCCTGGCCCGCCGCTTCCAGCCGGTGATGGTCGAGGAGCCGTCGGTGGAGGACACCGTCTCGATCCTTCGCGGCCTGAAGGAGAAGTATGAGGTCCACCACGGGGTGCGCATCTCCGACAGCGCCATCGTGGCGGCGGCCACCCTGTCGAACCGCTACATCACCGACCGCTTCCTGCCGGACAAGGCCATCGACCTGGTGGACGAGGCCGCCAGCCGGGTGCGCATGGCCGTGGATTCCAAGCCCGAGGCCCTGGACGAGATCGACCGCCGCCTGGTCCAGCTGAAGATCGAGCGCGAGGCGCTGAAGAAGGAGACCGACAAGGCCTCGGTCGCCCGCCTGGAAAAACTGGAAGACGAGATCGACGCCCTGCAGGGCCAGTCCGACGATCTGACCGCCCGCTGGAAATCGGAAAAGGACAAGGTCGGTCAGGCCGCCCAGCTGCGCGAGACCCTGGACCGCCTGCGCGCCGAACTGGCGACGGCCCAACGCAACGGCGACCTGGGCCGGGCGTCCGAGATCGCCTATGGCCAGATCCCCCAGCTTGAAAAGCAACTGAACGACGCCGAGGCCGCCGAGGACGCGGCATCCGGTTCGCCCCTGACGCCCGAGGTGGTCGACGCCGAACAGATCGCCGCCGTCGTCAGCCGCTGGACCGGGGTGCCGGTTGACAAGATGCTGGAGGGCGAGCGCGAAAAGCTCCTGACTATGGAGGACGCCCTGCGCGGCCGCGTCGTCGGTCAGGACGAGGCCCTGAGCGCCGTCTCCGACGCCGTGCGCCGGGCGCGCGCCGGCCTGAACGACCCCAACCGTCCGCTGGGCAGTTTCCTGTTCCTGGGGCCGACGGGCGTGGGCAAGACCGAGCTGACCAAGGCCCTGGCCGCCTTCCTGTTCGACGATGACGCGGCCATCACCCGCATCGACATGAGCGAATATATGGAGAAGCACTCGGTCAGCCGCCTGATCGGCGCCCCTCCGGGCTATGTCGGCTATGACGAGGGCGGCGCCCTGACCGAAGCCGTGCGCCGCCGCCCCTATCAGGTCGTGCTGTTCGACGAGGTGGAGAAGGCCCACCCCGACGTCTTCAATGTGCTGCTGCAGGTGCTGGACGACGGCCGCCTGACGGACGGTCAGGGCCGGGTGATCGACTTCAAGAACACCCTGATCATCCTGACCTCCAACCTGGGGTCCGAATACCTGGCCAACCAGCCGGAGGGTCAGGACGTCGAGGTCGCGCGCCCCCTGGTGATGGACCAGGTCCGCGCCCATTTCCGGCCCGAGTTCCTGAACCGCATCGACGAGATCATCCTGTTCCGCCGCCTCGGCCGCGAACAGATGAGCGGCATCGTCCGCATCCAGCTGGCCCGGCTGGAGAAACTGATGGCCGACCGCCGCCTGACCCTGTCGCTGGACGACAGCGCCCTGGCCTGGCTGGCCGACCGCGGCTACGACCCCGTCTACGGCGCCCGGCCGCTGAAGCG
>ENA-UOUJ01001480-UOUJ01001480.1-activated-sludge-metagenome-genome-assembly--contig:-NODE-1480-length-12336-cov-63.475368_pt1 | contig 12336 bp, 9 predicted proteins | sample MGYA00249839_ERZ747224 | MGnify/ENA primary metagenome ERZ747224 (study PRJEB28782, sample SAMN03220277) | activated sludge metagenome | biome: wastewater; feature: sewage sludge; material... | reverse complement strand
GAAGATTCATGAAATTCAACCGGTACGTTTACAATGATGGTAGCCAGTTTTTTGCTCATCACGGCGAGGTCTTTACCGTTTCTTACTTTTTCACCTACGGCTCCTTTTATATGCTCTGCATTTTCAAGCACGTTTTCAACGGTCCCGTATTCTTTAATCAGTTTAGAGGCTGTTTTTTCACCCACGCCGGGAATACCGGGGATGTTATCCACTGCATCGCCCATCAGTCCGAGGATATCTATCACCTGAGATACGCTTTGAATATCCCATTTTTTACAAACCTCATCCGGACCTAAAATTTCTGCGGCACCACCTTGTGTTCCCGGTTTATAAATTTTTATTTTATCGGTTACGAGCTGGCCATAATCTTTATCGGGAGTAACCATGTACACATCATATCCGGCGGCTTCCGCTTTTTGAGCGAGGGTGCCGATGATATCATCTGCCTCAAAACCGTTGGCTTCAATTACCGGGATGTTGAATCCTTCAATGATTTTTTTTATATCCGGAATGGCGAGTACCAGGTCTTCGGGTGCTTCCTGACGGTTGGCTTTGTAATCTGCAAAATCGGTGTGTCTTTCCGTGAGTTCCTTGGTATCAAAACATACCGCCATGTGTGTAGGTTGCTGGTTGTTCAGCAAATCGAGCAGGGTATTGGTAAAACCAAACTGAGCGTTGGTGTTTTTTCCGGTACTGGTAACGCGCGGACTGCGGATGAGGGCGTAATAGGCACGAAAAATCAATGCCATGGCATCCAGCAGAAATAATTTCTTTTGCATCCCTAAAAGTAAATAAATATCGCGAGGCGAGCGGCTGTATTAAAAGTGGTGTTCAAGATACAATGGTAACATGGCTCTCCAGGTGGGCCAGTCGTGCTTCCATTCCGGCCCCCAGATATCCAGTGTATGCGGAATGGCTTTGGCATTCAATATGCCTGAAAATCTGCGAGAGGCTTCCGGATCTTCATAATCACCGCTGCCGGTTAATATATGAATGTGGCGGCTTTTACGGATGTGCTGCAGGTACCAGTCGTTCGTAAGGTTAGGAATATAATGTGCCGGTGAATTGATGTACACCTGGTCATCAAAGAATCCTTTGGAGTATTCGGTTAAATCGTACACTCCACTCATAGCAATCACTCCGTTGATGATGTCGGGCCGCTTGAGAAAAAGGTTCATACTGTGTAACGCGCCGAACGATGCGCCGCAGGTAATGATTTCCGTGTCGGGCGACGTGTTGTTGCGAATAAAGGGAACTACTTCATTAAACACATACTCGTTGAACTGATTGTGCCGTATGGCTTTGTGTTCACCGGCCATGTTGTTATTGAGCCAGCTCTCGTTGTTGATGCTGTTGATGGAATATACTTTAACCTTGCCACCGTCTATATAGGGCTTGAGTGATTCCATCAGCTGAAAACGCTCGTATTCCAGATAATCTGCAGCGGCTGTAGGAACCAATAACAATGCAAAACCGTAATGTCCGTACGATACTATAGGCATTTCGCATCCCAGTGCGGGGCTATACCATTGTGTAGTTTCTTTATTCATACCATGTGTTGAAGGATAAATATAATGAACCTCAGTCAAAAAAATGGAATAAAATTCCTTCGATATAACTCTTCAAAGAAAAAAAATTAAAGTACACCCGGGGAATTTTTTTCAAGGGAAAAGATTGTATTTCTTTCGCTGTATTATTCTGCGGCAGATGATTTTTTAAAATCCTGCAGGAGTTCTTTCAGGGCAAACATCCGGTCGCGCAGACGTGCCGCCTCCATGAAGTCGAGGTCTTTAGCGGCTTTATCCATTTGTTTTTTCACCTCTTTAATGGCTTTTTCCAGTTGAGGAACGGTTTGATATTGGGTGGTGTCTTCGGCAGCGGTAGCGGGTTGTCCGGGATCGGCCGCATACGGACTTTGAGGGTCGTATCCTTTTATATCCAGCACACTTCCCTGTGCGAAAACCTGTTCCAGGGTTTTGCGGATGGTTTGCGGCGTTATATTGTGTTCAATATTGTAGGCAATTTGTTTTTCTCTCCTCCGGTTTGTTTCATCGATGGTTTTTTGCATGCTGGCGGTTATTTTATCCGCATAAAATATAACCAGTCCGTTTACATTACGGGCAGCCCTACCCGCAGTTTGCGTAAGACTTTTATCATTTCTTAAAAAACCTTCTTTGTCGGCATCCATGATAGCTACCAGCGATACTTCCGGCAGGTCTAATCCTTCTCTTAATAAGTTCACCCCCACGAGTACATCAATTTCACCGAGGCGAAGCTGACGCAGTATTTCCACACGATCCAGCGCACTCACTTCACTGTGGATGTATTTCGATTTCACCTGAATGCGTTGCAGGTATTTATCCATCTCTTCCGCCATGCGTTTGGTGAGAGTGGTTACCAGTACGCGGTCGCCCTTGCTCACTCGTTTATCAATTTCGTGCAGCAGGTCATCAATCTGATTCAGGGATGGGCGCACTTCAATGGGCGGATCGAGCAGGCCGGTGGGCCGCACTACCTGTTCTACTACCACGCCTCCGGTACGTTCCAGTTCCATATCGCCGGGTGTGGCGGAAACGTATATCACCTGATGGATGAGGTTTTCAAACTCTTGAAAATTTTGCGGGCGGTTATCCATTGCCGATGGCAGGCGGAATCCGTACTCTACCAGCGTGAGTTTGCGGCTGCGGTCGCCACCATACATGCCACTGATTTGCGGGAGTGTTACATGGCTTTCATCAATCACACACAGAAAATCTTTGGGGAAATAGTCAATCAGGCAGAAGGGACGTTCACCGGGTTTGCGACGGTCAAAAAAGCGGGAGTAGTTTTCAATGCCGTTACAGTATCCCAGTTCACGAATCATTTCAATATCGTGGTTCACGCGTTCACTCAGCCGCTGGGCTTCGATGTACTTCCCGGTTTGTTTAAAATACTCCACCTGTGCTGCACACTCATCCTGAATTTCATGAATAACCTGGGTGAGCATTTCTTTAGGGGCGAGGTACAGGTTGGCCGGAAAGATAGCCGCGTTCTCCACCTTGCCTATTCTTTTGCCGGAAACGATGTCAAGGGTTTCTATGCTTTCAATTTCATCTCCGAAAAAACTGATGCGGTATCCAAAATCCACATAAGGCAGGTTGATGTCTATGGTATCCCCTTTCACCCGGAAGGTGCCTCTGCCAAAATCACCTTCACTGCGATGGTACAGGGCATTCACCAGTGCGTGCAGAAAACCCTGCCGTGAGCGTACTTCACCGGTATGTATGCGGATGATACCGTTCGCATATTCGGTAGGGTTACCCATACCATAAATACAACTCACACTTGCCACAATAATTATATCACGCCGGCCGCTGAGCAAATGTGCGGTAGCCTGTAATCTCAGTTTATCGAGCTCTTCATTGATGCTGAGGTCTTTTTCAATATAGGTATTGCTCGTGGGGATGTAAGCCTCGGGTTGATAGTAATCGTAGTACGAAACAAAGTACCCGACTGCATTTTCGGGAAAGAATTGTTTAAACTCACCATACAACTGAGCCACCAGGGTTTTGTTGTGGGTGATCACCAGCGTGGGCCGCTGTACATGTTGAATTACATTGGCTATGGTGAAGGTTTTTCCGCTACCGGTTACGCCCAGCAGGGTTTGGTAACGCTCACCCTCCTGCAATCCTTCCGTGAGTTGCTGAATGGCCGAGGGTTGATCTCCGGCAGGTTGATATGGCGCTTGTAGCTGAAAAGGCATAGAAGAGAAAAGAATGTAAAGTTACTTAATTTATCTGCCGGATGAGGGTGAACAATGGGGTAAAACCTTTGTATCTTCCGTGCTTATATTTGTACCCCCTGAAATTGCTTACCACTGTAAACTGCCATTATCCCATCAATAACCGGGCAGAACATGGATCTTAAACAACAGGCCGATAAAAGAATTGAGGCAGCGAATGCCACCAACCGGGATCAGCTGGCATCCATTGTGCGGCAGGCCGACCCCGCACTGTATAATCAGATCAACCTGGGCGAACCGGAGCGCAAGGAGTATTTTTATGTGCACCATCAGTCCATAACGGTAACGCGTACCCCATATTTATATTTTATCCCGGCACGCCCGGAACTTAAAAGTGCGCTACTTGAATGGAAGCAAAATACGTCTGATACGGAAATGGAAATGGTGCAGGCGGATCTGAGCCTGTTTGTGAAAGCAGCGGAAGCACTCGGTTTAACCCGTTTCAGAAACGCGGCTTATGATGATGATCCTACCGTGTTTGAGCAACTGCCTGTGGAAATGTACAACAACCAGATTGCTCATCATCAGTCCGATTATATAATTGCCAATGAAAGCAACATAGCCAACTGTAAAATCTGCAACGGAAACCGCTATGTGACCTGTACCTTTCCACCCTGTGGCGGACAACACGTTTATGACTGCGATACATGCCAGGGAACCGGCAAGGTATCCTGCGAAGAATGTAAAGGGTTCAGGGAAGTGGATTGCAGGGTGTGCTCAGGCACCGGACGCTGTCAGTGTACGGCCTGTAAAGGCAAAGGCAGAAACACCTGTTTAATGTGCGACGGGAAGGGATCCGTAGAGCGTGCCGGACAACCACCGGTTACCTGTAACGGATGTTCCGGATCAGGATATGTTGTTTGTACTTCCTGCGAACAGGGAAAAATACATTGCATCAATTGCGGCGGCGACGGAAAAGTGGGATGCGACCATTGCAGGGCAACGGGGGCGGTTACCTGCAGCCATTGTATGGGACATAAAAAACTTACCTGTACCCACTGTTATGGAGATAACACCGATAACCGTTACGGAAAAATTGATTGTAAAGACTGTGCAGCCACGGGTGGCATCATTACCTTGGCGTTTGTGGAAACAAAAATAACGGTACAGAATACACGAAGACTGGCATGGAAGGGGGCGCATGCATTTGAAGAGGATATTACACTGAAAAGGCTGGAAGGGTATGTACAGGCAGATTCACCCCTGCAGGTAGTGTACAACAAAGTGAACCTGGTGCAGCCCTTTGAACGATATGATGTACATAGCCGTGCGCTAAGCCACATGATACTGGAGCAGGATGCCATCAGTAAAAAAACATATCCGCTGCTGATACAGGAAGCCCTCTATTACGAGCCGGTACAGGTTGCCACATTTTCCTATCAGCATTTAACCAGTGGAGAAACGCATCATGTATCGGTGTTGAACTATGATCAGCATCCCGAGGTGATTTATCACAGCGTACCATCCGCCACCTCGTTGGGAGGGGTATCGAAACGCCGGGGATATGGCTACTTTATTGGAAAGGCATTCAATACAAAATCGTACCGGAATCAAACTGATAACATCAACGAACTGCGCCTGCTGATTTGTCTGGCACGCGCGAACGACCATATTTCAGATCGCGAGAAAGCGGCATTACAGCAATATATGGATGCGTTTAAAGCTCTGCATCCCACAGACCGGCAAAATCTGGAAGGATATATGTCGCAAAAGAATTTGCCTGCGTTACCCTTGAGTGCATTGCGTTTCAGTACTTCCGAACGGGCAGATGAGGCCATTGCAAAGCTGCAGCGCTTCATACCACAGGGAGTGCAAAATGAGGCGGAAAAAAAATGCATGGAAGAACTGATGGTGCAGGTGGAAGCAGTAAAACAAAAACCTGTGCATCCGGTACGGCAGTTTTTTGAAACCTGGCAGGTGAGTTTACCAATGGTTGCACTGATGATGTTCCTGATATTTTTCAGTTACCTCTTTCTCAATAAAATTCCTGAACAGCGCGCTCATGTACTGCATGAAGAATTGAACCAGAAAGTGCATACCATTCGCTGGAAGATGGAACATCAGGATACTGCCGGACTGCGGCAACAGATTCAGCAGCTGGATCATTATTCGGCATTGCCATTGCCTGATTCGCCCGCTGTGCCGTATGCACAACACTGGCAGCACGTAAAAGCATGGCATCTGCATCAGCTCGATTCATTGGAAAACAAGATGAAACCCAAGGCAAAACCCAAGGTGAAACCGAAGAGTAAGAAGAAGAAATAAAGGGATGTATGCTGCCTGTTTTTAAATGCGGCTAAGTGCTACTTCCTGTACGAAGGCTATTTTGTTTTTCGTTTCTTTTATCCCTCCTCTCACACATATACACCCACAACATCAACACGTTACACCAAAATCTCATCCAAATTCACTCCAACCCATACTTTCCCTGTGTTGGAAATTAACAGAAACCTATCGTTATTTCTTAAAAAACACCTTGCAGAAAGGCTAAGAAACCGTACCTTTGCGCACTTAATTTTATATGAACATACGTAACATCGCAATCATTGCCCACGTTGACCACGGAAAAACAACCTTAGTTGACAAAATCTTACACGCTTCAAAAGTTTTCAGAGAGAACCAGGAAACCGGCGATTTAATCATGGATAGTAACGACCTGGAAAGAGAACGGGGCATTACCATTTTTAGCAAGAACGCTTCTGTTACGTATAACGACGTAAAAATTAATGTGATTGATACCCCTGGTCACGCCGATTTTGGAGGAGAAGTAGAGCGCGTATTGAAAATGGCAGACGGGGTGATATTGCTGGTAGATGCTTTTGAAGGCCCTATGCCTCAAACACGTTTCGTGTTGCAGAAAGCACTCCAGCTGAATCTGAAACCTATTGTAGTTATCAATAAGGTGGATAAACCCAATTGTCGTCCGGATGAAGTGCACGATGCCGTGTTTGAACTCTTCTTTAATTTGGATGCCACCGAAGAACAGCTTGATTTCCCCACTTTTTATGGTTCAGGAAAAAATGGCTGGTTCAATGATTCCCTCACACCTTCAGAAGATATTACGCCCCTGCTCGACGGTATCCTGAAATACGTACCCGAACCACAGGTTAGCGAAGGATACCTGCAAATGCAGATTACCTCACTGGAATACTCTTCTTTTCTCGGTCGTATAGCCGTAGGTAAAGTAGCGCGAGGAGTGATCAAAGAAAATCAACCCATCTCACTGATGCAGGCCGATGGAAGCATCAAAAAATCGCGCGTGAAGGAACTGTATGTGTTTGAAGGAATGGGTAAGAAGAAAGTAACCGAAGTACATGCGGGCGATATATGTGCGGTAGTAGGATTGGAAGATTTTAATATTGGTGATACCATTGCAGATTTCGACAACCCCGAAGCGTTGCCGGTAATCAGTGTAGATGAACCCACCATGAACATGTTGTTCAGCATCAACAACTCACCGTTTTTTGGAAAAGACGGAAAGTTTGTAACGAGCCGCCACCTGCGCGATCGTTTGATGAAGGAAATGGAAAAAAACCTGGCACTGCGCGTGGAAGACAGTGATAATGGAGATAGCTTCATCGTGTATGGCCGTGGTATTCTCCACCTGGGCGTATTGATTGAAACCATGCGCCGCGAGGGATATGAATTAACCGTAGGTCAACCTCAGGTAATTGTAAAACACATTGACGGTGTGAAGTGCGAACCGTATGAGAACTTAGTGGTAGACGTGCCGCAGGAATTTGCCAGTAAGGTAATTGATCTGGTAACCCGTCGTAAAGGGGAAATGCACGTCATGGAAACCAAAGGGGAAATGCAACACCTCGAATTTGAAATTCCGAGCCGTGGTTTGATAGGATTGAGAACACAAATGCTAACCGCTACTACCGGTGAAGCAGTGATGGCGCATCGTTTCACCGAATATAAACCCTGGAAAGGAAATATTCCCGGAAGAAACAATGGCGTGTTGCTTGCCAAGCAGGGAGGCACCACTACCGGTTATTCCATTGATAAATTACAAGATCGCGGAACCTTCTTTGTAGATCCGGGAGAGGAAGTGTATGCAGGACAAATCATTGCTGAGCACATCAAGCCGGGTGATTTGGTGGTGAATGCCATTGAAGGAAAGAAACTCACCAACATGCGCGCGAGCGGAAGTGATGCAGCTACCAACATTGCTCCCAAAACATTGATGACACTGGAAGAGTGCATGGAATATATTCAGCAGGATGAATGCATTGAAGTAACACCCAATTTTATCCGCATGCGTAAAGTGGTGCTGGATGAAGAAGAACGCAAGAAAGTATCCAAACAAATGGCCGCTGCTAACTAACAGATTACTACAATGTTTATATAAGGCTGTCTCTCGGGACAGCTTTTTTATTTTCAGGGGTTAAAAATCTTTAGGGTATAATGGTGATTGTGCCGAGCCGCAACGTTGAAACGATTCTGTATACTTTATTGCTGGAACTTTTGTTGTCCTTGCATTCTCCGACCATTGTTTAAAAACTGCCCTTTCATTTTCTGTGAGTTTGGATGTGATTATCATATTTTCCGTGCAGCGTCTGGAGTTGTTTTGTAAATCACATCCATCTCGCCTTGCCACTTTACAGTTTGGGTATCGTTGTTCAGCTTTATAATTAATGTGAAAAATATTATCAGGAACACCACATTCAATGTACAAGATTTCCCTGTATCCGTTATTATGCTCAGTATAATCTTTACCCGCGATGTTGTAATTATCAATAGAGAATATCGCTTTTCTCTTTTCAATCATTTTTACTTTTCTATTTCCAATCATAGTGTCACCCAAATCAAAATACATTTCCTCAAAGGGCGGTTCATACTTCCAAAATCTGTATAACACGGTCTCTGTATTTGTTAACTGATAGTTGCATTGAACACTTGCAGTATCTGTGAATGAAAAATAATCCTGACATCGCATAGTTCGCAAATCATGAAAAGTATATTTGAAAACTGGGTAAGTGTACCCAACTTGTTCTTGACCATCCGGTGGTTGTTCAACTACTTTTAGCTCATAAATGACCATGCTATCTAAAAACCATATCTTACTCGATTTGAGGTAAATGGTATCAAAAATCCCTTTTGAGATTTCATTCATTACAAAAGTTCTGTCCTCCATACCCCTTCATTAATATGTTTTTGTGAACATGCATTCATTGAATGAAGTAGGAAAACAATCAATAATATTCGCATACGTGGGGGGAGTGACTTCATGATGGGATTATTTGTCATCAAGATAAACAACATAATAGATTATACAGAAATTCGATATAAAAATTGGACTCCCTGAAATGTTGCAAGTAAGTCATTCTAAAAATGTGCGTCATTTTTAGATTTGTTGGAAAAGATTATTTTGAGACTCGAACACGGAGAGGATAATTAATCAGTTTTTGAGTGAACTTCCTCTCTTTGTTTTTTAATGTTTTTCTTTAAACACAAAGGCCAGGGAGGGGATTTCCTTTGTGGTTAAATGAATTTTTTTAAAACCACAGAGGCCACTAAGATTAATTATTGTTTCTGGATTTTTATGTAATGCACGGAGACCACAGAGTGGATTTTCCATAGTGTTCTTTGCGTGTATTCCCTTTGTGTATCCTTTGTGGTTAAATGAATTTTTTTTAAACCACAGAGGCCACTAAGTTTAATAGTTGTTTCTGGATTTTTATGTAATGCACGGAGACCACAGAGTGGATTTCCATTGTGGTTACATGAATTTTTTCAAACCACTAATCACAGCAACCACAGTATGCATCCCATATATGCAATTAAATCAAAATGCATTGATGGCTTTATATGTGTATAGTAGCAATTGCCGGTGAAATATTACATTCTACTGCAATCCCGCCGGATCTCCCTTCATGCAGCAATAAGCCCATATCACTACAAACCCTGAAAATTCAAAGAATGCAGGTACCTTTGCAGCATGAAATGGTTGGTATATACTTTATTACTGGTGCTGCTACTGATTAGTGTGGATGCCGCTGCCCAGTGCTCCATGTGCACCAAAACAGCCGCACAACTGGGTGAAAAACCCGCCAAGGGCATGAACTCCGGTATTGTATACCTGATGCTTACACCGTTCATTATTGTAGGATACATTGGGGTACGCTGGTGGCGCAACCGCAGAAATGAAAATCAGTTGTAGTATTGGCGGATGATTCGGTGCAGGTTGTTTTCACCTGAATGTTCAAATGTTTTTTTGAGGTCTTCTTTCGAAACGTCGCGCATGCGTTGGCGTTGGATGAGTTTGTACGCTCTTTCAGCCAGTAACCAGGCCTTTCTCTCATGGGTATCCTGTTGCGTTCTGCCTTCTATCGCCTGCATTAATTTGTCCATCCCTTCACCGGTGGTAGCTGTTGTTTGAATAATAGGCACTTCTTCACGGTGATGCATAAACGCAGGAGCCAGCATCATGCGCAGGTTTTTTACAAAAGCATCTGCCCCCGGCCGATCGGCCTTGTTCACCACAAAGATGTCGGCAATTTCCATCAACCCTGCTTTCATGGTTTGTATCTCATCGCCGGCCTCGGGTACCAGTACCACCAGGGTTACATCTGCCAGTCCGGCAATCTCAATCTCACTTTGTCCTACCCCTACCGTTTCCACCACTATATAATCAAAGTCGGCGGCCTTCATCACTTCAGTAAGTTCTATAATACCGGGATGCAAACCACCCAGCGAGCCACGTGTGGCCAGCGAACGAATGAACACATTCGGATGGGTATACCATTGGTTCATGCGAATCCTGTCGCCCAATACAGCGCCGAGATTAAAAGGAGAAGATGGATCCACACAAATCACCGCCACTTTTTTTTGCTGTGCCACAATGCATCCAATCAGTTGATCCGTCAGCGTGCTTTTGCCGGCTCCGGGCGGGCCCGTAATACCAATCACCGGTACGGTGCGTACAGGAATACTTTCTAAAAAAACATCATATCCCTCTACTTCATTTTCAACGAGCGATAAGGCCCGCGCCAGCGATTTTCGGTTGCCCTGCTGAATTTGTTGAAGAAGGTGTTCCCACATGCTGCTAAATTAGACTACTTCATTCAACCGGTAAACCGTTTTTTTATTTTTTAAACGCGATACAAAAATTAATTTGCAGGAAGCATGACGAATTTCATCCCCATATTTCCATTAGGTATAGTAGTATATCCCAACGAACCCGTGAACCTGCACATCTTCGAACCCCGGTATAAACAACTGATTCAGGAATGTGTAGAGCAGAAAAAATATTTTGGCATCCCACCGGTTATTCAGGGAGAAGTGAAAGAGATGGGCACACTGATGGAAGTAGTGGAAATAACCAGGTTGCATGATGACGGCAGTATGGATATTAAAACACGCGGACTCGAAGTGTTTAAAATACTGGAGATCATTCGGGAGTTGCCTGATAAATTATACAGCGGTGCTATCGTTACCTATCCGGAAAATGTGGTGTCGGATGCACGGTTGGGGGTGATGAAAGAAATCCTTACAGGACTGAGAAAAATTTTTGAACGGTTGCAAATATCAAAAGAATTTTCAAAGCCAGACCATGCCATAAACAGTTATGATATTGCACATTTGGTGGGGATGACCATGGAGGATGAATACTTGTTGCTCGAACTCAACAGGGAACTGCATCGCCAGGAGTTTATCAAACGCCACCTCGCCAAACTGGTACCGGCGGTTACCGAATTAGAAGAAATCAAAGACCGTATCAAATTAAATGGACACTTTAAAGATTTGGAGGGATTTAGTTTTTCATGAGTGATTCAACCCTTTGCCTCGATTTTGGCAACACACGCAAAAAGGTGGCATTGTTCAATGCTTCCGGTGAAATGATTCAAACTGCGGATCTGGACGGAGAAGATACGCTTTCACAGGTGCGGCATTGGGTAGAAACCCACGAACCGGCCTGCAGTATATTGTCGTCGGTTATTCATCATGACGAATCACTGGAACCGTATCTGGCTACGTCAACCAGCTTTCACCGTTTGTCGCATCAAACCCGGTTGCCGTTTACTACACCGGTGTCGAAACCGGACAGCATCGGGGCCGACCGGCTGGCACTGGCTGCTGCGGCGGTGCATTATTTCCCCGGAAAAAACAATCTGGTCATCGGCCTGGGAAGCTGTATTACCTACAACTTCATCAATAAATACCATCAGTTTTTGGGTGGAGGGATATCCCCCGGCAAATCCATGCGTTTCAGGGCCATGCACGAATACACCGCCAAGTTACCCCTCACTGAAGCCCTGTTTCATCCGCCACTGGTTGGCTACGATACCGCCACCAATCTGCAGAGCGGAGTGATGCACGGAATGGCCGCAGAAATTGACGGAATCATTGATCAATATGCCGCAAAATACCGGAACTTTAACGTGGTTTTAACCGGGGGTGATACACCCTATTTTGCCACTCAACTGAAAAACGGGATATTTGCCGACTTTAACTTTTTATTCAAAGGATTATATGCACTCAGTTTGCTCAATAACAAAGGGTTGTAAAAAAATTGCAACGCTGCTTGTTGTTGTTTGTTCTGCCTTTTC
>ENA-UOUJ01001479-UOUJ01001479.1-activated-sludge-metagenome-genome-assembly--contig:-NODE-1479-length-12351-cov-8.302131_pt1 | contig 12351 bp, 9 predicted proteins | sample MGYA00249839_ERZ747224 | MGnify/ENA primary metagenome ERZ747224 (study PRJEB28782, sample SAMN03220277) | activated sludge metagenome | biome: wastewater; feature: sewage sludge; material... | reverse complement strand
CAGGGCCCCGCACCCGGAAGGGCCACCAGCACTTTCCCAACACTTACTAAGAAGCCACGAACAACGGATCCCTGACAGCCAGTATCTGAGGTCAGCTCCCCTCACTGCCGGTTGCATCGAGTGGGGACTCGTCGAGTACGAAAGAGGCGCGGTATGTCAGAGATTGTCCGCTACGAAGTCGGCTCCGGTTTCGTGCTGGTGGAGGCCCATGACGGAAGCTACGGAGTCGATCACCCGCTGCGAAATCAGCAGGGAATCCTCGACGCCGGCCGTCGCCTCGAAGAGGCCCTCGCGTCCATCCGCCCAGCCGCCGCCGCCGCATTCGAGGCGTTCGATGACCATGTGGCGGAACGCATTGAAATCCAATTCGGCATCAAGCTCGCCGGGGAAGCCGGAGCGGTCATCGCGAAGAACCACGCAGAAAGCCACTTCGTCGTCCGTATGTACCGGACCGGAGGTGGCCGGGGCAATCTCCCGGAGGCATAGGGCCATTCGCCGTTGCCGATGGGGGCCCGCCGCCCCGCACTTCGGGAAAGGAACCTACCCATGACTGCGGTCGACACGATCGGCAACGGGCACATGACCGCGGGGGCTTAGCTGTTTACCCACCACGTGCTGACCGACATCGGCCACTTCATACCGGAGCGCCCCATGAACCCCCTGCAACAAGTCCTCCTCATCGCGGGAACCATCCTGGTCCTGCTTCTGCTGTGGTTGTCCCTGAAGGTGATCAAAGAGTACGAACGCGGGGTGGTCTTCCGTCTGGGCCGACTGCTGCCGGTGCGCGAGCCCGGCCTGCACGTCATCATCCCCTTTATCGACGTGCTGCACCGGGTGCCGTTGCGGATCGTCACCCTGCCTATCCAGTCTCAAGGCATCATCACCAGGGACAACGTCAGCGTCGATGTCTCTGCAGTGGCCTATTTCCGGGTGATCGATGCCGCCAAGGCGGTGGTGGCGATCGAGAACGTTCACTCCGCGATCGACCAGATCGCCCAGACCACCCTGCGCAAGGTCGTGGGCCAGCACAGCCTCGATGACACGCTCTCGGAAACGGATCGCATCAACGAGGACATCAGATCCATCCTCGACGTGACCACCGTGGACTGGGGCGTGGAGGTCACCCTCGTGGAGCTGAAGGTCATCGAATTGCCCGACAGCATGAAGAGAGCCATGGCCCGTCAGGCCGAAGCCGAGCGGGAAAAGCGTGCCAAGATCATCAACGCTGAAGGCGAGGCGACTGCAGCCACAGCCCTGGCAGCGGCCTCGGATGTGATGATGGCCCACCCAGTGGCACTGCAGCTGCGGAACCTCCAGACCCTGCTCGAGCTCGGGGTGGACAAGAACACCACGGTCGTCTTCCCCGCACCGTTGATGAGCACCATCGAGGAACTTGGGTCCTTCCTCGCGCGAGAGGAACGCGCGGGCGGCCGGTACCGGCAGGAGTAACACCCGGTGGCCATCTGTGGCGGGCAACGACGGGAGACGGAGTGGTGCCAGCCCAGAACCTGGGGCGAATGGCCCGCAGAGCACCCGGGGCCATACGTACACCTATCAGCGTCCGGACCGGCACCTGCGCGCCTCCGACCGAAACCGTGACCGGGCCGAAGTCACGGCGCCCGTGCACGTTGACCTATTCACTGTCAATACTCATTCTCCACGTGTACCGGCTGACCACGGGTTTCACGCGCCCGGAACCCAGGCCGTGCCCCTGGTAGACGTCATCCCAGCTGACGGCATCAGTACATATGGGGTAGACGCGAGACTTGCTCCGATCGGACCGGTCTTGCCTAAGGTCGGGTACGGGAGCACCGCCGGGGCGGGATACCCACCTGTTCCTCCCGCTCCGATCCAACGGGGTGTGCGGATAGACGAATCGCACACCACTAACGAGTTCAGCAGCGAGCTCTTGATGCCACTCCCAGGAGGGGTCTATGGAGCACGACGTGCGAATCCACCTACGGGCCGGGGTACTGCCGGGACCGATGCGGCCCGATGCCGCCGGGTGCCTGACCCAGGACCACTACGCGCGGTTGCTTGACATCCTCGACCGGGCGGTGGGCCTGTGTCCCCACTGGTCAGCATCCAGGCCCCGTCCCGGCCCTGTCACCTGCCGCGACCCCCTCATGGCGAGGGCTCGTGACGCTATCCGGCCGGACGGCCCATCCCGAGTGTTCCCTCTCGACCGCCTGTCCGAGGGGCCCGACTGCCGTGTCTGAAACGGAAGAGATGAGATGACCAGTTCCATGTACGCCACCGCTCAAGGTGGGATGGCTGCCGGAGCCGACGGCCCGGATCCGGTGCTCCGGGTGTTGAAGGTCGGCCCCATGGTGCACGGGGGCCATTGCGTGGCTCGGCACCAGGGCCGGGTGATCTTCGTCCGTCATGCGATACCCGGGGAGACCGTCGTGGCCCGGTTGATCGGGTCCGGCCCCACGACCGGGTACTACTGGGCTGACACCGTCCAGGTGCTGGGGGCCTCGGAGTTCCGACGGGTCCATCCGTGGAAGTTGGCGGACCCGCTGCGGGCCTATCAGGCCGGCCGGCCCCCGGTGGACGGCGCCGAATTCGGCCACATCGTCCTGGACCATCAGCGCCGGCTCAAGGCCCAGGTCTTCCGGGACACCCTCGGCCGGGCCGGCCAGCTGCATGGAGATGATGTGGAGGTCCGTGTCATGGGCATCGTCGCCGATGAGCCAGCGGGGATGCACTGGCGCAGCCGCACCACGCTGGCCGTCTCACCCACCGGCAGGATCCCCCTGTCGGTGCCCGCCTACGACGAGCTCCGCCTCTGGGACCTGGACTTCACCGGTGCCGTACGCGTCGACGTCACTGCTGCCACTCAGGGATCCCGGGTGCTGGTGAGTATCACTCCGGGTCCACAAGCATCCCGTAACCCTCGAGTACTGCAGGATCAGCACGAGGGCTGGAAGCGCCGGCTGGCCCACTTGCCGGGCCACGTCTCGGCCCGGATCACCGTCCCGTCGCAAGGGTCGGCCCCGGGGCCAGGGGTGATCCACCTGCGCGGGGATGCTGTGATCCGGGAGCATGTGGTCACCGAGCACCACGGAACCCGGACGTTCCGCGCCTGGGGGAGCGGATCCTGGCCCGCCCACCGCGATGCCCCGAGGACCCTGGTCGAATCCGTGCTGGCAGCGACACAAGCCCAGCCGGGAGAGGTCGTGGCCGAGCTGTATGCCGGTGCGGGCTTGTTCTCCGCCTTCCTGGCCGACGCCGTCGGCCCGCAGGGGGCGGTGCTCTCAGTAGAACCGGACGCCCAGGTCAGCCAGGACGCCAAAGCCAACCTGGGTGAGATGCCCCAGGCGGTGGCCCTCACCGGTGACACCGAGCAGATACTGGCCGGATGGCTGCGAACCCGGCAGGCCGGAATGACCGAGGGAGGCCTGGCCGGCCGGAGGATCAACACCGTGGTGCTGAACTCCGCGAACGGTGGCCCCGGTCGAACCGTTCTCCGTCAGGTCCACCAGATACACCCGGACCGGCTTGTCCACATCTCCGGGAACCCGGTTTCCCTGGCCCGAGACATGCACCACCTGAACCAGCACGGCTGGCGCCTGAAGCACGTGGACGTCTATGACCTGGCGCCGAACACCCACCACGTGATATCGGTCAGCCTGTTCACCCCCCGCTAGGGCATACCCCGGCTTCAATCCACCAGCACGGCGCCAGGGTGCATGCTCTGGTCGGAACGCCAGTGCTCACGGTTCGCGGTTCAGAACCCTGAGCACACCCGGCCTCACCCCGGCGGCCTGTCCGACGCACGGGAGCGGGGTAGCACGAGCAGGTTCACCGCGTCCTGGGGAGACGGACGAGCCGCTGAGTTGACATAATGTAGATTATCGGCGTTCTACAGAGGCTCTGGTCGGGGCCCGTCTGACGGCATGGTGCCGACGGGCCCCCGGGGTCATCCGACGCGTCCACCAGTGGACCGGTGGTGCATTGCCACGCCTGGGACGGTCGTTCCTGGAGCGCGCCGCCGAGGACGTCGTCACGCCGCCGGCGTGGAATCACTGCGCCGCACACCGGCCGGCCCGTGACGTCGCGAGGCGCCTCGGGTCACACGGGCCGACCGTCGCGGTCAGCAGGCGTCGTGTCGGTTCGGTCAGCCCAGCTCGGTTCGGTCAGCCCAGCTCGGTTCGGTCAGCCCAGTCGCGTGACGTCGGTGCCTGTTCGCTCCACGGTGCGCCAGCCCGGGCCACCCGTCCGGCGCCGAGAGCTACTTGCGCCCTGGCCGCCGGTGATCGGTGGTACCCGGAGGGCCTGTCCTCCGTCAGTGCATGTGGGACGGGGCACTTTTCCGTCGAGCGCCTCCCGCTCCCAAGTCGACCGGCACCGTTCTCGAACTTGACATAATGCAACGGTCGGCAACCCTTGACCCCCCGCTGAACGCCTGTTTAATATCCTGAACATGCGTTCAGAGTCTCGCAGTCCCGAGGACCTCACCACCAAGACCCGGATCCGTGACGCCGCCATCCGGCGCTTCGCCGCGGACGGCCTGGGCGCCTCCCTGCGCGCCGTCGCGGCCGACGCGGGAGTCAGCCCGGGCCTGATCATGCACCATTTCGGTTCCCGGGCCGGACTGCGGGCGGCGTGCGACGAGTACGTGCTGGCCGAGACGCGCACCAGCAAGGCCGAGGTGCTGGCACCCGTCGGCGCCCCCGCCGCCATGCTGTCCCAGCTGGCCCAGGTTGACGGGTACGCTCCCCTGATCGGGTACGTCCTGCGCTGCCTGCAGGCCGGGGATGACCTGACCCGGCGGCTGGTCGACAGCATGGTGGCCGACGCGGTCACCTACTTCGAGAACGGCGTGAAGGCGGGCACCATCACCCCCAGCCGGGACGAACCGGCGCGGGCCAGGCTCCTGACGGAGTTCGCGCTCGGATCGCTCCTCATGAACCTCCCCGCCGGCGGGGAACGCCTCGACCTCGAGGCGCTGCCGGCCTGGCTGGAGGCCTACGCCGACAGGATCATCCTGCCCACCCTGGAAATCCTCACCGAGCCCCTCCTGGCGGACTCGAGCCTCCTCGACGCGTACCTGGCCTCCACCGCGAGGCCGCACCTCAGGCCCTGACGTACTCCGCCAGGTGGTGTCCCGTGAGCGTCTCCCCCGCCGTGCCCACCCGGGCCACCAGGTCGGCCGGCGTCCCCTCGAAGACGACCCGGCCGCCGTCGTGCCCGGCACCGGGCCCCAGGTCGATGATCCAGTCCGCGTGGGCCATCACCGCCTGATGGTGCTCGATGACGATCACCGTCTTCCCCGCGTCCACGAGCCGGTCCAGCAGCCCCAGCAGGTTCTCGACGTCGGCCAGGTGCAGGCCGGTGGTCGGCTCGTCCAGGACGTAGACCTCGCCGGCCGCGGCCATCTCGTTGGCCAGCTTCAGCCGTTGCCGCTCGCCCCCGGAGAGCGTGGAGAGCGGCTGGCCCAGTGTCAGGTAACCCAGCCCGACGTCGGTCAGGCGGGCCAGGATCTTGTGGGCGGCGGGAAGCCGGGCCTCGCCCGCGGCGAAGAACTCCCCCGCCTCGGCCACGGACATCGCCAGTACCTGGGCGATGTCCCGGCCGCCGAGGGTGAACTCCAGCACCGTCGCCTGGTAGCGCCGGCCCTCGCAGTCCTGGCACGTCGAGGCCACCGTGGACATGAACCCCAGCTCCGTGTAGATCACCCCGACGCCCTTGCAGCTCGGGCACGCGCCCTCGGAGTTGGCGCTGAACAGGGCTGGCTTGACCCCGTTGGCCTTGGCGAAGGCCTTGCGGATCGGCTCCAGCAGTCCCGTGTAGGTGGCGGGGTTGGACCGGCGCGAGCCCTTGATGGCCGACTGGTCGACGACCACCACGCCCTCACGGCCGGCGATCGAGCCGTGCACCAGGGAACTCTTGCCGGAGCCGGCCACCCCCGTGACCGCCACCAGCACGCCCAGGGGGATGTCCACGTCCACGCCCCGCAGGTTGTTGGTGACCGCGCCACGAACCTCCAGGGCGCCGGTGCCGCTGCGCACGTCCTGCTTCAGCGCGGAGCGGTCGTCCAGGTGGTGCCCCGTGAGGGTGCCGGAGGCCCGCAGGCCGGCCAGGTCGCCCTGGTAGGTGATCTCCCCGCCCCCGGTGCCGGCGCGGGGACCGAGGTCCACCACGTGGTCGGCGATCGCGATGGTCTCCGGCTTGTGCTCGACCACCAGGACGGTGTTGCCCTTGTCCCGCAGCTCCAGCAACAGCCGGTTCATCTTCTGGATGTCGTGGGGGTGCAGTCCGATGGTGGGCTCGTCGAAGACGTAGGTGACGTCCGTCAGGGACGAGCCCAGGTGGCGGATCATCTTGGTGCGCTGGGCCTCGCCGCCGGAGAGGGTTCCCGCGGGACGGTCCAGGCTCAGGTACCCCAGGCCGATCTCCACGAAGGCGTCGAGCGTCTCGGCCAGGGACCGCAGCAGCGGCGCGACGGAGGGGTCGTGCAGGTCCTTCACCCAGTCCGCGAGGTCGGAGACCTGCAGGGCGCAGAGATCGGCGATGTTCTTGCCGTTGATCCTCGAGGACCTCGCCTCCGGGGCCAGCCGGGTGCCCTCGCAGTCCGGGCAGGTGGCGAAGGTGACGGCCCGGTCCACGAACCGCCCGATGTGCGGTTGCATGGCCTCGCGGTCCTTGCTGAGCATGGACCGCTGGATGGACGGGATCAGGCCGAGGTAGGTCAGGTTGATGCCCTCCACCGTGATCTTGGTGGCCTCCCGGTACAGCAGGTCGTGGCGCTGTTTCTTGGTGAACCTGCCCACCGGCTTGTCCATCGGGAAGTACCCGGCCCCGGCATAGATGCGTCCGTACCAGCCGTCCATGCTGTAACCCGGGACCAGGATGGCCCCCTCCTGCAGCGACCTGGCCTCGTCCACGATCGCCGTGAGGTCGAAGTCGGTGACCGTTCCCCGTCCCTCACAGTGCGGGCACATCCCGCCGAGGCGGTTGAAGGAGGCCTTCTCCGCGATCGTCCTGCCGCCGCGCTCCACCGTGATCGCCCCGGAGGCCGAGACCGAGGGGACGTTGAAGGAGAAGGCGTTGGGCGGACCGATGTGCGGGTCCCCCAGGCGGCTGAACAGGATGCGCAGCTGGGCGTTGACGTCCGTGGCCGTGCCCAGCGTGGACCGGGGGTCGGCGCCCATCCGCTCCTGGTCCACGATGATGACCGTGGTCAGCCCCTCGAGCACGTCCACGTCCGGACGGTCCATGGAGGGCATGAAGCCCTGCACGAAGGACGAGTAGGTCTCGGTGATCAGCCGCTGGGACTCGGCGGCGATCGTGCCGAAGACCAGGGAGCTCTTGCCGGAACCGGACACCCCGGTGAACACGGTCAGCCGCCGCTTGGGCAGCTCCAGGCTGAGGTCCCTGAGGTTGTTCTGCCGGGCACCGACCACGCGGATGGCGTCATGACGGTCGGCCGGGTGCACGTCTGCCGTCGGCGGCGGGAAGTTGGAGTGGACGCTGGTCTTCATGACCTCAGGGTATGACCAGCCCGCTCGTGGTCGTGTCATGATCCGGCGGGTTCACGGGAACGCTGGCCTCCGCCATGCGCTCATGGCACTCTGTGGGGCATGGAGACCGATACCGCCAGCAGCTTCGCCCAGACCACCGAGCCCGAGCCCGCGTCCCAGGAGGGCCCACCGCCGCGCCCCCACGTGGAGGCCTACCGTGCCGCGTCCAACGCCCTGGCCCGCGTCTGCAGGAACATCACCGACTGGGAGGCACCGGGCCTGGGCGAGTGGACCGTCCGGGACCTGGCCGGCCACGTGGACCGCGCCCTGGTCAACGTCACCGCCTACCTCGAGGCCGGCACGGAGCCCGGCGCCCCGTTCGTGGACGGACCGGTGGCCTACTACCGGGCGTTCTGGGGCCGTCACGACGACGAGGGGGTCGCCGAGCGCGGCCGGCTGGCCGGACAGGCACTCGGCGACGAACCGTCCATCACCATCGAACGCGACCGCGTGCTGGCGCAGGCCGTGGTGGACCGCACGCCCGACGACGCGCGGCTGCGCACCCCGGTCGGCACCATGACGCTGGCCGGCTACCTGCCCACGCGCACCTTCGAGCTCGCCGTGCACACCGCAGACCTGGCCCGGGCCACGGGTCAGGAGGTCCCGGAGTCCCTCGACCTCGCCTGGCCGGAGGTGATCCGGCTGGCCTCGGAGCTGGCAGTCCAGAACGGCCAGGCCGTGGACCTGGTCATGGCCATCACCGGACGCGGGACCCTGCCGGAGGGTTTCACCGTCCTGTAGGAGGCCCTCAGTCCCCGGTGTGCAGGGAGAAGATCACGCCGTGGCCGCCCGGCCACGTGGCGGTCAGCCGCCGGCGGCTGGCCAGGTGCTCGGACCCGGCGTCCTCGGGATTGGCCACCACGCGGTGCACCTGCACCCGCCCGGGCTGCTCGGGCAGAGTTCCCAGGACGGTGACGGACACCTCCGAGGGCTCATGGCCGATGTACTGCCCGTCCTCCGCGTAGAGGTGGACCTCGGCCTGCTGCTGCTCGCCCTCCAGGGCCCGCAGGAAGCAGGCCGTGGCCACGGGGTCCGCCATGGCGTCGTAGACCCACCGCTGGCCCAGGACCGAGTGGTCCACGGTTCCCACCAGGTAGGGTTCGGCCCCCTCCAGGGGTGCCGCGCGGTAGCTCAGGGGCACGTGCAGCACGGTGTCGCTGCCGGCGCGCCGGACCAGGTGCGCCTCGATCCCGACCTCGCCCTCGGGGTCGTCGAAGCGGTAGGCGCCGACCTTCTCGAGATCGCCCTCACCGGACCAGGGCTGCTGGGCGAGCCAGGACTCCAGGAGTTCCCTCTTCGAGGGCACCAGGGTTGCTTGATACACGGTTGCCATGCTCGTCAGTCTACGGGTCGGCCTGCCGGGGCTACAGGCGGGCGGCCAGCCGCGTGGCCTGCTCGATGGCCCGCTTGGCGTCCAGTTCGGCGGCCACGTCGGCTCCGCCGACCAGTACGACGTCGGCCCCCGCGGCGACCAGCGGGTCGTACAGGTCCCGTTGGGAGTCCTGTCCGGCGCACACCACGATGTCGTCGACCTCCAGCACGCGGCGGGCGCCGTCGACGTCCAGGTGCAGGCCGTCGTCGTCGATCCTCACGTATCCGGCCCCCGTGATGCCCTCCACGCCCCGGGCCCGCAGGGCCGAGCGGTGGACCCAGCCGGTGGTCTTGCCCAGGCCCGCTCCCAGCCTGGTCGTCTTGCGCTGGATGAGGTGGACCCGGCGGGCCGGTGCCCCGGGGTCGGCGGCGGTGAGTCCGCCACGGTCGGTGAAGTCCGGGTCCACGCCCCACTGGGAGTGCCAGGAGCGCGGGGACTGCGGCGCGGCGGGGTCCGGTTCGGTCAGCAGCCCGGCGACGTCGTGGCCGATGCCGCCGGCCCCGATGATCGCCACGCGGGGGCCGCAGCGCACCCGCCCGGAGACCACGTCCGGGTATGCGTGCACGTTGGGCCGGTCTATGCCGGGCAGCTCGATCGTCCGGGGCACCACCCCGGTCGCCAGCAGGATGCGGTCGTATCCGCCGTCGAGCAGTCCGGGCACGGTGGCCCGCCGGCCCAGGTGGAGGCACACTCCCGTCTCGTCGATGCGCTGCCGGAAGTACCGCAGGGTCTCGGCGAACTCCTCCTTGCCGGGGATCTGCCGGGCCAGGCGGAACTGCCCGCCGATCGACCCACCGGCCTCGAACAGGTCCACGTCCAGTCCGCGCGCCGCGGCCTGGGTGGCGGCCGCGAGTCCTGCCGGTCCGGCCCCGACGACGGCGATGCGCCGGGGGGCGGTGTCCTGCCGGCGTGACCGGGGGGCGACCGGCAGCAGCGACCGGTCCGGCAACGGGGGGAACGCCGGGTCGGTCTCCCGGCCGGCGCGGGGGTTGACCAGGCAGGACGCCGGCCGGTTCTGGAACGTGTGGTCGAGACAGGCCTGGTTGCACGCGATGCAGGTGTTGATGCGTCCGGGGGTGCCGGCGGCGGCCTTGGCCACCCAGTCCGGGTCGGCCAGGAAGGGCCGGGCCATGGTCACCAGGTCTGCCTGTCCCGAGGCCAGGACCTGCTCGGCGGTGTGGGGCATGTTGATCCGGTTCGAGGCGGCCACGGGGATGGTCACCGCCTCGCGGACTCGCCGGGTGAAGGCGGTGAAGGCTGCCCGGGGCACCGAGGTGACGATGGTCGGCACCCGGGCCTCGTGCCAGCCGATGCCGGTGTTCAGCAGGTCCGCGCCGGCCTCCTCCAGCTCCCGGGCGAGCTCGAGCGTCTCCGTGAGACTCTGCCCGTCCGGGACGAGGTCCGCCATCGACATCCGGAACACGATCAGGAAGTCCGGGCCCTCGGCCGCCCGGATGCGGCGGACGATCTCCGTGGCGAACCGGCGGCGCTTGCTCGGGGTGCCGCCCCAGGCGTCGGTGCGCCGGTTGGTCCGCGGGGACAGGAACTGGTTGATGAGGTAGCCCTCCGAGCCCATGACCTCCACCCCGTCGTAGCCGGCCCGCCGGGCCAGTCCGGCCGCACGCACGAAGTCCGCCACGGTGCGCCCGACCGCCCGCCGGGACATCCGGCGGGCGGTGAAGGGGGTGATCGGTGACGTCGAGCGTTCCGGTGCCGCGGACCAGGGGTGGTAGGAGTACCGGCCGGCATGCAGCAGCTGCAGCGCGATCCGGCCGCCGGCGGCGTGGACGGCGTGGGTGACCGTGCGATGGGCGACCACGTCGGCCGCCGAACGCATCGTCCCGGCCATCGGGGTGAGGCGGCCGGTCCGGTTCGGGGCGAAGCCACCGGTGATGATGAGCCCCACTCCCCCGCGGGCCCGCTCCGCGTAGAACGCGGCGAGCTTCGGTGCGTCGCGGCGACGGTCCTCCAGGCCCAGGTGCATCGAGCCCATGATCACCCGGTTCTCCAGCCGGACCGGTCCGACCGTCACGGGGCTGAACAGGGTCGGATACGGAGGGCTCGCGGGGTGCCCGGTGGCGGGTGTGGCGGTCATGGACCGATACTACTCGCCGGTAACTTACCTGTCAGCCGCTCGCGCCGGCCCCGCGGGAGACGGGCAGGTGCCGGTCCCACCAGCGCAGGACGTGCTCGAAGCGGGCCCGTCGGTGCCACGGGGTGCCCGAACGGGACAGTTCATGGTCCTCCCCCGGGAACACCAGCAGCTCGGACTCCACCCCGGACGCCCATAACGCGTGGTAGTAACGCTGGGCGTGCTCGATCGGGCAGCGCAGGTCCTGCTCCGAGTGGATCACCAGGGTGGGCGTGCGCACCCGGTCCACCACCTGCAGGGGGCTCTGGGTGCGGACGTGGTCGTGGTCGTCGCCGAAGTACTGGGACGTGAAGAACCAGCCGATGTCGCTGGAGCCCAGGGCGGAGACCGGGTCCAGGAATCCGCGCTCGACGATCGCCGCCGTGAAGCGGTGGTCGTGGGCCGTGATCCAGGCGGTCATGTACCCGCCGTAGGAACCGCCCATCACACCCATCCGGTCCGCGTCCAGCACCCCCGTGCCACCCGGGCCGAACTCGTCCAGGGCCGCCTCCAGGAACCCCAGGATGTCCTGGCGGTCCACCGTGCCCAGCCGCTCGCGGATGGTCGACCCGTGCTCGGACCCGTAGCCGTTCGAACCGCGCGGATTGCACATCACCACGGCATAACCGGCCTCGACCAGCACCTGGGTCTCGTCGAACCAGGACCACGTGTACTGCGCGTAGGGACCGCCGTGGATGTTGAGCACGACCGGGTGCGGCCCCGGCCCGGACGGGACGAACACCCACCCGTGCACCATGCCCGGTTCGACGCCCTCCTGGACCCGGTACTCGCGCTCAAGGCCCGCGGTCGAGAAGGCGTCCCGGCGCCAGGGGTCGTTCGGGTCGAACAGCTCCGTCAGGCCCGTCCCCCGGTGCTGGATGCCCACAGACCCGGGGGAGAGCTCCGTGGTGTAGGACACCGCCAGGTTGCCGCCGGCCTCGGACGCGCCGGTGACCTCTCCGCGCAGGTCCACGATCGTCTCCGGGTGGCCGTGATGGGACATCCACACCAGCACGCGCCGACCGCGCTGCTCGGCCAGCGCCAGCACGTTGTCCTGCCCCGAGGGTTGCAGGGGGCCACCGGAGCAGTTCATCCCGTCGGCGTCGGTCAGCAGCCGCGGCCGGAGCGTGGCCGCCGGACGGTCCCAGCCGGCCGTGGCGTGGCGGAGGGCCGTGGGGGCCGGCACGGCGTAGACGCCCGTGTTCGCCGCCACGAACTCCAGGCCGGACTCCCCCACGTCCTCCCCCTGCAGGTAGAGCCATTCTCCGTTGCGGGAGACGCACGGCCCGGAGAAGGACGTCCGTACCTCGCGTCCGCCC
>ENA-UOUJ01001477-UOUJ01001477.1-activated-sludge-metagenome-genome-assembly--contig:-NODE-1477-length-12355-cov-18.180016_pt1 | contig 12355 bp, 11 predicted proteins | sample MGYA00249839_ERZ747224 | MGnify/ENA primary metagenome ERZ747224 (study PRJEB28782, sample SAMN03220277) | activated sludge metagenome | biome: wastewater; feature: sewage sludge; material... | reverse complement strand
TAATTATTTTCTAAAACAATAATATAGAAATGAGTTTTTATAAAAATAAGATAGAAAATTTATGTTATAAATTTATTGGTATTACAAATAACAAAGACGATAAATTAAAACAGATAGAATATAGACGAGCTGATTGTAAAATGAAGACAGAGAATAATGAATATTCGTTATATGAAGATTATAGTATAGATTCTAATAATAATAGAATAGATTATGTAGATGGTTTTTTTGATAACATTGATTATAATAATTTAATATATAATTTAATGTCAATGGAAATACATAAGAAACAAGTATATAAATGGAAGAAAGAACATAAGGATGATATTAAAAATTATTATAAGGATAGATATATTAATAATAGAGAAAAATTATTGGAGAAGGTAAGATGTGAATGTGGAACTATGCTGACGAAAGGTGGAATGAAATATCATTTGTCATCCAAAAAACATATTAATTTGATTAATAAAAATAAAATAATATAATATTATAATATATAGGATGGATAAATATATAAGTAAAAAAGACAATGAAAGTATTTATAGTGAAGAGGAATATACAGATTCAGAATCTGAGTCTGACTCTGAGAGTGAATATGAAACGGAATCATTAACAAGTTCAGAATCTGAGTCTGACTATGAGAGTGAATATGAAACAGATTCAGAATCTGAGGATGAGGATGATTTTGAAATAGAATCTGATTCGTACTATGATTCAGAAAGCGAATATGAAAGCGATTATGGCAGTGATTATTAATAAATTATTTGTTGAAATTGATTATATATAGTTAATATATAATGAATGAATTAATACCTTTGTCAAATCATGATATGAAAGATTTATCGAATAATTCTATTAATATAATTCCTTATCCTGATTTAATGAATGTTAAGAATATAGTTGATATATTAGATAAACCCTTGGTTATATTATATAAATTTAGTGAAAATATAGGTCATTGGGTATTATTATTTTTACGTCCTGATGGTAGTATTGAATTTTTCGATAGTTTTGGACGTATAATAGATGACGTAAAAAAAAATAGTACTATGTATGAAGTATATGGACAAGAGGATAATTATTTAGAATATTTATTATATAAATCAGGACGTGAAATAGAATATAATCCGTATAAATTTCAAACACAATTTAAATATGGTTATCCAGTTGCGACATGTGGTTGGCATGTGTTAATGAGAAATAAATATAGAAATTTAGATATAGATGAATATAAGAAATTTATGGATAAATTAAAAAGAAAATATAAATGTGAAGATTATGACGAACTAGTATGTAATTATTATAATTAAAATAATTAATATATAATATAATATATATAGTAATGGAAACTAACTCAATTGTAAGAGTTCCTCTCAGAAAGGTTTTGACTAATACGATTAATATAAATCATGATAAAGAGTATTTGATAACCAAGGGAGCAAAATCAAACACATGGCAGAGATTTCCTGCGCAATCTGTAAGTAATACTCAGATAACAGTTAATTGTAATCCTCCGTCTAGAGATGTTGTTGTAAATTCAAGAGCTTATGTTAGATGTAAATACAATATTGTAATAAATGGTATAGCAGGTGCGTCAGGTAAAATGATTCAGCCAGGTTTAGATGGTCCAAGATTTATGCCTTTAGCCAGATCTATTAATACGTTACAAGTTACAATAGGTGGTGATAATTTTAGTACATCATTAAATCAATATTGGCCAGCAGTATCAAAATATTTTGAAAATAAAAATGCTATTAATTCTGGCTTCATGACTACTACACCAAATATGGCCGATCAATATCAAGAATATGCAGATTTTCTAAATCCTATTACAGGAGGTTCTGCCAGAAATGCATTAGCAGGATATGGAGAAAATGGATACATGGAAGGTAGATCTGGTTTTTCAGGATTTAAAATCATTAGTGACGAAGATGGTTCTGCTGTTTGTGAATTGGATGTAACAGAACCAGTTTTCTGTAGTCCATTTAATTTTAGTGATCAAGATAGACCTGGATTGATTGGTATAAGTGAAATGTCTATGATATTTTCATTTAGTGAATTAGCATCATCTGTTTGGTCTCATAATAATACAACAATAGGTCATTCGGTAATAAATAATTTAATAGTTAATATAACTGAGTTTGAATTATTGTTTAATTATCAATCATTACCATTAGAAATGAGTTCACAATTACGTCCTACATATTCATATCCTTATTATGAAATGATACCATATTCAACAAAAGCTCAAGAAGCTCCACCACAAGCTGTTAGAACGGTAACAATGAATTCTATTCAATTGGGAACTATACCTAGAAGATGTTACATATTCTTAAGGGAAGAAAACCCTGAATTATTATTTTCAAATGGTGGTTGTAATAAAACAGACACATTTGCGGTTATAAATAATATAAGTATTACCTTTAACAATAAGACAGGATTATTGTCTACAGCCAGTATTGATGATTTGTATAGAATATCAGCATCAAACGGTTGTGATATGAGTTATAACCAATGGACAAAATACCAAGGTTCTGTATTAGCATTAGATTTTTCAAAGGATTTATCTTTGGACGACTTACTTGCTAGCGGATCAAGAGGATCTTTCAATTTTTCTTGTACTGTTAATTATACTAATCCTAGACAAGCCGATGGAAGAACTGTTAAATATCAATTATGGTGTGTATGTGTTAATGAAGGTATTATTAATGTTGTTAACGGTATGTATTCGCATCAAATTGGTGTATTCGAAGCAGAAGATGTAATCAATGTACCAATAGATACAAGTTTAAGTTGGACTAGAAGTGACGATATATATGGAGGTTCTTTTATAATGTCATTGATACCGAAAATAATGAAAGGTGTTAGATTTGCATCACCATTCATAAAGAAGGGTTTAAGATATGGTCCCCAAGTTGCTGACTTTATGGAGAATACTTTAGGATTAGGAGGAGCTTTAACAGGAGCTGGAACAAGTGGTGGTTATTTAACAGGAGGAGCCAGATTATCCAGAAGAAGTCTAGAAGATAGAATTATGAATTAAATAATATTAATTTAAAATAATATATATACTATATATATATTATGTCATTGAATCATTTATCGTATGAAAGCGAATATGATACTCCTTATCTTAAATTAGGAGGAGCTGTGGGCGATGGTTTTGTAAACGATTTTAGATTATACTCTGAAGAAAACCATATAGGAATTAGAAGTATTAACGGAGGAACAAGATTGTCTTCTTATAATGTATTAAGCGGTAGATTTACAGTTAGATCTAATATAAATGCTATTCCAATAGATTTAAACGATGATGAATATGTTGTCGGATCCATATATGACGTATTTATAAAAATAAATCAGAATGATGCTGTATTGAAAACTAGTGTATGGGATGGTAGATTTAGATTCGACAATCTAATAAATATTAATGGTATTTATTTTAATCCGGCTGCAGAAGATGAAATTTATTTAGGTAGTTTTTATGTAAGAGATGAGGCAGGTGATAAAAGAGTTTTAGAGCATGAAAGATTCAGAGATTTATATAATCAATTTAATCAAAAACCATATTCAGTAAAAACTTCTTATAGCGCAAATCATATATATGGTAATTCTTCAGTTTGGAGAAAGTTTTATGATTCAGATGTTACTAGAGTTACATTCTTATTAGGAATGCCACAAACAGTATTATATACTTATGGTGGTGATTTTGTATCGACATCCGAAGATCCTCAATCTGGTATGTTATCTTTGGGAGTTAATAGAATAGGTGTAACTAATATATTACCTGCTATAGAAAAAGTAACTTCCGATACGCCAAATGTTGAATATTCGGAAAGAACATATACAGAAGAAACCATTGAAGGTTTTCATGAGTGTTGGGTAATGCAAAAATTATCACCCACTTATCCATTGTCATTAGATTATAGAGAAGGTAAATGTAGTGTGAATTTTAATATTTAATTTCGTATAAATAATATAAAATTAAATTATTTGGTTATTTCGGCGGTAAACATAAACGAACAATTTTTTCCATCCCATGTATCAACATCTCCGGAATTAGTTATCATTGTGAATTGAGTAGTGTCAATATAATTAGTAACATTTAATTTATTATTAAGAGGACCAAAACTTTGGGAAACTGTGACAATTGGAGGTGTTGGTCCAGGTACATATGCAGAATTATAAACAACACTTATTATTGAATTATTTGTTCCTCCTTTTTGTATTAATTGTATACAATCTGACGGATAAACATATGGTGTTGATACAACACCAGCTGTTACGACAACATGTACATTAAATCTATATGTATTAATTAAGCTATTTATTTGATTTTGTAAATTATTTATTTGATTTTGTAAATTTGATGTAGAACTTTTTATATTATTCAATTCATTAATAGTAACATCAGAACTAAGAATTCTAGAACCAAAAACGCCAGGTGTAATTTCAATATAATCATATACTAATACAGTATTTGTATTTAGAGGACGAAAATAATCATTAAAATTCATTTTAGTATTTATTTGTGTTTGGATACTAGATGTAACGCCTGACAAATAGCTTAATTCTAAATTAGTGACAGAAGATGATCTTAAATTATTAGATGAATCTACATATAAAGCTCTACCTGCTGTTATTGTTTGGAACGTTATATCACCATTATATCTAAATAACATTGGAGATGGATTATTAGGCTGATCAGGACCTATTCTAAATACTAAAGTACCGTCATTTCTTAAACCCATATCAAATCTTCTAACACTTCCTGCAATTTGAGTATTTCTAAATAATATACCATTTCCATAAGTAGGACTAAAATTTCCAATTCGCAATGTACCATAGTCATTTATCATAAGAATTTCTCCATTCATATTTTGCGATGCTGAATTAGCTAAATTAGTGATTATTCTATTATTTAATTGAGTTTGAACAGGTGAAGTTATACCAATTAGATTACCGGAAGTCGCTGCATCAATATGGTATCTTTCTGTAGTATTTCCACCCTGAATATTTAATAAATTATTATGATCCATTTCGACAGATAATCGCACCCATTCAGTACCACTATATAACCAAATAAAATCAGTATCTTGCGCAAATACAACCATACCATCAGTTGGTGTAGTTGCAACAAAATCATCATCTGTTATATATGTAATAATATTATCGCCATAATCGGCCCATCTAAAATCTAAGGAACCTGGTATAACTAAATATCTATCTCCAGTATGTAATTCTGGAGGAGGATCTAATAATCGCGCAATAACAGGAGGCTGCCAATTACCTAAAGAATTCCATTTATCGTCCACATATTCTTCAGTTGCAACAGGTTTACCTTGAATTGTAACAGAATTAAAATCAGGATCTTCAATTAGTGGACCGGCTGGCCCTGCCGGTCCTGTTGGTCCTGTTGGTCCTAATTCTCCGGATTTTAAATATGGTGTATCAAATTCTGATTTTACGCTCAAATGATTTAGAGACATTATATATAATATAGATATATAATATTTTATACAATCTTTTCAAAAAGAATTTTCATAGTGACAGGGGATGTTAAAGGATATATTTTTAACGGTCTCATAACGTTATTATTATCTCTCCAATAAACTCTAATATCTATAGTTCTTATATCAGAAACAGATTTAAGAGTTATATAACGATATTCGGCTGTTGGTGTATATATTATATCTTTACGTAAATCGCTACCCTTATCATAATAAACTTCAATATCGGTTAATATATTTAATTTATAATCTTCGGTTGTCCCAACAAGATTAGGCAATAATTCTGTATTAATTGGTAATAAATTAGACACGAATACAATAGATCTTAATGTTATCCAGTTAAATGTACTTTGATATTCTTGCTTGATTATAACAAAATTGGATTTCGTTAATTTTAAATTAAAATTACCATTTTGGGTAGGTATGGAATTTATTCTTACACTAGTTGGAGATATATATTCAATAATCGAAGTATTTTTTTGTATACCATCACTCTCTATTATTGATCCAACCATTCTTCTATCGAATTCTCCTGTTATAATATCACTACTCATAGATAATATAGCTTTTTTATAAATAGAACATTCTGAATGATGATTATTTCTATTATCGAATAAAATAATTCTATTATCCATATGCGTGTTATTAACATCTAAGAATTCACATTCAAATCCATCAAAGAATTTATGTAAGGGTTCATTAACATATAAGTAAATATTATAAATATAGCCATACTCTACTACTAGTGATATTGTATCCAACTCTTCATCATATTTAAAGTAAGGCGGAGAATAAACCTGTAAACTAGGATCAGAAGCTATTAAATCATTGAAACATCTTTCTAATGTTGTATTAACTAACCATAAAAACCATCTAAAAGAATAAATATTATAATACGGCTCAACTGTTGGTGGAAAATATGGATCTTGTGTAACAAATTCTACATATCTAGTATGTAATTGTCCTGTTGCTAAATTTTGTAACGATATGGAATAATATTCATTATTAGGACTTCTGGATCCTTCACTACCTATATTAGGGAAAATAAATAAGGGTAATGTATTAGAAGGAATTCTAGCTCTAACAACACTCATTTTATAATCATTGGCTTTCTTTAATATATCTTCTGATCTTGTATCAATATAAAAAGCATCTATAGTTTTCTTGTTATCAGGGTTTATCTGAACATTGTAATATATATTATTACTCATTATAATATATAAATATATAATAATTTCTATATAAAGTATAATTCCTTCTCTGTTAATATAAATTGAGGATATTTATTATGTACCATAACCCATCTGGAATTTTTCGTACTTAAAATACGATTTCTCATTTCTGACTTGACACCAACATATTTTTCCAAGAAAGTATCAATTTTAGATAATCCTCCTCCCTTTGGAAAGAATATTACGTTTGAAGATTCTACTAATAATAATCTTGTATCCTGATAATCTAATAATAAATGTGTTGTAGCTATTATAGTTGTATTTGTATGTCTACCTTTTTCTAGTATATTATCTCTTAATTTTGCAACTGACTTTGCTATTTTATTATTAGATATAGTTTTTATATCGTCAAATAATACAATACTATCTTTAAAATCATCGACTTCCAGAGGATCTGTATGCATTCTCTCATCTAATTTTATTCTTTTTGGTTTTAAATCATCAACTACTTTATCCTCATTTATACCCGATAGAACATACATATCGTTCTTTTTATTATCTCGTAGATATTCCTTTATTATTTGACAAGATAAATAAGTTTTACCACAACCAGACGTTCCACTAATATAAAACTCTCTGGATGATGGATATGGTAAAAATTTACCTTTATCTAGTTTAATAGATTCGTATTTGTTTTCGTCCCTTTTCCTCATTTTATTTTTTAATCTTTCAATACCAATATCGTTATCTATAGGATCATTATCATCAACAACCATATATATATTAATTCTTTTTTCTCTATCTATTAATGTAGCTATTTGTCTTCCTCCTTTAATTTTTTTATCAGTGAAATACATTATATATATTATATTATAATATTATAATATAAAATTATTATATAGTTATATATATATAATGTCGTACCATTCACAGGTTATGAGAAGTCTTAGACAAAATGCGCAATTTGATGATAGCATGTTTGGTGGTAATATAGGTTATGGAGATAATATGGGTTATGCTGATTATGGAGGTCTTGATTTCGAAACTAAAGGACCAAATCCAAAACAATTCGATATAAAGAATCTTAGTCTTATGGACCCGCAAACAAAAAGATATATACAATCTTATATGAATCTTGCTACTCCAGAAATTATTAGTTTTTTACCTGAAAATGCTAGAAAAGCATTGGCTGAAAACATTAGTACTTTTCTTGCTAATTATTTTGTTCTACCTGAAGCTATTGTAAAACCTGTCTTTAATCTTACAGATAGAGCCTTAAATATACCAGAATTATACGAAAATAAACTTTTGTCTTATTATAATCTTCATAGTATGGATCCAGAAAAACAAGGCAAAAAATTCAGACTTGAAAAATATTATAGAAAAAACGATGAAGGAGAGAATGTAGAAATAGAAGACCCAGAAATTCCTAATTTAAATTCACCAAAACTAACTGAATCGGAAATAAAAGAATTAAAACTTGTGGATTCTGTTATTAAATTATCCAAACCTGAAGATTTTAATTTAAATATGAACCGTAAACTATTAAATCTAATTACAACTTTCCACGATCTATATAAAGCTCCAGAGCAAACCAGAATAGTTATATTATCTAGTGTATTAGGTAATTATGTAGGTTCTACAAAAAATAGAATGAGAGATTTACCTGAAGTAGAAAATATACCAGAAGATTATCAGTTAAGTTATTCAATAATTAAACCTAAATTACAAGAATATATTAATTATTTAAGAAACTTTGATCAAATTATAGATAATATACTACCTGCTATAGATTATATACCTGGTATTAGTCCTATCAAAACTAAAGTTACACGTAAGAAGAAACCTTCTACCGAAAAACCAAAAAAGAAATCTTCTGCTAAAAAGAAATCTTCTGCTAAAAAGAAATCTTCCACTAGAAAGAAAACAACTACAAGAAAATCAACTAGAAAACCAAAAAGAAAAACTTCTTCCTTACTTAAATTAATAGAAAAAGCTATTGATAAAAAAATAACCAAAAGAAAGACCACTAAAAAAGCTCCTAGGAAAACAACAAAAAAACCAACTACAAGGAAAACAACAAAAAGAAAATCTACAAGGAAAACAACAAAAAGAAAATCTACTAAAAAATAATTATTTTAATATATTATAATATAAACGAATATTATTATATATGAATAAACAAAATGAAAAATTAATATGCACAATTTGTGGTGGTAAATATACCAGAACCAATAAATCAAAACATATTAAATCCAAAAAACATTTATTGATGTTAGAAATAAATAAATTAATGGATATATACGAAAAATAAATTAATACGACATTGATTCATTACCTTCCCATATTCTTTTATTATAGATAGGTTTTACCTCTCTAGATTTATCCTCTATTTTTATTCCATTGAACGATCTAAAGAACATCTTCTTTTCTAATGAAACAGATTCTATTTCACCATTTAATAATTTTCTATATTCATCATCTCCTATTTGACTTGCTGATACTCCCTTACAAGCTTTAGATCGTTTCCCATCAATAGTCTTATAGGTATAAAACTTTTTACCTAAAAATATAGCTTCACTTATCTCGGCTTCGACCTTCCAATATCCTAATTTATTATTATCTAGATATTTCTTGTCAATTTCTTTATCCGTAAAAACTGAATCTGTATCACAATAATAAACATGTTTATGACCTACAGATCTCATTACTTCTGCTAATTTTGTTCTAGATAATGCTGCTATGTATGAAGAAAATCTAACTAATCTCCCTATACTAACTCTATCATCTCCACCTTCAATATAACTTATTAATAATTTATCATCTACTTCTTGGAAAGACTTTAACATTATACTATCATTATTCAATATATTATATATTTCGTCAGGATCCGTTAACATCATATTGTTGAATAATTTCTGTCCAAATTTTCCATATAACGAATTTAAGACTGATTTATAAAACATGGCCAGTGCTATATTGGTATTCTTTACCTTCAATCTTTCGTTATAAAAATAATTGGAAAATTCTTTAAATATTTCTTTACCTTCATACTCCATTATTTCTGTTACATATATTTTATATCCATTTTTAATAGCTTCTTTAAGTTCCACACCCCAATGATAAGAGTATTCTGTATTTTTCTTTACGCTTAGACTTCCATCTTTCTCTCTACACATTAAATTCGGAATATGGTATTTATCATCCCCACAATATATCGCTCTCGCCCTATATAAATAATAATCCTTTAGATGTTTTTTCTTCATTCTTTCTTCTTCATCACGATAATTAACCATTCCTAAATATTTATACGGCACTTTCTTTGTCATAGAAAATGGATAACTTGAATTTATATCTGAATATATCATAGGTTTGTTATTATTTTTTGATATATCGAACGACTTCTTAAATACCTCTGTTCTACCACCTTTATAAGCTATCTTCTCTTTCTCTACTATATCGTCCGGACTTTGAACCAGATTATCTTCCAAAAACGATTGAATATAAAGTTTTAACGAAACATTAGCTGCTGTGGGACATTTTGTTACATTATATCTTCTATTATTAATAGTACCAGTACATGATTCTAAATGTTTCTCAGCTAAACCATATACCAACTTAGAATCTAACAAACAATATTTTATAGTATATTCTTCTAAGTTAAAATTATCCCCATTTTTGGTCAAATACTCATTATATTCATCTTCGGAATTCCAATATTTTACATCAGGTATTTTACCGATATAATTAAGATTATCTTTATTAGGAAACATATATGGAAATACACCCTTCTCCTCCTCTAACATGAATAATTTACATGTATCTCTTAAGTTGTTTCTCTTATAAAATAATGATATATCATATATATACATGTTATCAAATTTAATAAATTTTATAGAATTACCGGCAAATTGTATTTTACAATAATGAATTTTATCATGTAAATTCTTATAAAACAATAAATTATCAAAATTACTATTATTAAATCCATATATAAATATATCCGGTATTTTTTTTCTCGCGTTAGTTTTCGAATGATTCTTTTTAGTTCTAATATATATTAAATAATTAACAAAATCGTCAACACATTTATCACCATAAAACTTTTTACTTATAATATTACCATATAACTTACCATATATCGTTGCGCAATAAGGTATGGCTTTATTATTCATATCGTTATATGTCTCAAAATCAAATCCTAAAACATTATAATCATTTGGAAAATCCTTTTTTACATATCTTGGACGTAATATAAAAAGATCCTTTTTTATTTTCTTATCAATTATTTTAGTTTTATTTTGAGAAATTTTGCTTAAAACACTTACACCAACATGTTTATCCTTTTTACAGTATAATAATACTTTTTTACCGTATTCTTTTTCTCCTGTTATTTTAGTTATTTTACCTCTATTTATTCTTATATCATCCTCATTTAAATCATTAGCATTATTTTTAAAGAAATATAAATCAATACATTTATCATATTTCTTAGTTAATAATTTTAACGATTTAATTAGATTACCCTCTCTAACATTATTTTCTATTTCTTTTCCCTCCTTTTTCAACATATCTGTTAAGCTTTTTTCGTTTTTATCGTTTTGTCTTCTGAATTTCAATTCTCTTATACCAATACAATCTAAAAAAGATTCATATATACATAATCTATAATTTCCTGTTGTAGAAGTCGTTAATTTATGATATTTAATATTATTACTCGGATTAAAAGCCTTCAAATCGTTTATTGTAGATTTCTTCATCTTTACATTTGATCTTGTTACTATCAATATTCTATATCCTATACATATCGACTCTGTCATACTATCATCGTCTGACGCTGCAACTGGTCTAAAATTATTATTTTTATTATTCATATTAATCAGTCTAGCCTCGCCATATTTAACTCCTTGTATAGTCTTAATACCTTTTTCATCCCTACTATCAATACCTCTATATAAATATAACGCCTGACTATAAAAAGACTTTATTCTATCATCCTTATTAAATATATTATATATTAATTCATATATCACTCCATTCATCATTAAATTATTAAAATAATACATTACCTTGTTAGTATCATCCCCGTCCAGAATATTATTTTCTTTATCAGCATTGATTATATTGTCGAAGTATTCATTATTATTATTATCAACAATTATTGATAAATCATTATTAGATAATATACTATCCTGTTTAATTATAGAATTAAATCTACCACTTTCATGATGTCCTTCTAATGTATACCTAGCCTCTTTTTTATCAGAATCAACATACCTATCAATCCTCATTCTATCAAAACACTTCTTTACAAAACCAATCTTATCATCTATACTATTTGGAACATAATCGATTAATTCATTAGGATCAGCATATTTAAAAATATTACTAATACCTCTAAGAGGATCCATGAATCTCTTCTTTATATCCCAATATAAATCACTAGCGTTTTGCCATATTGTTATTCTTTTTATCTTATCGATTTTATTAAGACTATTATTCTTTACATTTATAGCTTTATTTATTTCTCTAGCAATATATTGTAAATCCTTTTTAGAAAAATTATATAAATCTATATCATACAATCTTCTATAAACATTATTTAATTTTATTTTAATACCCATTAAAAATTCTTGGTCCATTTTATATATACTATATTATAGAAAATAATTT
>ENA-UOUJ01001476-UOUJ01001476.1-activated-sludge-metagenome-genome-assembly--contig:-NODE-1476-length-12357-cov-88.043895_pt1 | contig 12357 bp, 13 predicted proteins | sample MGYA00249839_ERZ747224 | MGnify/ENA primary metagenome ERZ747224 (study PRJEB28782, sample SAMN03220277) | activated sludge metagenome | biome: wastewater; feature: sewage sludge; material... | reverse complement strand
ATTAACATTCATTTTAATAGATGAACATTCATTTTGATTAACATTCATTTTAATAGATGAACATTCATTTTGATTAACATTCATTTTAATAGATGAACATTCATTTTGATTAACATTCATTTTAATAGATGAACATTCATTTTGATTAACATTCATTTTAAACAACATTCATTTTAAACAACATTCATTTTGATTAATTAACATTCATTTTAATAGATGAACATTCATTTTGATTAATTAACATTCATTTTAAACAACATTCATTTTAATAGATGAACATTCATTTTAATAAACGTTCATTTTAGTTAACAATCATTTACTTTTAATTAACATTCATTTTAATTAACATCAATTAAAATAATAATTTATGACCACAAATATTTTTACAATTCCCTTAAGAATAATTTATTACCTCAAATGTGTGACATAATAAATCATAAAACTTGTGGTTATTTCTATATAAATAAAGAGAATGGTATAACCACATATACATTAAATCAGAAGGGAGAATCACATTTATATGGTAAAAATTATTTAGGATTTTTGTATATACTATCTTTGTTAAGAATTAAATGTAATGTCGTTTATATTTATAAAGATGAGGGAGTGAAATGTGAAAATTTGAATGAATTCATATCAAAATTAAAAAGTTTGAGACAACGTATATCTCCTATAAAGAGAAGATGCAAAAATTGGTGTGAAGAAAGATAGAATAATTTTGGAACATACTTTAAACATTTAAATGGACCCTTTTATTTCTTCAATTATATCTTATAAACAGAAATACTCATCTAATTTTGAATTGACAAACCTTTTTAATGTAGATTATAGTCGTTATTTAAACAGAGGAGAATATTTTATTACAGTTGCAACAATTGCAATTACAGCATTGAAATATAGATTTACAAAAAAATTGTAAAATCGTATTTTATTAACTATATAAATGCTTTTACTTCAAAATATTTATATGTATGAAGATTTTCAAAAAAAATCAGATAAATTCTCTATATTTCATAAAATTAATTTGCTAAATTTCGAATATTCAAATAAAATATTCGACTACTATGACATAAATTTTACAGAAAGACATTTCTATGACGGAAATAATGACATACAAAATGAACTCATGGTAGTTCGTAATACTCTCACATCTAAATATGATTTACCATGTATAATTAGAAAGGATGGTAGTAAATTTTGGTTTAGAGGTGGTAAATTACATAGAAAAGATGCACCAAGTATTATATGGGCAAATGGAATGGTAGAATTTTATTTAAACGGAAAACATAATTTTATTATAAATGATAGGAAATATGCTGAATTATTATATAAAGATTGTAGACAAATTTCACCAACAATTATGAAACATAAAAAGATAATTTAATTTTTTTCAAGTATGCCAATTTGATTTAACAATAATTTATGTTTTCTTTCATCATATTTTGAGTTTAATTTTATTTGATCATTCCATACTTTAGTTATTTGTTTCTTCATTAATATTGGCGCTTCGATTAAATCATTAATTTCAATTCCAAGTTTATTTCTGACTGCTAATGATGGAGAATATTTAGCTTTTTCGAAAAATAATAACTCGTTTTTTAATGATATTAATATTTGATTAATATTGCAATTATCATAGTTATTAACTGAAATATTTTCGTTTTCCATTATAATATAAAATAATTTATTTAAGTCAAGTTTTCAAATTTGTTTGAAAATTTTGTATAATTAAATCAATGTTTAACATATAATCTAATATAAAAGCAAAAAATGATTTTAAAATTCATTCATGTATTTGTGTTAATCTCATGACAACTGAAATATGGATTTCTGCAACTCAATTGAAGAACTTTTTTTTAGAAGAACCTTTATTGGATTGGCTTGATTTCAATGCTGATAATATTGATCCTCAATATAACAAATTTCTAAGTAAAAAGGTATATGAAGTTCCATACTTCGTGAATCAAAAGCAATCAGCTTCTTCTCAACATATTTTAAATCAAGGTATTAAATTTGAAAGTTATGTTGTAGAAAAATTGTCTAATCATTTCGATTTAAATTTTCACAGTGTTGGAGCGACGCTTCCTTGTTATAAATTATTCAATGATACGGTTGAACTTATTAAGAAGGGAATTCCAATTATTCATGGAGGAGTTCTTATTGATGACGAAACTAAAACATATGGAATTCCTGATTTGCTCATTAGATCAGATTATTTAGAAAAGATCATCGATTACGCAAAAATTAATTCTCCATCAAAATGTAGCACAGATAGGAATGATAATGATAATTCGTTAACTGATTTATCTGGTTGTAAGTTTTCAAATAATTGGCATTATGTAGTTTGTGATATAAAATATACTTGCATTGAACTAACAGCTAATCAAGAAGGTATTCGAAAAAATGAGTGGATTCCTGCATATAAAGCACAATTATTTATTTACAATCAAATTTTATCTAAAATTCAAAATTATAAATCTTCCAAAGCTTTTCTTATGGGACGATCTTGGCAAAGTACATGTAAAGATATCAAAAAAAGTGGAAATTATGCTTTATCGAGTATTGGAATTGTTGATTTTGAAAAAATAGATAAAAATTATGATAAAAGCGTAAAAGAAGCATTAAATTGGCGTCGTTTGTGTGCATCAGATATTGCTCGTTCTTGGAATATTTTCGAAAATCCTGATAAGGATATTCGTCTTTGTCCAAATGCTAAAAATGAGCATGATCAACCTTGGTCAAAACTCAAACACGAATTGATTGATTATACAAAAGAAATAACTTCAATTTATTATTGTGGTGTTAAGCATCGTAATTCGGCATTTTCGAAAAATATTTATTCATGGGATAATAAAAATTGTACTGCCGAAGTACTTGGATTTACTGAAAAACGAGCAAAATTAATTAACAAAATATTGAACATTAATCGTGGAACAGAACTCATTACTCCAAAAATAAATCATAGATTATGGTTGGACGAAAAGGATAATCATATTGAATTTTATATTGATTTTGAAACATATAATGGATGTATGTCTGAAATCAATAAAAATTGCATTGCAGATAACACCAATCTTATTTACATGATTGGTGTAGGATATGTTGATCCTATTGATGGATGGATATATACGACATTCATTGCAGAAGATTTATCTGAAAGTGCTGAAGAAGAAATGTGTAAGTCTTTTATTAAATATGTTGACACAATTTGTGGTAATAATTTCGAAAGATTGAGAAAAAATAATAGAAAAACACCATTGATGATTCATTGGTCTAGTGCTGAATATAATTGGTGGGATAAAGTTAGTTATAAATATGATCTTTATGATAATTTTGATTGGGCAGATTTATGCAAAATATTCACAGATGAACCAATTGTAGTAAAAGGTAGTAAGAGATTTAAATTAAAAAGTATTGCTAAATCAATGCATAGTCACAAAATGATCAAAACTACATGGAAAACTAATTCAGATGTTTGTGATGGGTTGGAAGCTATGAAAGTAGCAAAAGATATATATAATACATTTGATCCTATATCACATCCAAAAATGAAGGAAATAGTTGATTATAATGAAGTTGATGTAATAGTATTAAGAGAAATATTGGATTACATCAGAAATAAATATTATGGTAAAGAAAAGAAAGAAGTTCGTAAAGGTAAACGTAGTAGAGTAATCTATGAAAGTGATGATGAATATGAAACTAAAAGAACATGTTTGTAAGTTTATTCTGTAGGTATTTGACTTGAAAAGTAAAATACCTACAGACGTTGATGAATTGTCATTCATATGGCAGAAGCAATTTATTACCAATTTTCAAGACAAAGTCTCGAAAAAAGATTCTAGAAATATCAATTGGTTCTATGACCCAATTGGTAAAACAGGTAAAACTGTTTTAGCAAGAAATTTACTAGTATCTTTTGGTAATAAATGGACAATCTTAAAGAACACAGGGTCCATTAGAGATTGTGCTTCTATCATCGGAAATGCTCTGGATTCAGGTTGGTCCCAACACGGAATCATTCTAGATCTCCCTAGAATGGCAGAGAATTCAGAAGGTCTCTACACATGTCTCGAAGGCATGGTAGATGGTTGTTTTACCATCACTAAATATGCTGGTAAAAACAATCATTTTTAATATTCCACATATAGTCGTTTTCGCAAACTTTCTCCCTATACTAAAGTATATGTCGACTGATAGGTGGAAGATTAAAAAAACTATCTAAGATCAACATCATTGATGATGACGATTATGATGTAATCGCTTCTGATATTAATATATCAGAAGTTAATGATCTTAAAATCTTAAATTCTGTTCCAGAATGTAACATTTAATAATCTTAAAATATTAAATTCTGTTCCAGAATGTAATATTTAATGTCACGCCGCCTAACATTACGGGGTTTCCCTGTACGGCGTGACATTTTTAATTTTAATACTTTTATAAATATTAAAATTAAATTTTTAGTACCTCGCGCAAGCGCTTCGGGTTCGCGCAAGCGCTCACTATAAATGTCAGTATTTATACTGACATTTTTTCTTTTAATATTTTTATAAATATTAAAATTTTATATACTTTATAAGTATTTGAATTTTATATACTATATAGTATATAAAATCATCAAATTTAAAAGTGTACAAATGCATTTGTACACTTGTACATAGATTTACAATTTATATATTTTGAATTTTGATCAAAATATATGTATTTTAATATATGTTGTACATATATGTACTATAAATTAGTACATAGTACATTATAAGTTTATAATGGGATCGCATTGACTATTACTCTTTGTGAGAGTAATAGTCCTGCTCCTAATCCACTAGGGAACTTAATCAAACATCGTGGGAACAATGATGTTCCATTTGAAGTTGTACCTGCTACTTTCACTATCAATGAAGTAGTTGTAGACTATGATTATATTCTTCAACATGAAACAGGTGCTCTCGAAGACAATAATAGTGAAGGTTATGAACATTCACATGTTGTCCTTGTTGCTACTAGAGGTACTATTATCTCTAGATCGCAAAAAGTTTTTGATTTTTGTGATATTCATCCTAATATCAAAAAAATAAAAAATGAAAAAGCTTTGTCAGCTTTTGTAGATTATACTATGAAAGAATGGTTTCAAGAATTAGATGATCCAAATACATCTGATTCTCGAAAATTATTCATTAATAGTATAATCAAGGATAGAAAAAAATTTACATCTAGATGTAAATCCAACACTAGGGGTGATGGTCATTTTTCTTCACAAGGAATCAATCTTATTGATGCTATTCAACGTTGTAATACCAAAAACGAAGCTATTCAGTTAGCCAAGAATGTTAACGAAGTAGCAGGTATTCTGCAGGTATTTGACTTGAAAAGTAAAATACCTACAGACGTCGATGAATTATCATTCATATGGCAGAAACAATTTATTACCAATTTTCAATACAAAGTATTGAAAAAAAATTCTAGAAATATTAATTGGTTCTACGACCCAATTGGTAAAACAGGTAAAACAGTTTTAGCAAGAAATTTACTAATTTCTTTTGGTAACAAATGGACAATCTTAAAGAACACAGGATCTATTAGAGATTGTGCCTCTATCATCGGAAATGCTCTGGATTCAGGTTGGAACCAACATGGAATAATTCTAGATTTACCTAGAATGGCAGAGAATTCCGAAGGCCTCTACACATGTCTTGAAAGCATGGTAGATGGTTGTTTTACAATAACTAAATATGCTGGTAAAACAATCATTTTTAATATTCCACATATAGTCGTTTTCGCAAACTTTCTCCCTATACTAAAGTATATGTCGACTGATAGGTGGAAGATTAAAAAAACTATCTAAGATCAACATCATTGATGATGACGATTATGATGTAATCGCTTCTGATATTAATATATCAGAAGTTAATGATCTTAAAATCTTAAATTCTGTTCCAGAATGTAACATTTAATGTCACGCCGCCTAACATTACGGGGTTTCCCTGTACGGCGTGACATTTTTTTTAATATTTTTATAAATATTAACATTACATTTTTAGTACCTTGCGCAAGCGCTCACTAAAAATATTAGTATTTATATACATACTAATATCTTTATCCAAAAATAAATTTTTAATACTCTTTATGTAAAGAGTATTAAGGCATTCCTCGGTCAGGACTCCTTCGTTGTCCCCTACGCTCAGTCGCTCCGTATCCGCCTAAGAGTCCTTCGGTCGGGAAATAATTTTTAATTACTTTATAAGTAATTAAAAATTTATATACTATATAGTATATAAAATTATTCTAATTTAAAAGTGTACAAATGCTTTTGTACACTTGTACATATATTTACAATTCATATATTTTGAATTTTGATCAAAATATATGTATTTTAGTATATAGTGTACATATATGTACTATAAAATTGTACATAGTACATATATATTTATAATGGGATCGCATTGACTATTACTCTCTGTGATAATAATAGTCCTGCTCCTAATCCAATAGGGAAATTAATCAAACATCGTGAGAACGATGATGTTCCAAGAGAAGTCGTACCACCAACTTTCACTATTAGTGAAGTTGTTGTTTGATTAATTGACAATCCTCCTATCACTTTAGTAGTCAATGGATTTACAGGTAAATATCCAGTATTTACAATACTGTCTTGTGGGTAAGCAACAACAATAGGAGTCATTGGGAAATATCCAGCAGCTTCTCCAGATACTGGATCGCCGCTTGGTGTGAATGTCATGATATTGATAAGATATGTTCTATCATTTATCATTCTTCCAATTGATATTGTATCATCACTTGGAATAGTTACATCAAGATTAGATTCTGGTGTACGTACATATTGTTCCGGGAATTGGAAAATTTGACCTCCAGATTGTTCGGTAAAATTATTCCTTCATAGTATGATCAAGGATAGAAAAAAATTTAAATCTAGATGTAAATCCAACACCAGTGGTGATGGTCATTTCTCTTCACAAGGCATCAATCTTATTGATGCTATTCAAAGTTGCAATACAAAAAATGAAGCTATTCAGTTAGCCAAGAGTGTTAACGAAGTAGCAGGTATTCTGTAGTGATAATAGTAAATTTTAATAATTGATAATTATTAAAATAAATTTTTTGTCAATCTATAAGATGATTTCTGGACCACATCTCCCGCATATTGTTTTACCAATATCAAATTTATTAATACAAATATTTTGTGAGTCAATATCAACTTTCTTCAATACTTTAATTGATTTTTCAAGTTGTCTTTCAGAAATTTCAAATATCTGTGTAATAGTAGATGTTTTTGTATATTCACTCTCTCCACATTCACAAGGTACTAGTGGAACTTTATATGGACCTTCAAATGTAAATTCACTATATTTAACATCAATATCTGAACAATATAATGAATTGAAAAACGCATATAGTAAACCTGGTGTATGACTTACATTTTGGAAGTTAAGAATTTGCACAACATGATTGATTTTATACTTAATATTCAAAGCTTCAAGAATTTTAACGAATACTTTATTTTGTTGTTGATTGGTATTGGATTTTGAAGTGGCTCCTCCACGTTCAGTTGAAGTAGGGTCTACCGTACCAACAACGATTTTAATTTGATAATTATCACACTCATTAATAACAGATTCCATTACTACATTTATGTTAATAGGAATTTTTTTGATGACTTTGAGTAATTGACGTACTTGAATTACATTTACATTTAAAGTGTAAATAGATCTACATTGAATGTCGTTCATTTTACAAGAAAAAAATAATAAGTTTCATATTAATTCTGGTCCACATTTTCCACATATTGTTTTTCCAATATCAAACTTATTGATACAAATTTCTTTTGAATCATTTTGAACGTTTTCTAATATTTTTAATGCTTTATTTAAATATTTTTTATCAACTTCAAATATTAAGTTAGGACCTGTACGAACTATTTTTCCCAAACATTCACATAATGGTTCTTTTATTATACCTTGAAGTGTTGTTCCAGAATATTTTGTAATTACATCTTCGCAATAAAGTGAATTATTAAAAGCATACAAAAGTCCTGGTGTATTATTTACATTGATATAAGTTAATATTTGAGATGATGAATTCAATTTATATTCAATATTCAATTTATCAAGTATTTTAATGAAAATTTTATTTTGCTTTATATTATCATCGTCATTTGGATTAATTGAACCAATGATAATTTTCACTAAATAGCAATCAAAATTATTTATTATTGACGTTAAAACAGAATTGAGTTTGTACTTATTGATTGCTTTTAGTAATAAATTTACTTTAGAAAAATTTAGTTTGAGTGAATAAATTAATCTACTTTGGACAACATTCATTTTAAAAGAAAATATAAAAATTATTGTATTTTTATTCAAAATGTAATTTTTATATTTATTTGTATTACCAATGCCAAGTACGCAATAAAAAATCCTTAATCAAACATAATTTGAATTTATTAAAATTTTACGAAATAAACAAAAGTTTAATTATTTATTTATTTTTCTATTTAACAAATGAGCTCTTGCAGAAAAGCGTTTCATTATAAGATTGACAGTAGTAGAAATACAAGCTCTAATTCCATTCTTGTTGTAGTAGTTCGCAATCTATATAAATTCAATGTGAATGCAGAAACGTATGCTAAACTTCTCGCATTAAATGTAAGTGTTAAGAACAAAACTAGTGTGAATATTGTAGCAGAAATGTCAAATAAATGTGAACGTTATGTTGTTGTAGGATCTGGTAATCCTAATTTTACTCTTGATTATGACCCATATCAAACAAATGATATGCAAGTTGCCCAATATGAGAATAATTTAGCAGCTCTGAATATTAAATATGAACGAGTTAATGTAATTCAAATATTCAATTCAGATATTATTGATTCTTTCAGTCATTCACTTTATCTTCTAGATTTGTTAAACAAAAATAAGATTAAAGTTAAATTGATTATCAGTGGTGAATCTAGCTTAAAATTACCATTAGAAGAATGTCCTTGTGTTGCAGGTGGATATGCTGAAAATTCAGCAGGATTGTTTATTGTTGTAGCAGATCATCAAATTCAAAACGCAATTGATACATTACAAAATGTTGATTTTGCAAACCAAGAGTAAATAATTATGTAATTTTACATAATTATTATCAATTTATTAGATTAGCATAATTACATAGATCATTATGAGGGTTTTATAATTAACTATTGTGAAAATGGTAATATTATGATAGACATTGAATATTGCATCATCTTCATGATCTTGCTATTATGTATGAATTTTGACTTGAATGTGTAAAATAGAGGTACGTGATATTTTTTACTCAAAACTGCATAAACAAATTATTTTATAAAAAATGAAAGTTTATTATACTATGTATAATGGTATGGATACTTTTAAAGTTTATTATCAAACTGGTAAGGATGGTATTGTGACGATAAAAGATGTGAAAATTCTTAAAACTGAAAAAGATGACAATTTAGATGACAATTTTGGTTGTGTTTATCAAGGGCCTTATGAAGAAATTTTTATTGGTAAGGATACTGGTAATTTGTATTTAACTGATGGAGAACTCAATGATGGTAATACTATTTTGATTCGCATTAGTGATAATGAATATATTTTTGTTGGACATTTAGTTTGTAAATTTAAGGCGTTAAGTCCAATTGTTAAATTTTATTCTCCTCTTACATTTAATGCTGTTCCTGAAGCATATGCATTTGACGAACAAGATAATTGTTATTATTTTGAAGATGGAGGATATATTATCAAAGGATTTCCAAATAAAAATCCAACTCAATGGCTTGACAATGGTAATAAAGCTGATTACGAATATAATGAATTGGAGATGGAATTTTTTGAAAAACCATTAATTATTCCTTCTAAAGTTGGAGAATTTGTGAGTAAATGTGATTTTGAGTTAGATGAAAATGATAATTGGAAAGAAAAAGAAAAAAGAACATTTTTTAATTAGTTTAAAAACTCTATTTGATCTTGAATAACTTAAACTTTTAAGAAATATATTTTCAAATTTGTCCTGATACAGTGAATTGAAAAAATATATATTTTTTCATAATTAAATTTAAAATTTATCCATACACAGATAAATTTTTCATCATTGATCCTAAAAGTAATTGGACTTAAAAAAGATATGGTAAAATACATTGTTTTTGACACAAAATTTATGTGAAAATGTCAATCCTGACCCTAGGGTTAGTGAAGATATTTCAAAAATTTTAATCAAACTTTTTTAATTTTTCATCATTGATCCTGAAAGTTAAATATGAAAATTTTCATAATTGGACTTAAAAAAGATATGGTAAAATACATTGTTTTTGACACAAAATTTATGTGAAAATGTCAATCCTGACCCTAGGGTTAGTGAAGATATTTCAAAAATTTTAATCAAACTTTTTTAATTTTTCATCATTGATCCTGAAAGTTAAATATGAAAATTTTCATAATTGGACTTAAAAAAGATATGGTAAAATACATTGTTTTTGACACAAAATTTATGTGAAAATGTCAATCCTGACCCTAGGGTTAGTGAAGATATTTCAAAAATTTTAATCAAACTTTTTTAATTTTTCATCATTGATCCTGAAAGTTAAATATGAAAATTTTCATAATTGGACTTAAAAAAGATATGGTAAAATACATTGTTTTTGACACAAAATTTATGTGAAAATGTCAATCCTGACCCTAGGGTTAGTGAAGATATTTCAAAAATTTTAATCAAACTTTTTTAATTTTTCATCATTGATCCTGAAAGTTAAATATGAAAATTTTCATAATTGGACTTAAAAAAGATATGGTAAAATACATTGTTTTTGACATAAAATTTATGTGAAAATGTTATAGAAGATATTTCAAAAATTTTAATCAAACATTGATCCTGAAAAATTTGGATAATTGAACTTAAAAATATATAGTAAAATACATTGTTTTTGACACAAAATTTATGTGAAAATGTTATAGAAGATATTTCAAAAATTTTAATCAAACATTGATCCTGAAAAATTTGGATAATTGAACTTAAAAATATATGGTAAAATACATTGTTTTTGACACAAAATTTATATTAAAATATCGAGTGTAACCCTAGGATATTTTAACTAAACTTTTTAATCATTGATCCTGAAAGTTAAATATGAAAAATTTAGAGTAAAATTAATAAAACATCCTAATTATGACAAAAAGTGAGCTTATATAAAATAATTAAATTGTCTGGACTTTAAAAAAAAATCATTGAATGAATATATTTTGCATATATTCATATAAATTACTTTATTTCTGGAGATATTTCTACTACTGTTCGATATCCTATCTGTTGAGGGCAATAAGCATTAACTTCATACATATTTCGAGTGAATTGAACTAAATCTCCTGCTCTAAATGCATAATATTTAGCAATTGGATCGTTTTCTGTCATAAGTGGTGTTTCTCCAATTTTAATTCCCATTTTTTTAATTAATTCATTAGGATTTTCTATCAACTTAACTTTGCTTGTGTATTTACTTTTATTTGGATTATATACAATTTCTGTTTCTTCAAACGATTGATAAAAATGTTTATATCTTGTCCCAGGATTTACTAATTTTGGTGCATATTTTATGGGAGCATCACTAACAATTGTAATAATTGCATTTGTATTATCAAATGCATCTCCAATATGTGACATAATTTTCTCTCGAATATAATCATAATTAATTATAATACTTTGTGTTCCTGTTTCGTTCTTTGTTAAAAATATAACGATCATATGAGAATTATTGGTGAGATGCTTATAAAATGCAAACATATCAGATCTAGATGTAACTTCATTGTATTCATGTTCAACATAAAGTTTGTCGTAATTGTTGATAAATTCTATATCTTTCCCAACATCGTACCCTCTGTCAATAGCCATTTCCACAGTTGTTTTCTTGCTACGAAAAAAATTCTCCATATTGAAATGAGTGCTTTTGTTGTATTTCTTATAATTTTTATTTTAATCATTTTTGGGGTCGGAGTTACTTTGGCAATTGTTTTTTTGCCAAGACAAAAACCAAATAGTGGATTTAATCAATCATGTGCGCAATTAAATTGTGAATCTGGATTAGTTTGTGCTGCTAATAAAATATGCTTATATGATGTACTTCACAAATGTGAAAAAAATAGTGATTGTGCAACAAATGTTTGTCAAAATAATATATGTGTATTCCAGATAGAAGGTAATACAAGACCCAATATTGTAACACAACCTAACACAACTCCAGTAACCAAATTTGTTTTACCAAATACTTTACCAAATACTTTACAAAACAATTTACAAAACAATTTACAAAACAATTTACAAAACAATTTACAAAACAATTTACAA
>ENA-UOUJ01001475-UOUJ01001475.1-activated-sludge-metagenome-genome-assembly--contig:-NODE-1475-length-12363-cov-18.921027_pt1 | contig 12363 bp, 12 predicted proteins | sample MGYA00249839_ERZ747224 | MGnify/ENA primary metagenome ERZ747224 (study PRJEB28782, sample SAMN03220277) | activated sludge metagenome | biome: wastewater; feature: sewage sludge; material... | reverse complement strand
AAAAAAATAGTGCAAGTAATAATAAAAGGAATAATATTGGGCAATAAATTTGCATGTTTAGGAAACATGAGTTTTAAAAACAGAAAAGTTCAATAGGTCCTGTGAGGAGCTCGCCAATGTTCTATTTAACTGAAAACAATAAAATTAAGCTGGGAATATATCAATTTTTAGGTGCCAAAGACGTTAAGGATGTTTCCTATACATATCTGAATTTGTGGCTCAGGAGGCGAAGCTGTGCCTTCTATGATATAAAAAAATATAATTATGTTCTCAATTGTAATACCTCTTTATAATAAGGAAAAGACCATTAACAACACGATCAGGTCAGTTTTAGCACAAACAGTTGCAAATTTTGAATTATTGGTTATAAATGATAGATCTACCGATACAAGCCGTGAAATTGTAGCCGGCATCCACGATAGCAGGATTAGAATAGTGGATAAACCCAACGGAGGCGTATCCAGTAGCCGAAATGAGGGTATTATGCTCGCCCGGTATAACTATATTGCTTTCATAGATGCTGATGATTATTGGGAACCAGACTTTTTGGAAACGATAGAGGGGTTGATTACTGACTATCCGGATGCAGATTGTCATACAACCGGTTATGCCTGTAAATATGATAATGCTACGTTAAATGTGTTTGGCGCCAGGAAACGTGGAATAATCCGGGATTTTTTTAAGCAGGTGTACAAAGGACCCGTGATGCACTCTTCATCTGTATGTGTAAAAAAAAGCGTGTTTGCGAAAATTGGATATTTTAACACCACTATCCGTCGGGGAGAAGATTATGATATGTGGGCCAGGTTGGGCAGAGCAGCCTGTATAGCCGCCACTCCGGAAGTTAAAGTATGGTACAGGCTTGACGCAGAGAACAGTGCCATGGCAGTACTGCAAAAACCGCAGGCACTGTGGCTCTATAATATTCCACCTGAAAGTTACAAAGATAAAGACCAGAAAAAATACTATACAAGATTTCTGCATCGCCAGGTTTTAGAATACCTTATTAAAGGAAAAACCAAATGGGCATGGCAAATCGCTTCTCACAATTGGAAGATAGCCGCCTGGTATTCTTATCTACTTTTCCCGGGCAATATTCAATTTCGTCAGATCACCAGTTGGGGAAAGCTCCTGGTTAAACGATTTTCCAGAAGAAAAATGCGCCTTTCTTCCGGGCAGGAGCACGTATAAGTGTATTTAAGGAGATAGCTAACTGAACTAAATAAAATAAAAATGAGGAAAATTGCTATAGCAGGAGCCGGGGGATTTTCAAAAGAGGTTTATTTAACGATTGAAGCGATTAATAAAATTAGCCCTCAGTGGGAATTTCTTGGCTTTTTTGATGACAATGTGCCAAAAAGGAAATTTTTCCTGGACTATGAGGTACTGGGAACTATGAATGAATTAAATAATATCAATGAGGATATATATGTTGTTATTGCCACTGGTAAATCCATGAACATTCTTTCCATACTACAAAAGCTAACATCAGATAAATTACAATTTCCTAATATTATTCATCCAAGTGTGATTTTTCATGCTGATTCACTTAGTATTGGGCTTGGTAACATTCTTCAATCTCATTCTTCCCTGTCTGCAGACAATAGGTTAGGCAACTATAATGTTTTTAATGCGGGTGTAAAAGTGGGGCATGACACTATTATTGGTAATTATAATACATTCGCACCATCAACGTTAATCTCTGGTGGCGTTGAAATCGGAGATCAGAATGATTTTGGTATGAATTCAGGCATTTTGCAATATAAAAAAGTTGGCAATGGCAACATTATAGCGCCCATGTCTGTTTTATTTAAAAGTATTAAAGATAAAGGACACTACTTGGGTGTTCCGGCCATGCCTACCGGGGTTTAGGTGTTTATTTGAAACAAAACAGCCGGATAAACAAAATAACGAATTTCAAAAAAGCAAATAACATGGAAAAAAATCAGTTTTTACAATCTTTTGCGGAGCAATTCGATGAAACAGACCCGTCTGTTATTACATTTGATACTGAATTTAAAGAACTGGAAGAGTGGAGCTCAATGGTCGCATTAATGATCATTGCTATGGTAGATGAAAATTACAATAAAAAACTAACAGGAGCAGATCTGAGAGAAACCCGCACAATTGAACAATTGTTTGACAGGATAGTACAAAACAAGCCGGCATAAATTTATTTTTTTGATAATAAGTAAAACTGGCTTAGATGGAATATAAGTCTCCCTTTTCCCTGGAAGGCAAAAATATTCTTGTTACCGGCGCCTCATCGGGTATTGGACTAAATATTTGCAAGGCAGTGGTAGCTTCTGGAGGAAAAGTCATTGGTGTAGCAAGAAGGGAAGGAATGCTGCAGGAAATGACGAATGAATTAGGATTTGATAAGGCATCCTATATTCATGCAGATTTGGCGCTGGATGAGGGTATTGCAAAAGTTGTTGATGCGATGCCTGAAGTAAACGGAGTAGTATGCGCTGCAGGTATAGCGAAAATGCTACCTTTAAAATTTATCAAACGGCAGGCCCTTGAGGAAATATTGAATATAAATTACTTTTCAATTGTACTCTTATTGTCCCAAATTGTTCGTCAAAAGAAAATACGTAAAAACGACAATTCCTCAATTGTATTGATTTCATCGGTAGCTCAACAAATAGGAACCAAATCTTCATTATTATATACGGGAAGTAAAGCTGCCCTGTCGGCCGCCGGCAGAGTGATTGCGAACGAACTTTCATCACAAAAAATCAGAGTAAATTCAATAGAACCGGGCATGGTTCAAACTGCTATGGCCTCAGAAATGGAAGATGTGGTTTCCAGGGAATCTATAGACAAGGATAAGGAGAAATACCCGCTCGGATATGGGACAGCGGCGGATGTTGCCAATGCAACTGTTTTTTTATTAGCAGAGGCATCTAAATGGATGACAGGACAATCGCTTACACTTGATGGTGGAAGATACAAACTTATAGATTAATTAGTTTAATATGGCTTTACTTCATAATAAGTGCGTAGCCGTAAAAGGGATAAGCGCATGTGTTCCCAAAAATATAGTGCGAAATATTGATAATTTAATATTCCCTGAAAATGATATTAATGCTTTTATCGGTAACATAGGCGTTGAGGAATTCAGGGTGTCAGGCGATGACATATGTACCTCCGACTTAGGTGTGGCAGCAGCGGAAAAATTAATGGATGAGTTGCAAATAGACAGGATGGAAATTGGTATACTTGTTTTTGTATCGCAAACTCCTGATTTTCATTTTTTACCCAATACCGCCTGCATTATCCAGGATAGGTTGAAATTGAGTACAGAATCACTTGCATTTGATGTGCCGTTAGGATGTAGCGGGTATGTATATGGCCTGAGTATAATTTCATCTTACCTTTCCAGTGGACAAATTAAGAAAGGACTTTTGATTGTTGGAGATACTGCTTCCAAAACGACAAGTAAAAAGGATAAAAGCAGCGCCATGTTGTTCGGTGATGCCGGAGCGGCAACGATCCTCGAATATGACGAACAGGCGGAAGGGATTTATTTCCATCTGGCTACAGACGGTAATGGCTACAAAGCTATTATTGTTCCGGATGGCGGATTTCGTAATCCTTTTTCTGCAACTTCCCTGGTCGAAAGAAGCAATGAACAGGGACTTATCAGGAATAGTGTAAATTTGCACTTAGATGGATTGGATGTCTTTTCTTTTGGGATAAGCGAAGCGCCCAAAACCTGTAGAAAAATAATGGAGTACCTGAACATAATCAATGATGACATTGATTACGCCATATTTCATCAGGCCAATAAGATGATGAATGAAAAGATCAGGAAAAAATTAAGCCTTCCGGAAAATAAAGTCCCTTACTCGCTTAAGCATTTTGGAAATACCAGCTCAGCATCTATACCGCTTACCATGGTTACGGAAATGAGGACGGATTTACAGCAAAAAACGAACAGGCTGCTACTTTGTGGCTTTGGAGTCGGACTGTCGTGGGGTACTGCCTATGGTACTTTTAGCAATATTGTAGTGCCCGAATTAATTGAAATGTAAAGGAAACAAACATATGTCTGATTATTCTTCTGCTTATATAGCCGCAATTTCTTATTGCTTACCCTCAACGGAGTTAACGAATGAACAGCTTAGTAAAGCTTTTCCGGAATGGAGTGTAGCTAAGATCATGAATAAGGTAGGCATAGCTGCAAGAAGAGTAGTGGCTAAGGATGAATTTACTTCTGATCTGGCAGTGGCAGCGGCACAAAATCTTTTTAATGAGGATAATTTGAATCCGGCCGATATTGATTATTTGATATTATGTACACAAAGTCCTGATTATTTTTTGCCTGCAACCGCCTGTGTGGTGCACGAAAGATTGCAGTTGTCTTCAACAGCCGGCGCCATAGATATTAACCAGGGTTGTTCAGGCTTTGTATATGGAATTGGTCTCGCAAAAGGACTGATTGCAGCAGGGGATGTTAGCAACGTGCTTTTAATTACCGCCGAAACCTATAGTCGTTTTTTGCATCCTGAAGACAAGGGAAACCGGTCAATTTTTGGCGATGCGGCAGCGGCTGTATTAATATCGGCTAACCCGGCAGGGGGAAAGATTGATAAAGTAGTATTGGGAACGGATGGGAAAGGTGCTAAAAATCTTATTGTAAAAAATGGGGCAATGCGGTTTCCTAAAACAGCGGATAAGTCTATGCAGGAGGATAAGGAAGGAAATATTTTTAATGATAATTACCTTTATATGAATGGTGCCGAAATTTTTAATTTCACGCTGGAATCCGTGCCTGTTCTTGTAAAGAATATTCTGGAAAGAAACAATCTGCAACAGGAAGATATTGATCTGTTTATCTTTCACCAGGCAAACAGATTTATGCTTGAGTACCTTCGTAAGAAGATCAAAATTTCTCCTGAAAGGTTTTATATATATATGGAGCATTGCGGAAACACAGTTTCTTCAACCATACCTATTGCTATGAAGCAGGCTTTACTTGAAGGAAAGATTAAAAGAGGTTCAAAAGTGCTTGTGGCGGGTTTTGGAGTAGGATATTCGTGGGGGGGAGCTGTGCTTCGATTCTGATCTTTTCTACAAGAATATTTTTATACTAATATTTAAAATGACTTTAATCTGTTATGTATAGGTCCTTTTTAAAAAGAGTTTTTGATTTCCTGATTGCAACTGTAGTTTTTATTATCGCTCTCCCCCTTTTTGGTATAGTAACAATATTGCTCTTTATAGTAAACAAAGGGAAGCCGTTTTTTTTACAGGAGCGGCCTGGTAAAGGAGAGCAGATATTTAAAGTTATTAAGTTTAAGACGATGACGGATGATAGGGATGTTGATGGAAAGTTATTGCCCGACAATTTGCGAATGACACGGATTGGCAGGTTTGTGCGAAAAACATCCCTTGATGAGATTCCCCAGCTTTTGAATGTTATTAAGGGCGATATGAGCCTTATTGGACCAAGACCTTTATTAGTTTCTTATTTGTCTCTGTATAATGAAATACAAAAACGCCGTCACGAAATAAGGCCGGGTATTACCGGTTGGGCTCAGGTAAACGGACGCAATGCCATTAGCTGGGAGCAAAAATTTAATTATGATGTATGGTATATAGATCATTATTCTTTTTTACTGGATATAAAGATTATTTTACTAACCCTGTTCAAAGTATTTAAAAGTGAAGGCATTAATGCTGAAGATAGTATTCCTATGCGGCCATTTATGGGTACAATTGAAAACAAGATGAGTTGATTTGGCCTGGAACGTTATATATACAATTTGAGTATCTTGATAGAAAGGTTGCAAGTATAAAGGAAAATGTTTATTTTTACCAGGCATTTTTATATGCATCTTGTTAAAGCCCTAATAGTCAATTCATAGCTCTCCCGGATTTGAATTATTCAAATTTGTAATAATAATATTAATTCATTCTTATGGATAACCGATGATATTTATTCTAATCTATTTATGTTAGCAGAATGATTACCAAACGGTTATTATATATACCCTATTACCTTTTCAAAACCAACTGGAAATTATTTTTTAAATACTCCCGGTTTGTCAAAGCACAAAAAGGAGTTTCTTTCTTCCGGCTATATAAAGAGGTGATATATACTATGTTTAAGCATAATGCATCACCGCTCGATTATTTTTCATTTAATTTTTTTGATTTATCAGAGGAAGAAAGGGCAACTTATCCCTGTACCGGATTTATGTATGAGTATCAGTTAAAGATGAATCCCAGAAAGGAAAGAGCCGTTTTGCATGACAAAATAAAGTTTTTAGAACTATTGAATGATTTTTCCGGCAGGCAGTGGGCTAGCATTGCTATGCTGAAGAGTGATAAAAAATTTGCCACTGAATTTTTAAGCAAAGCGGGGAAAAAGCTGGTGCTCAAAAATTCAACCGGCGGGGCGGGTAAGCAGGTAGAAGTGATAGAAATACCATCAGGTATTCCGGAATCTGTAATAGCGCTAATGGAGGCGGAGCATTTTGATTTAGCTGAACATTATGTTATCCAGCATGATGAATTAATGCGAATGTCGCCCAGTGGCGTAAATACGGTAAGGGTAGTTACCCAATACATTGAAGGCAGGGTAATCATATTATTTGCTTTTTTGAGGGTCAGTGTCAATTCAAGCGTGGATAACCTGTCTGTTGGTAATTATGGGGTAAATTTTGGTGCAGCTATAAATATAGAAACAGGGGTAATTTCCGGACCGGGTGTATATCTGGATATCACAAAACCAGATGTATATTATCACCCCGTTACCCAGACGCCTGTTATCGGGTTTAAAATTCCTTATTGGGACGAATGCAAAAATGTGGTAATTAAAGTATCAGCGTTAACTTCCGGAAATCGTTCTGTAGGATGGGATGTTGCCATAACCAACGAAGGTCCTGTATTAATTGAAGGCAATCACAATTGGAATTTATTAAGTATGTCTCCCGGACGAAAAGGATTTAAAAAGGAATTTTTGCAATATTCAACTATGATATAACCAATGCATCGGGAGTATATAATTGGAAAGTATATTTTCTGGAGACTATATTATGATGGATAAGACGTTTGTAAAAAGAATTTTGATAACAGGTGTTGGAGGACCCACGCCACGCGCTTTTGTGCGGGCTATTAAGTATTTTGGAGGAGAGTATAAAAACTCGTTTGAATTTATAGGTGTAGATTCAAATCCTTTGGCTTACGGACTTTATGACAAAGATTTATTTTGCAAAGCTTTTGTTGTGCCGCGGGCGGATGATAAATGCTACTGGGATGCAGTGAATGTTATTATAGAAAATAATGCTATTGATGCTGCAATTATTCTGCCAGAAGCGGAAGTGCTGGAGTGGTCAAAAAATCATAGCAGATTAAGAAAGGAAATTAAGCTTCATTTACCGGATTACAGGTTAGCAAGCGAATTGGTGAACAAATACAAATTGCATGATCTGCTGAATGGTACAGGGTACATACCCGATTATTTGAAATTAAATCCAACCCACTTTGCTTTTGATAATTTAACAAGGAAATTAGGTCAATCATTCTGGGTCAGAGGCACGGAAGGCTCAAGTGGGCTGGGGTCATTAAAAATCAATAACCAGGAAATATTGGCCCAATGGATTACATTGAATCCGAATGTTTCCGAATTTATTGCAACTGAATATTTACCGGGCCGGAACATGGCATGCAAACTTCTTTATTTTAATAATGAGTTATTGGCAACGGCTTCTGCGGAAAGGGTAAAGTACATTATGTCAAAAATTGCTCCATCGGGAATAACGGGCAATACCTCATTCGGACGATTGTTGAATGAACCCGGACTGGTGGATATTTCCATAAACGCTTTAAATATTATCTCCCAGAAAATAGGTACTAGTCTCAATGGAATATTTACAATTGATTTTAAAGAAGATATTAATGGTAAACCTAAGATAACGGAAGTTAACATCAGGCACGTGGCTTTTACCTCCTCTATGGCAGCAGGTGGGGCTAACTTACCTTTGCAAACACTACTCCGGCTATTTGATGAAGGAAGCAATTCTTCTGAAACAATTCATTATAGCTTTAATGAGGATTATATCTTTCTTAGAGATGTGGATGGCTACCCAATTGTCTTAAAAGAATCCGATCTTTTGAAATAGCGATGAGGTGAATTTTCTAATAGTGCTATTACAGTTTAATAATTTATTTATAAATGCAACCTAAAATCTGGCTCTCTTCACCTCATATGGGTGGTAATGAAAGGAAATTTGTAAATGAAGCATTTGATACAAACTGGGTGGCTCCGCTTGGCCCGCATGTAAACGGACTTGAAAAAGATATCGCCCGGTTTCTTTTACCTGAAAAGGAAAATAATTTACATGTTGCTGCGCTAAGCTCCGGTACGGCAGCCATCCATTTAGGATTGATACTGCTTGGTGTTAAAGCCGGTGATGAGGTAATTTGCCAGAGTATGACTTTTTCAGCCTCAGCGAACCCTATCGCATACCAGGGTGCCACGCCTGTATTCATAGACAGCGAACCGGATACCTGGAATATGTCGCCCTGGTTTTTGGAAAAAGCAATCAAAGACAGGATAGCAAAAGGCCGGAAGCCTAAAGTTATTATTCCTGTTCATCTCTATGGCATGCCTGCCAAAATGGATGAAATAATAACTATTGCCAACAGGTATGAAATCCCTGTACTTGAAGATGCCGCAGAAGCGCTGGGTAGCCATATTAACGGAACAATGTGCGGCACTTATGGCGTAATAGCAGCGTTGTCTTTTAATGGAAATAAGATCATTACAACCTCGGGCGGCGGGGCAATGGTGGCGCATGAACCCGAATTGGCCGAAAAAGCCCGCTTCCTGTCTACGCAGGCCAGGGATCCCGCACCCCATTACCAGCATTCTCATATTGGCTATAATTACAGGATGAGTAATATATGCGCGGGCATAGGAAGGGGGCAAATGGAAGTTTTACCACAACGCGTTTTGCAACGCAGGGCAAATTTTGAATGGTATAATAAAACGTTGAACGATATAGACGCTATACGATTTTTAAAAGCGCCTGAAGGATACTATTCTAATCACTGGCTTACTACAGCTCTGATCCAGCATCCGGCTATCACCCGTGAAACGCTCAGGCTGGCGCTGGAAAAAGCAAACATCGAAAGCCGTCCTTTGTGGAAACCCATGCATTGTCAGCCCGTTTTTAAGGATGCTCCTTTTTATGGAGATGGTACGGCAGAAAAATTATTTGAAGATGGTTTATGCCTGCCTTCCGGCTCAAATTTAACGGATGAAGAGCGTAACCGCATTTTAACAGCAATAAGAGCGGTCTTTTCTTAACCCGCACTTTATATCAGCGTTAACTCATAGCAAAAGGTCAGGAGATGGTGTATTTCCTGACCTTTTGCTTTTTTTATGATATCCTTGCCGGGATCAGTCTATTGTATTGTGAATTTTGGATATTCGGAAATGAAAATCAGTTTGTTATTGTTTATGGTTTTGAAGAAATTACCACATAAACACATAGCGCACAAAGATAAAGAGAAATCCATAACGTGTTGCTTAGTGCCTATGTGAAATCTATGTTTCCTATGCTTCTATGTGGTTTAATAACATCCAAAACTTACGTTATTGTACATTTATAGCATAACCTGCCTTCTTCTCCAATTAATATTTAAACGGCTTCCCCCCCGCCATCACTTCCTGTGTTTTTTCATCGAACGTAATCTTTTGCCCGGTGCGGTATGCCGCGTTTGACATGATGACTGCAATAGCGTGATTGTAGCCGGCTTCAATTGGCGCATTGGGCTGCCTGCGGCTGCGAACACACTCCATCCAGTTGCGAACATGCGACAGCGTAAGGTCATCGCTGCCGGTATTAGCATCGGTGGTTACTTTGGTTGCCATATCGTTAAGCGACATGGCGGGCAAAAGGTTAGCCTTCATACCCATTGCCTTTGCGTGGTTTTCTTTTAACCCGCCTTCGGGGCTGATCTGGTTCGTATCTAAATTAAGCGTGCCGCCATTGGAATAATAAATCTCTTTTACATCCCCGGTTGCATTGGTCATACGCGAACTAAAAATCACCTGGAAACCGGCAGAGGGGTCATTGAGTGGTCCATAATCGAACACAGCCGTTAATGTATCCGCATTTTTTCTTCCGTCTTTCCATGCATAGATTCCACCGTTAACGGCTACACTCCGGGGGTGTGGCAAATTGGCGAACCAATGTACCGTATCTATCTGGTGGCACATCCATTGCCCGGGAATGCCGGAAGAGTATGGCCAAAACAAACGGAACTCTAAGTATTTCCTGGGATCGAATTTTTCAAAAGGCCGGTTCATTAAAAACCGTTTCCAGTCTGTATCTTCTTCTCTCAATTGTGGAACTAATGAAGGCCTGCGCCAGCGGCCGGGCTGGTTTACATTCCATATCAGCTCTACCATTACAATGGGACCAAACTTTCCGCCCTGTATAAAATCATAGGCGGCTTTGTATGTGGCTCCGCTTCTTCTCTGGGAACCAATCTGAACAATTTTACCACTGTCTTTCACCGCTTTGAGCACAGCCCTGGCATCTTCCATTGTTTCGGCCAGCGGTTTTTCGGTATAAGTGTCTTTGCCGGCTTTTACGGCCTCAACGGTATGCAGGGCATGCTGAAAATCGGCCGTGCTGATAAATACCGCATCAATATTCTTCAAATCATACAATGCCTCGTTATTCGCGCAGGCGGTAATATCGTGCCCCAACTGCTGTTTAAGATAGGACTGGCCTTCCTCTCTTCTCTTCTTCCATATATCCGAAACGGCAACCATATCAAAATTCAGCTCCTTGTGCAGCTTAACGAATGAGGGCAGCAAGGAGCCTCTGAACCGGTCGGAATAGCCGATAACGCCCACGTTCACCCGGTCATTGGCGCCTATAATATTGCGATAGCTTTTGGCGCTGAGCCCCATGGTTCCTATATACGTGGCCAGGCCTGCCATTGAGCCTTTTTTGATAAATTCCCTGCGTGAATTTTCCATGATATAATGCTTTGATCAATAAATTTAAGTGAAAGAACAGTAGTTTTTATCTTTTACGGGCTCTAAACAAAACAGATTATAGTATTTTGCAGGAGCCGTAACTAAAGTTATTTAATAATAAGAGACATATTGATCAACAGGATACTAATTTATAAACGTTTAATTATGAGAAAAAGCCATTCCTTTTTTTTAGGATATTCCATTCTGGTATTATGCTGTACAGGCGCCGTTACTGCTTACGGGCAGGCTTCCAAAAGCAAATTACAGGTGTATAATATTGAAGTGACACCCGTTGATGCGTCCCAAAAAGTAACCATCACCGCCGCCGGAAAGCCTTTTACAGAGCTGGTATATACCGACACGCTGGAAAAGCCTTTTTTATATCCTATATATGCTCCCGACGGACAACTGATCACCCGTGGTTTTCCCTTTGCTCCCCGTGCTAACGAGCCAACCGACCATCCCCATCACACCGGCTTGTGGCTGAACTATGAAAGCGTGAATGGGCTTGATTTCTGGAACAATTCCTATGCTATACCGGCCGATAAAAAAAATAAGTATGGCTGGATAAAAACAAAGAAGATCGTTAAAACCAAAGGTGGCAAAAAAGGAGAATTAAAAATGCAGGCTACCTGGGAAAATCAGAAAAACCAGGTATTGCTGAATGAAACGACTACTTATTTTTTCAGGGCAGACGAAGATAAAAGAATAATAGACAGAATAACCACCCTTACTGCAGCACAGGATGTAAATATGCCTGATGTGAAGGATGGCATGCTGGGATTGCGCCTGGCGCATGAACTGGAGATGCCTTCTGAAGAAAAAAAAGAATTCAAAGATGATAAGGGAAATGTTACGGTAATAGAGGGCAGTGCAGACGGAGCGCCATCGGGAAACTATATTACAAGCGAGGGCAAAGAAGGCGATGCTGCATGGGGCACCAGGGCACAATGGTGCATGCTGTACGGAAAACAGGGAAACGACACTACCAGTATTGTTATTATTGATCATCCCCGTAATGCAGGCTACCCCACGTACTGGCATGCACGGGGTTACGGATTGTTTGCCGCTAATCCTTTAGGACAGAAAGCATTCAGTAACGGAAAAGAAACCCTCAACTTTGCTTTAAAGCAGGGACAGTTTGTTACCTTTCGCTACAGGGTAGTAATCGCTTCCGGAAAACAAAGGCTGAGCAATGAGGAGATCAATTTGGTGGCCGGGGACTTCTTTCAGAATACCAGATAAACTTTTGCAAATATTAATATTTGGATATGTATTTTTACTAAATAAAAAACACTACACATGAAGTCGAAAAATCTTATTTTAATTGTTGTTATAGGCGCCATATTGTT
>ENA-UOUJ01001472-UOUJ01001472.1-activated-sludge-metagenome-genome-assembly--contig:-NODE-1472-length-12366-cov-9.377305_pt1 | contig 12366 bp, 6 predicted proteins | sample MGYA00249839_ERZ747224 | MGnify/ENA primary metagenome ERZ747224 (study PRJEB28782, sample SAMN03220277) | activated sludge metagenome | biome: wastewater; feature: sewage sludge; material... | reverse complement strand
CCATCGGGGGCCATGGGCGTGGAAGCTGGCGGGCTTTGGCGCGGCACGGCCTGGTCGGGGGGGTCAATGCTGAAGGTTTTGCGTTGCTCCTCGTACCCCTTCCTTACCTGGTTGGCCCCCTTCTCGATCTCGCGCTGCACCTCCGCGCTGGCATCGCGGAACTGGCGCAAGGCCCGCCCCATGGTCCGGGCCACGTCGGGCACGCCCTTGCTGCCGAAGAACAACAGCACGAACAACAGGATTACCACCAGTTCACCGCCGCTCACGTCCAGGAAAAGCAACATGCCCATCGGGGCCAAAAATAGGAAGCCCCGCCGGGGCGGGGCTTCGGGAATTGGAGTCTGCGCCAGATCAGGCCCCCAGCTTGGTCTTGTCCTTGTGCAGGTCCACCACCAAGGCCGAGGCAATGCACACCGAGGAGTACGTGCCCACCACCACGCCGATGAGCATGGCGAAGACGAAGCCCCGGATGGAATCGGCGCCGAAGAGGAAGATCACCAGCAGCACGATCACCACGGTAAGCGCAGTGTTGATGGTCCGGCCCAGGGTGGAGTTGATGGCTTTGTTGAAGATGCCGCTCCATGGGTCGCGCCGGTGGTCCTGGAGGTATTCGCGGATACGGTCGAACACCACCACGGTGTCGTTGATGGAGAAACCGATCACGGTGAGGATGGCGGCGATGAACTGTTCATCCACCTCCAAACTGAAGGGCATGATGGAGTATAGCAACGAATAGACGCTCATCACCACGAGCGCGTCGTGGGCCAGGGAGACCACCGCGCCCATGCCGAACTGCCAGTTGCGGAAACGGGCCACGATGTATAGGAAGATGACGACCAGGGCGATGGCCACCGACCAGATGGAGCGCACGCGGATGTCCTCGCTAATGGAGGCCTCCACCTTCCTGGATTCCAGCGGCGGCTGGGCACCCATGTTCGCCAAGGCTGCGTTGAGCTTGCCTTCCACCAACTGGTCAGTGGTGGGGTCCGTGGAATCAATCAAGTAGTTGGTGGTGATCTTCACTTGGTCGCTGCCCCCGTAGGTTTTCACGTTCACCGAGCTCTTCACGCTGCCTTCCTTGGTGAAGGCGGCATCCAGGGCGGACCTCACTTGCTCCACCTCCACGGGTTTGTCGAACTTCACCACGTACTGGCGTCCACCGGAGAAATCCACGCCATAGTTGAACCCGCGGGTGAGCATGGAGGTAACACCGGCCAGTATCACCGCGCCGGAGATGGCGTAATACACCCAGCGGTACTTCATAAAATCCCACTTGGTATGGGCCAGGAAGTTCTTGTTCCAATCGTGCCACACTTCCAGTTTTTTGCCCTTCTCCAGCCGCCGGTCCACAATAAGCCTGGTGATGAAGATGGCGGTGAACAGGGAGGTGAGGATACCGATGCAGAGGGTGGTGGCGAAGCCCTTCACCGGCCCGGTCCCGAAAATGAGCAGGATGACGCCGGTGGCGAAGGTGGTGATGTTGGAGTCCAGGATGGCGGCCAAGGCGTGCTTGTAGCCCAGGTCCACGGCTGTTTTTCCGGCTTTGCCCGCTCGCAGTTCCTCGCGGATGCGTTCATTGATCAGCACGTTGGCGTCCACGGCCATGCCCACCGTAAGGATGATACCAGCAATACCGGGCAGGGTGAGCGAAGCCTGGATGGAGGCCAAGGTGCCCAGCAGGATGAACACGTTGGCCAGCAGGGCCACGTCGGCCACCCAGCCCGAGCGGCTGTAATAGATGACCATGAAGGCCATGACCATGACCAGCGCCAAAAGGAAGGACCACATGCCCCGGCTGATGTTCTCGGCACCCAGCGACGGGCCCACCACGGTTTCATCAATGATGCGGGCCGGTGCGGGCAGGGCGCCGGCCTTCAGCACGTTGGCCAAGTCGGTGGCCTCGGCCAGCTGCTTGTTGCGATCATCGGCACCGCCCATGGTGATGCTGCTGCGCCCGCCGGGGATCTCACCCATCACGTTGGGTGCCGACACCACCAGGCCGTCCAGCACGATGGCAATCTGCTTGCCGACGTTCTCCCCGGTCATGATCTTCCACTTCTGGGCCCCTTCCGGGTTCATCTGCATGCTCACCTCGGCATCGCCCTTCATGTCGAAATCCTGGCGTGCATCGGTGATGTAGCTGCCGTCCAGCTTGGGCTTGCCATCGCGCGGGCCGCGCAGGGCGTGCAGGGCGAGGAAGTCGCGCTGCTGGCCGTCGGCCGTTGACATGCGCACCGGCTTGGCGCTCCAGGCCATCTTCAACACTTGGCTGGGGTCCGGGCTTTTGGGCGGCGCCATGGCCAGCAGCTTGTTCACCATGGCCGTGTCCGCCACTGCTGCATAGCCCACAATGTCGCCGGGCACCACTTGGTTGTTCATGATGTTGAGCTGCAGGCGGCCCTGGTTGAGCAAGGGGCTTTTGGCCAAGCTTTCCTCCGGCGTCAACACACTATCGCCGGCGAGGCTGTCGGTGGCCAGCACATTGGCCAGGCTGTCGCGCTGCAGGTCCGCCGTGGCGGCGGTGTCGCTGGCCGTGGTGTCGGTCTTGGCCGTGGCCGTAGTGTCCACGGCTGCTTCCGGCTTGGCCAGGTCGGGGTGCAGCATCAGGCTAAGCCGGTCATTGGCCTCGGACAGCTTCATGTACACCTGGGTGTTGTCGAACGTCTCCCAGAACTCCAGGTTGGCGGTGCTTTGGAGCACGTTGCGCACGCGGTCCTTGTCCTTTACACCGGGCAGTTCGATCTGGATCCGGCCCGAGAGCGATTGCTTTTGGATGCTGGGCTGTGCCACGCCGAACTTGTCGATACGGGTGCGCAGGATCTTCTCGGTGTTGTCCACGGCGATGCGGGCTTGGTCGCGCAGTGCGGTGATCACCTGGTCGTTGGTGCTCTCACGGGGGAAGATGGTGGCGTTGTCCTGCGAACTGAAGATGGCCGCCAAGCTGGCTTGGGGCGCGATCCGGTTGAAGTTCTCCGTGAACAGGGTGATGAAGTCCTTTGTCGTACCGGACTGCTGTTGACGGGCTTCCGCCAAGGCCTGCCTGAAGGCGGGGTCCTGGCTGTTGCCGCTGAGGTTGTCCACCAGCTCGGGGATGTCCACCTCCAAGGTAACGGCCATACCGCCCTTGAGGTCCAAGCCCAGGTTCAATTCCTTTTGCTTGCACTCCTCGTAGGTGTAGCCCAGCACGGGGTACACCACCTCGCTGTGGTTTTGGCGCAGGAACCTGTTCTCCTGTGAGAGCTTCACCGAGTCGAAGTCCAAGTGCTCATTGCCTGCGGCGGCCAATACCGAATCGGCATATTCGGCAGCCACCCGCGAAGCCTTGCGTTCGAACTTGTTGGTGAAGATGGAGAACGACAACTGCCAAAGGCAGGCGAGCGACAACAGGATGGTGAACACCCAGATCGCACCTTTATTTTGCATGGGGAGAACTGATTGGTTTTTCGATGGTTCCCGGCCGAAAGCAGACAAGGCCAAGGCCAACGGGGCGGCAAATATAGAAGGATAGACCCGCCAGCCGCACGCCCTGCGCATGAAGCCATGCAAACCGTGCAACCACACGCCCCCGCATGGCTCCGTCCGGGAACCCGGGTCCTGTTTGCCCACGGCCAGCCCGGCGCACTGCTGACGCCGGGCCAACCGTTGCCCGTTCTGTCCGGATGAAGTGTCCGTTGTGGAAATCCCATGCGTGGCGCAAGATCCTCGGGCAGGAAGCTCCGGTACCTTCGCTCCGAATTCCATACTCCGTATGCGCATCCGTTACCGCTCCCGCGGGCACCATCGGCCCATGGCCGCCATCCTGGCCCTACTACCCGTTATGGCCATGGCGCAGGACAGCCTCATCTTCGCCCCTGCCATCCCGGTGGAGAAAATGGGCGAGGCACTGGCCATGCCCTGGGCCGGTGGCCTCAACTCCCCGCATTTTTCACCCATCGACCTGGACGGCGACGGGCTGGACGACCTGTTCGCCATGGACCGCGTCGGCAACATGCCCTTGTTCTTCCTCAACCGCGGCATCCCCGGCCAGCCCCACTACGTGGCCACGCGCGCCTACGACCAGGTATACCCGTTCCCCCTACTGCACGACTGGGCGTTGCTGCGGGACTACAACTGCGACGGCAAGCCGGACATCTTCGCGTACACCAACGCCGGGTTCGCGGTGTACCGCAACACCAGCGACGCCACCGGCCTTTCCTTCGCCTTGGCCTACGAGCAGGTGGGCAGCAACTACGTGCCCACCTACAGCCCCAACCTGTACATCAGCAACGCGGACCTGCCGGGCATCGCCGACGTGGATGGCGACGGCGACCTGGACATCCTCACCTACAGCATCTGGGGCAATTACTTGGAGTACCACAAGAACCTGGGCATGGAACTGTACGGCAACTGCGACAGCCTGGTTTACGAGGTGCGCAGCCGCTGTTGGGGCGATTATGCCGAATCGGTCAGCGGCAGCAGCATCACCCTGAACGTTCCGTGCAACTACAACGTGCCCAATCCCGAACGCCCCGGTGCCGACCCCGGGCAGCGGGCCCACTCGGGCACCACCACCCTTCCGCTGGACCTGAACGGCGACGGCCTGACCGACCTGATATTGAGCGACCTGGACAACAGGCACATCACGGCACTGACCAACGGGGGCAGCGCCAGCCACGCGTTGATGACCGCCAAGGACACCGTATTCCCTTCCTATGACACCAGCGCGGACATGGCCCAGTTCCTGGGTTCGTTCTTCCTGGACATCGACGGCGACGGCAAGCGCGACTTAGTGGTGGCGCCCAACTCCGCAACCGATGCGGAAGACCTGCACGGAACGTGGTACTACCGGAACACAGGCACCGATGCAGCCCCCATTTTCCAGTTCCAGCAGGACGACCTGCTGCAAAAGGACATGCTCGACTTCGGCACGGGCGCGCGACCGGTGCTGTTCGACCACAACAGCGACGGCCTGATGGACCTGGTGGTGGCCAACGAGCTCCGGTTCGACACCTCCGGCACGCCCAGAAGCCAATTGGCCCTGCTGAAGAACATTGGAACCGTCACCCATCCGGCCTTCCGGCTGGCCACCACGGACTATGCACAATTGGGCGGCTTGGGGCTGGGCACCGGCCTGCACCCCACCTTTGCCGACCTGAACGGCGACGGTAAGGCGGACATGGTGCTGGGCGACCTGGCAGGCAACCTGCACTTGTTCCTGAACACCTCCCCCGGGCCGGTGGCACAGTTCCAGGCAGCACCGGTTCTGCTACAGGACGACCAAGGCACCGTGATCGACGTAGGCAGCAATGCAACGCCGCAGTTGTTCGACCTGGACGGGGACGGGTTGCCCGACTTGGTGGTCGGCGAGCGCAACGGCAACCTGAACTATTACAGAAACGCCGGAAGCAGCACCATTCCGGCCTGGCATTTGGAAACGGAGAACCTCGGCGGCGTGAACGTGAACGATTATTGGAGCAGCACCGGAAGCAGCGTGCCTTTCCTGTACCGGGACACCGTAGGTACCATCATCCTGCTGGCCGGCAGTCAAACGGGGGGCATCCACCGGTATGACAGCATCAACGGCAACCTGCAAGGCCTGTGGAACCGAACCGACAGCATTTGGCAAGGGCTGCGCGAAGGAGGACGCACGGCCGTGGCCATGTATGACTTTACCGGAAGTGGCAGTCCGAGCGTCATCGTGGGTAATTACCGCGGCGGCCTCAGCTTTTGGGCCACGAGCGAACAAACGGGCGAGCCTTCCGCCGTGGTGGAAGCCGCTCCCCTCCCCTTTAGCCTGTACCCCAACCCGGCTGGTGCTTCCGCCATCCTGCATTGGCACGGGGCCTGGCTCCACGGCCTGCGCATGGACCTGCTGGACGGCACCGGGCGCGTGGTGAGATCCTCCCCCATCCAAGAGCGCACGGCACAGATCGACACATCGAACATCAAGCCTGGCCTATACTTCTTGCGCATCCAAGGGCCTGCGGCGAGATGGACCACCCGTTTGATGGTGGTGCACTGAGCCAACGCCGGGAACACCCACAAGCTGGTGGCAACCATCTGGCCTCCCGGTATGCCGTAATCCTAAAAGTCCTTGGTAAGGGAGGGGTCAGCATGAGGGAAAGAGGTGCATTTCCTTCCGAACCTACCAACCTGAACCCGCACACCGGCCGCTTCATGGATGCCGGAGTGGCCATAAAACACCGGGGGGCGCCGATCGGCGCCCCCCGGCTCATAGGCAACAATTAATTCAGGCCGGCACGTTCATGCGGTCCAATACGTTCATCACATCCTTCACGGCCGAGGCACTTTGGCGGGTTAGTTCCAGTTCCTGGTCGTTGAGCTTGAGCTCGATGATGCGCTCGATGCCCTTTCGGCCCAGCACCACCGGCACGCCCAAGTATACGTCTTTCAGGCCGTATTCGCCTTGGAGCCATGCACACACGGGGAACACCCGTTTTTGATCGCGCACAATGGCCTCAACCATTTGCGCGGCAGCGGTTCCCGGTGCATACCAGGCCGAGGTGCCCAAGAGATTGACGATCTCTCCGCCACCCTTCTTGGTGCGTTCCACAATGGCCTCCAACTTGTCGGGGGCGATCAATTCGGTTACGGGGATGCCGCCCACGGTGGTATACCGCGGCAGTGGCACCATGGTGTCGCCGTGGCCGCCCATGAGCACCGCTTGGATGTCCTTCGGGCTTACGCCCAGCTCCATGGCGAGGAAGGAGCGGTACCGGGCGGTATCCAGGATACCGGCCATGCCAAACACCCGTTGCGCCGGGAACTTGCTGGTCAGGAACGCACAATAGGTCATCACGTCCAGCGGGTTGCTCACCACGATGATCACGGCGTTGGGCGAGTGCTGCACCACATTTTCGGTAACGCTCTTCACGATGCCCGCATTGGTGGCGATCAGGTCGTCACGGCTCATGCCCGGCTTGCGGGGCAGGCCGCTGGTGATCACCACCACGTCGCTGTTGGCGGTCTTTGCATAATCGTTCGTGCTGCCGACCGTACGCGTATCGAACAGGCTGATGGGCGAGGTTTCCCAGATGTCCAAGGCCTTGCCTTCGGCGAAGCCTTCCTTGATGTCCAACAGGACTACTTCCGTTCCCAACTCCTTGCGGGCACAAACATCGGCGCATGTTGCGCCCACATTCCCCGCACCAACTACGGTGATCTTCATTTGTGTAACTGCTTAAGTAAAACGCGGCCGTTGTTTCGGGCCGGGTGCAAAACTAAAGGTCATCCGGCGAATGTGCGGAATGTGCGGCGGGGCAAGGCCGGGCCCTTGCTTGGCTGGGCCTGCCGGGGTGGCGGCAATGTCATGAAGGGAGCATGTATCAACAGATCATGGTCCGCAGGCCTCCTGCCTTCGATGTTGTCGTTCCACAGGCTGGAAGCCTGAGCTACAACAGTGTTCTTCCTCCACAGGTTGGATGCATTCGATGTTGTCGTTCCACAGGCTGGAAGCCTGTGCTACAACAGTGTTCCTCCACCCCCAACTTAATGACATAGGGGGTGGCCGTCGCCGGTGCCGGGCAGTGCAGGTCCGGCCATATCACTATCTTACGGCCGTAAAATGGGCCAACGGGACATTGAACTGGCAACCCTTGACGCAAACGTGCGTCTAACTCCCGCATGGGAGGCCATGGATGCACCGGACCCCGTTTACGACAGCTTGATCGACGGCTGCATAGCGGGGGAACGCCGAAGTCAACAACGGGTGTACGAGCTCTTCTATGGGAAAATGATGGCCGTATGCCTGCGCTACACCAAGAACCACGACCAAGCCAAGGACATCCTGCAGGACGGCTTCATCAAGGTCTTCCGCAGCTTGGCCGTCTTCAACCGGGCGGGGAGCTTGGAAGGCTGGGTACGGCGGATCATGGTCAACACGGCGATCGATCATTTTCGGCGTGCACGCCATTCCTACTTGCTGCTCGGGGAAGACCGCAGCATGGAGGATTTCGAGGACGTGCCGGAGGAGGACGGGGATGCCGCACAGGAGGAAGGTTGGGCGGACATCAAACCGGCCGACGTGATCAACGCCATGCAGAAATTGACCCCGGCCTACCGGACCGTGTTCAACTTGTACGTATTCGAAGGCATGACGCACAAACAGATCGCTGAAACGCTGGACATCAACATCGGCACCTCCAAGAGCAATTTGGCCAAGGCAAAGGTCAGGCTGAAGCATCTATTGACGAAAGAAGCATAGTCCAACACGGAAGACATGGCCACAAGCGGAAATAACCTGGACGCTTTCGAGCAACAGCTCAAGGATGGCTTGGAGCACTACGAAGTGCCGTACAACTCCTCGGATTGGGCACAAATGGAACGTGCCTTGGCCAGCGGTGTGCGCGGCTGGGGGCACGGCCGCGCCCTGATCGCCGGATTGTTGCTGGCCGGTGGATTGTTGATCGGCGGCACCGCCTACTACCTCGGCCGCGACAGTAGCAGCACACCAGTTGGGGCAGGCACCCAAGCCACCCCGCCACCAGCCCAAAACACCAAGGGCCTGAGTGCTGCTGCCATCACAGCCTCGGAACATGGCAGGGCGGAGAATGGCACGGAACATCCGGTCGGCGTAACCGGCGAAGCCGCTGCACCCACCGCCGCTGCCGGGGCCAGCCGGGCACAGGCCGTTTCCGAACCCACCTTCGCCGCCCACCAAGCTTCCACCCCGCCCAAGGCCGGGGGCATGGCAGCAACTCTTCCTGCACCAACATCGGAGACCGCACCAGCCACTGCGTTCCGCAGCACCCTGAAGGAAGCCTGCCCGGGCAGCCCGGTAGGGTTTGCCGTGGAGCGCATGGCCGATGACGGCATTTACCTCTGGAACTTCGGTGATGGCAGCTTCAGCAACAATCCGAACCCGGAGCACACCTTCACCAAGCCCGGCACATACCAAGTCATGCTCTCCATGTCGTCTCCCGGCATGGGCACCATCCGCAATAAGCCCAGCAGCGATATGATCGTGGTGCATGAGGCACCATCCGCCGCCTTCAACATCATCCGGATGGACCATGCGGGCCTAGTGCCCAGTGTACACTTCGAGAGCCGGGCACATGGGGTGGGCAGCTATCTGTGGGATTTCGGCGACGGCACTTCCAGCACGGAAGCCAGTCCCGACCACGTGTACCGTAAAAAGGGCGTGTACCAAGTGGTGCAAACGGTGACCAACACTGTGGGCTGCACCGATCGCAGGGTAAAGGAACTGCGCGTGGAACAGGACCTGGACCTTGGCGCCGCCAAGAGCTTTACCCCTGCTGCCGGCGGCAAGGAGGGCTGCTTCATGCCCGCATTGCTCCGGGAATTGAAAACGGAATTCCAGCTTTCGGTCTATGATCCAGGTGGAGCACTGGTCTATAACACTTCGAACCCCGACAGGCCTTGGTTGGGCAAGGCGGGCAACAATGGGCCCGTGCTCAAAGCGGCCGATTACGTGTGGGTGGCCGACGTGAAGACCGGCACGGGCGGCACGGAAACCTTCACCGGCACGGTACAGTTGCTCCCTTGACGCGACCGGCGCGGCATTCCATCCTGCCCGATCACGGGTGCGGTACGATGCACGGCATCCCAATGGAGGATGACCGGCCAATCCGCCCTATGGCATCTTGAATGGCCGCCCTTGCTACCAGGCCGCTGAGCTTGCGCAGGGAGGAGCCGGATCGATCGTTGCTTCAGGGCCCCGAGGCCGGGTCATGCATGGTGCAGAGGTTTGCTTGATCCGGCAACAACCCGTCCTTGCACCCCAGGAGCTTGCTCCATGACCACCTCCTCCCTGTTGAGAATTTGTCCGCATTCCGTCGATGGGAAAGCGGCATTCATCCAAAAGGTCGCTTGCCTCCCGTCGGAAGCATCCGGGCGGGGCCTATATTACCAGCGCACTGCCAATGAAGAGCCCCGGAGCGGGGTATCCGATGGTCCGGCACACCCTTCCCAACATCCCGGTTCCGCGCATGTTTGCGGTCTTCGTGCGGATAGTTCCGACGGTGTGTGCATGGTGCTTTGCGCTCTGGTGCACAGGGCAGTCCCATGTCATTTTCAACGGCACCGAATCGGCTTGTACCGGTGCTTTTTTGGACAGTGGAGGTGAAGGGGCATCCGGGTACGGCAACAATGAGAACTACACCTATACCCTTTGCCCGGATGATCCCACGGGGGCCATCTCCCTAAGCTTCATCACCTTCAACTTGAGCACTGCGGGTGTGGCTCCCGTGGACAACATGTCCATCTATGACGGCAACAGCACCACCGCGCCACTGCTCGGAAACTGGACCGGTACGGGGTTGCAGGGGCAGGTTGTTTCCGCATCGGCATCCAACCCTACGGGGTGCCTCACCATCGTGTTCAGGTCCAACAATACGGGCACAGGTGTTTTTGCGGCCACCATCACCTGCTATCAACCGTGTGACCGCCCGATGGCCGTGGCCACTTTCGGCGGTAGCGTGCCGCAGAAGATCTGCGTCGGCGAAGCAGTGAATTTCAACAGCAGCGGGTCGTACGCGGCGCCGGGTTTCAGCATCGCCAGCCGCAAATGGGATTTTGGCGACGGGACGATCGTGAACAATGCGGGCACAAGCGTGAACCACACGTACACCCAACCCGGAGCCTACACCGCACAACTGTACTTGCTGGACAACAACGGATGCGCCAGCACCAACTTGGTGGACCTGCAAACCCTGGTGGGCACTGTACCCAACTTCAATGGCATCACCGGTGCAAGCGGATGTAGCGCAGAAACCCTTTGCCTGACCGGTGCAGTGAACCCCACGACCTGGAACGAGCTGCCGGACAGTGACCTTGGGGGGGGCGTATTCCTGCCGGACAATGTGGGGCAATGCTTTTCCACTACGCTCACTTTCACCCAATTCGCACCGGGACAAACGCTCGCCAACACCAACGACCTGACTGGCATATGCGTGAACATGGAGCATTCCTTCATGGGCGACCTGATCATCCGCTTGATCAGTCCCACCGGGCAATCCGTGATCCTGCACCAGCAAGGAGGCGGCGGTACCTACTTGGGCATTCCGGTGGACAATGACGCCACACCGAACGTACAGGGCACATGTTGGAATTACTGCTGGAGCCCCACGGCCAACAACGGAACCTGGACGGCGAACGGAACCGGAGGCACTTTGCCCAGCGGCACCTACCAGAGCGTGCAGCCGTTTGCCAACCTGATCGGTTCCTCCCTAAACGGCACCTGGACCTTCGAGGTGTGCGACATGTGGGGCATCGACAACGGCTTCATCTGTGATTGGGGGCTGGTTTTTGCACCCCAACTCTATCCTGACCTCATTGAATTCACCCCGGTATATGGTGCGGATTGTGACAGTTCCTTCTGGGCCGGGCCAGGCATCGCCACTACCTCGGCCAACTGCGACCAGGTCTGCGTTAGTGGCCTAGCCCCGGGCACCCATGCCTTTGTGTACACGGCCACGGATGACTTCGGATGCACTTACGACACCACCGTAACAGTAACGATCACGCCCGACCTGCTGGTGGACGCCGGGCCGGATGCCACCACTTGCGGTACACCCGTACAGCTGACCGCCCAAGTGAACAATATCCCCGCCACCACGAACTGTGATTATGAGCTTTGGTTGTACGACAGCTACGGCGATGGGTGGTCCCTGAACGGCTACGTCACCATCACCATTGATGGGGTGAGTTCCAGCTGGACCTTGCTTGATGGATCCGCAGGCTATACCACCTTCAATGTGCCGCACGGCGCCACCATCACATTGAGCTACAATGGCGGCCTGTTGTGGGCCAATGAACAATCGTTCGCGTTGATCAACAGCACGGGCACCACCGTGTACAGCGGCAACAATCCGCCGGACGGCCTTGTATGGAGCGGAACGGCCAATTGCCCGGGCGGCGGACTGGTGTACAGCTGGAGCCCTGCGGCAGGGCTTTCCAGCACCACCATCGCCAATCCTACGGCGACGGTGACGGCCACCACGCAGTATTGCGTTACGGTCTTTCCTGCCGGGCATCCGGATTGTGCCGTGACCGATTGCATGACCATCACGGTGGACAATCCGCCCGACCCCGGCACGGCCACGACAGCAACCGCTTGTGCGGGGGGAACGGAATTGAACCTGCTCAGCCTACTTGCCGGTTCCCCGCCTGCCGGCGGTTCCTGGACCGCACCGGGAGGTGCTCCGCATAACGGGCTTTTCTCGCCGGGCGCCGACCCTCCCGGCATATACAGCTATACCGCCAGCATGGTCGGGCCATGTGGAACCACGTTCAGCACCTACACGGTGAACATGATCGTAAGTGCGCCGCCCGATGCGGGCACCGACGGTGCAGTCACCTTGTGCAGTGATGGCGCGCCGGTGGACCTCTTCGCGCAGTTAGGCGGAA
>ENA-UOUJ01001471-UOUJ01001471.1-activated-sludge-metagenome-genome-assembly--contig:-NODE-1471-length-12371-cov-5.280367_pt1 | contig 12371 bp, 9 predicted proteins | sample MGYA00249839_ERZ747224 | MGnify/ENA primary metagenome ERZ747224 (study PRJEB28782, sample SAMN03220277) | activated sludge metagenome | biome: wastewater; feature: sewage sludge; material... | reverse complement strand
CGATGGCGGCCACCGCCTGACCGCGCGCGACATCGTGGTGCCGGCGGATTTCTCGTCGGCCGCGTTCTTCCTCGTCGCCGCGACCCTGGTGCCGGGTTCGGAGCTGGTGCTGCGCCGTGTCGGCGTGAATCCGCGTCGCACCGGCCTGCTGCACGTGCTGCGCCTGATGGGCGCCGATATCGTCGAGCCCCCCGCGGGCGAGCAGGGCGGCGAGCCGGTCAGCGACCTCGTCGTGCGTCATGCGCCCCTGCGCGGCATCGAGGTGCCGGAGGAGCACGTGGCCGACATGATCGACGAGTTCCCGGCACTGTTCATCGCCGCCACCTGCGCCGAAGGCAACACCGTGGTGCGCGGCGCGGCCGAGCTGCGGGTGAAGGAGTCCGACCGCATCGCAGCCATGGCCGCTGGCCTGCGCACGCTTGGCGCGCAGGTCGACGAAACCCCCGACGGCGCCACGATCCACGGCGGCGCCCGCCTGGGCGGCGGCAGCGTCGAGAGCCACGGCGACCACCGCATCGCGATGTCGTTCGCGGTCGCGGCGCAATTGGCGGATGGCGAAGTCCGCATCGGCGACATCGACAACGTCGTGACCTCGTTCCCCGGATTCGATGCGCTCGCGCGCCAGGCAGGATTCGGGCTGCGCGACGCCTGATCCCGTTCGCGATCAGAAAGATGGACGTAGGAGCGGGCCATGCCCGCGACCCATGGTGACCAGCGCGTTGTCGCCATCCGGTCGCGCCCATGGGGCGCTCCTACGCCATTCCATGTTCTCGATCGCAAGTTGGTACGGGTCGGCACACTGCGCCAAGGCGGGGTGAGGCCCTTCAGCGCGGTGCGTCGAAACTGATGGTCTGATTGACGGACGCGGGCACGGCGACGCCATCGCGCATCGCCGGCTGGAAGCGCCAGCGACGCACGGCGCGGACGGCCTCGCGATCCAGTGCGCGGTTGCGGCTGCTGGTCACGACCTCGACCTTGCCGGGCGTGCCGTCGGCGCGCACCTCGATGCGCAGTACCACGTCGCCCGAGGCGCCGGCGCGCAGGGCGGCTTGCGGATAGGAAGGCGGCGGCGACGAAACCGGTCGCGGCACGCTGGCGTCGGCGGCGACGCTGCGCCCCGTCGGTGGTTCGGCTCCGGGCTGCCCGGCGGTCGCGGGTGCCGGAGCAGCGGGTGAGGGCGCGTGCTGGTCGATCCTCGGCGCATCGTCGGCGGGCAGACGCTGGTCCATGCCGCTGGCGGCCTGCTCCCCGGCGGGCAGCGGCGCCGGCAAGGGATCGAACACCTGGCCCTCGACGCGTGCCGATCCCCCGTCGTTGGCGCGATAGAACTCGAACTCGTCGCGCTTGCCCGACAGCACCAGCGCGAACAGCACCAGGCCCGCCACGAAGGCACCCACGATCAGCCACCAGGCGCGGCCGGACGGCAGGAAGCGGGCGAAGCGATGGCGCGGCGTGCTGGTCGCGGGAGGCGTGGACATGCGGCGATCCGGCGGGGGAGAGTCCCGGATTCTGGCACACGCCGCCGGATGCGCCGGTCAAACCGACAGCGCACGCGCGTCTCGGCGATAATCCGCGTTTCCCCGACGCTTTCCTCCGCCATGCTCGATCCGATCCTGCTCCGCCAGCACCTCGCCGATACTGCCGCGCGCCTGCGCGACACGCGCGGATTCGAACTGCCCGTGGACCGGCTGCAGGCACTGGAGGCCGAGCGCAAGCAGATCCAGGTGCGTACCCAGGAGCTGCAGAACCTGCGCAACACCCGCAGCAAGGCGATCGGCCAGGCCAAGGCCAGGGGCGAGGACGTGGCGCCGCTGCTGGCCGAGGTCGCCGGCTTCGGCGACGAACTGAAGGCCAGCGAAGCGCGGCTGGAAGCGATCCGCGGCGAACTCGACGCGATCGCGATGGGCGTGCCGAACCTGCCCGATCCTTCGGTGCCGGCCGGCGCCGACGAGGCGCAGAACGTCGAACAGCATCGCTGGGGTACGCCGCGCAGCTTCGACTTCGAGGTCAAGGACCATGTCGAACTCGGCGCCCGCCACGGCTGGCTCGACGGCGACACCGCCGCGAAACTCTCCGGCGCGCGCTTCACCGTGCTGCGCGGACAGCTGGCGCGCCTGCATCGCGCGCTCGCCCAGTTCATGCTCGACATGCACGCCGGCGAGCACGGCTACGAGGAAACCAACGTCCCGGTCATCGTCAACGCCGAGAGCCTGTACGGCACCGGCCAGCTGCCGAAGTTCGAGGAGGAAATGTTCGCCACCGAGCTGGGCGGGCACCGGCGCTACCTGATCTCGACCTCGGAGATCGCGCTGACCAATATCGTCCGCGACGAGATCGTCGAGGCCGAACGCCTGCCGCTGCGCATGACCGCGCATTCGCTGTGCTTCCGCTCCGAGGCCGGCAGCGGCGGCCGCGACGTGCGCGGCATGATCCGCCAGCACCAGTTCGAGAAGGTGGAGCTGGTGTCGATCTGCGCGCCGGCCGACAGCGACGCCGAGCACGAGCGCATGACCCGCTGCGCGGAAACGGTGCTGGAGAAACTCGGCCTGCCATACCGGCGCATGCTGCTGTGCTCGGGCGACATGGGCTTTTCCGCGAGCAAGACCTGTGACCTCGAGGTCTGGCTGCCGTCGCAGCAGACGTACCGCGAGATTTCCTCGTGCTCCAACTGCGGCGACTTCCAGGCCCGGCGCATGCAGGCGCGCTGGCGCAACCCGGCGACGGGCAAGCCCGAGCCCGTGCACACGCTCAACGGCTCCGGCACCGCCGTCGGCCGCGCCCTGATCGCGGTGATGGAGAACTACCAGGACGCCGATGGATCGATCGTGGTGCCGGAAGTGCTGCGGGCGTACATGGGCGGGCTGGAGCGGATCTCCTGAGTCCAACTTGCGATCAGGAACACGGAGTGGGGTAGGAGCGCCCCATGGGCGCGACCGTGCCGCGACGATGCCCCGGTTGGCCCGGTTGGCCCGGTTGGCCCGGTTGCCTCGGGTCGCGGGCATGGCCCGCTCCTACTTGATCGCGTGGGGTATCAGGCCGCCACGGGCACCGGCTCCGCCACCCGCTCCAGCGCCTGCGCGATCGACGCGGCGCGATGCTCCGGCGACAGCCCGATGCCGTCGGCGCGCACCACCCGGATGTCGCTGATGCCGATGAAGCCGAGCACCTGGCGTAGGTAGGGTTCGACGAAATCGGTCGACTGGCCGCCGTGCAGGCCGCCGGCGGCGAGCGCGAGGATCACCTGCTTGCCGCCCGCCAGGCCCACCGGGCCGGACTCGGTATAGCGGAAGGTCTTGCCGTTCACCGCGATGCGGTCGATCCAGGCCTTGAGCGACGAGGGGATGCCGAAGTTGTACATCGGTGCGCCGATCACGACCACGTCGGCGTCGAGGAACTGGCGCAGCACGGCCTCGCCACGCGCGGCCTCCAGCTCGTTCGCGCCCGAGAGCGTCCCGCCGTCGAGGTGGGGCAGGGGCTCCCGGTCGAGATCGCGGGCCTGGACCTCGAGGCCACGCACGTCGGCCTTCCAGCGTGCGACGATGGCGCTTCCCAGCTGGCGGGTGACCGAATGTTCGCCCAGGACGCTGGACTCGATATGCAGCAGTTTCATGGCTTGGCTCCGTTTCTTGCGGCGATGCGCCGGACGGAAGACAAGATAATTTGTTGCGTTTATGGAATAAACGTGGTTGAATATCACGCATTGTTCCATTTAGGAGGTTAATGTGCAGGACCTCAACGATCTCTACTACTTCGCCATGGTGGTCGAGCACGGCGGTTTCGCCGCGGCCGAACGCGCGCTCGGGATCCCGAAGTCGCGCTTGAGCCGTCGCATCAGCCAGCTCGAGAGCGACCTCGGCGTGCGCCTCCTGCAGCGCTCCACGCGCCGCTTCGCGGTGACCGACGTCGGCCAGAGCGTGCACCGCCACGCCCAGTCGATGCTGGCCGAGGCCACCGCCGCGCGCGAAGTCGTCGACCGGCTCAGCGCCGAGCCGCGCGGCCTGGTCAAGGCCAGCGTGCCAGTCAGCCTGGCGCAGCAGCTGATGCCCAAACTGCTGCCGGAGTTCCTCGCGCGCTATCCGGAGGTGCGGGTGCAGCTGCATGTGAACAACCGCCGCGTCGACGTGATCAACGAAGGCTTCGACGTCGCGATCCGCGTGCGTTCGAAGTTCGACGATGACGGCAGCCTGGTGATGCGCAGCTTCGGCCAGATCCAGGAGCTGCTGGTGGCGAGCCCGAAGTACCTCGACCGAGCCGGGCGCCCGAAGACGCCGGAAGACCTCGAAGGCCACACCACCATGAGCATGGGCGAGGACGAAGTGCGCCAACGCTGGGAGCTGCAGGGTCGTGACGGCGAAATGCGCAGGGTCGACCTGAAGCCGCGCGTGTCGGGGTTTGATTTCCCCATGCTGATGGAGCTGGCGAAGCAGGGCCTGGGCATCACCATGCTTCCCGAAACGCTGTGCGCCGACGCGGTGCGCAAGGGCGAACTGGAAGTGGTGCTGCCCGAATGGCGTCTGCCGCAGGGCATCGCCCACGCCGTGTTCGCCTCGCGCCGCGGCCTGCTGCCGGCGGTGCGCGTGTTCATCGACTTCCTGGCCGAACGGATGCCGCCGCTGATCGAGGAATCGAGCCTCAACTGCCGGCACTGCGGCAAGGAAGGCGCGAAGTCGAACGCGGGTTCGACGCCCGCCACGCGCGGCAAGGGCGAAGACGCAGGGGCGCATGCGACAATGCGCTAGCGGCCCACTGGGCAAGTCGGCATTGTCATCTCGAGCGCAGCGAGAGATCTGCTTCCAGGGCAGGATCGACCAGCTTCGCTGTTGCAAAGTACTTCCCACTACGTTCGGAATGACAACAGCACGCCGCGCGGGAACATGAAGCACAACCGGAGAGATGGCCGAGTGGTTCAAGGCAGCAGTCTTGACTGCGGAGGCCGAAGGCCGGAGCGAACAGCGGCGACAGCCGCTGGTCACGAAGTGGCAGGATCGCCACTTCGCGCAGCCAAAGGCTGCCCGCAGGGCGAGGGCCATGGATGGTCCGAGTGCAACTGGCGAAGACGGCGCGCAAGCGCCGTGGCGGTGACAATTCGACATTCGGAGAGATGGCCGAGCGGTTTAAGGCACCGGTCTTGAAAACCGGCGAAGGGTCAAACCTTCCGTGGGTTCGAATCCCACTCTCTCCGCCATCCCACGGCGCGGTCGGTGGCGGCCAGGCGCCTGGTCTGGCTCGTTGTCGTCATCTGCGGGTCCCGTCGGGGCGGATGGACGCGTCGGAGGCCGCCGGGCGCTGTGAAGGCGGCGCGTTCGCTTGCGCGCAACGGCCGCATGGCGCTAGCCTCGCTGACGGGGTAGATCCGTGGCAAGGGGGGAACAGGGATGACGATCCGGGTGTTCATGGTCGACGACCATGCGCTGGTGCGCGCCGGGATGCGCATGATTCTCGCGGGTGAAACCGATATCGAGGTGGTGGGCGAGGCCGAGAGCGGTGAGGCGGCGCTGCCGCTGATCCGCAAGCTGCAGCCGGACGTGGTGCTGTGCGACCTGCACCTGCCCGGCGTGAGCGGGCTGGAGGTGACCGAGCGCGTGGTCAAGGGCGGGCATGCGAAGGTGATCGTGGTGTCCGTGCTCGAGGACGGGCCGATGCCGCGCAAGCTGATCGAGGCGGGTGCCTCTGGCTACGTCGGCAAGGGTGGCGATTCCTCCGAACTGCTGCGCGCGGTGCGCGATGTCGCACTCGGCAAGCGCTACCTCGCCAGCAGCATCGCGCAGAAGCTGGCGCTGTCGGGCATTGGTGGCGAGGGCACGCCGTTCGACGAACTGTCGCCGCGCGAGCTGGAGATCGCGATGCTGCTGGTGCAGGGACGGCGCCAGGAGGAGATCGCCAAGCGCCTGAACCTGAGCGCGAAAACGGTGAACACGCACAAGTCCCGGCTGTTCGCGAAGCTGCAGATCGACGATGCCATCGCCCTGGCGCGGCTGGCGAGCCAGTACGGCCTGATCGATCCCTCGCAGGTGCTGTAGACCCTGCGAGGGTCGGGTTTTCCGCGCCGTCAGGCGCTGCGCGTGGCTGCGGCGTCGTCTTCGGGTTCGCCTTGCCCGCCGTTGCTGTCGTCCACGGCCTGCGCCGCCTCGTCGGCAGGCGAAGCCTCCGGCACGGCCGCGATCGCGGCCAGGTCGGGCTGGTCGAACAGGCCGGGTGCTGCCTCTAAACGCGGCGGCTCCGCTTCGCCGGCAACGCTGGTCGCGTCGTCGGCGGGCAGGGCGTCGGCCGGCTTGGCGGCTTCGTGGCTCTCCGGCTCGGCAGCGACGCTGGCGAGGATGGAGGGGGCGTCCGGTTCGGGCGTCGCGACCGCCACATCGGCGATGGATTCCTCGCTCGAAGCTGGCACGAAGGCCGCTTCCGGCGCGGCGTCCTGCAGCACGACGGCCGGAATGACCGCTTCCGTCGTGGCGATGGCGGCCTCGACGGGCGCCGAGGTCGCTTCGACCGGTTCGGGCGTTGCGATCGCAACTGCGGGGATGGACGCTTCATCGGCCTCGGCGACGCTCACTACCGATGCGCGGGCGTCGACGGCCTGCGGCACGTCGCGCGCGGGCTCTTCGAAATCGAACTCGGGCTGGGTCCGCTGCGCATGGCTGCTGGTCGTCGCCTCGGCGTCGACGGCGTCCTGTGCATCGTCGGCGTCGTCCGCATCGTCGGCCGCATCGCCGTCGAAACCTTCCATGGCGATGCCCGCGGCTTCGCCGGCGCCACGACGGCGGCGGCGACCACCGCGACGTCCGCGGCGACGGCGGGCGGCGCCGTTGCCGTCTTCGCCGGTGCCGGCATCGGTGGCCGGGACGTCGCCGGCGTTGCCGGTGGCATCGGCGACCGTCGCCTGCGTGGCGACCAGTGCCTCGACGGCTGCTGCATCCTGCACGGGCGCGATTGCTGCCGGACGCGTCGTCTCGATGGCCGTCACCGGCTGCTGCGTGGCCTCGACCTCCGCGGCAGGCGCGGCGGGCTTGACCTGGGCCTGGACCGGCTCGGCGGCCTTCGGCTGCTGCTGCGGCTTCTGCTTCTTCGGCTGCTGCGGCTGGCCGGCCTGCTGCGAGGACGGCTTGCCGGCCTGGTCGCGCGGCTGCTTGCCCTGGCGGGGTTCCTTCTGCGCCGCCTGCGCCGGTGAGGCACCGCCGTCGCGACGCTGCCTGCCGCCGTTGCGCTGGTCGCGGCGCGAACCGCCGCTGCGCTCATTGCCTCCGCGTGCGCCGCGCTCGCTGCGCTGTGGTTCTTCGACCTTGCGTGCCGGCGCCGGGGCCGGCGCGGGCTCGCTGCCGAGGATGCGCTTGACCCAGCCGAACAGGCCGCCGCTCGCAACGGGGGCCGCGACCGGCGCGAAAACCGGTGTTGGCGCGGGCGCCGGCTCGGGCTGCGGTTCGCGCACAGGCGCGGGCTGCGACGGATGTACGTTGGTCACCGCCGGGGCGGGGATGTTGAGGTTGTTCTTGTTGAGCGCGATGGTCGCGACCTTGCGCGGGGTGCCGCGCTGGTAGCTCGGGCGGCTGCTTTCCTCGCCCAGCTCGTTCTCGCGGATGCGCGTGACCTCGTAGTGCGGCGTGTGCAGCTGTTCGTCGCCGACGATCACGATCGGCGCACTGTGGCGCTTCTCGATCTCGGCCAGCGCGCCACGCTTCTCGTTGAGCAGGAAGTTGGCGATCTCCACTGGCGCCTGCACCAGCACCTGGCCGGTGTTGTCCTTCATCGCGTGCTCCTCGGCGACGCGGATGATCGACAGCGACAGCGATTCGACGCTGCGCATGCGGCCATGGCCCTCGCAGCGCGGGCACACGATCTGGCTGGATTCGCCCAGCGACGCACGCAGGCGCTGGCGGCTCATCTCCATCAGGCCGAACTTGGAGATGCGGCCCAGCTGCACGCGTGCGCGGTCGTACCTGAGCGCGTTCTGCAGCTTGTTCTCGACCTCGCGCTGGTGCTTGCCCGAGTCCATGTCGATGAAGTCGATCACCACCAGGCCGCCGAGGTCGCGCAGGCGCATCTGTCGCGCGACTTCCTCGGCCGCCTCGAGGTTGGTGTTGAACGCGGTCGTCTCGATGTCGCTGCCCTTGGTGGCGCGCGCCGAGTTGACGTCGATCGAGGTCAGGGCCTCGGTCTGGTCGATCACCAGGGCACCGCCGGAGGGCAGGCGCACGGTGCGCTCGTAGGCCGATTCGATCTGCGATTCGATCTGGTAGCGGTTGAACAGCGGGACGTCGTCGGTGTAGTGCTTGAGCTTGCGCAGGTTGTGCGGCATCACCTGCGCGACGAACTCGCTCGCCTCCTGGTACATCTCCGGGGTGTCGACCAGGATCTCGCCGATGTCGGCGCGCATGTAGTCGCGCAGGGCGCGGGTGATCAGGCGCGATTCCTGGTAGATCAGGAATGGCGAGGGCTTGCTCAGCGCGGCCTCGGCGATCGCCTTCCAGATCGACAGCAGGTAGTCGAGGTCCCACTGCAGTTCTTCGGCGTCGCGGCCGACGCCGGCGGTGCGGATGATCACGCCCATGTCGTCGGGGATCTGCAGCGCGTCCATCGCCTTCTTCAACTCGGCGCGGTCGTCGCCCTCGATCCGGCGCGAGACGCCGCCGGCGGTGGGCGAGTTCGGCATCAGCACCATGTAGCGGCCGGCCAGCGAGATGAACGTGGTCAGGGCCGCGCCCTTGTTGCCGCGCTCTTCCTTGTCGACCTGGACCACGACTTCCTGGCCTTCGCGCAGGAGTTCCTTGATGTTGCCGGAGCGGTGGTCGGCGCCGGCCTGGAAGTAGTCGCGGGAGACTTCCTTCAGCGGCAGGAAGCCGTGGCGCTCGGCGCCGTATTCGACGAAGGCCGCCTCGAGGGACGGTTCGAGCCGGGTGATGCGGCCCTTGTAGATGTTGGACTTCTTCTGTTCACGGGACGCCTGTTCGATGTCGATGTCGTACAGGGACTGGCCGTCGACGATCGCCACGCGCAGTTCTTCGGCCTGCGTGGCGTTGATGAGCATTCGCTTCATGTTTGCATTCCTCGCGCTACTCGTTGCCCCGGCCTTGCGGGCGGGACAGGCGCGCGGAACGCCGGGGCGTTTCGCCTGGAGCTTCGGTTGGCCGCCAGCCGCGCAAGCGCAGCGGCGATCCCGGGTTTCCAGCGCTACGACACCACGGCGGACCGCGGGAGCGCTTCAAATCAAGAGTGTTACGGGGACCGGCGGCAGCTTCGCGGTGGCCTTTCGGGCCGGCACTCGCGCCGCGCGGGGCATGTTCAGCACCGGTGCCGTGGCATCGGGCGATGTCCGGAACTGCCGTCCAGCCGCTAACATGGCCGCCCCGAGGGCGGTGGCCGCGCACTGGCCGGATCTCGCGGAAGGTGGGCTTTCGACCCGTGATCTTCCAGCGAAATCAGCACCTTATCTCGCCCGCCGAGTGTAACAGATAACGCATGGCAATGAATGACACCCGGCCCCAGGCGCCGTCCGCCGGCGGCGTCCGCATCGTCCAGGTGGACGGCGAGCGCGCCGGCCAGCGGCTGGACAACTTCCTGCTCGGCCAGCTCAAGGGCGCGCCGAAGTCGCTGGTCTACAAGATCGTGCGCAGCGGCCAGGTGCGTGTGAACGGTGGCCGCGCGAAGCCGGAGACACGGCTGGAGGCGGGCGACCAGGTGCGGATTCCGCCGGTCCGTCTCGCGGAAGCCGGAGACAAGGGTACGCCGGCGAAGGGGCTGCTGGAGGCGATGGCGGCCAGCATCGTGTTCGAGGACGCGCGCCTGCTCGCGATCAGCAAGCCCTCCGGCGTGGCCAGCCACGGTGGCAGCGGCGTGAGCTTCGGCGTGATCGAGACCCTGCGCGCCCTGCGCCCGGGGCAGGAACTGGAGCTGGTGCATCGGCTAGACCGCGACACCTCCGGTCTGATGGTCATCGCCAAGAAGCGTTCGGCGCTGCGCGAACTGCAGGCCCTGCTGCGCGAGGACCCGGCCGTCCAGGCCAGGGGCATCGCCAAGCGTTACCTCGCACTGCTGGTGGGACGCATGCCCGACGGGGTGATGAGCGTCGACGCGCCGCTGCACGTCGGCCTGCGCCAGGGCGGCGAGCGGCATGTGCAGGTGAACGCCTCGGGCAAGCCGTCGCTGAGCCATTTCCGCGTGCTGGAGCGGCGCGGCGGGCATTCGTACTGCGAGGTGCGGATCGAGACCGGCCGCACCCACCAGATCCGCGTGCACGCGCAGCACATCGGCCATCCGGTGGCCGGCGACGACAAGTACGGCGATGCGGCGGTGAACAGGCGCCTGCGCGAACAGATCGGGCTGAAGCGGCTGTTCCTGCACGCAGCATCGCTGGAATTCGCGCTCGACGACGGCAAGACGCCCTACGTGCTCAATGCGCCGCTGGCGCCGGAGCTGGTGGAGGTGCTGGATCGATTGGCTTGAACGCGCCGCGGCACTGTAGGAGCGCGCTATGCGCGCGACCAATGGATCCGGTGCGACGGCGTCCGGTCGCGGCCATGGGCCGCTCCTACGGCGCCAGCGCGTCGGCCTTGGCGGCGCAGATGAAGTCGTTCTCGCTCAGTCCGCCGACGTCGTGGGTCGAATAGCGCACCACGCAGCGGTTGTAGTGGACGCCGAGGTCGGGGTGGTGGTCCTCGCGGTGGGCCATGAAGGCGAGCGCGTTCACGAAGGCCATCGTCCGGTAGTAGTCATCGAAGCCGAAGGTCTTGCGCAGCGCCTTGCCGTCCTCGGCCAGCTCCCAGCCGGGCACCTGCGGCAACAGCTCGCGGACGCGGGCCTCGCCGAGCAGGTGTTCGCCGCCCTGGCGCGGGAAGCAGTGGGCCTGTGCGAGGGGAATGAGGTCCGACATGGCGGGATCTCCGGCGACGGGTTGCGTGGCGCATGAATGCAGGCTATGCAGCGCCCTGCGGGCCCGCGCGCGCAACGGATGGTGAACGGGACAGGGCCTAGAATACGTCGCAAACACGGATGGGACCATGATCCAGATTTCAGACAGCGCCCAGGCGCATTTCCGCAAGCTGATCGAACGCGAGGACTCGCCGGGACTGGGCGTGCGCCTGGCCGCGATGCATCCGGGGACGGCGAAGGCCGACGTGCGGCTGGAGTTCGCCGAGCCGGGTGACCTGCGCGGCGACGAGTGGGCGATCGACTGCGACGGCTTCACGCTCTGGCTCGACGCCGACAGCACGCCCTTTCTCGACGGCGCGCAGATCGACTACGAATCGCGCGCCACCGGCGGCCAGCTGCAGATCCGCGCGCCGCGGATCAAGGGCGAGGCGCCGCCGGAATCGGCCTCGATGGTCGAACGTGTGCGCTGGCTGGTCGAGCACGAGATCAATCCGCAGCTGGCGCAGCATCGCGGCAACGTCGCGCTGCAGGAAGTCACTGCCGATGGCGTGGTCGTGCTGCGCTTCGGCGGCGGCTGCCACGGCTGCGGCATGGTCGATGTCACCCTGAAGCAGGGCATCGAGCGCACGCTGATGGACAAGGTGCCGGGCGTGACCGCGGTGCGCGACGCGACCGACCACGACACCGGCACCGCTCCCTACATGCCGCGCGCGGCGGGCTGACGGAAACCGCGGCGAGTGTATTCGTCCGGCGAACTGATCGAGGCGCTCCAGCGCAGGCTGCGTCTGGGCCGTTCGATCCGCCCGCAGCGTCCGGCTGGCGAGTTCCCGCCGGGCTGGGCCGAATGGTTCGCTGAAGATCCACCGGAGGCGCATCGCCGCGTCGTCGGCGACATCCAGGAAATGCTGGCGGTGTTCCTCGCCCGCGAGCCGGTGTTCCCGACCGGCTACCGGCAGCTCAGCGACTGGCAGGCGTTCACCCGGCTGTGGCGGTACGACTGGCGCGAGGCGCCGGCGCCGTACCGGGGCCGGCGCATCGCGTCGATGACGGCCTCGGTGCTGCTGCACCTGCTGTGGCTGCAGCTGATGATCCTGTTCATGGTCGCGCACTATCCGGGCGAGGAAGAGGCCGAGCGCCTCGGCGAGAACATCACCCAGGTCGAATTCATCGGCGAGGGGACACCGCAGGACGAAGGCGGCGGTTCGCAGCAGGCCGAGCAGCCGCTGCCCGAAGTCGCGGCCGCGCCGGCGCCCGCCGCCGCCGCGCGCGCGGCGAGCACGCCGGAAGCGGCGCCGCCACCACCGCCACCGTCGATCGCCGAAGTCGAGGTGACGCCGGAGGCGGTCCCGCCGCCGGTCGCCGAGCAGCCGCTGGTGGTGACCGAGACGCCGGTGCCGGACAGCGATTTCGTCCTCGTGCCGCCGCGCATCGACGTGCCGCGGACGCGGACGCCGGCAACGCCGGAGCTGCAGGTGCCGACGCGCGAAGTGCGCGTGGTGGACGTGCCGGCG
>ENA-UOUJ01001470-UOUJ01001470.1-activated-sludge-metagenome-genome-assembly--contig:-NODE-1470-length-12372-cov-4.517821_pt1 | contig 12372 bp, 7 predicted proteins | sample MGYA00249839_ERZ747224 | MGnify/ENA primary metagenome ERZ747224 (study PRJEB28782, sample SAMN03220277) | activated sludge metagenome | biome: wastewater; feature: sewage sludge; material... | reverse complement strand
CCGGCGAGTAGGCCAGCGCCAGGTCGCGCTGGGTCAGCATCGGCTTGGTCGCGACCACCTTGATCTTGCCGCGCGGCGACAGGCGGTGGTACTCCAGCGCGGCCTTGCGGAAGTCGTCGGCGGATTCGGAGGTGGTGCTGGACTGTTGGTCGGACATGGTCGGCGGGGCGGCGGTGGAGACTTGATTCTAGGGCAAGGCCAGCGACCAATCTTGTCCGATCACAGCGGCGGGACTGCACAACGCGGACCGGCGGACGCCGGGAAGCGGCTGGACGCGCGCGGGGGTGGCGTTCAGGGCGGCAGGAAACGGCAGTCCGGGCCGGTGCCGGCGATCGCAAGGCAGGTGGCCTGCGTCGCACCCGCGTCGGGCCGTTCCCCCGTGTCCAGCCAGGACTCGAGCACGCGCAGGGCGGTGCGATAGGTCGCATCGTGCATCCGGCTGTGCTCGTGCTCGTCGGTTTTCGCCTGCAGCAGCAGGTGGCTGCGGCCGGCGTGCTCGACCGTGGCGCGGTAGGCCGCCAGTGCCGCGGCCGGGACGGTCGGGTCGTGCGCGGCGTGGATGTTGAGCGTCGGCCGCACGATCAGGCCGGACAGGTCGGCGTCATAGGCGAGCATCGCCACCGCGTCGGGGTCGGCGGAGAAGCGTTCGACCCCGTCGTTGAGCGCGTCGTCGTTGCGCGAGCCGCGGTAGACGGTGCCGGCGTTGTCGAACGGATTGCCCCCGTGCAGGCGGCGCTGCACGAGGTCGCGAAAAGTGAACGTGGCCCAGGACAGGTGGGCCACGAGGGTGTCCTCGCTCACGCCTGCCACGGCGAGGATGTCGGCCAAGCGTGCGGCCTGTGCGGCGGTGCGTTTCGCGGTCGGGGTCGCCACGCCGGTGCAGGCGTCGACGCGTCGCGCCAGCTCGCGCCGGTCCAGGCGCGCGTCCGGCGGCAGACCCTGCCACAGCGGGTACTGCACTTCGTCCGGCGCGGGGTGGTTGCGGCAGTAGTACTGGTAGACCGCGCGCAGGTCGGCGCGGAAGCCGTAGGCGCCGGTGCCGCCGGTGAGTACGCCGTTGGTGGTCAGCACCGCGTCGTAGTGGGCGCGTCCGTCCGGGTCCAGCGCATACAGTTCCGCGACCTTTGCCGCGACGTTGCCGCCCCAGGACTGGCCGTGCAGCAGGGTGCGTTCCGGCTGGCCCCAGCGTGCCACGAACAGGCGGCGGCTGTTCTCGACGTCGGCGGCGGCGCTGCGCACGCCGTAGCCGCCGCGGCGGTAGGTCGAACCGATCCAGGCGTAGCCCTCGCGCACCATCACCGAGTAGCGGTCGAGGTCTTCGGCGGAATCGCCGTCCTTCGGTGCCCCCAGCCGTGGGCCGCCATGGGCATGGACGATCAGCCGCCGGTTCCACTGCCGCGGGATCGCGGCCAGCAGCCAGGCGCCGTTGCCGTCGCGCGCGGCATGGCAGTCGGCGATCGTCGCCACCGACGCCGGGCAGGGCGCGGCGGCAAAGGCCGCCACCTGCCCCGTGGCGGCAGCCGGCGGCACCAGCAGGGACGAGAACAAGGCGGTGGCGAGTCGCACTGCCCACCGCCGTTTCGTCGCGTTCACGTCCGCCTCCACGTCAGAACGACTTGTTGAAACTCACGTACCAATAGCGTCCCCACGGCTGGTGCAGCGATCCACGATAGCCGTTGTCGGCCAGCGACGGGCCCTCGTCGGTCACGTCGTTCACGCCCAGGCGCACCGTGGTGCCGTCGTAGAACCGGTACTGGCCGTAGAGGTTGGTGGTCGTGCGCGAGTCGACCACCCACGGATTGCCCGAGCGCCCAAGCAGGCCCGGTTGCTCGACCGAGCTCATGTAGCGCGTCGACACGCCCGCACGCCACGGCCCGTTGCTCCAGGTGACCGAGGTGTTGATGCGCCATTCCGGGCGTCCGTTCTGGCCGATGAGCTGGCTCGGGTCCGGCAGCGGGGTCAGCGAATCGATCACACCGGCCGCGCGCGCGGCGTACAGCTCGTTGACGATCGGCCCCGGATCGCGCGTGAACTCGGTCAGCTTGGTGGCGTTGGCGCGGAGGGTGAAGTTGCCCAGCCGCGTGCGCCGCAGCGCCCAATGCAGGCCGAAGTCCAGCCCCGCGGCGGTCTGCGGCAACAGGTTGATGAACTGGTCGTTGAACGAGATCACCTCGCCGACCGGTGCCAGGCCACTGCCTGCGAACATGTCGATGTCGTCCTGGGTCGGCGCGGCGCGCACCACCGATGGGTTCGAACCGCCCTGCACGCGATCGAGGTAGTCCACGATCAGCGCGGTCTGGGCCCCGAGCAGGCCCACGATCTGCTCCTGCTCGATGCGCCAGCGGTCGAAGGTCAGCGTCAGTCGGCCGGCGGATTCGGGCAGGAAGGTAGGCTCGAACACGATGCCGTAGGACAGGTTGGTGCTCTCCTCCGGCTCCAGGTCGGGGTTGCCCGACACCAGCAGCGAGCCGCCCGAGGTGTTCTGCCCGCACTCGGCCATCGACGCCAGCGCGCCGGTGCGCAGCTGCGCCTCGCAGCGCACGAAGTCCATGCCGCCGGCCAGGCGTGCGTACTGGGTGGCGTGGGTCTGCTCGAGGTTGGGCGCGCGGAAGCCCTCGGAGTAGGAGCCGCGCAGGCGCACGCCATCCACCACGTCCCAGGCCAGCGCGATCTTGGGCTTGGCCACCGAGCCGAAGTCCGAGTAGTGCTCGTAGCGCCCGGCCAGCTGCATGTTGAGGCTGCGTACCAGGGGCACGCCCATCTCCGGCGAGACCAGCGGCACCGCGAACTCGACGAAGGCCGAACCGACGTTGCGCGAGCCACGGGTGTCGGGGTTGGGGCTGACCGCGGCGACGTTGCTGAGGTTGGTCTCGCCGGTCACCATGTCGGTGAAGGTATGGGTGCCGTCGAGGTTCGCGTCGCGGTCGTCGCGCTGGGTCTCACGCCGCGCCTCGACGCCGAACGCGATGCCGACGTCTCCGGCGGGCAGCGTGAACAGGTCGCCGCGGTTCATGCGGAAGTCGGCCATGGCCAGCGTGGTGCGCGAGCTGCGCAGCAGGTCCATGGTGATCGCGTCGACCGCCGCCTGCGAGTTGGGTGAGCAGTCGCCCCAGCTGGTGGTGGCGGCGCAGCCGCCGTTGAACGGGTTGTAGGCGTCGGGCGTGGACAGCGCCAGCTGCCGCTGCAGCGCAGTCATGTTGACGTTGGTCGAACGGTCGTCGGCCTCGGCCTCGGAATAGGTCAGCGCCGCCTCCCAGTCGAAGCCGTTCCATTCGCCGCGCAGGCCGGCCAGGAAGCGGGCCTGGTAGTTCTTCACCTTCACGTCCTGGAAGCCGACGTCGACGTAGCGGTAGTTGCTCAGCTGCACCGGCAGGCCTTCGCCGGGCACGCCGGTCAGGCCGGGCAGGCGGTTGGGGTTGGGCGTGCCATCGGCGAAGGTCGTCGGGCCGAACGGGTTCCAGTAATTGCTGGCCGGGATCCACAGGCTGTTGAGATTGACCACCGGCGGCTGCACCGCGTGGCTGGTGGCCTCGTAGTAGCCGACCTCGCCGAAGGCCTCGACGTGATCGCTGAGGTCGTAGTGGCCGGTCAGGTACAGGTTCACCCGCTCCACGGACGGGCGCACGGTGGTCCCGTGGCGCGTGTCGTAGCGCAGGTCACGGTGGGTGGTGTTGAAGTTGGTGTTGCCTGTGCCCAGGCACAGGCCGTCGCCGTAGCCGATCGCGCAGGCGCCGAAATCCGTCGCCGGCTTCACATGGAACGCGCCAGCGGCGTTGGTCAGGGCGACGCCGTTGCTGCGGATCACGGGTCGCCGGTCGACGTTCAGGCGCGCCCACGGCGTGTGCGACGAGCGGCCGTCGAGCGCATTCAGGTCGGCGAAATCAGGGTAGCCATCGAACAGCGGTCGCAGGTCGTCGGAGTAGGTGAAGTCCTGGTCCTCGGCCCACAGCTTGGCGCGATTGTCGTAGCTGGCGAACAATGACACGTTGCCGCGGTCGAAGCTGTGGCCTGCAAACAGGCTGGTCGAGAATTCGTCCATGCCGGTGCCCTCGGCCGTGCCGAAGCGCATGCCGACGGTGAGACCATCGAAGTCGCTCTGCAGCACCGTATTGACCACGCCGGCCACCGCGTCGGCGCCGTAGATCGCCGCGGCGCCGTCGAGCAACACCTCTACGCGGTCGAGTCCCGCCACCGGGATCGCGTTGGAGTTGAAGCTCTGCACCGGCACCGTGCCGGTGTCGGACGTGCCCTGGCTGGTCGGGTGCTGCACCAACCGGCGGCCGTTGAGCAGCACCAGCGTATTGCCGACGCCCAGCGAGCGCAGGTTCACCGAGTTGACGTCGCCGCGCGCGGCGTTGCTGGTCTGCGGGTTGTTGGATGAATCGAACAGCACGTCGCCCATCTGCGGGATGTCGCGCAGCAGCTCGTCTCCCGAAACCGCGCCGGCAGCGTCGATCTGGTCGGCGTCGATCACCACCACCGGCAGGGCCTCGGTGGTCGCGGCTCCGCGGATGTGCGAGCCGACCACGACCACCTTGTCGAGCTGGACCGCGGACTCGTCTGCCTGCGCGGTGGACGCTGCGTCCGGGGCAGATTCGGGTGGCGTCTGCGCCAGCGCGGTCTGGATCGCGGCGGCCAGCAGGGCGACGGCGATGGTGCCGCGTGCGGTTGTGGAACGGTTGCGCTTGTACATCGGTTGGCTCCTCCCTCGTGTGCGTGCTGGCGCCGTTGTCAGTCGGCATCCAGGGAAATCGGATCTCCGCGGCCCGCCGGATCCGGCGCGGCCGCGAGTGGGCGTGGCGGGTCCGACAGTGCGCGGTCGAGCGCGTCGCGGTCGAGCGCATTCTCCCAGCGCGCGACCACCACGGTCGCCACCGCATTGCCCATGAAATTGGTGATCGAGCGGCATTCGCTCATGAAGCGGTCGACGCCGAGGATCAGCGCCATGCCGGCGACCGGGATCGTCGGCACCACCGACAGCGTTGCCGCGAGCGTGATGAAGCCGGCACCGGTGACGCCGGCCGCGCCCTTGGAGCTGAGCATCGCCACCAGCAACAGGGTCACCTGCTGCCACAAGGTGAGTTCGGTATTGGTCGCCTGGGCAATGAACAGCGCGGCCAGGGTCATGTAGATGTTGGTGCCGTCGAGGTTGAACGAGTAGCCGGTCGGCACCACCAGTCCCACCACAGACTTCTCACAGCCAGCCTGCTCCATCTTCTCCATCAGCGACGGCAATGCCGATTCCGATGACGAGGTCCCGAGCACCAGTAGCAGCTCTGCCCGCAGGTATCGGATCAGCTTGAAGATGGAGAAGCCGCACATCCGCGACACCGTGCCCAGGATCACCAGGACGAACAGCAGCGAGGCGACGTAGAAGGTGCCGATCAGCCAAGCCAGGTTGGCCAGCGAGCCCACGCCGTACTTGCCGATGGTGAAGGCGATCGCGCCGAAGGCGCCGATCGGGGCCGCCTTCATCAAGATGTGCACCAGCTTGAACACCGGCGCGGTCAGCGCCTCGAGCAGGACCTGCACCGGCCGCCCGTGCTCGCCTACCACCGCCAGCGCGATGCCGAACAGGACCGCCACGAACAACACCTGCAGGATGTTGCCGTCGACGAAGGCGCCTACCAGCGTGGCGGGGATGACGTCGAGAAGGAAGCCGACCAGGGTCATGTCGTGCGACTGCTGCACGTAACCCTCGACTGCGGCCGTGTCCAGTGACGCCGGGTCGATGTTCATGCCCGCGCCCGGCTGCACCACATGCGCCACGACAAGGCCAATGATCAGCGCCAGCGTCGAGAAGAACAGGAAGTACGCCATCGCCTTGGCGAAGACGCGGCCGACAGTGCTCAGCTGGGTCATGCCGGCGATGCCGGTGACGATGGTCAGGAAGATCACCGGGGCGATGATCATCTTCACCAGCTTGATGAAGCCGTCGCCCAGCGGCTTGAACTGCTCGGCGAGCGCCGGTTCGAAGTGGCCGAGCAGCGCGCCGAGTACGATCGCCAGCAGCACCTGCACGTACAGCTGGCGGTACCACGGCAGTCGCGCCGGAACTCTGGCATCGGGTTGTGGGATGACGTGCATCGTCGGAGCCGTCCGGGGGACGGACAACGTTGTACCCGCGTCGAGCCGGCGTGCCGATAGCGCATTGGGACTAGATCGCGCCGCCACCGCACCCGCCGCCGGGCCACTACACTCCCGGCCATGCGACGAGATTGGCGCATCCGCAACTGGTTGCCGTTCCTGCTGTTCGCCGCGGGCGGGACACTGTTGGCCGCCTTGCTCGGGCACGGACTGGGTGAACGTCGCGAGCTGGACCGGCAGACGCTGCAGTCGCGCGCGCAGATCGGCCTGCATGCGCGCGCGCTCGAACAGCTTGTCGACCGCTACCGTGCCCTGCCGCAGGTGCTGGCGCTCGATCCGGAGCTGCGCGCCGCGCTCCTAGCGCCGGTCGACGAGGCGACGCGGCGGCGGCTCAACCTGCGGCTCGAGGAGGCCAACCGCACCGCGCGGGCGGCCACGCTGACCCTGATCGACGGGCAGGGCAACGCCGTTGCCGCCAGCAACTGGCGCGAGCCGGGCAGCAACGTAGGTGAGCACTACGGCTTCCGTCCCTACGTGCGCCAGGCCTTCAGCGAGGGTCAGGGCCGCTTCTACGGCATCGGTGTCACCACCGGTGTGCCGGGCTACTTCCTGTCGGAGCTGATCCGCGGCGGTGATGGTGCGCCGCTGGGGGTGGTCGTCATCAAGATCCACCTGTCCGCGCTCGAACACGAATGGCTGCGCGTCGACGGCACCGTGCTGGTCAGCGACCGCCACGGCGTGGTGTTCCTCGCCAGCCAGGACGACTGGCGCTATCGCCTGCTGCGGCCGCTCAGCGCGGAAGAGCGGAGCGAGCTGGAATCGACGCGCCAGTACGGCGCGCAGCCACTGCGGCCAATGGTGTCGCAGCGCCCGCGCGCGCTGGCGGATGACACCACCCTGGTCCGCTTGGGCGAGCCCGCGCGCCGCGACCCATGGCTGTGGGTACGCGCGCCGCTGCCCGAGCCGGGCTGGACGCTGCACCTGCTGCGCGATGCCTCGGCGGCCACCGCCGCGGCCGCGCGGCAGGCCGCGATCGCGACCGTGCTGCTGTGGCTGGCGCTGCTGCTGCTGGGCCTGTTCGTGCAGCAGCGCCGGCGCATTGCCGCCCTGCGCCAGCGCAACCGCGCCGAGCTTGAGGCCCTCGTGAAGCAGCACGCGCAGGAGCTGCGCACCGCGCGCGACGGCGTGATCGAAGCCGCCCAGCGCGCTGACAGCGGCCTCAGCGGCCAGCTCGAGCACCTGCCGCAGGGCGTGGTGATCATCGACGCCGAGCTGCGCCTGGTCGCATGGAACCGGCGCTATCTCGAGCTGTTTCGCTTTCCACCTGGCTTCATCCACGTCGGTCGGCCGATCGCGGACGCATTCCGCTTCAATGCCGAGCGCGGCCTGCTTGGCGCGGGCCCGATCGAGGACGCGATCGGGCGCCGGCTCGAGCACCTGCGCAGCGGCAAACCGCACGCGCGGGAAAGTGAAAAGGACGACGGCACCGTGCTCGAGATCCGCGGCAATCCACTGCCAGAAGGTGGTTTCGTCACCAGTTACGCCGACATCACCGGCTACAAGAACACCGCGCGCGAGCTGCGTTCGCTGGCCGACGCGCTGGAGCGGCGCATCGCCGAGCGCACCGCCGACCTCGACCAGGCCCGGCGCGAGGCCGAGCAGGCCAACCGCTACAAGACGCGCTTCGTCGCCGCCGCGGTGCACGACCTGCTGCAGCCGCTGAACGCGGCGCGGATGTTCCTGTCGGCGCTGCGTTCGCGCCTGCCTGCGGACGAACAGCGCGAAGTCGCCGACCACGTCGAGGCCGCACTGAACGCACAGGATGCGGTGCTGACCAGCCTGCTCGACATTTCGCGACTGGAGGCCGGTACCCTGCAGGTGGACATCCGTCCGTTCGCGCTGGACCCGCTGCTCGGCACGCTGGCCCGCGAGTTCGGCATCCTCGCCGCATCGCGCGGGCTGGAGCTGGCCTACGTTCCGACGCGCCTGGCGGTCCGCAGCGACGAGTCGCTGCTGCGCCGCATTCTGCAGAATTTCCTGTCGAACGCGGTGCGCTATACGCGCCGCGGGCGCATCGTGCTCGGCTGCCGACGCGATGGCGACCGCGTCCGCATCGAGGTCCACGATCAGGGACCGGGCATTCCCGAGCCCCTGCAGTGCGAGATCTTCGAGGAGTTCCGCCGCCTCGATGACGGCAACGGGGGCGATCGTGCCGCGGGCCTGGGCTTGGCGATCGTCGAGCGCATCGGTCGGCTGCTCGACCACCGCATCGGCCTGCACTCGCGGCCCGGGCACGGCAGTGCGTTCCGGGTGACCGTGCCGCTGGCGGACACGGCGGCGGTCCTGGCCCCGCCGCCTCCGTCGCCCGTCGAGCCCGCCCAGCAGGACGACAGTCCGTTGCGCGGATGCGTGGTCTGGTGCGTCGACGACGATCCGCGCGTGTGCGAGGCCACGCGCACGCTGCTGCAACGCTGGGGCTGCGACGTGCCGTTCGGCGACGGCCCGCGGGCTGCGCTGGCCGCGGCCGATCCCGCGCAAGCCCCCCAGATCCTGCTGCTCGACCTGCGCATGGGCGACATGGACGGGCCGGCGCTGTACCAGGACCTGTGCGTGCGATGGGGACAGGCGCCGCCGGTGATCCTAGTCACCGCCGAACGCGACGAGGCGCTGCAGCGCGAGGTCGCCGAACGCGGCTGGGGGTTCCTCGCCAAGCCGGTCCGCGCGCCGGCGCTGCGCGCCTTGATGAGCCAGATGCTGCTGCGGCACCGGTAACGGCATCCAGCAGGATGTCATCCCTCATCGCGCTCGGGGCGACAGGGTTCATGGCGACTCCAATGGCCCCAACGACTTGCCACGCCGCTCAGCCCACGCTTTCCGGCTCCAGCCCCTTCACCAGCACCGCCGCCTGGGTGCGGCTGTAGCAGTCGAGCTTCTTCAAGATCGCGGTGACGTGCACCTTGACCGTGTTCTCGGCCAGCCCCAGCTCGTGCGCGATCTGCTTGTTGAGCAGGCCGTCGGCCACGCATAGCAGCACGCGGAACTGCTGCGGCGTGAGCTGTGCCAGCTTCGCCGCCAGCTCGGCGTCGGCCTCGGAGCGCTCCGCGGCCATCGGCGGGAACCAACTGCCGCCGTCGAGTACCGCCGCCACCGCCTCGCCGATCGCCTCGGCCGGCGCCGACTTCGGGATGAAGCCTGCAGCGCCGAATTGCTGCGCGCGGCGGATCACGCGCGGATGGTCGTTCGACGATATCACCACCACCGGCACCTGAGGATGCTCGCCGCGCACGTGCAGCAGCACCGAGAAGCCGCGCGCGCCGGGCATCGTCAGGTCGAGCAGCACCAGGTCGGCCTGCGGATGCGCGAGCAGCGCCTGTCCCAGCGCTGGCGCGCTGGCGGTCTCGACCACGTCGGCCTGCGGCATCGCCGCGCGCAAGGCATGCAGCACGGCGGCGCGGAGCAGCGGATGGTCGTCGGCGACCAGAATCACGGGGGAACCCATGCCCCCAGTTTGCCATCCCGGCAGCCGACTGCGCACGACGATGTCCTCGCACCCACCGACCAGCGCCGCGTGAGGCAGATCCCCCGCACGCGCGCCGTCCGACGGGATCCACACGCACCCCTTGGCTCGGTGCGAGCGGCGACGGCATAACCCCGGGTTATGCGTGGCGGGCATCTTTTCAATGGCGTCGCGCGCCCGCAGGCCAGAACATGGGCTTCCTTCCCTTGCCCGGACCGGGCCACAGGACGTTCCCCCATGTCCATCGCCTCCGCCGCCACTGCAGACGCCTCGCACTGGCCGCCGCCGTTCCTGCTCTACCTGGGCAATGCGCCGGACGACCTCGCCGCCAAGACCGCGCGCGGGCTGGTGCAGTTCCGGCCGGAGTGGTGCGTGGGCCAGTTCCGCGGGCCGGAGTGCAGGACCAGCGTCGGCGTGCCGGACATGGACTTCGCCCAGGCCCGCGCCGCCGGCGCCAACACCATGATCGTCGGCGTGGCCAACGCCGGCGGCCGGATGGGGCCGGACTCGGTGGCGGACATCGTCGCCGCGCTTGATGCGGGGATGAACGTCGCCTCCGGCCTGCACGAACGGTTGGTCTCGCATCCGCCGATCGTCGAGGCCGCGCGGCGCAACGGCCGCCACCTGTTCGACGCTCGCAATCCGCCGGCGACGCCGGTGGGCAACGGGCTCAGGCGCGCCGGTCGCCGGCTGCTGACGGTCGGCACCGACTGCTCGACCGGCAAGATGTACACCACGCTGGCGCTGGAAACGGACATGCGCGCGCGCGGGCTGGCGGCCGACTTCCGCGCCACCGGCCAGACCGGCATCTTCATCGCCGGACGCGGGATCCCGATCGATGCGGTGGTCGCCGATTTCATCTCCGGCGGCATCGAATGGCTCTCGCCCGAGCGCCACGACGGCGGCTGGGACCTCATCGAAGGCCAGGGTTCGCTGTTCCATCCCTCCTACGCCGGCGTGTCGATGGGCCTGCTGCACGGCGCCCAGCCCGATGCGCTGGTGCTGTGCCACGAGCCGAACCGCCAGCACATGCGCGGCGTCAAGCACTATCCGGTCCCGGACCTGCGCACCACGCTGGAGGCCAACCTCGCCGCCGCGCGGCTGACCAACCCCGACGTGGTCGCGGTCGGGGTGGCGCTCAACACCTCGAAGCTCGACCCGGACGAAGCCGCGCGCGCTTGCCGCGAAGCCGAGTACCTGCTCGACCTGCCGGCGCAGGATCCGGTCCGCGACGGCGTCGCTCGCATCGTCGATCGGCTGCTGGAAGCCGTGCCGTGCTGAGCCTGGCCCACGCCAGCCACCCGCTGGCCACGCCGTTCCGCATCGCGCGCGGGGTGCGCACCTCGGCCGAGGTGGTGGTGGCGACGATCCGCGACGGCGATTTCAGCGGCCGCGGCGAAGCGATGCCGTCGGCACGCTACGGCCAGGACGTCGACAGCGCCATCGCCGAGGCCGGCGCGCTGGCGCAGGCGGTCGCCGACGGGCTCGACCGGCACCGGCTGCTTGAGCTGCTGCCACCGGGCGCGGCACGCAACGCACTCGACTGCGCGCTGTGGGACCTCGAATCGCAGCGGCAGGGCCGGTCGGTCGCGGACCTGCTCGGCCAGCCCGGGCCGCTGCCGGCGCTGGCCAGCGTACAGACCGTCGGCGTCGATGCGCCGGAGCGGATGGCCGCGACCGCGCGCACGCTCGCCCACCTGGGCCAGGTCAAGATCAAGGTCGACGCCAGCGATCCGGCCGCGCAGATCCGCGCGGTCCGCGGCGCGTTGCCCACGGCCCGGCTGATCGTCGACGCCAACGAAAGCTGGAACCTCGACCTGCTGCGATCGCTGCAGCCGGTGCTGGCCGAAGCCCGCATCGACATGCTCGAACAGCCGCTGCCGGCTGGCGAGGACGAGGCGCTGCTCGGTTTCGAATCCGTGGTGCGGCTGTGCGCCGACGAGTCCTGCCACGTCGCCGCCGACCTGCCGCGCCTGCGCGGCCGCTACCGGATGGTCAACATCAAGCTCGACAAGACCGGTGGCCTCACCGCCGCGCTTGAGCTGCTGGACGCGGCGCGCGCGCAGGGCTTCGGGATCATGGTCGGCTGCATGATCAGCTCCTCGCTGTCGATCGCGCCGGCCTGGCATGTGGCGCGGCACGCGGAGTTCGTCGACCTCGACGGCCCGCTGTGGCTGAAGGACGATCTTCCCGGCGGCACCGTGATGCGCGATGGCCTGCTGCAGCCGCCATCGCCTTCGCTGTGGGGCGGCGGCATGCGCGCGAAGGACGCGCACGCCGCATGAGCAGTCGCCGCGTACGCGAGCGCCGCGCACGTGACCGCAAGGCGAATCCCGGCAAGCCGCTGTGCAGGCTGGCGCGTTGCCTGCCCGGCCTGCCCGGCCTGCTGCTGCTACTCGCCGGCTGCGCCAGCCCGACGCAGGCGCCGACAACGCCGGCTGACGCCGACACCCTGATCCACGGCGGCCTGCTGTTCGACGGCAGCGCCGGCGACGGCCGGATCGCCGACATCGCCATCCGCGGCGACCGCATCCTCGACGTCGGCCCCGACCTGCGCCAGCGCTATCGCGCGACGCGCCAGATCGATGCGCGCGGCCTGGTGGTGGCGCCGGGCTTCATCGATCCGCACACGCATCCCGACACCTACCTGCGCTCGCCCGATCCGGCGGTGCGGCGCATCCTGCCGTGGCTGCACCAGGGCGTGACCACGATCTTCATCGGCATCGACGGCGGCGGCACGCCCGACGTCGCCGCCGAACGCGCCCGGC
>ENA-UOUJ01001469-UOUJ01001469.1-activated-sludge-metagenome-genome-assembly--contig:-NODE-1469-length-12373-cov-4.206040_pt1 | contig 12373 bp, 11 predicted proteins | sample MGYA00249839_ERZ747224 | MGnify/ENA primary metagenome ERZ747224 (study PRJEB28782, sample SAMN03220277) | activated sludge metagenome | biome: wastewater; feature: sewage sludge; material... | reverse complement strand
CGCTCGTTCGTCCCCGGCCGCCAGCCCTGGCCGCCGCGCGTCTCGCCGTTAGGACCTCCTCAATAACTGAGATCCAAGATTGAAATTAATCCCACGTGGATTAATAAACAAATTGATGCCGAACTTTCTCGTTCCTTTTCTAACCGCGATGCTCGCTGGCAGCTTGCGTGTAAACATTGTATTATTGAATGAGAATCGGCGTATAGTGAACAATCAGTATCGTAACTTCAATGACTGATGTTATTAAATACCAATTGGTATTTAATCGAGTTGACCTTCAACAGTCCATGAACTTTGAGGTAAGTAATCCATGATGAACGCAACATCTGCTTCATTGGGTAATATCATCTCTCGAGGGTTGAATACCTCAATGATCTTGGCTTCAACAAAATTGGGCTTATCAATGGGTCGACGAAAACGAAGTGGGAAAGGGATATCCCTGTCAAATAGCTCTGTTTTGCTAATGATAATCAAGTCTGATGTAGGCATATTCCGATATTTAGGATGAATAGGTTCATTACGAGAGATCATGTCAGCACGTTCACCAATAAGCCTAGCAGCTTCAAATGGTGTCATGTATCTGGTACTTCTACGATAATCTTCTTCCCCAGGTGCTGGTGCATAAATAATCATCTTACTAGTCTTTGGTTGTTTTGGGATATTGACACCAGGTGTTGTAATGTTCGAGCCACGCACTGAATTTCGTACCTTCTTAGGTACAGTCCCTGAACGTCTAGAAACATCATCTGCATCAACTTCGCTTCCAGACTCCTTAGACTCCTCTTCATCTTCCGAAGGGAAGCTAGAGAAAGACGACGCAGAAACATCTGATTCGCTGCTCATTTATGTCTGTCTTTTAATGTTGACGTTTGGAATATAAGACGTCAATTCAATTAATAAAACCTGGAGTAATCTCCTCATGTCTACAGAAGCTGGTTCGGAAAGCCCCGAATACGCCGATTTCGACTCCGATGTTATTTTTAGTGTCGAATTTGCGTCATGTCACATCTTTAGACAACTCTTAGAGTTTCTAAACCCTACTATGGACAATCTTCCCATCTTCTTTGGAAAAGATGAGATTTCCATGATATGTAAGAATGGATCGGAAACTTTATTCTTTCAGGGGTCTATTGACGTATGTAACCTTACCGATTATTATTTGAATCCAATGGTGACTCGTGAAGACGAAAATGCTTCTCATGTCATTAATGTACAGATTGCACGACTTCTCAAGTCTGTCAAGGATCTACCAAAGAAGGGAACGTTCAAAATCTCTCAGCGTCAAAGTGATCTCGATAATATCATCCTTACCGCAGTTGATCATTGCACTAATAATCCATTTAGATTGCTTCATATTCGCGACGAGGACATAAACATTAGCTTTGATGAAGAGAATCCTATCCCGAGTAATCGTCCCAATCGAACGGTCAATCTTCAAAAGTTTTCTCATTTTGCCGCAGGGTGTGGAAAAAGCTCTAGCCGTAGCTCTTATATCCGTTGTTACCCCCATGGTGTTGACATTTTAGGTACCACATCTGATAAAGGATCTGGAGGTCATGTCGCTTGGGGTCCATGTCCCGAAACTGAACGTATTTGTGATATTAAGGTTGGCGCTGAAATCATGAAGTCGATGGCCAAGTTAAGCACACTTTTCCCCGAAGGTATTGTTCGTTTCTATTGTAATGATCCCGATTATATGCGATTAGAAATCCCCATTTCTGTTTTAGGAACCGCCTTCATTTACATCCGTAAAACGGGAGGCGGTGTTGTTTCTAAGAAAGATTGATTTCTATGAAACCAATGGTTTCATTAAAGTTACGGCTTTGTTAATACAACGTCGCATTGACTGTCAGCGACTTCGCATTGACTGTCGGCGACGTCATGAATCAACACTGCATTCCTCACTTCTCTCAAGCACTGAGGCTCCCAATGCTTCAAGCGAGACCTTTGGTCAATCCATGTGGGGCGTATCATCATGCAAACACTGAGCTAGCTCATGAAGTGAGAACGAGGGCTCATTCTTATGTTCCAAGCCCTCGTTCACGTTCTGTTAGTATAGATACTGCTGCTCTTCTTCAGAGTTTACAGGCTCTTCGTCGACCTTCAACATCAAATATACCTGTTGTGACGGTCAATGGGCATACAACGGTCAACGGATGTGTAATCGGTAGTAGTGGGGAAATTTTACCGCCGATTAGAATTGGTCTAAAGACACCTATTCGACCACCGAGTCCAAGAGCCGAATTGACTCCCGAAATCGATCAGGATGAGAGTATTTTCGAAGGAAATGTTTCACCATTCCCAATGCTTCCGCTTGGATAATCTGTTTCTGTTTACCCATATTATGGGTAAAAATGACCCGAGTTATATGTCGACTTTCCAATCATTTATTTTTAATAATCCTCTGGGATAAAAATTGAAAAATCGCGTTTGGAACGTTTTTTAACCCGACACTTGACTCGGGTCATTTTTCATGAAAAAAGGCGCCGTGACTGAGAGCTCACGTCAAAAAAATCCAAAATAAAACAATAATTAACTCCCAAATTTCTCAATGCACCATTTTCAATAAACTCTTTGTTCCGGAAAATCAAGATTCTCGAACAATCTCAGATTAAACTAATTTAATCCGCCAATTACAGTCATCTTCGGGAATACACTAGGGCTACGTTGAATAGCATCAGTAATTACTTTATGTTCCGGAGCTACACCTTCAAGAGCGTGGCCTACACCGACATGATTATTGGCGCTAGAATGTCCACAATCTTTCTTACAAATAGATAGACTATCATTACTACCAGGCGTAGCTCGATAGTACTTGATAGCTTCCATTGGGGATACTTCAGGCTTACCGTTCCTCCGATTGACCTTGTTGTGCATCTCCACGGTCCAGTTAAATAACGCATCGTTATTGTTATGTATAGGCGGAGGGAACTTCTCAAAATTCTCTGTAAAATGAGCACGACAGTCCAGACAAAAGAAATGCTCTTTGAGAATCTGAATTGCCCATAGAACATGGCCAACGTCTTCCTTAGTTTTAGCATATGCTGCGTTTCTATGTAGAGAAGACCATTCGCCAGGTCCTTCTTTATGAATGTTGTGGGGTTGCATTTTTTTATATTGGTAAAATATCAATGGTGAAGATTCATGTTTTTGCCGTTAGATACAAAGAGAATCCAGAGCCATTTATCAAAAGATTCTACGCAGACCCGATTGTTAAATCAAGTAATATCAATTTAACGATAATCAACAACTACGACTATTTATCGGTTGAAGATCCGAGAGTCACAGTTATAAATAATACTCTTAGACCCGATTTCTCAACGGGTCATTTATCTCGTAATTGGAATGAAGCTATCATCAACGGTTTCCGAAATCTTAATCTCCCGTCTGTAGATTATGTCATTGGTGTACAGATAGATGCTATCCTTGGCGATACTTGGTATCAAGATCTGATGAAAGTATTAAAAATTTATCCAGAGCTACATTACCTTGCTTTAGGAGAGGGTGATGAGTTTCAAGTCTTTACGCCACAAGTAATTAAGACTGTTGGTCTGTATGATGAACGCTTTTGTAATATCGGGTATCAAGAAGCCGACTACTTCTATCGTGTTAGACTCTTGAAACCTTTGAACGCGGTGATTCTCGATCATAAACATGGTCGGGTAATGAATAACATTGGTTTAGACGAATTAGATGTTCGGGGTATTGTGATCCGCAACCCATCTAAAGAAGTCAATGATGCCCATCGATTAAGTATGGCACATCATAACGATTCTTTGAAAGTGTTCTATTACAAGTGGGGCCATACAAACCCAGAACATTGGACTGAAATAGAAATCGATCCAGGAACCAGTAGAGGAAAAGAATTCAGGTATTATCCTTATTTTGAGAAGGCGGTTGATCCTTGGGTTTATGTAATACAATAATTAAAATCCAATGCAACACTTGCATGAACTGGTTTACTTTGAAAGAATCCTATGATCATCCCGCGCATGATAACAATGAACATTCTAAATTCATGCCCATACATTAACACAGACATAACCATAATTATAACACAGACATAACCATAATTATAACACAGTAATAACTGTGTTCATTCAGAACAACTATCGTCATCTGACGCATGCCGCATCAACACAGTTTCATCATGTCCCAAAATGGTATTCCCCCAAGCTTCACAATACAAGATCACATCACTTTGATCATCCTTCTTTCGATCTTTCTTAATAATATCACGGGCTATTGTATCCCCATTTCTTTCAAGTATATCGAAAGCCTTAATAGTCGCCCACTTCTTTAAATCTAAACCCCTATGTTTCCTAACCCCAAAGTATCTTGACTTAAAATAAGGCGCAACTTCAACAATCAATGGGCGTTGGGCGGAAGTACCTTCCTTATCAAGTAGCCCAAAATCACAACTTACGGCGAGAATAGTAGAAACAATATGTTGAGACATTCTAATAGCCTCTGGATTACGTGATAATTGTGATTCTACGAGAATATAATCACATTCTCGTAATTCTCTACGAATATCATAAATTGTTCTAGCCATCTTCATATAATAATGTTGCTCTGTCGACTTTCTAACACACTTTTGTTCTTTATCCTTAGATCCTTTGACTCCAGGATTTCGTTTATCTTTAGGTACTCTACTTGCTGTCTGGATACGAGTTTGAAATAAAGTTTCCACTAGGATGAAGCCTGTACCAGCTTCATCAATATGTCGTTTCTCAATTCGACATCCTGTATTGATAATACCTGGATCAAAACAGGCAATTTGTAGGAAATCTCTTTGAGGATGTTTTTCAAAGTGCTTGTCTGAATAGTTCAAAAATACACAGAAATCTCCGCTAATCTTTGGTTCAATATGGACGAATCGCTTTAGCTTGTTAATCAGCATAATGGTTTAAGGCAGCTCAAAATTATCAAAAGAAGACATCAATACCCATGGATAGGTCTCCGAGAGATGACACGAAGTTGGTAATGCGGGGGAAAGAGGTCACCGACACCGACGCAGATCGTCGTGAAGCTCCCAAAAGCCCATGTATGGGGATGGGAAAGCGTGGAGCAACACTAAGTGAATCGACATCTTTGATCCCCCTTCAAACACCTGGCAAGAATCCTCATAACCGAACGATAAGAGCTTCATCTCCGTTCCATGAAATTCAAGATCATGACAATCATCATGATACCAAGAGTTCTGATAGGGCAATTACTGAGTCTAGTCGAATAAGTTCTGTTAAGATTACAAGCACAAGTCCTTATCAAGCATCTATTCCTGGAATTCGCACCATTAATGAAATGAGAGCTTCGCCAGGTACTAAAAGTCATGTTAGTCCTAAGCATTATCCAGGAGAACCTTGGACTAATAGCCCGACCCATGATGGGCCACATAATGGACAAATGCCCTTTTATAATGGTCAGCCTATGTACTTCCCATATCACGGCATGCCAATGCAACCAGGGCCTGGTGTAACAGGTGCTGATCCGAGGAGTCTTCACCCTGGTTATACTGCGTATCCTGGATATCCCTTCCCATGGGGACCCCAGGCACCAGTACCAGTACCAGTGGCCGCCGCTGCGATCCCAGCTGCTACAAAGGGGCGAGTCAAGCCTGATTACAAGGCCATGACTGATGCTGAGCGGCAAGATGCTCGTGACATCTTTGAGGCTGAGTTTAAGATTATGAACCATAAGTACAAGGAGAAGAAGCTTCCCATGATTAAGCAGGGAATGTCTCTAGAGGCGATCGATGATCTGTATGAGATGAATCTTCAAAGTCTCGAAATTGACGAAACTGCTGGACAATTTCGGATGTTACTTCAAATCATCATTATGGGAATTGAATATGCAGGGAAGAGATTTTTCGGTGTTGATATGAGTAAGTTCACTAAACGTCAAATGGCAAATATGCATAAGTACGATCGTCTTCTTCTCATTCTTGGAAAGAAGTGGAGTGGTGATGGTGCAGGAATGAGAGTTGAGTGGAAGATCGTTATCATGCTTATTCTGAACGCCATTCTTGTTGTGTTGACCAACCTCTTTGCTAAGAAGACAGGGGCTGACTCTGATGAAGCTTATGGGTTCGTTGGTCCTTTAGCTGCGGATTATATTGATAGTATGACAGCTGATCCTATTCCAAAGGCTGTTGATCCTTTGACTGGAATTCGTAAAGTTCCAGTTCCAAAGGAAACAAATCCCATGTGGAACATGGCAGCTAACTTTATGGGAATGGGGAATAGTGATAACATCATGGACTCTATCACCAACTTTGGTGGAGATTATTTGGCCAATATGGAGATGCCAGGACAGCAGCGTCAACACCCGGTGGATGCAGCGCCGCAGAAGCCAACTGCTGTACCGAGGAGACGCCGCCGCCGTGTTGTCGCTAATTCAGACGAGGAATGAAAATATACCTATAGGTATATTCCAGTTGTGTTTAATGACGACATCTCTAACTTTAATTCAAATGATGGGTGTAAACGTGAGATTCGTTCGTTCGCACATTTCTTTAAACCAAGCACTTTGGCGTTTCAGCGTGTCTGAATTAGATGGAACCTTAAAGTCTTCGAGCCGACAATTATATTTCACTGCACGCAAATGCCAGAATAAACGTAAATGAACGTTAATACTACTGCCAACTGGATGGATTTCTCTAAATACTTCTTGAGTTCTCGAATAATCATCGAGTATCACTGAAACCAAATGAGAAATATCCGGAAGTTGCCATCCCCACAATAGATGAGCAATAAGATCCATATCTCGATAATATCCTGTGTTCTTTGTTTCCTTTAGACCATATTCGAGAAGACGAATTGATGTTTCCTTTCCCCGATGACCATATTCATCTGGTGTCATCGCTTTGATGACTTCCGATGGTGGCATTCCACAGTCCTTATGGAAGAACTCCCCAAGTTCCTCTATCAAAGATGAAGGAATTTCCCGCTCTTGAATACCCTGATAGGCGTTAATGCAGCGAATAAAGTTTGTTTTGTCTTCGTAAGCACTACGGGTATTAACTTCAATACGATCAGGGTCCTGATGAGGAGCCTCTGAACTGTAAATGTAATCAAACCAATTACCGCAAGCACAGTAACAAGAACCCTGATCCTCGTTAACTTCCATTTCTTCAATCGTTTGGCCACAAACAGGACATCCAATCTTAGATTGTGGGTAGTAGACAACGTCCATCGTGATAAAATCTCTTGCCAGATGCAAGTAACGTTCTATTATTTCCACTCTAATAATTGCGCGTTCTTCTAGATCTTTATCTTGTTCAGCTGTTTTCTCTTGGGCTTTACCCCCAAAAACAAACTGATGAACTTTACCATAAGTAGTCAATGTGATGTACTGGTCTAGCAAAGGTTTTGCCGCAGTAACGTATTTATTCCAAGAATCTTCTGTGAATTTATCCAACGTCTTCCTGATATCATCGGCCTTCTTTCGTCGCGCAATCGTCTCTAGTGTTAAGTGATCAGAATCTGTCATCAAAGCTGTAATTTCTGCCAAATACATTGGGGAGTTATGTCGGTAATACGAGAAAACATCACGAATTGCTTCATGAATTTTAACAATCGGTAGGTCAGTTGTATAATGACCTTTGATGATGTTAGGCAATACCACACTTGTTGCAGCCGGATATGAGTAATCGCATTGCGCGGATGTAGTACTAAACCCAACGGCTTGACGTTGAGTCAATGAACTTGTTATTCCAGAACCTGCGGAAAATGGGTTCTTTGACTGCTGTCTAACTGATGTTAGCCCAACGAATTTTGATCCGGTATAAGAAGACTTAACCGGAGCGGCTTTTACGTCCGATTTGCTTCCAAAAAGATACATACTTTTATTATTTCTACTCTTGTTATAGTATGGCTAGGCGTTTGTGAATGATGCCACTAAAATGCGAGCAGGCTACCAAAAAATATCATCTTCTAGTAATCAAAATTACTATAGCTGTTTAACCTGGATCCTGCAGCTAAAACTCTCATAAGAGTTTTACTTGCGGGCCGGGCGCGTGAAGCGTCCAGTGCGCGTAGCGGTACGGGGAGGCGATGTCGAAGTCGGGCTGGCACGAGAGCGGGCCGGAGATGAACGAGTGGGCGATGACCTGGTCGGAGACCTCGGGCTACGGGGAGCCGACGAGGAGGAAGACTGGGGAGTCTTACGAGTCGTCTGCGTTCTCTTGGGAGAGGCAGCCCGCTTAGAAGCGGGCTTCGCCGATGCAGTCCTCTTGGGAGAGGCGGCACGCTTAGCAGCAACCTTCTTTGCAGGAGCCTTCGGCTTCTTTGAAGTCGACGAACGCTTGCTCTTGGAAGAGCTACGGCTAGACGCACCCCTACTCGTTGAACGAGACTTCGAAGCGCCACGACGAGCAGGGGAAGCACCACCACGACGACTCGGGGCAATCTCCTTAGCCTGCTCCTTAGCGGCAGCGGCGGCATCAGCGACGTTAGTCCCGGGAGTCTTCTGAATGTTGTAAAGCGTCAAGAACGCAACAACACCCTTGTGACCAGTATCTTTCTGTGCAACAAAGTGTGAAAGCTCTCCGGAACCAAGCTTGACAGCCGTCCCAGGAATCTTGTCCTTCTTCACTCGACGCTGACCATGGCCGTCATCGGTAAACTTGGTTACATTGTAATAGACATCGGGGTCCTTCTCGATCTCAGCGAGAAGCGCAGTAACCTTGACAGCCGCAGCCTGACGACCAGACGATCGACGAGCGGTCGGGGCATCACCCTGAGCCTTTCGAAGAGCATCCCAAAGGTCATGAAGCATATACACATCAATCATATTCTCTTTAGCATTCTTAGCCTCCTCTCGGGTAGCATCACGCGCAGCTACACGACCAGCAGTAGCTGCCTCGAGGACACCAGCAATGGAGCCACCTCGAACAGTACGACCGTTGAGGCCCTTGATCGAAACAGGGGCGGTGTCATCTGAGTTCGCCTTATTGATAAGAACATCGGCCTCATAGGCGTCCTGAATATCAGCGGCAGTGTCATCACCAGCCATACCAGCCTGCTTGAGCCACTCGACAACGTCGTCGGGATGCCCTGCAAGACGGGTAGCAAAAGAGTAAGCAAAGTCTGGGTGTTTCTCCCACATGGTCTTGCGACCAGTGATGAAGACCTTTGAAGATGCAAGCTTACCCTCCCTGTTCTCGCGAATGGACATAAACTTGTCCTGCTCAAGTGTCTTCTCAAGGTTCTCGCGAAGAGTCTTTCCCCCCTTACGTTGTGCGGCAGCAGTATCAGACATTTGTCAGAGATCAACTAGTTCGTTTTTGAGTGTTACAATACTCTTACGCTTGTGTCGTTCAATTTGTAATCCGAAGTCTTCAAACATATGTAAGAAATATGATTAAATTCGGTCAAAATATATACTAAAAAATATAGTTTGTCAAGATACACTTATAAGTGTATCGGGTAACATCATTTTCACACAGGTCATGATATCGTTGATCGCTATGCATCTTTCGTTTGAATCCAACGGATCGTTATCGAGACTCATACATCAGTATTCAGCTTATTATAACCATTGGTATGCGAATTGCTATGAATAATCTTCAAGCAATCGAGACTCAAGCGGAATATCATCACAGCTAACATCGGGACTTCCACCAATATCCAAAAAAAGTCTTCAAGATTCTTGGATCTTTCTTCATTTTCGCGAAAATGATGCGATCGAGTTCAACTTCTGCTATACCGCAAGGACATGTGATTTGCACTCGAAAGACCATGACTAGTTTAATTAGAATGGCTATCAAAGTTACTCATGGCTTGAAACAAAGACTATTAACCATTATATCTACGAATAACCCATAGGTTATTCATAATCTCTGATAGCAATCATATTCGCATGGCGAACCTTTCCATCCTTTGTACGACCATAATGCTTGAATGTTGCTAACTTACCCAAAACAAGCTTAGGATTTTTAAACCATAGCTTTCGAGTCGCATGATCTTCAGCTGGTGTCATAACGGCTTCAATACCAAACTGATCTTCGATATGAATCATAGCCATTCCTTTGCTAACACCCTTACCCTCTGAAACTCCGACAATAGTGCCCTCTTCTGTGTAGAATGGCTTATTCTTGAGAATGTTCTTGGAACGTCCACCTTTATAGTATGACTCCTTCTTCTTAGCTGCCGGGAGATTCTGTCCCATCTTGTAAATCATGGCTCCTTCATATTCGTACTCAATAAATTCAGATGTGATTGCATCAATATCGGCTATACTATTAGCAATCTGAGTTCGAACTTGTTTGATCTTACCGAAATCATTACACACCGCGACAGCTTCATCGAAAGCTGTATCAAACTCAACTGGCTCTGCACCAGCGTCTTCGAATGCTCTAGTTAAGATTTCAAGACGATCTTCAACTGGCATATCCATCGGCGTTCGAACACCAAAAACATAGTATTCAAGACGATCTCGATTAACATGTCCGCTCTTACGACGATTAGCAATACTAGCAATGGCTTGAAGTGAAACTCCGTGAATATAAAGTTCTCCATCGAGTTCGACGTCAAATGGGAACGAATCAAGTAATATATTAACTTCTTCACCAAAAATATCATCAAAGTCGTACATCTTGTTACCACGACTACGATATTCGATGACACCATGTCGATTACGCTTGATCATACATCTGATTCCATCTAACTTGGGTTGAACTGCAACAGGGAAGTACAAAATGTCTTTCTTTCGATCCCATTCATGAGCTGCCATAGCATTCCCTGAATCTGGAGGGGCCTCGCCAGCAAAACGATAGCCTTCCTTACGATGCTTAATCTCATAACGTTGCTTAAGTTCAAGCACTGCTTGTTCAACAAGAGTACGTCCAGATGAGTTTGTTTCGATCTCGTAAGGCTCAGATTCTTGGAGTCTCCCGCCTACTTGCCCATGAACTGTTGAAATGTTTCGACCATCAAAGCCTGCATACCAAACTCGAGCCGCGCCCTTAGAGTCTTCTTTAAACATGTGTGGGTAACGCCAGCCGCTTCTGGGAGGAAGTTCGAGGCTGTAAATCTGATGAAGCGGGAGTCTGTCAAGATCCATGTCCTTTTCACCAATTTTTATTCGTTTTGTTAAATCATTTGGGTATCTCGCTGGCATCAATATGTGACACCCATAAATTGATGTTAAGATCGAATAACTTTCACATAAAAATTTCACAATCACGTGATAATGTTCATCAGAGGAGCTATCAGGAATTCACGAGAGTACATGAACGCCTTGCAAAAGGTGAAACAAGAATCTGTTTATTTGCTTCAAGGTAGAGTCTGGGACAGTCATATACTTCACAACGATGATTTGTTTGTTCCCGAGTCAACTATCCCAATCTTTCGTTGTGAGCTAGCTTTTAAGAAGCCATTCATGATAACCCCTGGTTACCTGATCAGTATATCGAAGGGCATTGACTATGACGCATTACTTAAGGAGTTCCTTAGCAAGAATTCTATGGTCTTGGAACCATCAGGAGAGATTTACTGTGTACTTACCAACGAGAAGAGCGTTGTTATTCAACGTCGGCTTATTGGGTTTTATCAGCGAAGCCGTGAGAAGACTTCTCTTCTGTTTTATGATGATTCTATCAGGGAGGTATTCGAGTCCTTCAAGTTTACAAGAGTTTTGTCAATCGATGCTATCCCTCTGGCACAGAAGCATGAGCTGAATGTATCGTACGAAGATGTACCTCTCCACGTGTCCTTGACTCTTGAAACCTCGAATGCAAAGATAACTGAGCCAAGGATAACACACATTGATCATTCTGGTGGCCGTAGAGTTATCAAGACTCTTGAAGACATTCTTAATGGCGCAACAGTTGGGAAGGATTCGATTATAACGTCCAAAGAGTTCTCGGTGCAACATGGAGACTTTCTAGCCCAGGTTCATCGAAAGCTCACTGCGACTGTTGATGTGCCGGCTGTATTAAACGCCGTTTAATTAACCAATTTGGTTTAACTAGTCAATGACTAGTTAACAAACCTAGTGATGATCTTCCCATCCAACCCACGTTCACCGACAGGGTAGATGTGATCTGTGTTTTCATCAGTGATAAACAACACGGTCATGTAACTTCGAGGTAAAGAAACCCAAGTTTCGAGTACCACTGGACCTGTCTGACTTAAATCTGAAAGACCGTCAATAATCTGAATCGAAATCTCCAAATAATCAGCGATCATCAGGTATAGCTGTACCGATGGAATGTCAGAATCCAACTGCGATTTCACGATCTCTAAGAGATCTTTCTGTTGGCCGCGCTTTCCACCACGGCCTGTAAAGTATTCGTTCTGAAATCTACCCCTAGACAGGGTAAATAGACGTGCATTAGAAGGCAGCTTTAGCTGACCGACGGGGAATAATG
>ENA-UOUJ01001468-UOUJ01001468.1-activated-sludge-metagenome-genome-assembly--contig:-NODE-1468-length-12374-cov-10.572449_pt1 | contig 12374 bp, 11 predicted proteins | sample MGYA00249839_ERZ747224 | MGnify/ENA primary metagenome ERZ747224 (study PRJEB28782, sample SAMN03220277) | activated sludge metagenome | biome: wastewater; feature: sewage sludge; material... | reverse complement strand
CTGCTGCTTGGGCAACCTCGCTCACGCCACTCCACAGTTGCATGGCCATGCAATCGTCAGATTCATTACGCTGCGATGAACGTCTGCCGGTTGCATCTCAACTCTTGTATTTGCGTTAGTAGAGGCTACCCACAGTTGCATGGCCATGCAATCTCGCAATTCAGCATCCAGTTGAGCATCAGCCAAATGCGTCTTCCACAACTTCCGTGATCCGCACATCGCACAGGCCAGGGAGAGTTGCATGGCCATGCATGTGTCTTGACCATGCGTCTAACCGAGCATCAACAGGTTGAATGATGCTGCTGCTTGGGCAACCTCGCTCACGCCACTCCACAGTTGCATGGCCATGCAATCGTCAGATTCATTACGCTGCGATGAACGTCTGCCGGTTGCATCTCAACTCTTGTATTTGCGTTAGTAGAGGCTACCCACAGTTGCATGGCCATGCAATTGTGGTCGAACAATAACGTCCAGATCATCAACAGACTGCTCTAAAGTCAACTTTATCTCGTTCATGGCGCACCACAGTTGCATGGCCATGCATTCATTCATGGCCTTATAAGGTACACGCCCACGCAGCCTCTTCCTTTCACTCCCCTCGCAGGGCCTTGCGCACCTGCCGCATCAGGCTGCCGGCAAAAATGAATTCCTCCAGCTCGCGGTTGTCGCTCTTCACCAGTTCAGCGCGGGTACCTTGCCACCACAGGTGCTTGTTGTGGATGAAGTACACTTCGTCCGCGATGCCCATCAACGAGTTCATATCATGCGTGATCACCAAGGTGGTGGTGTTGAACTCCTCCGTGATCTCACGGATCAGGTTGTCGATCACAATGCTCGTTTGGGGGTCCAAGCCGCTGTTGGGCTCGTCCACGAACAGGTATTGGGGCTGCATGGCGATCGCCCGTGCGATACCCACCCTTTTCTGCATGCCCCCGCTCAGCTCGGCCGGGTACTTCTTGTCTTGGCCCATGATGTTCACCCGGTGCAGGCAGAAGTCCGCACGTTCCCGCATTTGCGGCACGCTCATGGTGGCGAACATGCGCAGGGGGAACATCACGTTCTCCAGCACGGTGAGCGAATCGAACAGCGCGCTGCTTTGGAACAACATGCCGATCTCCTGGCGCAACGCCTTGCGCCGCTCCTTGTCCATCGCCTGGAACGATTCCCCGTTGTAGAGCACCTCGCCTCGGGTCAGCGGTGTCAAGCCTACGATGCACTTGGCCAACACGCTCTTGCCGCTGCCGCTTTTGCCGATCACCTGGTTCACCTTCCCCTTCTTGAAGGTGGTGTTGATGTCCTGCAACACCTCCACATTGCCGAAGCTCTTCCACAAGCCGCGCACCTCGATCATAGCAGCAGCAATTGCGTGAGCAGGTAATTCGCGATCAGGATCACCACGTCGCTGTACACCACGGCCTTGGTGCTGCTGATGCCCACCTCGCGGGTGCCGCCCCGGGTGTAGTAGCCGTGGTAGGCTGAAACGGTGGCGATGATCACGGCGAACACCCCGGTCTTGATCAGTGCATAGGTCACGATATACGGGTCGAAATCCCACTGAACCCCGGCAATGTAGTTCTCCGAGCTGATGATACCGGTGACCACCCCGGCCATCCATCCCCCGAAAATGCTCAGGAACATGCTGATCATGATCAGGAAGGGGTTGATCAGGGCCGTAGCGATGATCTTGGGCAGGATGAGGTAGCCCGCCGAGTTCACCCCCATGATGTCCAGCGCATCGATCTGTTCCCGCACCCGCATGGAGCCGATTTCCGCAGCGATGGTGGAACCCACTTTGCCCGCCAAGATCAGTGAAATAATGGTGGGACTGAACTCCAAAATGGTGCTTTGACGCACCGTGAAGCCCACCACATAAAAGGGGATCAAGGGGGAATCGATGTTCGTTTTGGTCTGGATGGCGATCACCGCCCCCATGAACAAGGATAACAGCGCCACGATACCTAAGCTCTTGACGCCCAGCAGCTCCATCTCCTCCACCGTGCGCCGCCAGTACACGCTCCGCCGCTCTGGCTTGGAGAATACCTCGCCCAGCAGCATGAAATATTGGCCTATGTGGAACAGCAGCCCCATGGGTCCTAAAAAGGCCCGCTAAAGTAGGGCCGGGCCCATTTCCCGAAACTTTTGCCGGGGCTTGGGGGCCCGCAGCAGCTTCCGCTACCTTTGCCTTCCCGGCCTTTCCGGCGGCCTCTACTTCCGAATGCCAGTTATCAGCGCGCGTCGATCCATCCTTATGGCAGGGGCCTTCCTGTTCCTCGCGGCCTGTTCCGGACAACGGCCGCGCTATGGTGCTTCGCCTTCCAAGAAGCGCGGCTGCGATTGCCCCAAATGGAATTCCTTGCCTCCCGCCAATAACAAGGACAGGAGCGTGGATCACCAGCCCCTTCATCCAAGCCCCGTATTGTATTCCCATGCCATCCTATACTGACATCCTTCGCCTGCGGACGCACTTGCCGCGCCGCGCGTGGCCGGTGGTGGAAAACTGGCTGCGCCGCAATTCCGTGCTGGTGCGCATCAGCCCCCCCCGTGTGACCAAGCTGGGCGATTACCGCACTGCGACACGCACCCAACCCCACCGCATTTCGGTGAACGAGGACCTTAACCCGTATTCCTTCCTGGTAGTGCTGGTGCACGAGTTCGCACACTTCACCACGTTCAGCAAATACCGGCGGCACGAACCGCACGGTGCCGAATGGAAGGCGGAATACAAGCGGCTCATGCGGCCCTTTCTCAGCCGGGAGATCTTCCCGGCCGATGTGCTGCGTGTGCTGATCCTGCACCTGAACGACGCACCGAGCAGCAGCTGTACCGACCATGTGCTGATGCGCGTATTGAGGCGATACGACCGCGAACCCAGCCCCTTCCTGGAGGAGTTGGAACAAAACACCGTCTTCCGGTTCAACCGGAAGCTTTTCGTCAAAGGACCCCGGCTGCGAAAGCGCTACCGCTGCCGTTGCCTCAACAACCGGCGCATTTATTTGATCGACCCAACGGCCGAAGTGCAGTTGGACCGGCCCCTTTCGGCACGAAAAGCCGGTTGAGGCCAAGCCGTGCCTGCTTTTTCCCATGCGTGACCCACACACTTTTTGCGTCATTATGGCCGGTGGCATCGGAAGCCGCTTTTGGCCCATGAGCCGCACCAACCGTCCCAAGCAGTTCCTGGATTTCCTCGGATCGGGGCGTACACTGATCCAACAGACCTTCGACCGGTTCACAGCCATTTGCCCACCGGGGAACATTTACGTGGTGACCAACGCCCTCTACGCCGGACTCGTGCATGAGCAACTGCCCCTGTTGAAGCCCGAACAGGTGTTGCTGGAGCCGGATCGCCGCAACACTGCGCCCTGCATCGCCTTCGCCAATCACGTCATTGCCAAGCGCGACCCCAAGGCCGTGATCATCACCGCCCCCAGCGACCATTTGGTGAAGGATGAAAAAGAATTCCTCAGCCGACTGGACCTCGCCTTAGGGCATGCTTCCACCGCCGATTGCCTGGTTACCTTGGGCATCAAGCCAGACAGGCCCGACACCGGGTACGGGTATATCCGCTTCAGCCACAACGGCCCCGCCGAACGGCCCGAGGTAAAACGGGTGGCCGCCTTCACCGAAAAACCCGATCACGACACGGCGCTGCGCTTTCTGGAAAGCGGCGAATACCTCTGGAACAGCGGCATCTTCATCTGGTCGCTGGCCAGCATCCGCAACGCCTTCGCCAAGCATTTGCCGGCCATGCAAACACTTTTTGCCACAGGCGAACAGGCCTACGGCACTCCCGGCCAGCAGGCGTTCATTGACGGTATCTACGCGGATTGCCAAAACATCAGCATCGACTACGGCATATTGGAAAAAGCCGACAACGTGTTCGTGGTTCCTTCCGATTTCGGCTGGAGCGACCTGGGCACCTGGGGAAGCCTGTACACACACCTGCCCAAGGACCTGAACGGCAATGCCGGCACGGGGAAAAAGGTGTTCGTCCGTGACGGGGTGGACAACATGGTGCATGTGCAGGACGACCGCTTAGTGGTGCTGCAGGGCTTGGACGACTACATCGTGGTGAGCACGAACGACGTGCTGCTGGTGTGCCGCAAACAGGACGAGCAGAAGATCAAGACCATCGTGGCCGAGCTCACGGCGGGCAATGGGGACAAATACATCTGAGCGAACAGCCCATAGCGTACAGCAGCTTCGTCCCTTCATATTTCAGCATTCCCATTTCAACTTTTCACAACCCTCTTCGTTTGCAGCCCACCATGGCGGAAGCACCCCTAATCGCCGAACCCGGCCCCTTGCGGGACCTGATGGCGCGGCTGTCCGGCGAGGGCACCTTGGCGCTGGACACCGAGGCCAGCAGCTTCCACCGCTTCCACGAACGCATCGGACTGATCCAGCTAAGCGACCGCAAGGAAACCTGGCTGCTGGACCCCTTGGCCCTGCCCGACATGGGCGCACTGGGCAAACTGTTAGGCACCGAAGGCAATGAAACCGTGATCCACGACGCCGACTACGACCTGCGCCTGCTCAAGCGCATGTACGGCTTCCGCGTGCGCCACATCTTCGATACGCTCATCGCTGCTGAACTGGTGAACGAGCCCGAATTGGGCTTGGCTTCATTGATGAAGAAGTACTTCAACATCCAGCTGGACAAGCGCTACCAGAAAGCCGACTGGACGAAGCGACCCCTGACGCAAGGCATGCTGGACTATGCGGCCATGGACACCCGGAACCTGATCGCCCTGCGCGACGTGCTGGCCGCAAAGTTGAACGACCTGGGACGCATGGCCTGGGCCGTGGAGGAATTCGGCCTGTTAACGGAAATCCCTTTCCAGGCCCATGACGACCAAACGCCGGGCTTCCTGCGCATCAAGGGCGCCAAGGCCCTGCGCCCGAAGGAGCTGGCCATCCTGCGTGAACTGCACGCCTGGCGCGACAGCGTAGCGGCCCGCATTGACCGCGCCCCCTTCATGGTGCTGGGCAATGAGGTGATGCTGGCCTTGAGCCGGCAACCGGTTTCTTCCCTGGCTGAACTGGCCGTGCTGAAGGGGATCGGCCCCTCGATCATGGAGAAGCACGCAGCGGACATCCTGGCTGCCGTGGAGCGCGGCCTGGCCGTGCCAAAGGACCAATGGCCCCGCATGGAGCGCCCCAAGCGCTGGCCCCGCGACCCTGCGTTCGATGAACGCTTCAAGCGCCTCAAGGTAGTGCGTGATGAGCTGGCCGCCAGTTACGAACTACGCCCCGGCATCATCGCTGCCAACCAGTTGCTCACCGACATCGCCCGTGCAAAGCCGGCCGACATGGCCGCATTGCAGGCCGTGCCCGGCCTGCGTAAGTACCAAGCACAGGAATTCGGGGTGGCGCTGCTGGAGGTCGTATAAATCACGGTGCTTAGCCCAGATACATCTGTTGCAGTGAATCGTGCTGTGCCTTTCCACACGTTCCGCCCACCGCCCACACCCTACGTTTGCCCCTGCCGCCACCTCCTTGCGGCACAAACGCAGACATGAGCTGGGAACTGCTCGGCTACGCCGGCGCCGTACTGATGGGCGTTTCCCTGGGCCTGCTCGGCGGTGGCGGCTCCATCCTTTCGGTGCCCATCCTGGTGTACCTCTTCGGGATGGACCCGGTATCGGCCACGGGCCTCTCGCTGTTCATCGTTGGAGCCACCAGCGGTGCCGGCCTCTTCAGCCACCACCGGCAGGGCAACATCGAGTGGCGCACCGCCGGCATCTTTGCCGCAGCATCCATCCTCAGCGTGTATGCCACGCGCCGCTGGTTGGTGCCAGCCCTGCCGGACCCACTGATGTACGTGGGCGGTGTGGCCGTGGGCAAGGGCGGGGCCATCCTGGCGCTCTTCGCCGTGGTTATGCTGCTTTCCGCCGCCTCCATGATCCGCGGCCGGAAACTCTCGGCACCTGTTGATAACGGCAGTCGGCACCTGCCTTCCCTGCTCCTGATCGGCCTGCTGGTGGGCCTGCTCACCGGCGTGCTGGGTGCGGGCGGCGGCTTCCTTATCGTGCCCGCGCTGGTGCTGCTGGCCGGGGTGGACATGAAGCGCGCCGTGGGTACCTCGCTCCTACTGATCACGGTGAACTCCTTCATCGGCTTCCTGGGCGACCGGCATGTCCATCTGGCCGACCATGTGACGATCCTGCTGCCCTTTCTGGCCTTGGCCCTGGTCGGCATTGTTGTTGGTGCGCGCCTCTCCAAGCGCATCAGCGGCGAGCAATTGCGTCCCGCCTTCGGCTGGTTCATCCTGGCCATGGGCGTGTACATCCTGCTGCGCGAACTTTACACCTTGAACGGATGAATCCGAATGCATTCACCACAGAGGCACAGAGTACACAGAGAAATACGCATCATTTTTGAAACCGGTCAATAGATCCTCCGTGCCATCTGTGCCTCTGTGGTGAACCAACCCGACCCCCATTCCATGAAAATTGAACAGATCTACACAGGCTGCCTCGCCCAAGGCGCCTACTACATCGAAAGCAACGGCGAAGCAGCGGTGATCGACCCCCTGCGCGAAAGCCAGCCCTACATCGACCGCGCTGCGAAAAGCGGAGCGAAGATCAAGTACGTGCTGGAGACCCACTTCCACGCCGACTTCGTGAGCGGCCACGTGGACCTGGCCCAGCGCACCGGCGCCACCATCGTGTACGGCCCTACCGCCAAAACCGATTTCGCCGCACACGTGGCCACCGACGGCGAGGAACTGAAACTGGGCAAGGTCACCATCAAGGTGCTGCACACGCCCGGGCATACCATGGAGAGCACCACGTACCTGCTGCTGGACGAGCAGGGCAAACCGCATTGCATCTTCAGCGGCGACACGCTCTTCATCGGCGACGTGGGCCGCCCCGACCTGGCACAAAAGGCCGGGGGCATCACCAAGGAAGACCTCGCGGGCTACCTGTACGATTCGCTGCACAGCAAGATCATGACCCTGCCCGACGATGTGATCGTGTACCCCGCGCACGGCGCCGGCAGCGCCTGCGGCAAGAACATGAGCAAGGAGACCTGGGACACGCTGGGCCACCAGAAGCAAGTGAATTATGCGCTGAAAGCCGCCACCAAGGAGCAATTCATCAAGGAGGTCACCGATGGCATCCTGCCGCCGCCAGCGTACTTCCCGCAGAACGTGGCGATGAACAGGGGGGCCATCCCCAGCTTGGCCCAAGTGAAGGAGATCGGCCTACGTGCACTGGCGCCGGACCAACTGGAGCTCCTGGTGGAAAGCGAAGGCGCCCTGGTACTGGACACGCGGCCAGCGCAAACCTTCAAGAACGGCTTCGTGCCGCGCAGCATCAACATCGGCCTGCGCGGCGATTTCGCCCCGTGGACCGGCACCCTGATCCCTGACGTGAAACAGCCCCTGGTACTGGTGTGCGAACCCGGCACCGAGGATGAGGCCGTGACGCGCCTGGCCCGCGTGGGCTACGACAACGTGCTGGGCTACTTAGAAGGCGGCATGGAAGCCTGGAAGGAAAGCGGGCGCGAAATGGATAGGGTGGAAAGCATCTCCGCGGAGGAGTTCAGCCGGCGGGCACAAGCGCATTCATTGGCCATTTTCGACGTGCGCAAGCCCGGGGAATGGGAGGCCCAGCACCTGGTCGGGGCCAGGTTCACCTCCCTGCAGTTCCTGAACGACCACCTGGCCGAATTCGGTAAGGACGAGACCAACTACATCCATTGCGCCGGTGGCTACCGGAGCATGACCGCCGCCAGCATACTCAAGGCCCGGGGCATCCACAACGTGGTGGACGTGGCCGGCGGGTTCAACGCCATCAAGGCCACGGACCTGCCCACCACCGGCGTGGCCTGTACAAAGCTGGCCGCCGGCTGAAACCCTTTGGGCGGGAAGCCCCGGCAGTGCTGCGTGAGGGGCCAAGCGGATGTCCCCGTCCATTACGGCTTGGGCAGATCGGGGAACAGGTGGCCGGCAATCCATTGCCAACCCTGCCTGTGGCCTCCGGCCGGTGATAGGGTCCCAGCCTGTACCAATATGACAAACAACAGGGTCCGATTTCGGTGTCGCACCATTCCGACCACATGTTTGCGCGAACGGCATCTCCCACGGTATTGGGCACAGTGCCTAGAATGAGAAGATCAGGTGCCCGTATATGTTCCGACCCGGCCGCGGAATGCCCTGCCAATCCGCAAAGGTGCTGTAGTACTCATCCAGGAGGTTGTCCACACCTGTCTTCAGTGTAAGCTGGTTCTTTCCGATGCCCCAATCCTTTCCCATGGCCAGGCCCACCACGGCGTAGGCCGGCTTGCGCATTTCGCCGAATTCAGCACTGTTGCGGTTGGCAGCACTTCCGTTCAATGCCGCCTCCGCGTTGAACCACCTCCCCTCGTAGTGCAGCCGGGCCTTGTATTGGAACGGCTGAATGAGCGGCAGCCGGGTGCCATAGCTGGCTTGCCCGTAGCGGTAGGACGCCTCCGCCACCACTTGCCAAGGGCCGGCCAGGCGGTATTGGGCGGTAAGCGCCGCATTCAACAGGACGGCATGCGGGAGCTGCGTGTACACCTTTACCCCTGCCGCCATCAGGTCCATCGGCATCAATCCGGGAACCGGCTTTCCGATGATGTAGTCGTTTACCTCAAACCAGGATGCGGCCCACTCCACGCCGAAGCGTTCCTCCCTGAAGGCACTGGACCATTCCATGGAGAATGCCGATTCATTCCGCATGTCGGGATTGCCCATGTAATCGAAATTGTCGCTCACGTTCAACAGGAAGTATCCATAGGCTTCGGACACCGACGGAGCGCGCTCGCTGTACCCGATGCCCGCCCGGTGCGTGAACCGGCCGCTGTTCACCGCCAATGCACCGCCCACGTTGGGCAGCAACCGGGTTCGTCCTGCGGAGAGGTCCGGATGAAAAAGTTGCAGGGAACGCATTCCGAACATGCTCTCCAACCGGTTTTCGTGCAACGCGGCCCCGCCGTGCAGGGACAGGTCCACACCATGGCCAAGACCGATGCGGTCCTCGGCCTGTACGCCGCCATACCGGGTGAGCACATCGGGCCAGGTAAGCATGAACATGGGCCGTTCACGCGGATTGTCCGGATACATGGTCATTTCCGCCAGCGCACTGCTGGCATGGGCCGAAAAGGTGATGTTGGCCTGGTGGCTGCGCCCGGAGAAATGGACCTTGGAGTATCCCCCTCCCGTGGTGGTCCACCCGGGCATGTCCATGCGCATTGCCACCACCGGGCGCTTGCTATCGTCCATGATGTGGGTGACCGTGTTGTAGTACACCTTGGTCTCCCAGAGCGTGATTGCCCGGCCTTGCGGCATGTAACGGTACTGCAGCGAGCCGATGACAGCCCTGGCCAGCGATACGTCCATGCCCAAGGCGGGGTAGCCCACGTCCGTAGCCTTGTCATAGATCAGCGAGGCTTCCACCTCGCGTCCGGGCCTCAGCCTATACCCGGCAATAGCCGAAACGTTGTACTTGGCGTATTGCGAAAATTCCAATTCCCGGTCCATGCCCGGCCGGTATCCGGCCTTGTAATTGCCTGCACGGCGGTATGTGGCATCCACGTTCACGTAGACCGTGCTGTCCGAGTAGTGCATCGCCGTCCCGCCGATCCGCTCGGCATTGTTTCCCTCAAAGCCCGCAAAGACCTTCCCTCCCAGCACGGGCTTGTGCCCAAACCCCTCCCGTCGCCGCTCCAGGTCGATGGATCCGGCCACCGTGGCGCCGTGGGTGCTCCCGCTGGAGCCGCTCTTAATGCGGGCCCGGGAAAGGTTGGTTGATTCCACGTACGAGGTGATGGGGTCCATCTTGTCCGTGCAGGCCCCGTAAATGCGCATGCCGTCCACGGTGATCACGCTGCGTTCGGTGGCCATGCCGTTGAGCAGGGGTTCCCAGGCAAAGGCGCCCCTGCGCACCATGTTCACGCCAGGGGTGCCTTCCAAGTAGCGGTCCAAGGAAGCCAATGGCTTGTGTTCACGTTTAAGCTCTTCCGCCGAGGCAGGCAGGATGACCACGGACCCCAGCTCGTGTGCGAGCGAATCGTCCGTGGCCTCCTGCTGCCCTCGCGGCGGATTTTGCCCGTAGGCACCCATGGCCGCACCGGCCAAGGCCAAGGCCATTGCAGCCCGTAGGCATTGGGCTGCGGCCCGATTCCCGTTCCGGTGTAACAGCATGGGCGCGGATCTAGAAATTCACTTTGAAGGACACGCTGCTTTCAGCAACTTCGGTGGTTACGGCATTGCCGCATAACACCTGGCCCGCGGAATTTTCCACCATGAGGTTCACCTTCCAATAGCCGGTCATGGAGAAGCCCGCCTTTCCGTGATAGAACCCGTCCGTGCCCTGTACCAGGTCTTCATTGCCCGGAGCACCGTGGTTGCCCATGCCGGGCATGCGGGGATCCACCCGGATGGTGTAGCCGTCCACTACGGGGAAAGCCGAATCACTTTCGCGCCGGAACAATCCCACCACCATGTCGTTCACGCCGGTCTTGGGCGCGGCTGGCTCAAGCATGGCCAGGAAATAGGTGGTGCCGTCACTCCCCATGGAGGAGGTATACACCTTGTGGAACTCACTCTCGCTGTCCAACACGGGCAACGGCAGGTGCAGCTCATGGGTGGTACCGCCTATGGTGAAGTTGACCTTCAGGTCCCAATGGCCCATGGAACTGCTTGCCATGATGAAGACCATGTATCCTTCGTAGAGCGAGGCATTGCCCGCAACAGCCACGGGTGCTGACCAGGGGCAGCCATGGGTGTGCTCCATTCCGCCCATCGTCATGGTCATCACCGGCTCCCAGGTCAGCCCGGCATCACCAAGGTAGCTTCCCGCAGCATTTTTTAGCCGGGCATACACGGTGTTGTATCCCGTGTACAGGTTCGTTCCTTTGCCATAGATCTCCACGGTGTAGCCGTCCACTGTACCGGAGGCTACCAGTTGCATCTCCGCGGCGCCAGGCGCGGGATTCCCGGGCGAAGCCACGGCATCATCCTCCTTCTTGCAGGATGCCAGGCCCGCGATGGCCGCTGCAATGAGCAGCAGGTGATTCAAGTGTTTCATGCGTGTTGTGCAGTTATGCGTTTGTGGTTGTTGTGCTGAACGCAGGCCGATATGCCGCAGCCTGTTCGGATCTTTTCGGGGTACTGCGCCGCCATCGGCCCCCATCATGTGTGGCAGGCCGGGGCAGCGTAAGGCGGCGCCATGCGGTCGTCCGCCCGTACGTGATCAAATTACCTTTTGCGCCATGGCATGGCGGAACATCCGGCATGCCTTAGCCAGTACCGGCGGCAGCCCCTTTCGCCAAATGCCGCCAGCCGTGCTCTCCGGGACAGGCAAGTTCTTCCCCGTCCAATGGTTCCACCCTGGCCGATAAGGTACGGCTAGCTCCAGGGCACGGGTGCAATGGTCTTCACGTGGCCCTCCAACAGATCTTCTTCCCTTGCGCCCCAGTACAGCTCGTTCCCGCCATCAGGCCTCTCCAATTTCACCCCGAAGCTACAGGGAAGCATCTCGCCTATGCGCACCGCCTTCAGTTCGTTGGGCAGGTTTTCCGCCCGTTGGTCCCAACGCACCAACCGTTTGGAGAGCTGGCATTCGCCATGGCACGTGCGCATGTCCTCCGGCACCATGCGCTGCACGCACAACTCCCGTTCGATACGACCGCGCTCCCACATGAAATCAGCCACGATCCAACCCGGGGCAAAAAGGACCACCGCAAAGTGGGTCATGAAAGCGATCACAAGGAGCCGCATGCGCCGCAAACCTACACGCCGCCATGATCCCGGGTGATGATCGTCGTCATTCTTCCATGGCCGCGGCACGTCCGTGCCCCCATGACCTGATCCGGCACCTTGCTGATGCCACGTGGAAAAACCCGCTCCATATCCGCAGCGCCCGCCCGGCCACACGCCCCGGCGGGCCTTGCTACCTGAAGCAGGCCTGCGTGAGGATCATCACCGACCTGCGGATGAACAGCACCGACCTTTGCATCCACCGGAAAAATGGGGAGAACAAAGCACACATGGCCGTTCACCGGTTCCGGCATGGCCGTTGGTGCATGGGCTGGCCAAGGCTGCCCCGCAGAACCGCCCTTGCTTGGCTACCTGCTCGAGGCCGGGCCACCCGCAGGCTGTGCGGCACCTGCGCGGATGCAGCGCTCCCCAACACCTTCCCGCACGGATCCGATTTCAACCTAACCACAAACACCAACTGAATGTTCCGCACACTTTTCGGCATGGGTCCCAAGGTGGACCTGAAGGCAATCAAGGCGCAAGGCGCCACCATCTTGGACGTGCGCACCACGGGCGAATTTGCCCAAGGCCACATCAAGGGCGCGGTGAACATACCGCTGGACCAACTGCAAAACCGGTTGAACAA